>Ga0247815_10000020_pt1 | contig 170744 bp, 133 predicted proteins | sample UWRJL194509B1_FD_181014 | JGI IMG/M metagenome (GOLD analysis project Ga0247815, IMG submission 181014) | Plant litter microbial communities from Arlington Agricultural Research Station in Wisconsin, United States - UWRJ-L194-509B-1 | ecosystem: Environmental > Terrestrial > Plant litter >...
AGTTATCCTCGCTTTAGGATATCGGGATTCGGAAAAAGACTATATGGCAGCTACGAAAAAAGTTCGTTTACCTATAGATGAAATGATAACGAAAGTTTATTAATGTTATAAGGATACATATGTTTTAACGTTTAACCCTTACAATGGATCAATCCTAAAATCTGTGGATATAGAAAAAATTACCACCGAGAACGCAAAGTTTTTTAAATATACCAAGTTTAGAAAAAAACACAAAGTTCACAAAGCTTTGTGGACTTTGATTGTGTAAACACTACTTAAATCTTAGTGAACTTTGCGAATCCCGATAGCTATCGGGATTGCGTTCTCTGCGTTAAAAAATAATTAGGGAATATAAAATTTTCAATGTTTCTCCAGAACATTCAGTGTTGATACCTTGTAATTTTATAAAATTCTTAAAAGATCCTAGAAACTTCCCAATAAATTTTATTGAGAAGTAAAAGTAAAGTTTTAATTGAAAAAATTACTTCTTTTAAATTATCTGTAATTTCAATTTTAAAAAGTACCTTACTATACCCTTTCAATTTTACAAATAAAACAACAGGCTTCTGAATTTCTTGCGTGAAGATATTCAACATCGCTTTTTGTTTCAAAGATCTCAACAATTAGTAAATCGATATCATTATCTCCAACTAATTTAGTAAAAATCATTTTTTGTTCTTTGGTATAGCCGATTAGAGATAAAGGGAAATTTTCTTTATCTGCTTTTAATTCTGTGGGAAAATTATAAATATCTAAATATTGCTCCACTTCATTTTTGTGAATAAATATAGGCCCGGATTGATTAAAAGCATTGTTTTCTGAAAACGGACTATAAGCAAAAACCAAACGAATATCCTGACCAACATTAAATGGTTTCAACGAAATTCGACATGGTCCTTTTCCTGTTGCTAATTGCTCGTAAACTTCATTACCAAAATTATCAATATTTGTTTTCCGAATTTGGCTTACAAAATCTTTAGACAACGGGACAATTTTAAATTTTTTCATATTTTCTATATTTTAAATCAAAACAAATTTATATTCTGTTCCTTTTATTAAAAATCCGTTTCTTGCTCAATTAAATCCCTAATATTTACGGTTCGATTTTTTTTACAAGGAATTCTTAGTGGTAAGAAATAATTTAAAAAATTACAGATCAATTTTAAACCGTTTATATATATTTTAAATAGAAAACCAACAATATATAATTATTGGCAAATATTAACTATTTTTGAATAGTAGCTTGTATCGGCTGCCAGTAGTACTAAATGATATGAGCACAAAGAAATTAAATTCTACAAATACTTTAAATGAATATTACCTTGATGAAAGATGCACTTTAAACAAGGTTGTACGTATTATTGGAAAAAGATGGGTTTCGGAAATTTTAGTACTTATTAAACAAGATATTACACGTTTTTCTGGTTTGAAGGAATGTTTAAATGGCATTTCGGATAATGTACTTTCCAAAGTTTTAAACGAATTGGTTGCGGCTAAATTAATTGAAAAAGAAGTTTTTAAAGAAATTCCGCTTCGTGTAGAATACAGTATTACAGACAGTGGACAGGAATTAGTTAAAGTCTTGCACGAACTTTGTAATTGGGGCAAACAGCATATTCCTTATGAAATTCGTATTCAGCCAACTTCAATAAAAAAACCTTAAGGTTTATCTGTTATCATTTCAGCTGTTTTTTCTTTTTAAAAAGAACGATTATTATATCCTGAAACTAATAAATGTTTTATAGGCAGTAATAGCGCTTACTCACTTATTTATGAGTAACTCACAATTGGCGAACACGGATTAACAGCTTTGATTAAGCCCTACATTTGTAGCGCCAATTGAGAAACGAAGTCTGGAATATTGTATTTAGAATCAGATTTTGTATATCCTCATTGACTTTTAATCCTATGAAAGCTTATCAAATAACGAAGGACTATAGCATCGAAACTTTAAAACTAGTTGAAAAAAAGAATACCAAACTCCTTCCGGATGAAATTTTAATTCAGATAAAAGCTGTTTCTCTAAATTACAGAGATTTGCTGGTCATTAAAGGCGTTGATAAATGGAAACCGCCTGTTGGACGAATTCCCGTTTCTGATGGCGTTGGAATTGTAGTAGAGACTGGAAATCAGGTAACGGAAGTAGCCGTAAATGATCGTGTCGCAGGTTTATTTTTCCCCACTTGGATGGATGGAAAACTGTCTTCCGAAAAATTAGTCAATTCATTGGGAGGAAATGCCAATGATGGAATGCTTCAGGAATATGTTATCTTAAAAGAAAATGAAGTAATTAAAGTTCCTGATTATCTTACCAATGAAGAAGCAGCTACCCTGCCCTGTGCTGCAATAACTGCCTGGCATGGCTTAATGGAAAAAGGAAATATCAAAGCCGGTGACAGCGTATTGATACAAGGAACTGGCGGAGTATCCTTATTTTCAATGCAGTTTGCATTAGCTGCAGGCGCAGAAGTAATTTTATTATCAGGAAGCGATGACAAGTTAGAACGTGCCAAAAAACTGGGAGTAAACCATTTGATCAATTATAAAAGTGTACCGCAATGGGAAAATGAAGTCATAAAAATCACCAACGGACTTGGAGCAAAACACATTGTAGAAGTTGTAGGCAGTGATCATATAAACAAATCTATCAAAGCCGTTGCGCTCGACGGTACGATATCTGTAATAGGAATAATGAACGGACTGACCGGAAATATAAATACCGCACAATTAATGAGCAAACAAATTAAATTGCAGGGCATAAACGTTGGTTCTAAAGAAATGTTCCTGAGAATGAATAATGCATTAGAAGCAAAAAAAATTCATCCCATTTTAGATTCCGGTTTTTTGTTTCAGGATACAGTCGATGCTTTTAAAAGGCTTGAAAGCGGATCACATTTTGGGAAACTGGTTATCACATTTTAAAATATATCATCACTAATTAAATACTGGCAAATTATGAACTGGAATGATTTTAAATTCATGGAATACGAATTTACATCAATCCCAAACAGGACATTCAAACCAAATTCATAAAGCCAATGAAAGGCAGGCACTATATATAAGTAAGCCAATCTCTTCAAATCCTCCATGAAATTTATAGAAATTTGTCCTCTCGAGGTCACAAACAAGCCAAAAGGTGCCAATTGGAGACAATTGGCACCTTTTTTATACCTAAACATAACTAAAAACTTACGTTTATGTGGCGGGGCTCATCCTTTCCAATTCCTGACAGAAAATTTAAACCCTGCCTGTACAGATATTAATGTAATCAGGAGCACCAGAGTATAACAATAAGTAATTCACATAAATGAGCAAGGGTCTTCTATTTAACAATCAATGCAATACTGGTTTTAGCATACTGGTTAATTGCAATTTTCACTTCATCAAAATTGGGTGCTGAGAGTTTTGGTTTATAATTTTTAGAAAATCCAAATCCTTCTGTCGGATAACCAATCATATTTCTATCACATTTTCCGTTATTATTCAAGTCTTGATAAACAGCAATAGCATAATCGCCATCCGGTAGGTTTTTGAACGTGTAGACCACTTTATTTTCTGAAGCTTTTACTTTTCCGGTGGCAATCTGTGACGCGTTATCAAGAAAGCCTTTCTCCTTATCATACAATCCAAAAAAAACAGATCCTTTGCCGGGTTCTACGCCAGATACTTCAACGCTGAAATTATGTTGTGCAAACAGTGCTGAATTAACTGTTACAAGTATGATTAAGCTTATCATTTTAATTTTCATAAGTAATATTTTTAGTATTTATAATAAGAACCTTTTCTAGCTTCTCTTTCTCTACTGGGTTAAAAAAGTGATTCATTTTTTTTACATTCCCTTTTTTAAACGCCTGGTAGGGTTCTGATTGTGAGAGCAGCCATTTTTTTATAATACTTTTAAAAATGAAGGTGATCTTTTTTTGGAGAGGATGAATTTTCTGGCGGACCATCTCGAAATAATCGTTCAAATTTTGCTGTCTAAAACCTAGAATATTATCTAAATCTTCACCATCTTTTAAAATCCCACAGTGAAAATTTTTCTCTGCAAACGCCTTTTGTGGAAAATCAGCTTTGCCTAAGCCAAATTCAGCAAACATTTTGTCCAGAAAAGATCCATAAGTAATAACACAATCCTCTCCCCCTCCCAAGTTGAATATTTGCTTCTCTAGTTTTTTTTGGTTTTCAATTGCTCTAGCAAAAGCTCTACCCGTATCTTTTGGAGTGCAGATTTCCATTGGTGTATCCAGCGGCATATGAAACATCAATTTGGATATCTTATGGTTCCCCATAATTGCAGCCAGACGAAAAATACTCCATGATAATGTGGATTTCCCTATCAACGACTCGCACAACACCTTTGTTTCTCCATACTGATCTCCCGGACTGGGCTGCAAAATATCACCGATACTTATCTGGGGATTCTTCATCCGATCACCATAAACTGAAATACTGGAACTAAAAATCAAATAACAATCCGGTGAATTCTTCTCTAAAGCGTAAATAAGATTTTCGGTCCCTCTCACATTAACACGGTAAGCCATATCCGGATCTATATCTGCATGAGGTGGAATAACCGCTGCCAAATGGATAGCTACATCCTTATTTTGGGCAACTTTTAGCACTTCTTCTCTATTGCTGATGTCGCCATATATAATCTCTACACGAGATCGAAAGGGAGCCAATTTTTTTACCGAATTTTGAGTTTTTAAATCAAAAACCGTTATTTCATAATCCGTATGCTGAACCAGATGCTGTAAGGTTTCAAATCCTACAGTTCCAGATGCACCGGTCAAAAGTATTTTTTTTCGTGATATTTTATTTTCCATTTTTTTTTAATTTAAGATTTGTCCTTTTTAATCCGCTTAAATTTTGATCAAAAAGCTATATTTGTTATACAATATGTTCAATATGTAACTTTGTGTTCTTTTTGATTACTACGTAAAACTATTACAGAAGAATGTATTTGCTGTTTCAAAAAAGGATGCTACTGTTCATTAGCGAACAAAGACTAATGCTTTTGTAGCGTATATAAAATAATTTGTGATGGATTTAAGAAAAGACAGAAGGGTTCAGTATACTAAAAAAATATTGCGTGAGGCATTATTTATTTTGCTGCACGAGAAGGAATTAAGCGAAATCACCATAACCGAACTGTGTAAAACAGCCGATGTCAACCGCAATACATTTTATCGGCATTACAATATTCCGCTGGATATACTGCTTGAAATAGAAGATGATGTTTTTGAAAAACTCTCAGCGGTTTTGCGTAAAAGCACCAATATGGATGATGTGATACTGCTCAGCTGCCAGTTACTGGAAAGCGATAAACAGATGAGTAAAATTGTATTTACCAAAGCGGATGGAAGCGGAATTCTGTCGCGAATACTAAGAAGTGTTCGGACTAATTTTCCAGTTGAAAATCAAATAGAACTTACTGCCGAAGCAAAGCCTTTTGCTGAAATGGCATACCAATTTGGCGAAAAAGGAAGTATTGCTGTCATCAAAAATTGGATCGAAAATGATTTCTCTATTCCTGCTGAAAGTATTGCACAAATGATAAGTTATCTGGTAAATAAACTCAATAAATTATAAGCAATTCTTAGTCATACAAAACCTTTAATGACGATACTGATCTAAAAATACATTTAAAGCCTTTGAAGGTGCTTCATCATTTCTATAAATTAATACTGTGGTCATCGTCGCAAGTTCTTTCGTTAAAGGAAAAGTCTTTATATTTCTGTTGCTGTAATACTGATTTACGACTTCTGCAGGAAGTATACTGATACCAAGACCTGCCTCCACAAAATTAATAACACCTTCTATCGAATTGATTACGGTACTTTTATAGCGGAGGATTCCTTTTGAACCGAGCCAGGTTTCAAGTCGCGCCCTGAAAAAACAACCTTGCTCAAAAACTACTATTTTCAAAGGTTCTTGTTTCAATAGTACCGAAAGCTTATCCACATCACCACCTGCAATTATTACAAGTTGTTCATCACGAACAATAAGCTGCTGTAAACCCGGAATATTTATGGGTGCTGCAACAAAAGCAGCATCAAGTTTATAACTTATTACATCGTTTATCAATGCTGATAACATTGAAGAATAAAATTCAAGCTCTACATTGGGATAAAGTTCTGCAAAACCTTTGATGATTTCGGGCACCTTAAGAGCCATAGTGGTCTCAATACACCCTATGCGTATTGTTCCTCCTATTTTGTCTGCACTCTGTATATCACTTTTTGCATCATCCAATAATCGCCCTATTTTTTTAGCATATTGCAAAAGTGTTTCCCCTGCTTCAGTTAGAACCACTTTTCTGGATACTCTTCTAAACAGTTCAGCTCCAAATTCGTCTTCGAGATTTTTTATGCGAGCCGTTACGTTTGATTGTACCGTAAAGGTTGCTTCTGCAGCTTTTGTAAAACTTCCGAGTGTTGCTGCGGCTTCAAATATTTTCAGGTCATTACTATTCATAGTATCACTTTTAGTGATTGATCAGATCATTATAAATCGTTTTCAGGTATCAAATATAGGGTGTATTTTTGTCTTAAACAATTGAAAACATGAAAAACACAATTAAATCCTTAACTCTAATTCTAGCTCTAATTATGCTACAACAAACAGCTGTAAATGCACAAGTTAAAAACTCTTTAACTACAAATGAGAACACTGAAATTCAGACCACTCATTACAATAACACGGAAGTAAACGGACTAAAGATATTCTATCGTGAAGCAGGATCTAAAGATGCTCCAACTTTATTGTTACTGCATGGTTACCCTACATCATCTCATATGTTTAGAAATCTTATTCCTATTTTAAGCAAAAAATATCATGTAATAGCTCCGGACCTGCCTGGTTTTGGCTATTCAGATGCACCGGACCATCTTAGTTTTCAATATACTTTTGATAATCTTGCCCACACTATGCAGGGATTTATCGATAAGCTTGGATTAAAACGTTTTGCTATTTATGTATTCGATTATGGCGCACCAACCGGCTACAGACTTGCTCTTGCTAATCCTGAAAAAATAACCGGCATTATATCACAAAATGGCAATGCTTATGAAGAAGGTTTGAGTACAGGCTGGAATCCTATTCAGAAATACTGGAAAGATCCTTCGCAGGCTAACAGATACGCTCTTAAGGATTTTGTTTCAAAAGAATCAACGTGGTTTCAGTATCACGAAGGTGCTTCGGATGTTTCTCTTATCGCACCTGAAACATACACATTGGACCAGCATTTTCTGGATCGCCCGGGAAACATCGAGATACAGCTTGACCTGCTAAAAGATTACAGAACCAATGTTGCTTTATATCCTAAATTTCAAGCTTATTTTAGAGATAAAAAACCTATGATGTTAGCTGTTTGGGGCAGTCAGGATCCTTATTTTCTTCCTGCAGGAGCAGAAGCGTACAAAAATGATAATCCAAATGTTACTGTAAAATTTTATAAAACGGGTCATTTTGCCCTTGAAACTCATTATAAAGAAATAGGTACTGATATATTATTATTTCTTGCCAAACTTCCTAAATAATTAGCCAATGAAAGACAGACGCTAAATATAGTAAGCCAATCTCTTCAAATCTTCTATAAATTTTATAGAAAATTGTCCTGTTCCTTTCACAAAATTAAAATCCCATTTCTAAACGAAATGGGATTTTTTTTATGGATAATAATATATAGCTTTATTAACTTAAGTATCTAGTTCTATAACAGATAGATTTTTTATTTTATAAAATCTCAAGCAGAAATCTTGTTATTTCCTTAATCAGGACATAAGTTTTTTTTAGTACCTGAAAACCAGCTGATTTGCTAAAAAACAGGTAAATATACGTACTCTCAAAATATTTATTCACAGTACTTTAGTAGTATAATAAAGACCTATTAAAACAAAAAAAAAGTCGCAGTCGAATTTGAGAATTCATATTGTATTTTAAAAGCCGTCTTTTACGTGTAATATTACTCCCATTAAAGGGAAAAGTTTTATAAAAAATACCGTGAATTCGACTGTTTTTTAATCTATAAAATATGTTCTATCTTAAAAATGAACGCTAAAAAACTAAAACCCATGAATTTATCTCCCATTCAAACTCCTGGTGTTTACATTCAGGAATTAAATATTTTTCCAAATTCTGTTGTTGGAGTTGCTACAGCAGTACCAGCATTTATAGGGTACACACCTCAGGCTGCTTACGAAGGAAAATTGTATACTAATGTGCCAGTAAAAATCACATCATTTGCTGATTTTCAGGCTTTTTTCTGTTTGCCAGATCCACCTTCACCTGCAAATCCTTCTAAACAGTACAATCCTGAATACTATTTGGTGGCAGAAAAAAGCCAGCCATTAAAAGGAGACTACATCCTCATTGCAGGAACCTATTATTCAATAATTCCAGATCCTAACACGGTTTATTATTTATATAACAGCGTAAGGTTTTTTTATGAAAATGGCGGTGGAGATGCTTATATAGTTTCTGTAGGCAGTTATGGCCCTCCATTAAAAAAAACCGCGGCTCTTGGAGTTCCAGTGGTAAACCTAAATGTGAAGCTGGATGATTTAATCAAAGGTCTTTCTTTATTGATAAATGAACAGGAACCAACAATGTACATTTGTCCCGAAGCTACTTTATTAAATCTGGAAGACAATGGAACATTAATGCAGTCAATGCTTCTTCAGGCTACAAAAATGCAAACAGCAATGTGCCTGTTTGATATTATTGGCGGTAACGCGCCAGATCCTGTTTTGTATACTCAGGACATTACAAACTTCAGAATAAACACAGGTTCTGTTGGGTTAAGCTACGGAATGGCATATTATCCTTTTATAGGGACAACGATAATGCAAAATTCTGAGTTTGATTACACTAATTTATTTGGCGGAGATTTAAAGCAATTAGAAGTCATTCTTAATCCTCCAAGCGCTCCTAATCTTGCCGTTGCTACAATTATTGCCAATATTCAAAATCCGGCAAGCACTTTAACTGTGGCGCAAAATCACAATGCGCTGCTTATTGCAAGCCAGACTTATTTGTTGATTATCAAACACATCGTCGCTGATGCTAATATTCTTCCTCCAAGCGGAGGCATGGCAGGAGTCATTACTACAGTAGATAATTCCATTGGTCCATGGGAGGCCCCTGCCAATACTTCTATTGTTGGTGCAGCAACATTACCTATTTCTATTTCAGACAGCCAGCAAGGCAATTTAAACATCGACCCCGTCTCTGGTAAATCGATTAATGCCATCAGAACATTTAACGGCCTGGGGATTCTAATCTGGGGAGCAAGAACACTTGACGGGAACAGCCTTGATTGGAGGTATATTCCCGTGAGAAGAACAATGATATTCTTAGAACAATCTTGCAAACTCGCTGCTCAGGCATACGTATTTCAGCCTAATGATAAAAACACCTGGCAAGCTGTAATTGCTATGATCAGCAGTTTTCTTACTTCAATCTGGAAACAAGGAGGTTTGCAGGGAGCCAGTGCTTCTGACGCTTTTTCTGTAGCCTGCGGATTGGGCTCCACAATGACTGCAGATGATCTTTTAAATGGTTATATGAATGTAACTGTAAAAGTCGCTGTTGTTCACCCTGCCGAATTTATTGTTCTGACATTTCAACAGCAAATGGCAACTTCTACTTAATTAAATAAGTACTCAAATAAGCAATTTTAATTTAAAACTTTGATTCGAAGTAAATCCCGGAACAGAATTGTACCGCTCGAAATAAGAATCTTGTTATCAAAAAACAAAAACTCTAACGAAAAATTCATTTTTACACCTAAAATCCCAACTAACTAATGAGCACTTCAACCGAAATAAAAAGTGGCGGAATCACAACATTTTCAGTAATCGTTAATGGTACGCCAATAGCTGATGAACTGCGCGTACTTTCAATTTATATTGAAAAAAAAGTAAACCGAATTGCTTCAGCAAAAATCACAATTCTGGACGGAGAAGCCAGTTCAGGTACCTTTGATGCTAGTTCTTCTGCTGTTTTTGTGCCGGGCGCATCAATTAGTATTGAAGCAGGATATGACAACAATAATGCTGTTATTTTCTCAGGCTTAATTATGAGCCAGACCATTCGTGTTGATAATCTGACAGGATCATCTTTAGAAATTGAATGCCGTGATAATGCTGTAAGAATGATTGTAGGTCGTAAAAGTCTCACCTTTTCTAATCAAAAAGACAGTGAAATTATATCGTATATAATAGGAAACTATCCCGGCTTAAGCGCAGATGTTACTGCAACAAGCACAACTTGGCCGCAACAAGTCCAGTATTATGTTACAGATTGGGATTACATTATGGCTCTTGCCGAGGCAAATGGGCTGATTGTAACAACATTAAACGGCAAAATTTCGGTAAATCCTCCTGATAAAAACACAACCTCTGTCCTGACGGTAACATATGGCGATAATCTGCTTGAGTTTAATGCCAAATTAAATGCCGTTACTCAATTAGGGAGCGTCGCAGCCAATAGCTGGGATTTTAAGACTCAAACGGTTGTAAGTGGTAATGCTGTTCCAAATGTTTCAGGAGCTGGAAATTTAACCACAAAAAAACTTTCTGAAGTTGTTGGACTTTCTGCCTATCAGCTACAGACTTCGGCACCTTTAGAAACTGCCGATTTAACTAATTGGTCCAAAGCACAAATTATCAAAAGTGAATATTCTAAAATAACGGGAGAAGCAAAATTTCAAGGCACAAATTTAGTTGATCCCGGAAAATATATGACCTTCGCCGGTCTTGGAGATCGTTTTAACGGCGATTATATAATTGGAGGAGTTGTACACGATTTGTCGCAGGGAAACTGGATTACAGGAGTTACACTCGGACTTTCTCCTTTTTGGTTTACCCAAGGGCAAGATGTTGCGGCTCCGCCCGCTTCCGGACTTGTTCCCGGAGCAAAAGGTCTCCTTAACGGAACTGTAAAACAGATACATGAAGATCCCGATTCTCAATACCGGGTTTTAGTTGATGTTCCAATATTAGATCCAAATGGTGCAGGAATATGGGCCCGTTTTACCAATTTTTATTCGACAAGCGGAGCTGGAGCTTTTTTCATGCCCGAAGTTGGAGATGAAGTCATTCTGGGTTTTATAAACGAAGATCCACGTTATCCCATAATACTTGGAAGCGTTTATAGCAGTAAAAACATTAAGCCTTTTACTGGTTTAGATCCAAATCAAAAAAATTCAATAAAAGCCATTGTTACCAAATCAGGCATCTCTGTACAATTTGATGATGAGAACAAAATATGGACCGTAGCAACGCCTAATAAAAACACCATCATTATTAGCGATAAAGACAAGAAAATCACGATCCGGGACGAAAATGAGAACAGCATCATAATGTCAAACGACGGTATCGATTTATCAAGCCAGAAAAACATCAATATTTCAGCCAATCAAAATATAAACATCAAAGGAAATCAAGGCGTTACAATACAGTCAAGTGGCGGAGATATCTCATTAAAAGGCCTGAACATCAAAGAAAACGCAGACATGCAATACAGCGCTCAAGGCGGACAAATGGCGCAAATATCCGGGGGAATGCAATTAACACTGAAAGGTGCAATCGTTATGATTAATTAATGGTTAATTATTCACCATTATCAACTAGCTTTCACTAAATTAATTACAATTTAAGTTTTGTCAAAGTTTTAAATTTTGACAAAGCTGGCTCAAAAGTTTAAAGCGTCGATTAAACGAATTAAAAAATTAACTATTAAACAATTAAAATTATGCCACCAGCAGCAAGACTTACAGACTTTCATGAATGCCCAATGATTACTCCCGGGCTTCCGCCAATTCCGCATGTAGGCGGACCTATAATTGGACCAGGTGCACCTACAGTTTTAATAGCGGGGCTGCCCGCCGCCAGACTTGGAGATATGTTAGTTTGTGTAGGACCACCAGACTCTATCATTACAGGCTCGGCAACGGTTATGATATGCGGTATGCCTGCTGCGAGAATAGGAGATAAAACCGCTCATGGGGGATCAATTGTTCTGGGCGCATTTAATGTGATGATTGGTGGATAATGCACCGAATAAAGGTTTGGAAAAATTGATGGCTAAAAAATATTCATTTGGCAGGCATCTTCTGAACTTCTATCAAAATGTAAATTTCACAACAAAAGCCTTTTTTACTGTAAGGACCTAATTCAATTCCTGACTTAATTTTAGGGGTATTAACAAACTAAAAATAAAGTCATGGAAAATTCAAACCAATACACAGCCGAAGAACTACAAAAATGTCCTTATCATAACCCACAGCAGGTTGCTTCCAGCAATGACGATCCGCGTGAGAATGCCAACACAGGAGACTGGGGTGATTTAGATGAAGAAGACGAAGCAGGAACAGATCCCGACCGTCAAGAGAATGGAGGAAACGACAACTCTGGGGGAGCAGGAAGTAGCGGAAGTGCAGCAACAAACAGTTAATACTCTATGCGGCCCTGACGCCGCATACAAATTGAAAATTCTTTTTGCCCAGTATTTTAATTGACAAAGCAAGAAGCAAGAAGCAAGAAGCAAGAAGCAAGAAGCAAAATGCAGATAAAAAAGCAATAAAACTTTACTACAGGTTTTATTGCTTTTTTTAATTTCCAGAAACCATCTCGTTAAAATTTGGCAATTTCCGCCAATTTTATAACGGAAGTTCCCTGAGGTAATTTCCATGGTGCTTTAGCAAGCTTCATCGCCAGTGTTTCGGTCGGAAGTGGTTTGTATTTTTTAAACAGTCCTAAACTATTAAAAAAACCAAGTGTCTTTACCATTATTTTCTCGCCTGTCCTGTCTGTCCCCGAGCGCAATAATGGTCCCGGCCTGAATATAATGTACTGCCCAAAATTCAGCTCTGTAATGGCACTTTCCAATTCTCCTTTCATTCTGGAATAGAAAATCCTGCTCTTTGGGGAAGCATCAGCAGAGGAAACCAATACAAAGGAATTCACTCTGTTTTTTCTTGCGATAGCAGCAAATGTTGCGGGAATATTAAAATCAATCTCCCACTGCTTTTCTTTTGAGCCAGCCGCTTTCAGTGTCGTTCCAAGACAGCTGAACAGAACATCTCCGGTAATATATTGCTCATATTCTTGCACAGTGGCAAAGTCAATCACATGCTCTGTCAGCTTTGGATGTGATCTGCCTGTGGGCCGCCGTACAAAAATCGATACCGAAGTATAGTCATCATCCTGAATTAGCTCATTGAGCAAAAATTTTCCGGTGGAGCCCGTAGCTCCTATAAGTAGTGCCTTCATAAATTATTTTTTTGGTGATAATCTCCAGTTGCCTGCAATTTCAGTAAGGTACCTGATAACATTACTGTTAAGATAGGAAAAAAAAATCATTTACCAAAGTAGCCTCTGAAACATCAGAATAGTAATCAATAATGCTTTCAACATCCTGATAATTATATAAATTGACAATTCTATTGTATAAAGTGAAGCGTTATTTAACCTGTAATTTTAAATTAATTAAAACAGTGTAACATTTTAAACAAATAGAAAATATGGAAAACTTAATCAATCAGGAAAATCTTGAAGATATCAGAGCATTAATAGAAAATAAAATTGCGGACGTTCCAGGCGAGTTGATTCTGTTTGGAGCAATAGGCACACTGCTTTTGTCTTCTTATTTAAATAAAACAGGACATACACAAGCCGGTTCCATCATAGGAACATTATCCGTTCCAATAATAGGAATAGGCCTTGCAAAATATAAGGACGTTTTAAAATCACAAATTGAAAATTATCAGGCACCAGCACAAGAAGGCGCTTAGTACTGATTTTAGGATTTGGTTGAATTTTTTTTTATACTCATTATAATTTACTAATTTGGTATAATGGGATATAAAACAATTTTTCATATTGACGACGATGATGACGATATTGACTTTTTTGCCACGGCTGTAAATCAATTATCTGCTGCTGTCAGCTATTTTTCATTTACAAATGCCGGCGAAGCTTTGCAAAAACTTCTAACTGGTGAAACACCTCCCGATGTTATCTTCCTTGATCTTAATATGCCCGTTATTAACGGGCAGGAATTCCTTTTGAGGCTCAAAACTATTGAGTCCCTTCAGGACATTCCGGTCATCATACTTTCGTCCTCATCCGACCCTTACACCATTGAGCAGTTAAAAACTCAAGGCGCCATCGATTTCCTGACAAAGCCCTCCGGGATAAAAGAATTGATAAACCTGCTGCGCCCTTATCTAATTTAAGCACTATGAATATCGAAAACGAACAAGAACTTCATTTATTGGTTATGAGCGCGCCGGTTGGAATTTGTGTGTTAGATGCTGCAACCCTTACACCCGAAATTGTAAATGACAGTTTTATCGCTGTAGCGGGAAAATCAAGGCAAACCATTCTTGGCAATTTTTACTGGGATACTTTCGCTGAAGTACGCCAATATTATGAAACCGCACTTGAAACTGTTATCAGAGAAGGTAAGCCGTATTCTGCAGATGAAGCAGAAATGGTACTGATCCGACACGGAAAGCAAGAGAGAGTGTATCTTACTTTTGTCTATACACCTTTAAAAAACAGTGCAGGTAAAGTCAAAAAAGTTGCCGTCTGGCTTCTCGACAATACGCTTCAGGTAAAAAGCAGACTAAAAGTCGAAGAAAGCGAAAAGTTTGCACGAACCGTATTCTACAATTCGCCTGTAGCGAAAATTGTCTATGTAGGAACCGATATGGTAGTTCAGGAAGCCAATGAAAAAATGCTGGAAATACTTAACAGGGATTTATCTATTATTGATGTTCCCATATTGGATTCGGTACCGGAACTTAAAAAAACTAAGCTATTTGAAGAGTATCTGCAAGTTTTGAAAACTGGAGAAATCTATACCAAAACGGCCCAGGGCATTGAATTAATTAAAGATGGCTTTCCTTATAAAGGCTATTATGATTACACCTATAAACCGCTACATGATGCACGAGGCATAATTTACGGCGTAATGTTTACCGTCATTGATGTGACTGACAAGGTAATCGCCCGCAATAAGCTTGAAGAAGCTGAACTGAGCATGAGAGGCGCTGTCGAATTGGCACAATTAGGTACCTGGAGTATTGATGTAGCTACAAATGGGCTAACCTATTCTCCCCGTTTAATAGAATGGTTTGGCTATGATCCTGCTGCACAGGATTATAATCAGGTGATTCCGATACTTTCTGAGGAGGATCAGGAAAGGGTTGCCAATGCGGTAGCCTGGGGACTTAATCCTGAATCAGGAGGATTGTATGATGAAATTTATACTGTAATTCATCCCACAACCGGAAAGAAAAGGATGTTGCATGCTCAGGGTAAAACTGTATTTGATCCCGAAGGCAGGCCTGTGCGAATGAATGGAACTGCGCAGGATATTACTTTGCAGGTTGAAGTTCAGATGGAACTGGAAGATCAGGTGCAGCAGCGCACTGAAGAAATCGGTGCTGTTGTGGAAGAACTAAGAGCGACCAATGAGGAATTAGAGGAAGTCAATGTACAATTGATTCACATGAATCAGGAACTTGCCCAATTTGCCTATATTGCTTCTCATGACCTGCAGGAGCCACTTCGTAAGATTGGTACTTTTGTTCAGCTTCTGGAAGGGAAAATTGCAGAACATCTTGATGAAAAATCACATAGTTATATAGCCAAAATTAAGGATGCCAGCATACGCATGGGCGCCCTTATACGAGATGTACTGGCGTACTCTGCCCTGCCCAAGAATCAGGAGGTTTATGTAACTGTAAATCTTGAAGCAATTGCCAGTCAGGCACTAGAAGATTATGATTTACGGATGGAGCAGACAGGTGCAACGGTTACCTGGAATACACTTCCTGAGATCAAAGGTATTCCCCTGCAAATGTCTCAGCTTTTTTTCAACTTAATTGGTAATTCCTTAAAGTTTATTCAGCCAGGCGTACCTCCTAAAATTCAAATCAATTGCAGTAATGCGACGGCTGAAGAAATAAAATCGGTAAACCTAAAGACAGGCGCTGCATATTATAAAATTCAATTCTCAGATAACGGTATCGGTATGAGCCCGGAAAATACACAACAAATTTTCAATATATTTCAAAGACTGCACAGAAAAAATGAATTTGCAGGCACCGGAATAGGTCTGGCAATGTGTAGAAAAATTGTCCAAAATCATAATGGAGAAATTAATGCCGAAGGAAGCAATGAAAAAGGAGCTGTATTTAACGTTTACCTGCCGATGGAAAAGTAATGATATAAAAAAAAACCTGCAGCCAGTTATTACGGCTGCAGGTTTAAAAAAAATAAAAAAATAATTAACCAAGGCAGCATCTTATCTGCCTTTCTTTGTACTGGTAGAATCTGTTTTTACGGCAGCTGTTCCTTTTTGAACCGTACCGGCAGATCCTGAACCAGTAGAACCTTCACCAGTCGCCCCAGTTGTTCCTGCACCCCTTACAGTAGTGGTATCAGAATCTGGCCCTACGGTATCAACAGTGGTCTGGGTAGAATCACTGCCAGAGATATAAGTATCCTCACTGGTGGCTTCTTTCTTTTTGCAGGATATAGCAGTTATTAATAAAATAGTAAGAAATGTGGTTTTAATCAGCGTCTTCATAACCTTTGGTTTTTAAGTTTGTATGTATCAAAGTTACTGTTGTATGCGTCCTTAAAGTTATATGATTTAAATTCTTATTTACAAATTTTAGACATAACCAACTCTATATCAAACACTAACCCCGTTACCCTGTTACATTTAACACTTTAAAATATTACCACGTCATTTTAACCCGGCTTCCCCCTGCAATTTTATATGAAATCTGTTCAGCCTTTATCTCGCTCGCATTGATGCTGTTTTTATCTGCAATAATTTCGATTTGTAATTTTAGCTTTTTGGGAAATATAACTTTCAAATTACACTCAAAAATTTGGGTGCCTAAAACTGTAAATGTGAGTGTCTTTTTTGATTTCTTCAGATTGGTAATCGGGTAATCCGAAAATAGCAGAAACTCTTCTTCTTTCACTTTATGATATTGCCTGGTCAAAACTCCAAATCCTACACCGGCGCCATAGACCTCCTGACCTACCTGTCCGCTTTTTTCCCAGCCGTTGTACAAGTCTTCTACTGGGATCCAGAGCTCTTTTACAATTTCACCAGTCTTTACTTCTTCAGAAATCATATCTTCCGGAAGTTTGGTTGGATAATAATATGGCAGCCTGCTTACAGCATATTTTAGAAATTCCGGTATTAAAATTTTTAAGGATGGAAGTAATTCTATTGCCTCCGATTGTATGAGATACTCAGATAGTCCTGCGTAAACTTCCATCTCCTCATATGCTGCTGTATAGGGTGCATTATTAAGTGGAAATACAGAAAAATAATTTGGATAATTTTTACCAAATCCATACTGGCAATCCCAGATCTGCATGTTCTTAAAAAGACAGGCAAGACAGGCGTAGCTCAAATCAAGATATTCCTTTTTATTGGTAATTTTATACAATTCTAAAAGGGCTCCTGCAGCAAAAGCAGTATTATTGGCCTGATACAGAATATTAAACCCGCAGCCAACAAGTTTTTTTACCGCTTTTTCGGCCTCACGCAGATAACGTTTATCCTTGGTGAGTCGGAATATCAACAGCATTAAATGCGCATAAGATCCCGGCACATCTTTTTCACCGCCTTTTCCAGGTTCAGTTTCTTTTTTGATTACCTCTAATGTATCCATTTTATAAAATACCGGCCACTCATAATCAAAATGGTGCGCCACCTTAATGGCAAATTCAATGGATTTTAAAACTAGTTCTTCCGCATTCTTTTCACCATTCAGGGCAAGCCTGGCAAGGTTCATCAGTGGATGATGCAGGTACCAGGAATCCATAACCATTTCCTGCTTCTGTTCCTCTGATTTATCCAGTTTGTCTGCTAGTTCAGGAAGCCAGCGATTCATTGTTTTTACCTTTGGATCGTAAAACTGTTCTATTGCTTCAAGCAATTCATTATACATAGGATGTGTTTCTCCATACCAGTCTTTGAGTTCATTGAGGGGCATCAGCACAGCAAGTTGCACCATGACTTCGGCTGGTGTATCATAGTCACACAGATAAGCATTTAAATAGGAATTTCCGTTTGTCTGTGTCCAGCAGCCCTTGCTTTGCTGCAGATCATTAAGGCAGTATTGTGTAATGTCCGGCCAGTTATGATAAATAACTTCGGGATGGGGAAGCAATTTATAAACCTGCGCCAGATTATTTAGAAACTGCTGTGTTTCCTGTATTTCATTATCGATAGTTTCTTCTGAGAACAAAATATAGGCATCTGAAATAATATAAGCTTTATCAGATGGCAATGGCTTCTCTTTTGTTACCGGAAGCTGAAAACCTATTTCCGGCCATGTTCCTCCTATCGTATCATCAAGCATAGTTCCTGTAGCTTCACAATACGGACTCAAAGAACCGAGATTTTGAAAGTAAAAAACAGAACCTGTTTTTGGTTTGGTCATACTCGCCAACAGTATTCCGGATCTGGAACCCATTTGATTCATGTGTATAGTTCCATTGGTATTCTCTACATTTCCCTGTTTTGTAACAGCAATAATATCACGTGGCCAAAATGGGATCAGCAGCGGTATATTAGCTTTAAACGAAGTGGTATAATGCAGCAGAACTTCATCGCTGTCGGGAAATGTAACACAAACTTCATATTTACCAAGCCTTGTTTCTAAGTTAATGACTAAAAGTGCTCCGTCATCCAGTAAATTAGTTACTTCAAAACAGCAGTTCATTCCAAATGCTGCTCGAAAAGCCATTTTCCCGCGATCAGGCCAACTGGCCACAATCCATAGAGAATCGCCGGTATTAAAAGCCTGAAAAGTATAGTTCTTAAATTCCTTTTCCCAAATTACGGTGCTGTTTTCTAAATCGGCATGCACGGTAGCAGCCCAAGGTGAAATAGTATGCATAAGTTATTGGTTTAAAAAATTGCTGTAATTTTTGAATATCTAATAGTAACCTGCTTAAACTGAATTTTATAATTGTTTTCTAATTACACTATTTCAGTAACTGGCGATTTTACCTTTGAAAACAATTTGACTATAAGAAGCTTCAGACGACTTTGATAATCTTCCATCAGCCACTCTTTATAGTTCCTGCTGGCATTCTCGAGGCACTTCACATATTGTTTCACCCTCCATTCAATTTCCGGCTGGAGCGCCTCAGCAAGTGCAACAGCTTCTGAAAGTGTATCGGCATTTTCCATGCACATTTTAGCCTGTTGCCTGATCGATTCCTGAATGACAGTTTTAGGTTTTTTATCCATATCAAGTGCTTCATGATAGGCTGACTCGACATCAAAAGTCATCTCAAGAGTATTAGGGAACTTGGCGCGAAGCTCGGCTGATAGACCATGCGACTGAACAGCCGAATTTCCTGTGGCATGATACTGCAGCTGTTTGGCGAATTCTTCGGGTCTTTCAAAAACAAACTGCCAGTCTACAAGGTTTTGCCACTCCCCAAAACGCTGAATATTATTTCCAAGATCGGTAATTCCAAATGTTTTTTTGGATGGAAGTCTTCTCGACCCACGACCTATCATTTGGTGATACAGGGTAATAGACGTAGTGGCTCTGTTCAGGATTATATGCTGAATGGTAGGTTCATCAAATCCAGTGGTAAGAATTGAAACTGATGTTAGCACCGCATCTTTTGTTTTCTTAAACCATTTAAGGATTTCCTTTCGGTCCTCATCGGATGTTTTATTGTCCAGATGTTTTATCGCAATGCCGGCTTCCTGAAACGTATCTAATACCTTTTGTGAAGTTGCAATACCGTTATTAAAGATCAGTGTCTTTTTTCCGAGGGCATTCTCTCTGTATGCTTTTAGCAACAAATCCTGCATGACTGCTGAACTATACAGTTCATTTGATGAACTCACCGTATAATCACCGTGTATTCCTTTTTTCAATGTATTAAGTTCAACTTCAAAAACGAATGACTTTGGTTTCGCCAAAAAACCTTCATTAATCAGGTTTTCAATACTTTCTCCCTTTACAAGTGTTTCGTAATGACGGTTCATGGGTTTCGAAATATCACTGCTAAAAGGTGTTGCGGTAACACCAATGATAAAAGCATTCTTAAAACTTCCCATTAACTTTCTGAAGGAATTATGATGCGCTTCATCAATAATAACAAGTCCCACATCACGGGGTTTTATTTTCTTTGATTTTATCCTGTTGCGCAGCGTTTCGACCATCGCTACATAACAATCGCAGCCTTTTTTAAAATTACCGCTGGTACTATTTATCGTGCAGTTCTGCACACCAAGACTTTTTAGCACAGTAGAGGTTTGCTTGCATAATTCTTTACGATGGGTAAGTATAACAACCTTTTTACGATATTGCGCTATATATCTTCTGGCAATTTCTGAAAATACAACAGTCTTGCCTCCGCCTGTAGGCAGCTGATACAAAAGTCTTGTGGTAGCTGTGTCTCCTATTTTTTCAAAAATAGATTCAATATCTTTTTCCTGATAGGCATAAAAGGAAGCCTTTGGTTGTATTTTAGTTGTCATTTTAATTTCTTTATTTGATATTAGTTGAATTGTAGCAATACGTTCAGGCTCAAATCCACTAATTTTCATAAATTGATTACCAAATTCCTGCTGTAGATTTTGTCCTTCCTTAAAAATAAATTTAGCATTAGCGTTAGTAATAATTTCATATCTGCACTAAATCTATTGATGTGGATCAATTATCTTTTATTACATAAAATTAGTGAGGAAGTGATCATCAGTTTTACAACATTATTTAGCATTATTATAATATTTTATTCTGCTTGCTCTTGCTCAAATTGTTTTAAACTAATTATAATTGTAGCTGAAGTATCGTTTTAGTATAAAAAAAATCTGCACCCTAAAATTGCAGATTTTTTTGTTTTATGATTTTTAAGATCAGATCTTGAATTACTTCCAAGGATCCAGAACTACCTTCACGCAACCGTCTTCTTTTTTATTAAAAATTTCGTAGGCATGTGAAATATCGGACAAAGGCAGTCTGTGGGTAATAATATCATCCAACTGCACTTTTCCCTGAACTACATATTCTAAGAGTTTATCGATGTGTTTATGCGCCGGAGCCTGTCCTCCCTTTAGAATAATTCCCTTATCGAAAAACTGTCCAAGGGGAAAATTATCATAATTTACGGGATACACACCAAGTACGGATACAATACCGCTTCGTCGTACTGCACTCATGCAAGCCTCTAAAACTTTAATCGAGCCTTTTTCAAAGTTAATCGTAGCTTTTATTTTATCTGTTATACTTCTTTCAGGTTCGAATCCTACAGCATCAATACACACATCTGCGCCGCGTCCGTTGGTAAGTGACCTGATATGCTCTACCACATCTTTGGGATCTTCCCACAGTATTGTAGTAGATCCTGTGGAAACTCTGGCTTTGTCTAAGCGGTACTGCAGTGTGTCGACTACAATAACCTGCGCCGCACCTCGCAGCCAGGCACTCTTAGCTGCCATTATTCCAACAGGGCCCGCGCCGAAGATCGCAACGGTCTCCCCTCCTTTTACTTCACCCCAATCTACACCGGTATAACCTGTCGGAAAAATATCAGTCAGAAACAGTACCTGTTCATCGGTCAGGTTATCAGGCACAACCCTTGGACCATAATTGGCGTAAGGTACTCTTACATATTGTGCTTGTCCTCCATCATATCCTCCATACAAATCTGTATAACCAAAAAGCGCTCCTCCCTTTTCTGTTAAAATTCCGCCCTCCGGACCATAGTGCTCAGGGTTGCTGTGTTCACAGTTTCCCGGCACATCATGGTTACAGAAAAAGCAGTTTCCGCATGCTACTGGAAAAGGAACTACCACACGGTCTCCCCTTTTAAGATGTGTAACGGCTGATCCTGTTTCCTCTACTATTCCCATAAATTCATGTCCCAATACCATAGGAGATGTAGGCATAGCACCTGAATAAATATGCAGATCCGATCCGCATATGGCTGTTGAAGTCACCTTTAAAATAATATCGTCCTGTGCATTGATTTTTGGATCTTCTACTGTATCGTATTTAACGGAACCCGGTCCGTGAATAACTGCTGCTTTCATGGTTTTTGTTTTAGAATTAATAGAAAGCTAAGTAACTCTAATTTAAACCATTAAACTTACAGGATATCTTAAAATTCTTATATTTAAAACATAATAAAGGAATGAATTCATTAAAAAAATCATCATTAAATCAAGTGCGTTTACAAAATCAAATTAAAAAAAATCAAAAAAAAATCGGAACAAAATTAATTCTGTTCCGATTTAATGAGTTAATCTTTTTAAGGATAACTTATAACAACTTACTATTCCTCATCACCTTCAGTGGCATCAAAATTTATAGTATTGTAAGCAGCTTCTGTTAAGGTAACGTCAGCTTCTTTTTCTTCATTTAAAGTCTGAACTAATAATGAAACAGCTTCATCTTCGCCAAGAGTTTTAGCAAACGCAGCCAGGGTACCATAAGTTGCGATTTCGTAGTGTTCGATTTTTTGCGAAGCAGCGATGATCCCTGCGTCACGAACTGCTCCCGGTTCTGTTTCTTCCAGAATACCTTCGCCTTCTTTAATAAGACCATCCATAGCATCGCATTTTTTGGCAACTGCCTTTTCTCCAACTGAAGCAAATACTTCTTCTAGCCTGGAAACCTGACCCTTAGTAACTTCTAAATGATCATTGATAGCATCAATTAAATTTTGCGATGTAGCATTCTTCGCCATTTTCGGAAGAGCTTTAACCAAAGCTTTCTCTGCCCAATAGATATCTTTTAATGAATCTACAAATAAATCTCTTAGTCCTTCGGCAGCAGATGCTTTTGGTTTTACAGTTCCTTTAGGAGTACTTGTTTTGTTGTCAGCTGTTTTTTTACTTGCTGCACTTTTAGTTGTTGAACCGCTTTTAGCAGCAGTTGTTTTTTTAACCGTTGTTTTTGTATTTGAATCTTTCATGATATGTTTTTTTAAAATTTGTTTTTCAAATGTACCACCGCTCTTTTTCAATTTTCTTATACAATTACGACACTTTGTTTCAACATTTAAACATCTATTAATCAAGCATTAAACAAATATTAATTGTGTAATAAAGTGTGAAAATTATATAATTTTTGAAGAGTGTACCAGCCTAATTTTGATTATTTAAAATATATCATTATAAAATGAAAGTAATCCATCCTATCATTATAGTATTCGCTTTACTGAGCATACCAAATGTTGCATTGGGACAACAGATTCAAACTGATCGTCCTACTGAAACAGAAAGTCCCACTACCATTGTCGCTCAACATTTACAAATGGAAAATGGTTTCTCTTATGAAAAAGAAGGCAATGAAAAAACATTTGAATTACCTGAAGTTGTTCTTCGATACGGGCTATTCAAAAATGCTGAGGTTCGAATGGAAACTGCGTTTAAAATTAGCCATGAAGAGTCGGAAAAAGCGTATGGAATCAAGCCCGTAACTTTTGGCTTAAAATATCATTTAATAGATCATAAAAATTTACTACCCGATGTAGCTTTATTAGGCCGTATCAGTATACCATGGATGGCGGATAAAAGTTTAAAGGAAGAAAATTACAGTCCGGAAATACGATTGCTTGTCCAGCATGAGCTGTCTAAAAAGACGCATTTAAGCTATAATCTGGGTGTTGAATGGACTGCCGAAAATGCACGTCCGGAATATATCTATACTCTTTCTGCTGATCATTCTGTCAGCAAAAAAATCAAAATATTTGTCGAAACCTATGGATTGGCCGTATCCCATCAACATGCAGAAAATAATGCCGATGCGGGTTTACTCTTTTTATGGAGTAAAAATTTGCAGTTTGACTTTATGGCCGGCACAAGCCTGATGCATGCACACGCTAAAAAGTTTGCTGAAGTGGGACTTTCCTATAAAATATAATAGTTGGCGGTCGTGTCTGTAAGATAATGGAGTGTCTGTTCTTCGTCACCCATAAAAACTATTTCATTACTGTATTGAAGTTCGTCGAAAACCGCAGACATGTTTACTATGCCTGCTTTTTTGGCAAATAGATCCAGAATACTGTTCCTTTTCCAGGCGTACTCGTAAAATTAATAATTCCGTTATGATTTTCAATAATACGTCGACACAGCGCGAGACCTATTCCGTTCCCGCCATATTGGTCTCTTTCATGCAATCGCTGGAACATATTAAAGATCCTATTTGAATATTGGCTATCAATTCCAATCCCATTATCTGTAATGGAAATAATGTCGTAATTTCCTGGCAAAGCCAATTGATCCTGGTTATCGGGCATCATTTTCGCAGAAATTGTAACTACGGGAAGTTCCGTATTAAATTTAAGAGCATTATTTACAAGGTTATAAAACAATTGGCGCAGCTGCGTATTTAAGCCTAAAACACTTGGTAATGACTCAATAGTAATCACTGCATTTTTTTCTTCAATGATCATGCTTAAATCAACCAAAATTTCCTCAGCTATTTCATTAAGGTCTACTGGTTCAAAAACTTGCTTGTTATTGTCTATTCTTGAATAATTCAGAACGTCAGTAATTAAATCTGATAATCGTGTTGCGGATATTGTTATACGGTCAAAATAAAATTTCTTCTTTTCTTCTTCTGATAAATGCTCACCGGCGCGGGAAAGCATGATCATGATTTTACGAAGTGGTTCTTGCAAATCGTGGCTCGCAATATAGGCAAACTGCTCTAACTCTTTATTTTTAAAAATTAATTTAGAGTTGGCACTTTCCAATTCGCGCTGAATCATTTTTAATTCTGAATTATCTTTCAGCGTTTCAACGATCATTTTTTGTGCATTAATATCTGTAAAATAAACCAGCCAACTGTTGAAAGAACCGTCTTCGGATTTATTTGGAATCATACTAACCAAATGCCAGAGATATTCAGAAGTATCTGTAATTCTGATTTCTCCAGAAAAGGACGATCGGTTTGCTTTTGCCTTATTCCACCCTTCTATAATTATTTCAATATCATCCGGATGAACAAAATTCATCAAATTTTTTCTTTCAAAGTTAGGTAGAGGTACTTTAAAAAAATTCAACAAGGATTCATTATAAAGCAACACCTTATTTCGGTCATTAACCTCACAAATTAAAATAGGGATTGCATTGGCTAATTTTCTGTATCGGTTTTCACTTTCTGCAAGCTTCTCTGATAACGCAATTAGTTCAATGTTTTTTTTCCTAATCTCATCATACGGAGATAAAGGAGGTTCAAACTTAAAATAATCAATAAAAGACTTGATCTTTGTTTCTGAAAGAAGTCCAGGCGAAATTACCGGCTGAATTATTCTGGTAGTAGACTGATTGCCTTTAAAACTGTATTCGATATCGCCGGAAATTTTCGATGCGTAATTAAAAGCCTCCGGGTTATAGCTTTTTAAATCAACACTATCAGTAATGATCGCTTCAATTTGTTTTTGTGTTGCCTTAATGGTATTGATACCAATTACCAGAACTGAATTTTTCCCTTTTGCAATGGCACATCTGGCAATTTCAGAAACCGCTGTCGAAAATCTGGTCTGAAATGATGAAGGCATACCACACATTTCGGCAATTTTCATGCATCGCTTATGAGCAAGTATCAAGTCCATTTCATTATCAAGATTTATTTTTATAATCTCTTTCATGGCACTTACATTATTTTACCGACAAGAATTGATGCGTCATCCGTTCCTCTGATGTTTTCTTTAAGGATCGCCGATGCAATTATGCCCGAATGTTGTTTTACTATTGAAGTCATTTCGTTTAGATTCCATCTAGTCCTCAATCCATCACTGTGCATGACAATAATTTGATGTTTTTTATAAGGAACTGTCGTTTTGTTTAAAGTGCGGGGAATATTATGACCAATAATTCCGTTATATGGTGTATATGTTTTATTTTCTAATCCGTCATAAATACGGGTACTTATATTACCTATACCGCATATATTCCAGACTTCTAATTTATAATCTACCGATGCTATTGTTCCCACAAGTCCCCTGCTTTTTTTAACCTTGGAATGAATATCTCTGAGAATTTCTGAAGGTTCCGTTTCTATTGACTGTTTAAAGGCTTTGATGGCCAGTTGTACAGCTTCATTTGCATTTTCACCATGACCTAAGCCATCTCCCAAAAAAATTTGAAAACCTCTTTTTGTTGATTTAATATGATAACCGTCTCCGCAAATTTTTTCGCCTGGGTAGTTTACCGCAATACCGGCATAGTTCAAACCACTCTGTAAAGAAGGCAAAGATATATCAGCCTTTTCACCGATCTTAATGTATTGCACGCACCCCCAATTTTTCATGGAATAGATCTGAAAATCGTTACTCAGTCTTTTAATGGCTCCTAATCCGTTACCCAGCGTGTTGGATGAAGAATAGCCATCGTTCATCACTTTGGCTAAATTTTCGAACCCTACACCTTTATCCAGACAGTATAGTTCTATTATTTTATGTTCCTCTTCTAAATTAGCACGATAGAGCAGTTCTCCTCCCTTTGCATATTTGATGAGGTTAGAAGTTAGCTCTGCCACAATAATATCTGTTTCAGCTGCTCTGTGTGGTGTAAATCCTATGTGAAGTGCAAGATTGTGTATTTCTCTTTTTATAAAAGCGATCAGACTGCGATCGTCAATTTTATAGCTGGAAAACGTATTATCCATTTTTCCATTTTGTTATAGTAACGGTGGTTCCGTTGCCGAGTTCTGTTTTAATGTCAAATTCATTGACAAGTCTTTTTGTACCGGGAAGTCCTAATCCTAAGCTTTTTCCTGTACTGTATCCATCTTTCATCGCCAATGATATATCTGCTATTCCGGGACCTTTATCAATAAAAGTTACACGTACGCCATTATCACGGCCATTACTGACCGATTCAATGATGACTTTCCCGCCACCTCCATATTTTAGAAGATTACGGACAAGTTCGCTTGTTGCAGTAATTAATTTGGTTTGATTCAAAATGCTCATACCAATTTTTACCCCGTATTCTTTTACACGGTTGCGTAACGGCACCACATCTTGTTCTCGTATAATTAAAGCTTCTTCTTTACTATTCGTTATCGTCGTCATAATCCTGCTCTTCATTATCGCTAGTGTGCATTTTTGAGCGCAGTAGATCCATGCCTTTTTCAACATTAAGGGCACTTATAACTCCGTTTAAAGACAATCCAAGTTCAACAAGTGTAATAGCAACAGCAGGCTGCATTCCTACAACAACTGTTTGCGCATCCATTATTTTAGACATTACGGCTATATTTCCTAAAATACGCCCCATAAAGGAATCGATTATTGAAACCGCCGATATATCAATTAACACTCCTTTTGAGCTATGTTTGCTTATGGTGTTAATCAGATCTGATTCAAGATTTTCAGCAAGTTGGTCGTACAAATCTACTTGTATGGTAACAAGCAGAAAATCACCCATTTTTAGTATAGGAATTCTATCCATATCAATTATTAAATCTTAAACTATTTTTCTTTTAACGACTGTAAGCTGCAACATATCAAATGCTGTTTTAAGAGCGCTTGCAAGTGTGGCTTTAGTAATAATTCCGGTAAGATCAATACCTAAATGCACTACAGTTTGTGCAATTTCTGGACGGATACCGCTAATAATACATTCTGCTCCCATTAAACGTGTAGCGCTAACAGTTTTTATAAGATGCTGAGCAACAAGAGAATCTACTGCCGGAACACCAGAAATATCAAGAATCGCAATAGAACTTCCGGTATCTACAATTTGTTGTAGTAGATTTTCCATTACAATCTGTGTTCTTGAACTGTCTAAAGTTCCAATAATTGGTAAAGCAACAATCCCATCCCATACGGTAATAACCGGAGTAGAAATTTCACTAATTTCATCCACCTGTCTTGATATTACATCTTCTCTACCTCTCATGAAGGCTTCGAAAGTCATAATAGTCATATTATCAAGAATCTCATTCAACTGTAAATTGGCTTGATACAATTGTTCTGAATCTTTTATCAGTTCTGAAAGAATTTGTGAAGATGCTTGTTTGAAAGTGGTTAAATATTGTGCATTTTCTCTTGGAGAAAATCCTCGTTTTCCTCTTGAAGATGATATACCTACAATTAAATCCTCTACTTTTTCAAACTCAGGAGAGTCCTGAAATTTACCATTTAATGTAGCTACTGCACTTAAAAATAGTGAAGCAAATTCTTTAGATTCTTCTTCTTCTACTGCTCCGTCATCTGACCCACTTTCGATTAGAAGTTTGGACCATATTGTTAGTAATTTATTTTCGTGCTCTTTTAAGCCCCCTAGGAAGTTGTTTTGCATGTGGTATCTTTTTGTAATTTTCTTAAACAAATATAGGATTTTAAAAATTGGTAAATGAGAAATGTTTTATTAAAAATAAAGCTGGTATTGTAAAACTGCGGGCTACGAATAGCAAAAGCTGAACTGACTTATTTAACCCTGTTTATCAATACTTTAAAAACAAAACATTCAATTATATACACAAAATTATAACTAGCTGATTCCGATTCCCTCCATGCTATTTAAAATACGCAATGAGGCTGCTTCGCAAAAATCTAATCCGGAATAATCAGGATTATAACCTCCAATGTAAGGAACAGCCATAATGTACAGGTTTTCGTTGTACGCTCCGTACTGATCAATAATTTGAAAATTATCATTAATGGCAATTCCGGAAACGCTTAAAAAGTAGCTTCCGGTACTGTCTTTTTCTATGGAATTATTGCCTTCTGAAAAAGCCAGATGCCCTATTTCTTTTGACTTGAATTTTAGCTTCGCAGGTGTAATTGCTTTTTGTGCAAGTAAACTTTTAAAAGGAAAATCAGCATAAGATAAATGTGGCTGGCCCACACAATCAATAAACGTTTCATAATAAACCGACTTAGGATTATTATCCTGATCAGCAAAATGATATAAAATTCCTCCGTCGTTTTGAGGTTCTACAGTACTTTCTGCGCCAACGGGAATAATATCCAAAACGCCCGCATGATGAAGAGCCAGTAATTCTGTACAGGATTTTTGCGGAACAAATGCTATTACAATCGAAATTAAAGGCATAAGCACTTTTTGAAGGCGCTGCATATCTTCTGCCGAAAGGTATTTTGCCGGATGATTCATAGCAAAACTCAACACTGCCAGCATTTCTTTCCAATATACTGATTCCTGTCTTTTTATGGATTTTTCTGCCTGAATGTATTCCGCCTTTAAAAGCTGAAATGGTTCCAGACGTTCGCGAAGTTCCATCATTTCCACCACAAAATCTTCAATACTGAGATCTTTAATTCTATTATAAAAATCAGGATCCTTTTCCCTGAAAATCTCTTTGAAATCCTTTTGAAAAACAAAATCCAAAGACAAAAAACCATCATTGCCTTTTCTGTGAATTTCAATTTCTTCTTCCGTAAGAAGCGAATCATTATTAAGATGCGAATCTTCAAGATGAAACCGGACTGCAGGAAGCATTCCGCTTCTCGAATGCATGATCATTTTAAAATTCGGGCTTTCAGCATGACTTTGAAAGCTTACATTTCCGTCTTCATCTTTTTCAAATGAACCATTTTCTCTTGCAAGTGTTCGTATGGCATCAATAGCGGTCAATGAAGATCCTTTTATTGCTACGGCATGATTCAGTTTAAGTAGAAGTTTTGATGGCGGATATGGAGCATCGTAATACCCTTTAACTTTTCCTTCATATCGCACTGGCCAATTATGTCCGGTACAGATTACTACATAATCAAATTTATCTTTACCGGTAGTAGTTTCTACCCAAACTTCTTTCCCCTGTTCATTGTAGCTAATATCCATAACATTGGTTTGATAATGTACTCTGGTCACAATCCCCGCTTCATCCCCTTTTTGCTGCAATAGTTTAAACTGGTCGGCAAGATAATATCCAAAAAGTAATCTCGGCAATACTTTATATTCATTAAATTTATCCGAATCAACATTAAACCTTGTTAATAAATCTGCGGGAACGGTTAAAATCCACTCTGAAATTGAAGTAACAATTCCGGGCGTTTCATTATCGGATACATTGGTTACATGCTCATCATTTGCTCCTTCATGACTATAGGGCATTCCTGCACCAAGAGTACTTTTTCGTTCATAAATATCCACTCCAAAATTAGATTTTCCGGATTCTACCAGCCTTTTATACATAAACAGTCCGCTTGGTCCTCCGCCTAAAATTGCAATTCGCTTTTTCATTATTTCAGTTTTCATTTTCGTTCTGTTATCGTTTCTATTTAAAGTATTGTAAGCATTATTCTCAAAGCCATTTTTTTCTTTTAAACCAAAGAAAAATTATTAACGAAACTAAGACCATTACAATCATGGTAATGGGATATGCCCAGTAATAATTGAGTTCCGGCATAAACTTGAAATTCATTCCATAAATTCCTGCTATAAAAGTAAGTGGCATAAAAAAGACCGAAAATACGGTAAGTACTTTCATAACATCGTTTGTTTTTCTGGCCGATAAGGAGAGGTAAATATTGAGTAATTCTTTTGCATCTTCCTGAACCTGATCATTGAGCATCAAAAGTTTGGTATGAAGATCGTGAACATCCCGAAGTGCCGGAGCTTCTTCCCCCTCAGCAAGAATTGAATTTACAACTTCATTACTCAGTAAAAGCAGTTTTTTATACAACCCTGCCCTATTTTTCAGGTAATAAATAGCCTCAATCATATCGGTAGGAATATTTTTTTTCAAAAATAATTTCGATTCATAACCGTCTATTTCATTAGATAAATTGATGGCAGGCTGCTCAAACGAATGTAATGCATCACGAACAATATGAATTGCAATACCTGTACTTGATTTAACTCTACCGGTATCTACATATGTTTCTTTTATCACCGAAATTAATGGCTGTGCTGTACGATGAACTGTAATAATAAAGGATTCGTTATAAAAAATGGCAATTTTACAGCTCAGAGTCTGAACGGTCTGCAGTTTTTCCTTATTATCATTCACAACTCTTATAATAATGAAATGGGTATTATTATGCTCTTCAAATTTAGGAAGATGATCCGGATCAAGACAATCCATTAATGCATAAGAATTTAGGTTGTACTTTGTACTAATAGCTGAAAGTTCCTCGCTTGTTGGATCAACAGCATCAATCCAGATAATCCCGGTATCTTTTATAGTACAATTAGTTATAGGCATTTTGATTGTTTTTCTTATTAACTAAATTTTGTTAGCTGTTACACTCCTCATTATCCCCTATTAACATCAAATTTATTATCCAGATGTGGTTAAATTCTTCAAGGAAATAATTTATTCAAAACCTTTTATTTTGGAATCTGCCATTCTCTGTTCGTAAAAAATTTATTAGAGATTTCAAAGAATAAAAGTATTTCAGTCCGAATCAATATGATTACATCTTGTCCGTTATTTTTTTCAAAATTACAAGTTAGTTAATGGCAAACTTAAAGTCATTTATAAGGAGAAAAGCTTAAGGAGACCACTGTTATTATAGACTTAATCGAAGCTGAACGATCTTTCGAAATCTCATTAGGGAGATAGGATTTAAAATAAGTATCGTAATAATAATGAATAACAAAAATTCATTCTCTAAATTTACCGTTATATAATCCAACTCCCTGCAACATGAACAAAGTAATTTCAGAAAATGGTACCTTATTCTTAGGAATAGAAAAATCTGAAATTAATGTATTTAATACCCCTTTACAATTTGGCGAATATACTATCTTATTGATGAGTAAAGGAGAAGGAATTTATCATGTCGATTTTGCATCGTTTCCATTTAAAGCTCCGGCAATATTATTTTCGACACCGCAGCAATCAATTTCCATTAGCGAAATCACACCGGTAAACTATACGACATTACAATTTCACGGTGATTTTTACTGCATTGAATACCATAGAAATGAAGTTGCCTGCAATGGCTTACTATTTAATAATATTTATGCTGAACCTTCTATAAAATTAAGTACGGAACAGCATCAATTATATTGCGTGTTAGTTGATCATATTATTGATGAGATGAAACAACCAACTCCTTCAGAAATTGTATTAAGATCTTACCTTCAATTGATACTGGCCAAATCGAGCAGTCTGAAAATAAATAGTGAAAAGCAAAATTTTCAAAAAGATGAAAAGATGGACCAGTTTAAAATATTGCTGGAAGAAAATTTCTTAACCCTTCATAAAGCAAGTGATTATGCGGCATTACTTTCAATGACTGCCAATAACTTTACGAAACAATGCAGTAAACGTTTTAATAAAACGCCCACTCAAATGATTCAGGAAAGATTAATTTTGGAGGCAAAAAAACAACTTCACCTTACCCGATTAAGTATCAAGGAAATTGCTTATGCCTTAAAATTTCAGGATGAATATTATTTCAGTCGGGTATTTAAAAAAAAGACAAAAGTTTCTCCTCAAACCTTCAGGAAAACAACCGGTATCTCTATTGTGGCAGATTTGTCTAAGTAATAGCATTTTTTATCCATTTCTTAATTCTTGTTTCAGCTCTAAATTTGCCTTGTTAATTATTACTAATATTTAAAAAAAAAGCAATGAAAAATTCTCTTTTAAACACAATAGCAAATCTTGATAATCTGGGAAAAAATGCCATACGTGCCGGTATTGTAATCGTTTTTTTATGGATTGGGGGACTTAAATTTTTTACTTATGAAGCTGATGGAATAGTGCCTTTTGTGGCAAACAGTCCTTTTATGTCTTTTTTCTATAACAATCCAGCTGAGTATAAACAATACAGCAATAAAGAAGGTGAATTGATTACCGAAAATCATGAATGGAACATTCAAAACAATACCTATGTTTTTGCAAATGGCTTAGGGATTTTATTAATTGGTATCGCTTTCCTGGTTGCCATTCATAACTGGGCTCCTCTGGCAAGTATGTTTGGGAGTATACTGGTATTTATTCTTACCATTGGTACACTTTCATTTTTAGTAACAACTCCTGAAAGCTGGGTGCCGCATTTGACAGATCAACAATATGGATTTCCTTATTTATCAGGTCGCGGACGATTAGTACTTAAAGATATTGTTATACTTGGAGCCTCATTAATTACAATGAGCCAGTCTGCATCACTTTATCTCAAAAGAAAAAATATATAAATTTAAGATTCAAAAAAAAACTTAAAATTATCAATTCAAAAAAAGCTATCAATCATTTATAATATAATGACTGGTAGCTTTTTTGATAAACTTATATAGAAAGCCAATCTTTTCAAATCTTTCATAAATTCTGTAGAAACTTATCCTGTTGAGGTCACCAAAGCAAAAAGGCGCTAATTTTCTTCAATTGGCGCCTTTATTACTAAGTTTTTAATTAACAAGTATCTTGTTTTTATTTTGAGTTTATAGTATATATACAGACATTCAGACTAGGAATAGATTACAAAAAACTTGAATTTTTAAATAAATCTAATTTCGAAAAATTAATAAGAATAAAATCAGATGGCAATAATCTATTTTTTCAAAGCCATTTGTTGTGTATGGATCATTTTAATTTGATCTTTCACCCTTTCACTTATAGCGTTAATCGAGAAGCTTGCAGGATCCTGACTTGGAGGATAACTAACAAATGATTCTAAGAATACAGCTCCTTTTTGAATCCCTTCCGCCACTATAAACATTTTAGTTCCCCACCATTTCTCATACACAAAAGAAGTAATATCAGCTCTTTCGTAAGGATCCTGACGTAGGTTAAATAATTTGGGAACACGCAGCGGTGTAAAAGGATTTGCCCAGATACCAAATCCTCCCTGAGTTCTCTGTTCCTGAAAAACAATTTTCCAATCATTCATTCTCATCGATACAAGTTCTGCATCGTCATTAAAATAATAGAACTCAGTTCTTGCAGATTTTGGCTGCTGCCCGGTAAGATATGGCAACTGATTAAAGCCATCCAGATGCACCTTAAAATTAGTTCCCTGCGATTTATAACTGGTTAAGAGTTTTTCCTTTATATTAGGTTCTCCCGCTGCAGCCAGCACCGTTGGAAACCAATCCAATCCTGATACGATTTGGTTTGATACTTTTCCAGCAGGAATATTTCCTGGCCAACGCACAAAAGCAGGTACACGAAAAGCACCTTCCCAATTTGAATCTTTTTCACTTCTAAATGGAGACATTGCTGCATCTGGCCAGCTGAACATATTAGGCCCGTTATCGGTAGTGTAGATAACGATCGTATTTTCAGCTATTCCTAAATCATCCAATGCCTTTAGTAGTAGCCCAACATCTGTATCGTGTTCCAACATTCCATCGGCATATTCGTTGTCAGACATTCCGCTTTTTCCTCGAAGTGATTCACGAACATGGGTAAAGGCATGCATACGTGTTGCATTCATCCAGCAAAAAAATGGTTTACCGTCTGCATTCTGCCTTTTAATGAAATCAATCGCAGCTGCAAAAGTTTCGTCGTCGATTGTTTCCATTCTTTTTTTTGTTAAAGGCCCTGAATCCTGAATGGTTTGTTTACCTACCTTTCCAAAACGAGGATCGACTGTGGGATCATCTTTGTCTGTGGCTTTGCATTTCAGAACTCCCCTAACCATATATGATTTTACAAATGCCGAATCCTGATAAGGATAACTGGGATCTTCGGGTTCCTCTTCTGCATTTAAATGATACAGGTTTCCAAAGAATTCATCAAAACCATGAACTGTCGGTAAGTATTTATTTAAATCACCTAAATGGTTTTTACCGAATTGCCCTGTTGCGTATCCCAAAGGTTTGAGCGCCTGCGCAATTGTAATGTCACGGGCCTGAAGACCGATTGGTGCACCTGGCATACCTACTTTTGAAAGTCCTGTACGATAACAACTTTGTCCTGTAATAAGTGTTGAACGTCCGGCTGTACAGCTATTTTCTGCATAATAATCGTTAAACATTATTCCTTCTTTTGCAAGACGGTCAATATTTGGTGTTTCATATCCCACCAAACCATGAGTATATGCGCTAATATTCGACTGCCCGATATCGTCGCCAAAAATTATTAAAATATTTGGTTTCTTAGTCGTTTGTGCTCTGATCTGCTGAGGAACAATTGCCCCTAAAATCAGCATAAATCCTATTAAAACAATTTTATTGTAATTTTTTTTTGTTTTTGTCGTGTTCATGATACATTAAGTTTAGGTTTCTGAATTAACGCATAAATGTAATTTGATGGAATATTTTCTAAGTTCTAATTTACTTTTTCAGCTAATGGCATTTTCCAAATATTATTAATTACATCAGGCTGAGGACCGTAGATTCTCATTACATACATAAATCTCTCGGCTTTTGGTGTTGGCAGCCAATTACTTTCTTTATCTTTTCCAGGTGAGGTTGACTGCAGATAAAAGATCAAATCTCCGTTTGATTCATATTTCAATCCTTTTGTTTTATTTCCTATAGAATATCTTGAAATAGGATTTGGTACCAAAAAACGTTTTGGCAGATTATACATCGTAATACTCCAAAAGTATTTAGCCTCTGGAAGCTGGTTTTTAGAAAATCGAAGTATGTATTTATTACTGCCTGTTAATGGCTGATTGTCTTTATCTGTTGAGCTTCCGGTGTAAACTGCTTCTTCTTTTGTATTGCCGTAAAGACCTGCAGCAGCAGCTATCGCGCGATTTAAATAATTATTTTTAAGCGAAGCGCGAGTACCAAAAAGACTTCCGGAATCAGTTAGATTGTCGATCTTAGATTCAAGTTCTTTTTTCCCCTCGTCAATTCCTTTTTCAATTGCCTTAATTGTTTCCGGAGAATATTTAGAAATATCAAAAGGAACGCCTGGCTGTATCCCAATCTTAGCAAAACGGGCTCTTAACTCCTTTTCACTTTTGTCTTCACTTGTATATTGTAATAATGCATTTAATACATTGATAAATTTCGGCGAAGAATAATCGGCTTCGTTCCAGGCAGGAAGTGGCATTGTGTATTTTTTTTCTGGCGGAGGTGCCTGTTGTGTGTATTCATGTAACGGAATTAGCTTATACTGTGACTGTATTTTTTTAAGATTAGCTACATCTTCCGGGCTATGGAGTTGGGTACGCCCTACCAGAAAAATTAAATTAGTTTCTGATTTTAAGACTTTATCAATACCTTTTGGAGTTTCACCTTTCCAGTCAGGGCCGGCTATAAAATACTTGCCAGCCTGATTTCCTATTGCGCGCGAACCCACATATTCAAAATTAAAAGTATAGAGATCAATAAACTGCATGACATAATATCGGTCATCTTCAATTTTTGGAACTTCAAGAATTACTGGTTCGTCTGAAACATTAATTGCAGCCATAGAGTACGGCGTATCGTTATTTATTGTTACTACCAAAGTATCTGCAGGTGTCGCACTTACCGCAATGCTTTTGAATTTATTAAAGCCACCAACAAATTCCTTAGCATCTTTATTCACAGCATTGGCATAAATAGTTTTATAATTGTAAAACATCGGATAGCCGTAAATCCAAGCTTCTTTTGCTATTGCTGTTATAGAGTCAGATGAAAGTGACGTATCATTAGTTACTTTATCCCCTGATTTTTCTTTTTTACAGGCGGTTGTTACTATAAATGTGATAATTAAAAAGGAGAATAGTTTTTTCATAATAGCAGTTAAAATTAAATTCTAATAAAAAATAATGCATTTCTTACTTCCTACATAAAATTAGCTTTTAAATTACCCTACGAAGCATTTATATTAGCAAACATGGTTGCAAATTATAATCTGCAACCAAAAAATGTAACTTACTGCAAAAAAGATCCTAAACTAGACACATATTTACTCGAAAAGATTTCTGATGAGATTTTTTGAATCTAGTTAGCATTTGACACTTTTTTTTGCCACAAAAACTTAATGCTATCTATTTTTAATTCAAATTTTAGTGTAAAATCATATAAAAATTAAATAAATTTTTTCATTAATCCCCAATGGAACATTCAAACCAAAATACTGAAGACAGATAAAGACACGAAAAATATATCTTCAAAATCAACCTTTTTTCTGTTGTTTTAAAGAAGCTAATACATTGATTAATATGTCACTAAAAATCAATAAATTAATATAACATTTACTACATTAGTACTATAACTTCAAAACACCCTGTAGATATGTATCCTATAAAACGAAAATTATTGGTTTTGGCAATTTTACTGAGTACATTTTATGGAATGGCTCAAAAAACAATTCTAATCAACGATGTTGAAATTTTTAATGGTAAGGATGAAAAAACAACTAAGGGAAATATTTTGATTGTTAATAATCTGATTAGTAAAATTTCTACATCACCAATACCAACTGATAAAAGTGGAAATACTACTATTATTGATGGCAAAGGGAAATTCTTGATGCCAGGCCTTATTGATGCCCATACGCATATCATGATGGAATCGATGGGTGTTATGGAATTGATGAATAGTGATATAGAATACATTACTGCAAATGCTATTAAATCTGCAGAAAAAGACCTAATGCAGGGCTTTACAACTTTCAGAGATCTTGCCGGTCCTGCTGGAGGATTACAAAAGGCTATTGACAGAGGCTTAATAATTGGTCCGCGTATTTATCCTTCAGGCGCTATGATTTCCCAAACCGGAGGTCATGGAGACTTTCTAACTCCCAATGCTGTTCCAAGAGATTTGGCGGCAAGCCTTGATTTTACCGAACGTAATAATTTCGGTGTTATAGCAGATGGTGCAGACCAAGTCCTGAAACGTGTACGGGAACAACTTCGCCTTGGTGCCACACAAATAAAATTAGCAGCTGGTGGTGGCGTTTCTTCAACTTATGATCCTTTAGATGTATCTCAATTTACAGAAGCAGAAATGAAAGCTGCAGTTGACGCAGCAGAAAACTGGGGTACGTATGTCACCGTTCACGCCTATACACCAAGAGCCATACAAACTGCTTTACGTGCGGGAGTTCGTTGTATAGATCATGCTCAACTTATTGATGATACAACAGCAAAAATGTTAGCAGATAAAAAGGCATGGTTAAGTCTGCAACCTTTTATAGATGACGACAAAAGCCTTTATGCAGATGGTTCACCGAACCGTATAAAACAACAAACTATGATGAGCGGTACTGACAAAGCTTATAATTTTGCAAAAAAATATAATATTAAAACTGCCTTTGGAACAGATTGTCTTTTTGAGCCTGAGCATTCGGCAAAAAGAGCAGGAGATCTTGTAAAGCTGTTGCGCTGGTACAAGCCTTATGAAATATTAAAAATGGCTACCTCTACAAATGCAGAATTACTTGCCATGAGCGGACCACGTAATCCCTATCCAAACAAATTGGGTGTTATAGAAGAAGGTGCTTATGCCGACCTTTTATTAGTGGATGGAAATCCTATTCTAAATTTGAGTATAATGGAAGATTATGACAAAACATTATTGTTGATCGTAAAAGATGGAATCATTTACAAAAATATACTTGACAAATAATATCCAGGATGATAAGGTTTACGGCAAAAAACGTTGTTTAATCATTATTATATAAACTTGACATGACCTTTATGGAGCTGCCTTAAAATTTGTCACAAAAAGTTAAGATGGATACCATACAAAATAAATTAATAGGTATCCATCCAGCATTATCCTGATAATACAAATTAAAATAATTTGCCTTCAGGAAGTTCTCCTATTCTTTCGATAATATCGAAAGAATCATTAAACCGAATTCTACGGTAAAAAAATGAGCATGTCTCTTAACCGTCAATAATGACTTTTCGGTGTTTTATTCCCCATTCTGCAAGATCGTTTATGATTGTTTTTAATGTCAATCCATACTCCGTCAGCTGATAATGGATTGTAACAGGCTGCGTATCGAGAACTGTGCGTTTAATCAATTTATTTATTTCCAAATCCCGCAATTCCTTGCTTAACATTTTATTGGAAATCCCGTTTACATCATTTAAAATATCTGTAAATCTTCTTTTATTATGATAACAGATTGATGAAATTATAGAAATCTTCCATTTTCCATTCAATATATCCATCGTATCATGGACAGCCATTATCTCTTTTCTGTGTTCAACCTGACATTCGTTACTCATAAGTTACTTTGTTACTCAAACGTTACTGTTACTTTTAGTTACAAAGTAACAAAAATAAACTTAACTGAATTAACTTTGCCCTTATAAATTTAAAATATAGAAAAAATGAACTTCACAAATAAAAATGTTCTCATAACAGGAGGAACTACAGGAATTGGATTAGCAACAGCAAAAGAATTCATAAAGTCAGGCGCTAATGTTTGGATCACCGGAAGAAACAGCGAAAATCTTAAAAATGCAGCTGACGAAATAAACAATCCCAATTTGAAAACTATTGTGGCTGATACTGCAAATTTATCTGATCTTTCACTATTGGAAAAAGCTTTTGCAGAAAGTGGAAATAAATTAGATACTCTTTTTTTAAATGCAGGAATAGCAACATTTAGTTCAATAGAAGAAGTAACAGAGGCTGATTTTGATGCGCAGTTTAATACCAATGTCAAAGGTCATTTCTTCACACTTCAGAAATTACTTCCTCATCTGGCAGAAGGTTCATCGGTAATTTTTACTTCGTCAACCGTTGCCACAGCTGCAAATTTGGGAAGCAGTGTTTATTCGGCTACAAAAGGAGCATTAAATAAAATTGCTCAAATCGCTGCAAACGAATTAGCAGGAAGAAAAATTCGTGTCAATATTGTGAGCCCTGGTCCGGTTTCTACACCTGGACTTCATAAAGCTGTACCAGAAGATGCAAAAGAATTTCTGGCCACTGCTACTGCAATGCAGCGATTAGGCGACCCGGCAGAAATCGCGAAAACCGTATTGTTTCTTGCTTCAGATGATGCAAGTTTTATTACTGGAACGGAGCTATTGGCAGATGGAGGCTATATAAATTATGCTCTAAAATAAATTTCAACACACTTTCAAATTAAAAAGCTTCAGATTTCTCTGGAGCTTTTTTTATTGCTATTCCTGCAACTATTTTAATTCTAAAATCATAATGAAATAAAAAAATCTGCCTCAAAAGAAGCAGATTTATATTATTTAAAAAAAATAATCTTAGTTATTGGTTACAGAAAGCTTAACTTCAATATTAGATCTTGTTGCATTTGAATAAGGACAAATCTGATGCGCTTTTTCTGTTAATTCCTGAGCTTCTTCAATAGAAACTCCCGGAATATTCACATCCAATTCTACTGCCAGACCAAAACCACCGTCTTCATTTTGTCCAATGCTTACTTTTGCAGCTACCGAAGTTTCGCCGGTTTGCGTTTTTGATAAAGTAATAACACGATTTAGTGCACTATCAAAACACGCTGAATATCCTGCAGCGAAAAGCATTTCCGGATTTGTAAAGTCATCATTGGCTCCGCCTAAAGCTTTGGGCATTCTTACCTCAAGGTCCAAAATTCCGTTTTCACTTTTTACCTGTCCGTTTCTTCCGCCTTTTGCAGTAACGCTCGTTGTATATAATGTTTTCATTTTATTGCTGAATTTTATTTAAAATTTTCTGAACAGTCTCTTTGAGTTCCAATAGATCTTCGGTCGTTAGATTTAGTTTCTCCTTCATTTTTACCGGAATTTCACAGGCTTTTTGCTGTAAATTTCTTCCCTGCTCAGCTAAAAAAACCTGAACCACTCTTTCGTCTTCTTTTTTTCTTTCTCTAATGACAAAACCCTTAATTTCAAGTTTTTTTAGAAGTGGTGTTAAAGTCCCACTGTCGAGATATAGTTTTTCGCCTATCTGATTAACAGTTAAGCCATCCTTATCCCAAAGCACCATCATCACAAGATACTGCGAGTAAGTAATATCAAGTTCATTAAGAAATGGCCGGTACAAACCGATAATTTCTTTTGAGATAACATAAAGAGGAAAACAAAGTTGGTTTTCCAATTTGGGCGGGTGGTAATCTTCCATAATTTAATGACAAAAAGTAGAATTCAAATACTATTTTCTGATGATAAATTCCTCCATAGGAATTCTAACTTTCTTCATATGCGAAAGCCAGTCGTTTTCGATGTCTCTGTAACCCAGGTATAAAAGCGTAACACTTTTTAGGCCTAATTCCCTAAGACCCAAAATCTCATCTACCACTTCATTGCTAAAACCTTCAGCCGGAGTAGAATCAATCTTCAATTCGGCTGCCTGAGCCATTGCCAAACCTAATGCAATATAAGTTTGTCTTGCTGTGTGCGCAAAATGCTGTTCAGGAGTCTGAGCTCCGTAAATTTGCTTGATCTGATCGGTATAACTGCTGAAACGACCTCTTGGCAATTCTCTTACATCAGTGTGATGATCATAAACTTTATCGATTTTCTCATCAGAGTAACTGTCCCAGGCTGCAAAAACCAGTACATGAGAACAATCCCTCATAACTTCCGGATTTAATGCACCTTTTACCATCTTCTCTTTCAATTCCTGATTTTCTACAACAATTACACGAAAAGGCTGTAAACCAGATGAAGTCGGCGCTAATCTTGCAGATTCTAAAATTTTATTTAAATCTTCTTCTGATACCTTTTTTGTTGAGTCGTATGCTTTTACGGCATGTCTCCAGTTTAAATCTTCTATTAATGACATTCTTTATTATTTTATAAATTAAACATCTGATTCTTAAATTATTTGAATCAAAATAATCCTGCAAAGATACATGATAATTAAATTGCATACAATTTAATTTTACGAAATATATTTTTAGCTTAGGTCTAAAATATTTGTTTCAATTGATATTTATAGTACATCAGAAAAAAAAAGCACTGAAAACTCCTCATTTTCAGTGCTTTTTTGATGCTTTATAATTTACTTATATTATTTCAATTGAGTAGTATTTACTCTTGTTGGCGTATCTTTTCCGCTGATAATCGAAGAAGAACTTATTGCAATTGATTTTATTATTTGGGTCATGTTATCAATATCTAAGGTTTCAAACTCATCATCTACTGTGTGATACGTTGGCTCATTATCCATTTTTGAAGTAGAAATAGTATGAGCAGGAACCCCAAGCTTGGCTAAAGTAGCATTGTCTGAGCGGTAAAATAACTGTTGTTCCGGATAAGGATCTGCATAAAATTTAAAATTTGTTGCTGCTAAATTAGTTTGTAAAATGGAGCCCATATTCGACTTTTCGAAGCCTGTAATGTAAGCAGAGTTTTTACCCCATTTCGATTCTGTTCCTATCATTTCAATATTGAACATTGCAATCACTTGTTCCGGCGAAAGCTGTTTAGAAAAATATTTGGCTCCATAACCCCCTATTTCTTCCGCTACAAATGTGGTGAAAATAATAGTGCGCTCATTGTTATTTTGTTTTTTAAAATATTTCGCAAGCATAATTACCGCTGTTGTTCCGGCGGCATCATCATTAGCGCCATTATAAATAGAATCTGTTGCCGTATGCGGAGCGCCTTCTTCGGGAGAGCCTACTCCTAAATGATCGTAATGTCCTGAAAAAATCACATACTCATTTGGTTTACTTTTTCCGGGTAATATTCCAACAACATTATTCAATGTTTTTTTGGAGATTGTATTCGTTAATTCAACAGAAAAAGTAGTTGCTTCTGTGGTACCAAAAACAAACAAAATCGTATTGTTTCCAGGAGTAGCATTTATTCGATCAATGTGTTGAATATTCGGTAAAACATTATCAAATGACGGATCAACTAGTACCAAAAGATTTTTGGGACTTTTATAATAGTCATTAAATTTCTGGCCAAAGTTATCTCCTTTACTGATTTTTACAATAGCAATATCGCTTTTTTCGGTTAAAGAAACCTGAGGAACGTAGGAGAATGTTGCAACTTGATTATTATTTATTTCTTTGCCATCAATAGTAATTTTTGACGAAACCGCTTTAGAGGCAGTCAGTGAAAATTCTTGTTTGTAATTGGTTGCAGAATTGAAAGTTTGCAAACCAATTGCCTTAAACTCTGATTCTATAAAGGCCGATGCTTTGTCAATACCGGGAGTAAAAGTTCTCCTACCCTGCATATCATCAGCCGAAAGTATTTTCTCTATACGAGTTACTTCCTTGTTCGTAATAATTTTATCAATCGATTGTCCCTGTACAGTATAACATTGGCTTAGAACAAACATACTAACAATAATTTTTTTCATATTTTACTTTTATAAATAATATTTTGGTTAAACCAAAAGTACGTTAATTATTTGCACAACTTAACGTGAGTAAAAGTTTTTGATTGAAAAAACTGAGGTTCTGTTGCAGCTGTTAGAATCAAATATAAGAATGTAGTAATTTAAAAGTTAGTGCGCCAATTAACAGAATGATATAAACTTAGTTATCCTTGGTTCAACCGATTGCGCGCATTTGTAATCCTTGTCCATAAAGTATAAGCATTCGAAGAGCAGGGACATTATCACAGTTTTCCAAAAGAACTCTTCGTTCGGATAAAGAAGTTTTAGTTGTTACCATTTTTAAAATGATGACCCCAAACTCCATAAATTAACTTTCTAATATCCGTACCTAGATTTTTTAGGTCTTCAACTTCTATCTTCTCCTTTTGTTCAATTTTTTTATCGATAAAAGTATTCAATGCATTTTCAATTGCTGCAATTGCTTTAAAGGCTGAATCTTGAGATTTTTGTAATACTTCTAACGTTATTTTTTTGTCAATTTTTTCTTTAACAACTTCAATTAGATTTGATGTAATTCTAATTATATCGTTAGCCATATCGAGAGAAGCTTTTCTTAATTGTTCCTCTCTTGTCATATCATTAGGTTGTGGATATATTTTCAAAACAAATCTTTCTTTTCCTTCCATTAAATCATAACACTTTTCATAAGTGTCTGCATCTAAATTGTGCATGAATTGATTTCGGAGTTCCATAAATGATTGATACTTATTTTTATCATTTTTTGACAATGCGCGAATGTCTATTAATAATTCTATCTTCTGATTAAAAGAAAGATTTCCACTTTTATTACCTAACGATCTAGTTTCTTTATAATTTTCAATATCAAGAAGCTCTGCTAAAAAGGCAGATGTAATTTTTTCTAAAATTAAAGCCAATTCTAAAATTTCAACTCTATTATTCATTTGAAATACAGTTTTTTTTAATGGTTTCTGATAAAGTTCTTTTACTACAACAAGTTTGAGACTAAATTAAGCCCTGTTTTCGGATTGCCAAATCATTCGAACACAAAATCGACTTCCTTTAAACCAAATGCTCAAATCCATTGTAGATGTTAGAGGCAGTCTTTATTAGAAAGGTAAATCATCTTCTTCTTTTTCAAAACTCCAAGAAGATTTTTGAGCAATTCTTTCGTTTCTCGCCAGAGTCTCTTCAATTTTTAAACTAATTTCTTCTGGTAGTTCCAGTAACAAATTTGTTAAGTCTGAAATTAAAATGACCTCTCGCGGATTATTGCCACTAGTTAATTCCGTCACTTCTGTCAATTTTTTTAAGTCAAATCGACGCATTACTTCATCATACCCAGTTGATAATATTGAATTCAATGAGTGGACCTCTTCCCAAGTTTTTATATTTTCTATTTCACCAGAACTTCTCCAGCCAACTCCAAGTTTAAATCGCGCGGTATCAATGGAATAATGCAACAAAATTATCTCTTCATCTTTTAATTTTCCTTCTTGGAGATCTTTAAAAAACTTATTTACTTGTGACAAATTGCCATTTGTTTCAACATTTTTTTTTGGCGGAGTTTTCTCTGTTTCTTTTGGCAAATCGATTATAGTTACAGGAGCAGAACTATTTAAAACATGGCTAACGGGTAAACTTTGCTTTCTAATAATATCAAACGAATTTACTTTTTCTACAAACTCTCTTATTTTTTGACTTACAAAAACGGCCTTATTCGATATCGGAAACGAATCCCGAAGATTTTCAATAAATTCTGTTATTCTATCTGGATTATTTATCTTGAATCCCATTTCCCTTGGATCCAGTGCTCCATTTTGAAATTCAGGACTTGAAGCTTTGAACTCTGGTGTAAAGACGATAGTGTGTTCGTTTTCTACAACCCAAGCTGCTCCCATTTCGTTTAAACAGGCAATACTAGAATAATACTCTGAGGACAGCAAATAAATAACATGAGGTTTCTCAGTAATTCTAGCTTTCAGCCAATTGAATATGTTTTGCCCCGTGGGAATACCAAATGCATCATTACTTGTAAATATAATTTGTTCGCTGTTAACCCCAACTGCAACCAAAAGATCAACGATTGCTTGTCCATATTTTACATTTTTTGAGGAATGAGAAATAAATATTTTCATCATAAATTTTATTAGATAAGCAAATATAAATTAATTGATGGAGTTTTCTCTACGCAATGTTGAGATTACCTCTAACGTTCAGTACTACTTTTCAGAATCCAATTGCTCTTTTAGAAGTTTCAATAACTTATCGACTCTAACTACATATGTGGCTTCTGCCATAATTGGAATTTTTGTGCTATTTTCATCATGATATTGATTTAATTCATTAAGGGTTTTAAGCGTTTTAGGAAATGGCTGAATTTGAATTGTTCCGGATCCAAATAACTCATTAATAGCTAACTCAAGTTCAGAATCTATTATGTAGCAAGTTTGAATTAAGCCAATAGTTTCAAATATCTCTTTTTGATAAATAGATGTATCTCTCATCAAGTTAGATGCTCTATCAAACTCTTTATTAGATTGCTCCAAATCTTTTTCGTCTGAAAGTAAATTAAATTTTGCATATAAATATTCTGCTGAGAATCGTGTTCCGAGATGAAATATTATTGATTGAACCCAAATATACTTGTAAGCGAGTAAACGCGAATAGGCGATTCGTCTATTATCATATTTCTTTTGATTTTTAAAAAGCTTAAAGGAATTTCGGTATGAAAGTAGACTTCCAATAACAACTGCCAATAGTGTAAAAAATGCAGTAATTATGACTTTCCAGATATCGCTATTAAATTCCATATATTTTAATTTAGATGATTTTCTATTTACATTATCCCTAACGTTCTGGCACTACAATGAATTTGAAACTAAATAAAATCTAATCTTTGGTTTTGCCAAATCATCGCAAATACAAAATCAACTTCCCATTAAGCCAATTACCCAAATCCGTTGTAGCAGCTGTTAGTTGCAGTAATTATTGCAGTTTTTTAAGATTTAAAACTCTTCTAATGTCATTAATATCTTCAGTCGCTTCTGGTTCAAAGCTTAATAAACTATTCGCATCATCTTGATATTTTTTATCTAATTTTAAAACGAAATCATTGATAGAACTTGAGCTTCTTATAAAATTAATTACGTCGGCGAAAGATATTCCATAAGTAGAAATACATTGTTTAACCCATCTGTTATTCTCTAGTTCTTTTCTAACTGAAATATCAAGTAATCTTTTATCTTCCTTCTCAATAACTTCTTTTGAGTGAGGGTTCGAAGTTTTAAGTATTTCCTCTAAATAAATTTTTAAGGTTTTATTGATTTCTTGTAATTCACTTACTTCGGTTGTTAAAGTACGAATTTGATTTTGCTGAGATTTTTTGTTTAATAAATCACGAAAAAGACCTGACCATTGCTCTTTTAGCCATATTTCAATATCATCAAATTTTTCAAATGGTTGAATAGGATTATTTCTTGGTTTAGATAGAATATCCTCAATGAAGTGGAAAATATTTACAGAATCTGCGTGCGCATAATTAACAGTTTTATTCTCTTTGTTTTTTAAAAAGGTACGATATTCACTATAAACATTAGTTTCAATCATTATATAAATTGGAATATCCTTCTTCACTGCGCTATCATATTCTTTTTTTGTTATGCTTTCATAACGGTCATAGAATTTTTTGTCTGGCTTCTTTTCATTACTGCTTATTTCAGAACCATACCTTCCACCAACTATTAGAACAAATATATCAACATTATCAACTTCTTTATAACACGATTCATCTAATGGTATATCGTAAGAATATGCAATATCTCCTTTTTCAGATAAAATGGTTTCGTAACCTAATCCGCTTATAAAAATATCCAATGAATATCTAATATGTTTTAAATCGTAATATGTTGAACTGATAAAAATTCTTGGTTTTGCCATATTCATTTTAATTTATAAGATTGGTTGAGTTATTGCCACTAACTAACGTGCTGGCACTACAGCGGGTTTGGGACTAAATTAAGCCCATTCTTCGGATTTGCCAAATCATCCAAAATACAAAACCATTTTCCATTAAGCTAAATATCCAAATCCGTTGTAGTGGCTGTTATGAGCGAGACTTATTCAGCTAATATTTCTTCAAGATTTTCAAAATTAAAATTCGACAATCTCATAAGAGCTTGTTTTATTCTAAAAACATCTATTTCTATTTCGTTATTCCAATCTATGGTCATATAACTTGAGTTTGTTCTTCCAAATAGATGGAAGATAAAACTATAATCTTGGATATTTTGAAATTGTTGAATGTATTCATCATAAGTATATAATTTTAGTTTATATACTCTCTTTTCTTTATCGGTTTTTATTAATGCTGGAGACTTTTCTAAAATAATGTCTAATAAAGTAATAAATTGGTAAATACCGGTTTGTAATTTATAGAATAAAATATGTAATATTACTAAACCTAATTCTGAATGAACACAAATTTGATGTTCTTCAACTCTAATTACTAAATCATCTAAATACTCGTCTGAAAAATTTTGTGATTGAATATAGTTTCCTTTATAAATATGTCTTAATGTTAATTGTTGAAATCGCTTCAAAGTTTCAAGATATTGTCCTTTAACTCCATAGAAATTGGGATTATAGCATTTGAACCATCTATCATAACTATACTCTTGAACTAAATCAAATCTTTTAGTTAAAACTTGATATAACAAACTTAATTTATTATATTCTTCTGTAGTCATATTTTAATATTTATTTGAATTTACGTTTTCGCACCAGTCTTGCTCATAACTTATTGATATATGTCACAAAACCACAGAAAGCCATCTTTATTTGTGTAATTATATGTGATAAATTTCACACATTATTTACTTTCAAATATATATATTTTTTCATTACAAATTATCAAAACGACTTTTAATTTAATTGATGCTTTTAGTATTTATATGAGTTGCTATGCGTTAAAAAAGTAGAAAAAAATAGGGTGTACATGTTATAAAAATATTATTTTGAGTGAAAGTTTTCACGAACACAAACCTGCTAATTTTACTCTGCTTGTTTGTAAAAGTAGTAAATTTGGAAGGCAAACCTTTTAACTCTATCTTATTTCAACAACATCCTCTCAGTAATTATTTTATTAGAAGAAGCATCAATCCCAGTAATTTCAGCATACTTTACATTTGGTAACCAAAAAGAACCTCCTTCAATGCGCACAAATATTTTTTCTACCTGAATTTTTTTCTGATTCACATTTGCAAAAACATGATATTTTTGATCCGAATCTATCTTTTTCAGGGTTAAGGGTAACTTTTTATAGGATACAAACTGAAGCTCAAACTCTTCAGGATTATTTGAGGTTTTACTTTCTATCCCGTATGCGAATTTGCGTTGCATATAACTAAAATCTTTCTTCTCTCCTTTCTCAGCATATCGAATCCAATACGCTTTTATAGGATTGGTTTTGTCTATTTTTCCATTTTCCTGATAGTTTATGGCATAAATAGCAGTGTTTGTATTGGGGTCACGCTGAATGTAAAATAGCATATTATCAATATTTTTAGGCGTAGGGAAACTCAATGGCGACGGATTTTTAGATTGTGCCACTAGGTTTCCGGAAATTATATTTACTAAGATCGTTATAACGATTAGTGATTTTGTAAAATATTTAAATGGTAATTTGTTCATAGAGAAATTTTTATATAACATTGGGTGTAATTATTTAAACACACTTCGACTCCGCTCAGTGCAGGCTCGAAACATAAATTTGGGGCGCTTAAAAAAGGCGTTTCACTTGTTTACAAAAAACATAGTTGACTATGTGTTTGAAACTGAGTTTAAGCTTTTAGAAAATAAAATTATTTCAAATCAAATCTGTTTTTTATACGCGTTTTTACGAAGTAAATCTGTTTTATCAGCGTCAAAATTAGTTGCTGATTTTACTGATTCGCAAAAGCAAAAACGCTGATAAAAACGGATTTCTCTAATTACTTTCCTGATTGAACCATTAAATAATTTATTGCAAATCAAATCTGTTTTTATCCGCGTTTTTACGAAGTAAATCTGTTTTATCCACGTCAAAATTAGACGCTGATTTTACTGATTCGCTAAAGCGAAAACGCTGATAAAAACGGATTTCTCTAATACTTTCCTGATTAAACCGTTAAATAATTTATTGCAAATCAAATCTGTTTTTATCCGCGTTTTTACGAAGTAAATCTGTTTTATCTGCGTCAAAATTAGACGCTGATTTTACTGATTCGCAAAAGCGAAAACGCTGATAAAACGGATTTTCTAATTTGATTCGATTACATTCTGTTTATCGTTTGCCCTAAAAACCCAATATTTAATGAGTGGATAATTAAAACCATAAGAAACAAAACTATCCGTGATCAATCTTCCGATTCTATAATCGATTTGAAATGATTTTTGCAAAATAAGTGTACCAAATGATTTCAAGGAAATACTTCCCAAAACCACCAATGCAAATTTAAAAAGCTGACTATTGATGGGACTCCTATAACCCGATTGATTTTTGAATACCCAAAATCTATTGATACTAAAATTGACAATTGCGCCAATGGTTCCGGAGATTAGAATAGAAAAGGTAAAATGCAATTTGAATACTTCTGTCAATAAAATCATTAAACCATAATCAGTAATGCCCCCTAAAAATGCTGCAACTTGTGCTTGCAGAAAAGTGGAAATGGATTTTTTGCTGAACATATCAGTCTTGGTTTTTATCTCTTAAATCGCCTAACTTTAAAAGTTTTACGCTATCAATAACATTGATTATAAATAAGATAATAGTGATTGAACCAGCCAAATAGGTTATTGATCCCTGAAATAAAACTTCCAGAATTAAAATGAAAGCAATAATAAATCGAAGTTCTGTTGGGCCAACAAAGCCGGAATCTATACTGTATTCATTGGTTATTTTGTAGCGTAACTGACTGATGATGATCGACCAGCCATACAAGGCGACAAAAGCAAAGGCTACTATTTGTGTGCCATTTTCAGCATAAATGTAGTAGCCAAAACCTATAAGTACAATGCCAATCCAATCGGCAATAATATCGAGTGCGAAACCGTACCAACGGCGCGGAATATTTCTATAATAAGCCAATCTTCCGTCTAAAGAATCGCCTAACAAATTTATAGCCAAACCAATAATACCTAAAAGCAAATACCAATTGGCGAAATAAGTACCTAAAACAAAAGCAAGGAAAACTAATCCCGAACCCAATGTACCAATTAAAGTGAGTAAGTTGGGCGAAATGAATTTAGGCACCTTTGGCAGCAAAAATACAATCGTGGACTGTTCTGCTCTTTTTAAAATATTAGTTCGCTTACGGTCAGAAAATGTTCTTTGCACAATTTCGCTATAACCTTCAATGTGTGTTCCCTTCTCCATTAATAGCGCAATATTTGTAAGCCTGATACTATAGCCAGTTCTACTTTTATAATTTTAAATTTTATTTTTCTGTGCGTATTTTTAAAAAAATCAGTGGTTCTTTTTAGCTTACCTGATCTAACCAGATAACTAAATGCGATAATAATCAGCATATTATTTAACAATGCCCGCAAAACGTTGATAGAAAACAGTTGGGCTGTTCTCATTTTTAGGAGCATATTTTCCTGCTATAATCGGAATATAAATAACCCTTCTTCTACTCTCTTCGCCACGGATAGTTGATTCTGCGACTCTGTGCCACAAACGTCCATCATGAATGGTTAAATCTCCCGCTTCCGGAGTAATGGAAACTTCCTGTGGATCAGGTTTATTATCTAAAAAGTATTTTTTACGAAAAAGCATTTGATAAATACTTTGCTTGTGCGTACCCGGAATGATTTTAAGACCGCCATTTTCTGGTTGTAAAGTACTTAAGTGAATCCCTACATTGAGCATTGGGTTTAATTTGGCACCATAAAAAATATCTCTCAAACCATCTGTATGCCAGCCCATTTTAGTAAACTTACTTTCCGGTCCGTTGATATAATGATTAAAAACCATTCCGTCTTTTTCTTCAGTACCCAATCTCGAACCCTCGCCTGCCAATGGTAATAAACTATTGAATCTTGGATCAAGTAAAAGACCGCTTAAGGTTTGATGATGTTGATTGATAAAAGCAAAACGTTGTACAATTGGTGAGCCGTCTAAATCTTTTCCGTATTTGATTGGAACACCGTTTACTTTTTGAAGATCATTGTCAATCCATTTTTGCTCCACTTGTTTTGAAGCATCAATGATGGATGAAACCGTTTCCGGATTTATAAATTTTTTGAAATGGATGAATCCATGTTCGTTAAAAAACGCAATTTGCTCATTAGTTAATTGCTCAGTAAGGGTAAAGGTTTTATAAGAAGATACCATGATAATATAGATTTAATAAATGAAATAATATAGTTTGTAATTTTATCTAAAACAGAATAACAACAACAGCAACAACAAAACATTAGCATGTTGGCGTGCATTCGGTTTTCAGATAAATTAAACATATTTTCTCTATTATTTGACATACTCTATAGAATTAGTAGAATTTAATACAAACTTAATATAATTTTTTATTTTACAAAGAATATTTTTTTTATTTTTTCGAAAAAATTAAATTTTATAAATTCCGGCTGCCGTTTTTTCGATAAAAGCCTTTGGTAATATACGGTTGGCATAAACCGAAATGATATTGGTAAAACCCGGAATAACTTCTGATTTTTTGCTGAACATGGCTTTTACGGCCATTTTTGCAACTTCATCAGGCTGCATATTAAACTTTTCGGCCATTTTGCTAAAAGCACTTAAGCCAGCTCTTGCAGCAAAACCAGTATCAACAGGCCCAGGACTAAAACAAGTTACTGAAATTGAAGTTGGGGCAAGTTCGAAACGCAGGGCGCGCGTAAACGATAATACAAAAGCTTTTGTAGCCGAATAAACAGCCAGCGTAGGTACAGCCTGGTAGGCAGCAGTACTGGATATGTTTAAAATGTAGGCTTGTTTTTCTTGTAAAAGTATGGGTACTAATAAATGCGAAAGCTCTACCACTACATTCATATTTAGCTGCATCATACCAAGCTGATCGGTTAGTGAAGACTGACTAAAATCGCCCCACAATCCATAACCGGCATTGTTAACTAAAATGCCAACGGGATAGTTATTTAATTTTATCCAATCGGTTACTTTTTGCGATGCACCGTTTGTCGAAAGATCAATTGCTAAAACAGCCGCATTGATGCCGTATTTAACTTGCAGATCATCAGATAGTGCTTTTAATTCGGTTTCACTTCTTGCAACAAGCAATAGCGGATAACCTTGTTTGGCCAATTCATAAGCAATAGATTTTCCAATGCCTTTGCTGGCGCCGGTTATTAAGGCATACGGTTTCGTTTTTTCGCTCATATTATCAATTTAATCATCCAAATATAGAGATTAATTGTAAACCGTTGGGTGTGCGACATGCATAATGGCCTCCGCTCCTATTCTCTCGCTGTTTTATTCAGGATTTAAAGAAACCTGCAAAATTATTAAAAACTGCTACGTCACTATTTTTAAAAGCATGCTTATTATAGTATTTATTCAATCATTTTTTTAAACAACATTTTCATAGATTCTGGATCTATTGTATTCATATCTAACAACTTTAATGATTTAACCATTTTAATTGTAGTTGTTTTATATTTTTGAAAATGAGGTGTTTTTAAATGTGATTGATAAGCATCGTTATCATTATAGATCTCTAATATTCTTATTTGAGTCGAATCAGTTTTTTGATACATCGGAAATATTGCCAGTACACCCGGTTCGAGTTTTACTGAAGCTGAAGCCTCCTCTTTTAAAATGGCTTTATATTCGGATAAATGTTCAGGGTGAATTTCAATTTCCGAAATACGAACTATCATATCTTTGTTTTGGGCTGACATATCGCTGAAAGTTAAAAGCAGTGTTGCCAATAGTAATTGTAAAAATAAACTATTTCGAAAACTGCTCTGAAGATTATGGATTAAATTTTTCATTTACAAGGCTTTAATATTATAATAAAAATTCTTTAAGGTGAAGAGGATAATTCTCTAAAGATACCAAAATATCGCGGTCTTTAAAACTTCAAAACAATTATAATCGGGAATAACAGCAAAACCGCAAAAACAAAAATGCTCTCTTTTCGAGAGCATTTTTGTTACATTATTTAATCTTTATAAATTATCATTAAAGAAACTTCCTAATTTATCAAAAGGAATCACATCTACTTTATCATACAAATCAACGTGAACAGCATTAGGTATAATTATCAATTCTTTTGGCTCATTTGCCGCTTTAAAAATATCTTCACTAAAATATCTGGAGTGCGCATTTTCTCCTGCGATTAAAAGCATTGGACGTGGTGAAATTTCTTTTACATAAGTTAGTATTGGCATATTCATAAACGAGATCGAATTGGTTACCAGCCACGCTCCGTTTGAATTCACAGAATTGACTTGAAAACCACGCGGCGTTCTGTAATAATCAAAATATTCTTTTACAAATTGCGGTTCATCGCCTTTCAATGCTTCTGGTAAATTTCTTGGTCCAGCTGCCGGTTTTCCGTTTTCGGCATCTTTCCAACGCTGCTCACCCAAAGTTTCCAATGTTTTGGCTCTTTGTTCCGGAGTTACAGCATCATTATAGCCTTTTGACATTACTCTGGTCATATCGTACAAACTTGTGGTCGCAACGGCTTTTACTCGTTTATCAATAGCAGTTGCATTTAGAGCAAAACCGCCAAAACCACAAATACCGATGATTCCAATTTTATTTCTGTCTACATTTTTTTGTAATCCTAAAAAATCAACCGCGGCGCTAAAATCTTCAGTATTGATTTCCGGAGAGGCCAGATTTCGTGGTTCGCCTCCGCTTTCTCCTGTATATGATGGGTCGAAAGCCAAAGCTATAAAACCACGTTCTGCCATTTGGTTGGCATATAATCCTGATGATTGTTGTTTCACTGCTCCAAATGGTCCGCTGATGGCTAATGCAGACAATTTTTCGTTTCCTGTATTTTTCGGAAGGTATAAATCTCCGCTTAGTGTAATACCATAACGATTTTTGAAGCTCACTTTTTGACGTATCACTTTGTCACTCAATTGAAAAGTATAATGCTCTTTTGATATATTCATTTTTTCTGAATTTAATTGTTCTTTTTTTTGTGCAAATATTTGCCCTGTTATCAGGAATAGTATTGCAATTGCGAATGATTTTTTCATTTTATTTTTGATTTTATATTTTTTATAATGATTTGATTTTAATAGTTTTAAAAAATTACACAACTACATTTCAGTTTCAAAATCATATCTTTTAAGGTTGAACATTTTTAATGAATTTTGCAGGAATTCCACCAACGACGGTATTATCAGGAACATCTTTAGAGACTACTGCTCCTGCTGCGACAACTGCATTTTCTCCAATTGTTACGCCGGGCAAAATTGTTGCATTGGCACCAATCCATGCATTTTTTTTGATGAGAATTGGTTTCCCTTCTAATCCTTTTCTTTCCTCAGGATTTAATGGATGATTTTCGGTAATGAGACTGACTTTCGGGCCAATTAAAACATCGTCTTCAATGGTAATTCCGCCCAATGCCAAAAACGTGCAGTCAAAATTGATGAATACGTTTTTACCAATTGTAATGTGTTTTCCACAATTGATATAAAGAGGAGTAAATACGGCAACATCCTGAAGTTCTTTGTCTAAAATCCTGCTTAACAACTGCGTAATTTCTTCAGGATTTACAGCATTGTTCATCTGAATTAGTAATGCTTTCACAGCAAATGCTTCGGCTCTCAATCTGCCCATTTGCGAATCGTTAGGAAGTATCGCTTCACCTGCTAAAAGTCGCTCAAAAATATCTTTTTGAAATGGGGCAACATCGGAAATAGGATTTGAATCTGACATAATATTTGAATTAAATAACCAGATACAAAGATAAGATTGCCTTTAAGTAAGGTACTAACGATTATCAAACCAAAGATTAAGAAATTCAAACTTCTGCTAAGCGAAATGCAGAGGGATTAGTGCCTGTATTTTTTTTGAAGAAATTATTGAAGTAAGTGGGGTAATCAAACCCAAGTGCGTAACCAATTTCAGAAACACTCCAATCAGTATGTTGTAAGAGCGCTTTGGCTTCTGTTATAATTCGTTCGGTAATATGGGTTGTTGTCGATTTTCCGGTAACTTCTTTTATGGCTCGATTCAGGTAATTGACATGCACATTCAAATGTTGTGCGTAATGTTGTGCTGTTCTTAACTGAAGTGGATTAGAAGTCGTTTCAATTGGAAACTGTCTTTCTAATAATTCCAAAAATACAGAGGACAATCTGGAGGATGCATTCTTATTCTGTTCGAAATTTTCAGAAGGTTCCATCTTCAAAGATTCGTGGATAATGAGACTGATATAATTGCGAATCAGCTCATCTTTAAAAACATAGTCACTTTCCTGCTCTGCAATCATTTTCTGAAAAATAGTATTAAGAAAACCTCTTTGCTCTTCGGTAATTTTCAAAACAGGTGTTCCGCCAATTTTAAAAAAAGACGATTGCTGCAGGCTTTCAGAGCGTTCAGAATTTTTAAAAAATTCTTCCGAAAATAAAATTGTATAGCCAATATAAGTCGTAGAAATTGTTTCCCATGAATAAGGAATGTGCGGGTTTCCAAAAAAGAGGATCGTACCTTCCTGCTCATAGGTTTTATCAGAATAATGAATCTTGCTTTTTCCTGTTGTCAGACAGATTTTATAAAACTCTTTTCTGCTGTAAGTTCTGGTTTCGGCACCATCATCTTCTATCTGGAATGCTTTAAACCCTTGCAGTTTCAGTTCGTTATTAAACTTAGATACTTCTCTTATGATCTTCTCTTTCATTTTACAAAGTTAAGAAATTCAAACTTGTCTAGAATTATCGAATCTTAAATTAATACCTTATTCTGATAATATAAAAACTTTTAGCGACCAGGCATGAAATAGTCTTGTAATAAATTTACGAAAACGATTTCAGAACTAAAAGTAATTATTATGCAGTTAGAAAAAAAAGCTATCGAATTTTTATACCGAAAATATTTTTCTCCTATTGTTGTTTTACAAGATGATGAAGACCCTGCACTCCACTCTATTTTAGATACCACTAATGGTACTTCCTTCAGCGTTTCGAATTCGATATTCTTTTTCACCGATAAACAAGGCACTATTTGGTTACCAATTCCAAAGAGATTTATCATTAATCAAAAAAGATATTATCCCGCTATTGGGGACACCTATATCTGCGATGAAATAAAATATTCATTCACAACCAAAGAAGCCGTTATAACAATGGCAATAGATTATTTCGAAAATTTCTTAAATGCAGATTACGGACTTGAAAAGAAAGAAAGCTGGATGCTTTTCTTTTATGACAAAGAAAGATATACCCTTCCGTATAAGTGTTTTAAATACAAAATAAACAATCAGGAAATAAAACATTACATATCAAACAATTAACCTAAAAAAATAAACAAAATGAGTTTTTTATCCAAATTACATATAGACAGTCAGGAATTTAATGTTCTGGATTTCGATACTGAATTTTCTCAAGGCAAAGATGCTACAGGAAAACCAATGGGCGAACCAACGGGAGGTACTATAAAAATAGTAATTGAAGCAACCCAAAATACTGATTTCTTGTCATGGATGCTTAATAGCACCTTAACAAAAGATGGTAAAATTGTATTTTACAGAAGAGATGCTATGAGCAAAATGAAGGAGCTAAAGTTTGTAAAAGCATATTGTGTCAACTACCGCGAACAATTTTCAAGTACTAATGATGTACCGATGAAAATTACATTAGTACTTGTTGCTAAGGAACTCACCTTTGGTAACGCTACATTCTTAAACAACTGGATTGCTTTTGACTAAATTTTAAAAAATAAAAAATTATGGCACATTTTTCAGAACAGGTACATATAACAATAAGTGGTTTTACACAAAACATTGTTTATTATGATTTAAAATTATCTCAAAAAATGATGGACCATCATCATTTTTCATTCGTTTGGCAATACACCGGCTCGCCAATAATAAAACCTGAAGATCAGGCTGCGGCTGTTCGTAAATATGAAGGATGTGAAGTAATCTTTACTTTCAAAAGCATTAACGGTATTAGTGTTATGTCAAAAGGAATAATCACAAAATTAAAATCCGTTGACGTAAACGGAAGTCCTGTGGGTTTACATGTTAAAGGTGTAAGTCATACCATTTTGTTAGATGAGATGAAAAAATCAAGAACCTTTTTAGATCGAAGCTTAAAAGAAATGGCATTGGAGATTTTTGCTCAGGAAACCGCCGGCGAGTTTTATCAAAGGGATAGTATTGAACCTACATTTACTAAATATTTTAATTATAAAACCCAATACAACGAAACCAGTTTTGAGTTTCTAAAACGTCTTTCGAGACGTTACGGACAATGGTTTTATTTTGATGGAATGCGTATGCAGTTTGGGCAGATTAAAACCAGCAAGGTAAGATTAATAAATAAAGCCTCACTGCACGAATTTGGTATAGAAACCAATTTAGTATCTCATAAAACTTCGTTTGCGGGTTATGACCATAATAACGCAACCAATATCAGAAACTCAGAGGCTACAACCGCTATGGGGAGTAAAGATAGTTTCTCTAAGCTTATTAGAGGAGTACAGGCATCTGTAACACAGCCTAATTCAAACATAGCAGCCTATACAAATCAGGCAAAAGATACGGCTGAAATTACAGAAATGGTCAAACTGCAAACTGCGGGTAAAGATGCCAACAGCGTTTTTTATACCGGACTTTCTTACTTACCTATTGGCGTAGGACAGGTTTTCCGTATACAAAATGAAACGGTAGAGCACGAACTTATTGCTATTGAAGTAGTACATTATTCAGAAGTACATGGTAATTATACCTGCAGGTTTAAAGCAATTCCCGCCGACGTGGCTGCCCCCCATTATACCAATGTAGAGAAATTTAGAAAAGCAAAAAGCCAGTCTGCAAAAGTATATGACAACAACGATCCGGAAGAAATGGGACGTGTCAGGGTAGAATTTTATTGGGGCGCAGGTAGCACAAAAAGCGAATGGATGCGCGTAACACAGCAATATGCGGGCGAAGGAACAGGAAGTTATTCCAGACCGGAAATTGACGATGAAGTTTTGATTGATTTTGAAGGTGGTAATGTCGATTGCCCTTATGTTTCAGGATCTCATTACAACGGAAAAGCAAAACCTGAATTTTTTGATCCTAAAAATAGTATAAAAGGATGGAAATGGAAATTTGGACAATTATTCAAGTTCATAGAAAAAGTAGGCATTTGGCTTTCAGACCCGAGTGGTAATAAAATTCATCTGGATGAAGAAAATAAGAATATAAATGTAACGACTCCAGAAACTTTTACTGTACGAGCTAAAAATATTGTTTTTGAGGCTACTGAGAGTATTACGTTTAATGCAGGAATTAATATTAATGAGAATGCAGGGAAAAATCACAGTATCGAGGCTGGAGAAAATATGATACGAGGTTCTATTGGAAGTTATTATTTAAAAGCTGCAAATATTTATGAAGATGCTCTTGGAGAAAGAAAATCTAAGGCAAAAGATATTCAGGAATCAGGAAATTCAAAAACTTCGACTACTGAAAAAGACACAAAATTTAACGCGCAATCAAATATTAGAGCTAATTCAGGAGATAAAACGAGTTATAACTAGCTATGGTAAAGGGAATTATATTTAGAAGAGCTGGTCAAGGTTTTTTTTCTGAAAGTGAAACTTACTTAGAAAATTTTGACAATATAAGTCATAATTCAGGAACAAAAGTAATTTATACTGCTGATCAAAACCACTATTTAGACCATTGGGAAGAAATTCCGGCAGGTAATTATTTTGTAAAAGGATGGTGGACTGATGAAAAAGATCAACCTATTACAAAAGCTTATGTAGGAGATACAGTACGATTTCATTTACAAACAAAGGATATTCAAAATGGAGAAGAGGTTTTATTTACCATTTATGACTGGGATGGCTTAAAGATAATGAACGATAAGCTTACTCTGACTAATAAGAATACATTACAGGAACTGAATAAAATTAAAATACAAAATAATTTAGGATTTATAGAATGGAAAACCGGTAAAGGTATACTTAATTTATTAGAAGAATTTGGTGAAGGAAATGAAATTGAGCTATTTGTAGAATGCACTTATAAAGATGAAAGTATCGATTTGCCAGACAGAACTGACGATTATTTGATTATTTTTGAAAAGGAAGTTTTAATAACTGTTATTGTTGAATTACCACATTCTGAAGAAACAGGGTGGGGTGCAAAAGGTCTTGCAGGGCATTCAGCAATGGCAATTGGAGAAAGGTATTTTGATTATGGACCAAATAAAAATCCTGGTATTTATTCTGAAAGACAATATGATGCAGATTTCAATAATGATGGAGATAAGGATGATAATGTGCAAATTGATCATCCAGATTTTAAAAATTCTCCAGGACAGCCATGGTGGGGAACCCACATTGCACGCAGAAAGGGTATAAAACCACAAGATGTAACTTTGGATATGGTTATCCAACATGTTAAATTGCATTGGGAAAAAGATGGTACTCTTATTTATGGGAAAGTACACACTATTGAGTTCTATGTAAGGGAAAGCGAAGCAAATAAAATGATTAATTGGTGGGAGGAACGATATGATCACCTTAAGATATATAGCGTTTTTCCTTGGACTGGTGAACAATGTACAACAACTGTAAAAACTGCTATCAAAGAAGCTTTTCCAACTTTTTGGGGAGTTAATGGCATGCCTACTACAACACAGCGACCAGATGGATTGCTACAGGATTTACAATCCTTTACTAGTACATCTAAAGAACATAGCGGACAATTAGCACAGATAACTGTTATTAAGGCAGAATCAGTTGATTTTCACAAATAACGATATTTGATTATGAACAAAAAACACACAATTACTATGATATTATCATCAATCTTAACATTTTTTGGATGTAAAAAAAAAGAAGATTTATTTTTACAAAACAATAGGGTGATATTATGTTGCAGTTCTATAAACTTTCCTGATTGTAAGCTAACTACAAAATCAAAGGCTTTCGAAAAGGAACATAAAATCAGTTTTAAAGAAGCAAGCAAGATTTATTTAAAAAATTTAGCGAAATATGAAAACATCGACTCACTTGATTCTGAAGTTATCCCAACATTAATAATAAACGAGTATTACGTTTACTCATTTAAAAATATAAAAATGTCAAAGGTCGCAGCTTTTGGAACTGGAATAAACGCAGATACAGGAGAGATAATACATTATAAAAATAAAATATGGTTGTATGAAGATGAAATTCTGAAAAATACTAAAACGTCAACCGACTAATTAAATAAGGGTAAGAAATACTCATCCAAAACAAATTGACCATTCAAATTTTAAAAATTCTCAGGGTCGATTATGTCGGTGCTGACATATACCAATATAAAAAGACAAAACAAAAAAACTTTAGATGTCTTTTTTTGAGTTTTTAAACTGTGTTGTATTGGGTATTAAGTGTTTTACTGATTCAGAAAAGGATTACACTGTAAATAAAACTCCAAGGAATTGTTACCTAAGTGCCCTGACAATTTATATGGACAATAAAGGGAAAATAATAAAAGGAGAAAAAATACTTACCGAATTTAAACTCATTTATGATCAATCTAAAGGAAGACACATTCTTGATGCTGCATTTAAAATAAGAAAACAAAAAGAAGCTTGTATCGATTCTAGAGAATTACACGATCACGTTATCAAAAATAAAATTGTAACTTTTAGAAACGGAAAAATTTATCTCTTAAAAAAGTTTCATGGATATATTATACAGGCATCTCTTTGTAACCGACGAACCGATGTAAATTATACCAATTTAAAAGTGACAGGAAATCGAGACGAGCTAAATAAAAAGCTGAATCTTTTGGGAATAGCTGAATCTTCTGTTGGTTTTTTATCAGGAAAAGCACCCATAATTGCTGATACGGCCATAAAAATTTTAGGTTTAGTGTTAAGTGCAGAACCAAAATTTAATCTTGCAGAATATACCTATCCTATTGCTGGACCTGTTTATTTAGATAATATAACTGAATTAAGAGAATATAAAAGAGAAAATTATAATGGTTATATTTCTCCTCAAAAATTAGATGGAAAACCTAAAAATGTGGAACGAGATGTTTTAAAAGAATTAGAAGAATGTGGATTAATATTAAAATAGAAGTAAAATGAGAATTATAATTATATTATTTATAATAACATTAGTGTCCTGCGGAAAAAAAGATAAAATTAACCACTATTTGCCTGACCCAATAACACAACAAGAATTATTAGATAACGGATTTTATAAATATTCGTATGTTGATACTGTCCTTAAAGAAGATTTGTATAAATATAGTTATGATTTTACTTATGCTTATACCCATACGCGTATTGACTCAATTGTTAATGGAGATGGGATTCATGACACCATAAAATTACTAATAAGACGTGATATATATTCGAATGTAAAACCGGAAAAAAATGAAAAAGGAGAAATTTTCCCGACACATTTATGTAATTTTTACGGCAAAGATACAATCAAAAGAGAAGTAAATACTGGATATTTAAAAGATGACCTAAAGGGCAGGATAATAACCTACTTATTTGTAAACGATTCTCTTGAATATAAAAGCATAATCGTTGAAAATTTTGATAAAAAAAATAAAGAAATAACCGATTTTACGACCAAGACAAAAATTATACGTTATTATGACAGCCTAAAGATTCCCATCAAGCCGTTGTTGGTGAAAGATATAAGTACCATGGATCACCCCACTGTGTATTTGATAGGCAATCTTAAAGCAAGGATACGATATAGTAATAAAAACCCCTTTTACGAAAGTTCTATCAATTATATTGATAATGACAATTATACAATTCATAATATTTTAGGATCATATTATTCTGGTATGAAATGGTATCCAGTAAAATAAAATTATGTGGTTAGATGAAAGGATAAATTATCTGATCGCGCAGATTTTCTTCGTAACGATCGTGCGGATTTGCAATCCGTCCCCGTAACGATGAGTAAATTAAAAGCAAAAAAAATCCAACCCGCTCCCCGAAGAGTTCTAATGAAAAGCTGTGCGAATGTCTCCTGACTTCGCACCCGCATAGAGAATCAACAAAAAGAAGTCTGTAAAAGTAATAGCATCACATTATAGAATGTTGGAACGAGTACGAAGTCGGGAGACTTCGCACAGCAATGGACTTTGCATCTGCATTTACCTGATAAAAAAGAAAACTATAAAAATAAATAAGTCACAAAAGACATTTCAATCAAAATCTCTTCTACTTTTGCGCAATGTTAGAAATTCTTTACCAGGACGAATATATTATAGCCATTAATAAACCAAGCGGGTTGTTGGTTCACAAATCATTTTATGCGCGCGATGCAAAAGTGTATGCCATTCAGGAATTAAGAAATCAAATAGGGCAACACGTCTACCCTATTCATCGGTTAGACCGCAAAACATCTGGTGTTTTGTTATTTGCGCTGGATAAAGAAGTCTTAAAAATTATGAATGATCGTTTTGCCACACGCGAAGTCGAAAAAAAATATTTGGCCATTTTACGTGGCTGGTCACCCCAAGAACTAACGATTGATTATGATTTAACGAATGATGATGACATTACACAAAATGCCATAACCTACTTTCATCGTTTGCAAAATGCCGAAGTTGCGTTAGAATTTAACAATAAACCTACTTCACGATATTGTTTGGTAGAAGCTATTCCTGAAACCGGGCGTATGCATCAATTACGAAAGCATTTCAAACATATTTTTCATCCCATTTTAGGAAGTCGTCCTCATGGTTGTAACAAACAAAATAAATTGTGGCTGGAGAATTTTGATCTGAAAGGAATGATGCTTCATGCACATCAGTTAATTTTTAATCATCCAATACATAATAAACAACTAATCCTGAATGCCAAGGTTAATGATGAGTTTAGCAAAGTAGGTAATATTCTTAATCTAGATTTGAGTAAGTATCAATAGAATTCCATTAGCAAATCAACAACAACCGATATTCTCCTTCATTTTCTACTGGTGCTCTATGAATGCAAGGCAATACTTCTTGTTTTGGATGATCTACAGCCAGTCGCCAAAGATGTCCTAAACCTAAATTAACAGGTGCTGCATTCTGATGTGCCTGATAATGCAAATCAAAATAATTTTCCTTCAAAAAATCTGCGAATTCTTCCTCTGGTCCGTCATGCAGTTCTTTTAGCTTGGTTCGGATTTCCGGAATCAGGATTTTTTGCTCTGCCTGCGCATTAGCAATAATATCACTTGCTGCTCCGTGATAGGTACACAAAAAAGTATCTGTTGCAATGGGCGAACGATCAACATGAAACGAATACACATCGGTCGATATGAAATCGAATTCATCATCACGTTCGTAACACTTTAGTAAATTAAGAGAAGGCGAAGCACCAAAATCAGTTAATAATTGTAAATCATTCAATATTATTCCCCTTGCTATATTTCCTTTTTCTGACAGTTTTAGTGCGATTAGATCTTCGGGATAAACTTCGGTTATATTTTCTTCTAAAGATAATTGAGATACAATCTCCTTAAAATCCCCACCCAGGTTTCTGTACCAGCATAGCGCATTCATTTCTCCTTTGAAATTGGTCTGCACAAGATCAGAGAAAGTAGATACGACTCCTATTTGGCTGCTGTCAGAAAATATATTGTTCATAGTATAATAGTAAGAAGCTAGTTACTTAAGGATACAAAATTATGCATTTTGCAGGGCTTTATTTATTACAAAGCGAAACCTTAAATACAGTAAAACAGATGATGTTAACAACCCCAAACATAGACCAAACCAGATTCCCTGTACTCCTGCATTGAAATGAATTCCTAAAATATAGGCTGCAGGAAGTCCAATAATCCAATAAGCAATAAAGGTTATAAAAGTGGGAATGTTTACATCTCCCATTCCTCTTAGTGCGCCTAGTCCGACCACCTGAGTACCATCAAAGAGCTGAAATATTGCAGCAATGATTAATAATTGTGCCGCCAGTGCTACAACATTGATGTCGCTTGTGATCAGGTAAGGCAAATATTGATTAAAAAGCGTAAAAATCACAGCAAAGAACATCATAAAAATGATCACTAAATGATAAGATGCCGCAGCAAACCTCTGAAGTCTTTTGTAGTTTTGATTTCCAAAACTATTTCCGACTTTGATCGTTGCAGCCGATGCAATTCCTCCTGCCATCATGTAGGTCATTGCTGCAAGGGTTATGGCTGTCTGATGCGCTGCCTGTTCTATTGCGCCTATGTGACCGGCCATTAAAGCAGCAACGGCAAATGCCCCAATTTCAAACACATATTGCATCGCTACAGGCAATCCTATTTTCATCACCTTTACAATTTTTGAAACATCAATAAACTTCACAGAGAAATGCTGTATATAAACCTTAAAACTTTCTGAACGAAGCACATACCACATCATGACCACCATCATTAAAACACGATCTATCAATGTTGCAATTCCTACCCCCTGAACACCCATTGGCTCAATGCCAAACATTCCCTTTACCAGAATTACAGCGATAACTACGTTAAGTACATTTCCCCATATCGTTATGGACATGGCTTGTTTTGTAAAACCCAGTCCTTCTGCAAATTGTTTGAAGGTTTGAAAGATCATTAAAGGCAGAATAGATAAACTTAATACCAATAAATAAGGTTTTGCTGTTTCTACCACCTGAGGATCCTGATCTGCATGCTGCATAGCAAACATAGAACCGTAATACACGACTAAAAAAAGAAAAATTGCAGCAGCAACATTAAGCCATAAGCTGTTTGAAAGAAGCTTGGCGCATTCCTTAAAATTTGATTTTCCGTTTTCTTGTGCAATCAGAGGTGTTAATCCGTAGGCAACTCCTAATCCGATGACTAGAACTACCATGAAAACGGAATGAACCAGCGAAACTGCAGCCAATGATATAGTTCCTGCATAATGCCCGATGATAACTGTATCAAGAGTCTGTACCAAGGTATGCCCAAGCTGAGAAATGACAACAGGTCCGGCAAGTGCTATTGTACTTTGATAATATATCTTATTGGATTTATATTTTTTGATCATATTAAAAAATTGAATGCCTCAAGGCAGATTTAATGTATTTAAATTGCCATTATTTAAACTTTCGTTTAAAGCGTAGCAATCCTTTTGTTTTATAGATTTATCTTATTGTAACAGCTTTATGAAATACTATGAAAATATTCCATTTTGGTAATCTGAGAGGAATTGGCTGCTGGTTATTCCTGTCTGGGTTTTAAAAAATCGCATCAAATGTCCCGGTTCTGAAAAATCAAGATCATAAGCAATCTCAGCAATAGTTTTTCCGGAATGTATCAGGTCATTCTTTATCTCAAAAAGCAATCTCTGTTTTAAGAGTTCTGTTGCGGTAACATTAAACTGCTTTTTTACACAAGTATTAATTGTAATCCTGCTCACATTTAATAAATCTGCATAATAGCCAATTCGCTGCTTTTGCCTGATATGTGTTTCCATTAACTGTTTAAACTGATAAGCAAAGTTGTTTTCTGCCCTGTCAATTGAAAGATTATTTGCATCGGCGTAGATTCTGTTAAACTTCAAAAGCAGGTAATAAGTAAGAGATCTTATGATATGAATACTATCTGTTCTGGTATTCATAAGTTCATATTTGATTTCCATAAGCTGACCAAGTGCTTTCTGAAGTTCTTCCTTTTCAATGCTAATCTTTAAAGGATAATTCAACTGATAGAAATACAGAAGACGATACGTAAAAAATTTGTCTGAGAAGAAATCATTAAGAAAATTTTCCTGAAAAACCAGAACAGTATAATCCAATCCCTCTTTCTCCAAAGTCCATTTTCTTTTTTGAAAGGGAGAAATAAAAACAACTGTATTGTCAGTTATATCGATCATCTGCTGATTTAAAACCAGGGATCCTTTGGCCGTCTTAAAAAGCAATATTTCAAAAAAATCAGTATTGTAAGTATCGCGCTCCAAGTATCTATTACTCAGCATATCGCCGTGCAATACATTGAGAAGCACTTCAACACCACATTCTGTTTTATGAAATTTAATTGTTTTCATTCTCTTTAATTCGTTAACCAATTAAAATCTGTTTTTTTACTTTCTTTACGATGCGCTTAAATATTAGATTTAAAGCAAATTTACAACTTCATTTACAAATTACTTCAAAACAAAAAAATGAGCAGTAATAATTACCGCTCATTTTATAAAAGTGATTCTTTATTTCTCCTTTATTTTACGAAAGCAAATACTCTTCTGTTGTACTGATTTTTGCGTAAAAGAATTCCAATGCTGCCAAAAATGCATTATGAACATCTTCAGCCTTAACTTCCTGACCGTTTATTTGAAGATTTAGTGTAGCACAGGCATCTCCAATTACGGTACATTCAAAACCAAGGTCAACTGCAGCTCTTGTTCCGGCGTCAATGCACATATGAGTCATCATACCGCCGATTACCAAATGTGCAATCTCTTTTGAATGAAGATATTCTAGTAAATCAGTTCCTCTAAAACTATTAGGAAAATGTTTCGTAATTACTTTCTCCCCTTCCAGCGGTTTTACATTTTCATGAATTTCTATACCTTTTGTACCGGGCACAAAAATAGGAGAACCTTCTCCGGATATGTGCTGAACATGAATAATAGTGCCGTTTTCTTTTCTAAAATGTTCCAATAATTTCCTGGCGTTTTCACTTGCAGCAATAGGATTTACAAGTTCTAATTTGCCATTTTCAAAATATTCTCTTTGTATATCAATTAATAATAATGCCTTATTCATTTTGCTTTAATTTTAAAATTTATATAGGACAAAATTAAAATTTAGAGTTGCGATCGCAGATACCAAAGCATTATCAATACATACCATTTTGATAAGCAATATTTTCTTTTCTGTTGCTAAAACCGGATTACTATCACAATGCTATTTTTCTTCATCACACGAATTTGAAGCGTAAAATATACAAAGACAAATAGATTCAAATAAAACTATATCAAAAATTCAATAATGATAATTCGCTTTAAAGAAAAACAGAAGCATTAACAAAGGCATTGAAAATTAACTATACATCAAGAATAAATACCCGATAATGAATAATGTAAAAGCTACTTATTTTTTTGTTTTAAAAACTTTATAACATACAAAAAGAATCCCCAGCCATATAGGAATTAATTCTACCGATAACTTCATATTAGTGATCCACATGATGGATAAAATACCCAATAAAAATACAAAACAGATATAGTTACTCACCGGATAAAATAAGGAAGCAAACTTAGTTTTTGTGCCTTCCTTGTCTTTTGCACGTCTAAATCTTAGATGCGTATATGAAATCATCACCCAGTTAATAATCAAACAAGACACCACTAATGACATTAAAATACTAAAGGCCTCTTTTGGAACTAGTTTATTGATTACAATACAAATAGCTGCAAAACATGAAGAAATTAAAATAGCATTAATAGGTACCGATTGTTTGTTTAGCTTCATTAAAAATTTAGGGGCATTACCCTGATCTGATAGACCATATAACATACGTGAATTGCTATATACGCTGCTATTGTACACGGATAAAGCAGCAGTTAACACGATTAAATTCAACACATTAGCAATAAGACTTGTGAAAAATATCTTGTTGCCAAAAAGCTCAAATTCCATTCCGTTTAAATTCTGAAAAACCATTACAAACGGACTACTGTCTGTAGTAATTTGCTGCCATGGTGACAAAGCAAATAAAATAACCAATGCACCCACATAAAATATAAGAATTCTATAAATGACCTGATTGGTTGCTCTTGGAATGTTTTTTTCCGGGTTTTCTGCCTCAGCTGCAGTAATTCCAATAAGTTCTAAACCACCAAAGGAGAACATAATCAGCGCCATTGCTGCCAATAAACCCTGAAAACTGCCATCAGTTGTTTTTTCAAAGAAACCTTTCGGGAAGAAACCACCATCGTTGTATAAATTATGAATGGTAGCATGTTCTCCTCCTGTACCACTTATTAGTAAGTAAGTACCAAAAAGTATCATGGCAATAATAGCCACTACTTTTATGATCGAAAACCAAAATTCCGTTTCTCCGTACACTTTTACCGAAGCAAAATTTAAGGCATTAATAACCAGAAAGAAAAATAAACTGGATGCCCATAGCGGAATTTCAGGCCACCAAAACTGCACATATACACCAATGGCCGTAAGTTCAGCCATACTCACTAAAATATATAAAATCCAATAATTCCAACCGGATGCAAAACCTGCAAACGAACCACAATATTTATAGGCAAAATGACTAAAGCTTCCTGAAACAGGTTCTTCGACAACCATTTCACCAAGTTGTCTCATGATAAAAAAAGCGATCATTCCGGCAACAGCATATCCTAAAATAACCGATGGCCCTGCTAAGACAGCTGCGGGACCAATACCAAGGAAAAGACCCGTTCCTATCGATCCGCCTAAGGCAATTAACTGAATATGGCGATTAGTCAGCCCACGTTTAAGCTGATTGTCTTGTACGTCTTCTTGTTTGTTTTTCACAAATTAGATTTTTAAATGAGTAAAATGTACTCACAAATGTATAAGCTGCGAAGATAAGTTAAAATAGGAATGGTACAAAGCATGCGCTATGCTAAAACTACGATAAGGTCGCCCTTTTTTTGAGAGGTTTCCTGAAAGCATGCCCATATTAGCTTTAAGCTAAGGATAATGAATGTAATCCCAATGACCAATATTTTTAATTATCTTTTCAAAGAAAAATGTCCCTTAAAAATTCGACTGTCTTCGAGTTTAATTACATACCAGTAATCATCCGAAGGCATCTGCGCTCCCAAATAAGTTCCGTCCCATCCCTGGCCTAAAGGAGTGATTTGCTTTAAGAGTTTTCCATACTTATCAAAAATCTGAATTGTAGTACTTGCATTTGAAGCCGCATTGACTCCTTCAATATTCCAGTAATCGTGATAACCATCCTGATTGGGTGTGAAAAAATTTGGAATTCCAAAGACCGCAACTTCTTTTTCAATCGTTCCGCAGCCATTTTGATCTTTTACATAAACAGTATGAATTCCTGCAGGAATATTTACAAAACTGCTCTCTTTTTGATAATCACCATTCTTATCGTCCAGTGAATATACATAATCACCACTTCCTGAAACGGAAACGGAAACAGTAATCGTATTGGACTGATCAACAACAGTTATTATGTTTGATGCAATATCTGATGCTGATACCTTTATCGTGCGTATTCTGGTACAGTGGGTTTGTTTGCTTAGTACCTCAACTGTATAAACACCTGATTTATTTACTATCAAATTATAACTCGTTTCACCCGGTATTTCAGTACCATTAAAAAACCAGAAATAATCATAATCATTCATTTTGCTGGAATCCAAAAGGCCTGCATCAATTTCTTTAGTAAAAGTAGGCAGGTTACTGCATACCAATTCTTCTCCTTCCAAATTGATTTTAGGAACTGGATGAACTATAAACGGAATAGTAGTCGTGGCGCTGCAATTGCTATTACTTGGATTTACAACCTCTACTCTTATTGTTTGTGTTGCAGTGATAAAGGGATCAGGAAGCGGGCTCGAAAGTTCTGTGTTATTGGAATCGTAATAATGGACTCTCATTCCTGTTTGTGCTCCCAATAGAGTTGATTCAAAAGTAGAGGTATCAAAGGCATACTTTCCGTCTTGTAAAACTGGATCAGCTTCATCATCACAAACTGTAGTGAGATTAGTGTCAATTGCAAATACTTCAGGTAAATCATCTACTACAAAAGTTAACGTAGAACTAAACGAACACGCAGTGGTTGTATTATTAGTTACAACTACATTTACAATTTGAGAAGTTGTCACAAAGGGATTTGGAAGAGGACTCGATAGCGCATTATTATTCTGATCGAAATAAGCAACCGTAACATCTGCTAAACCGTTTAATAATTCAGATTGAAAACCTGAAGTATCAAAAGCATAAAATCCATCTTGATTGTCATCACATTGAATCTTTATTAATGGTTTTATAACTGGGATAGGCTCTACTTTTAAGGTAATGTATCCTCCTAATCCCAAACAATCATTATTGACTCTGCTGTCAACACGAATAAAAATTTTTTGCGTATTTGGTGAGGCTGTATTGCTGTAATTTGATATATCTGCAATCGCATTTTTTTCTGCTAAGGCATCATTTACATTTTGATAATAACTAATATCCAATACTTGTCCTGATGGAAAAAGATTTTTAATTTCGGAGGAAACAACGCTAAAATCAAATGATGCGACACCATCAGAATTTGTTCCCGAAAACGTATCATCACACTGAATAAAAGTCTTTGAATAACTCAAAGGAATTTGAGTAGTAGAAACAATCAAGTTCAATTGCGCAATCTGATAACAATTATTACTATTACTGATACGAACATACACTTTGTCAGCGCTAACAGTTTGGTTACGATAAGCAGTTTTATTTACAATAGCATTAGTATTATTTTGGGCATCTGACAGCGTTTTATGAAAACTAATAATTTCAGTGCTTGAATTTGTAGTGATTTTACTTATTGATTCTTCCAAATTAAATAAACTAAAGCCATCGATATCATCATCACATTGTTTTAGATCAGCGGTACTAACAATTACAGGTAACGCAAATACTTCGATTTTAAATGATGTAGTAGCGAAACAGGCTGGATTGTCTTTATTGCTTACTTTAATATAAATAGTTTCAGTCGAATTCGCATTTTGATATGCCGTTGGTAGAACAATCTCTTGTGATAATGCCTGATCCTTATAATATGAAATCAAAAATAGGGATGAAGTTTGTCCTTTTAGTATCTCTGGAGTTTTAAGTGTCAGATTAAAAATAATTTTTCCGTCATTGTCTGTTCCAAAGCTGTTGTTATCACAAATACTAAGATTTGATAAATTTGCTGGCAAAGCTATTTCTGGCGTATTAAATACATCGATGATAAAATTTATACTGCTTTTACAGCTTGGGTTTATTTTATTAAATACTTCTGCAGTAATAACTTCCTGCTGATAAGCTACAGAATTAGTATAGGCATCAGGTGATGCAATTCTTGTATTGTTTGCAAAATAATTTATCGAAAACAAGCTGGAATCCTGTCCATTTAAAATAGACCCGTTCTGGGCTGTCAGATCAAATTTATGAAACCCATCATTATTATCATCGCAGACATTAATATCATTGGGTTTTGATGCAGTAGGAACAGCTGAAATAATAATTTCTTTTGATTTTACCCCTGTTCCAAGGGCGCTTGTGGCAGAAACCTTTACTGTGTAATTCCCGGCAGCAACATAGGTGTGAATAGGACTGATTTGGTTTGAAGTAGTTCCGTCACCAAAATCCCAATCTGCAGCAGTAATAACAGGAGATGAGTTTAAACTAAACTCAGTTGCAGATCCCAGGCATAAGTTTTTTACCGTAAAAGACGGATTGAAAAATGACTGGTTGAAAGCCGGCAAACCAAGCATAGAATTTCTTCCTGATAAATTTACAGCACTCGCCTGTAAATTGCATCCCAAACCTAAAACATCAGGATCATTAATGACACCCAAATTGGTGCTTTTATAATTTGCGATGTAAATTTTATTATTTGGTCCCAATTGTAATGCACCTAAAAAACTTGGAGTATTTGCAATTAACTTTTCAGTTGATTTAATATCAGCTGCATTCAAATCATACTGATAAATTCGACTTGCGATTTGCAGAGAGACATACAAGACCTCGCTATTTGGAGAAAATTCTGTCCCATAAGGCTGATTACCATTATTTACAACCTTAGGATTACTTACCACTCCGGTTGAGTTGTCAAAATCAAAAACTTCAACACTACTTAAAAACTGATGACATAAAGATAATTTTTTTCCATTAGGCGATACTTTCATATAACCTTGTGTATTATAGCGATCTCCCTGTACCACAATGCCTGAATTTGAAAGGATTGGAATTGTGCTCAAACCGGAAGCTGTTAGCAAGTGAGCATAAAAAGTATTATTTTCCCAGCCATGTGTAATAATCCAATAATCGGTATTATTAGAATGCTTTACAATGGATAACTTCTCGCAGGTAGGTGTGTAAACACGAACATTTTTGATCGTTGTAACACCACCTAAGCCCCCATCTAAATTCAAATCAATTTCACTGTACATCAAACCATTTACTCTGGCAACTACATCTGTTGTGAAAACATAAAATAAATTTGAAGAACCAGGTTTTTGTACAATAGTCGCAGATTGTGTACTCGATGCATCACCTTTTAAATCAGTTCCGTTAAGCATCACCTGATGATTTTTATTGTAGATTGTAATTCCATCGGTATAAAACATCAAATCTCCATTGCTATCTGATAATGTAGCGCAACCCTCTAAAGTATTTAATTTCCCATCAACAAGAGGGGTGACAGAACCATCAGGATGAAATTTGAGACCTGCATTTTCTCCAAAGTACCAAACACTTGCTTCTGCTTGTGAAAAACAGAATGTGCTGTAAAAACAGAAGAAAAACAGAAGAAAAATATGCTTCATAAAAATCACTTTTTTTATTGCTGAACAAATTCAGATTGATCAGTCAAAATAAAGCATATTTTTTTAGTATAAAAGCACAAAAACTATTTAAATTTAGGTAACGGTATTTTAAATTTTTTTAAACTTTATCCTCCAAATTTATAATTATAATATTTCAATATTGTTAGACATAGATCACTTTTATGACCTATAATTTCCTTTAGTCAGTGAGCCGTTGCTAAGGTAGAATGACCACAGAGATCCATTTTTATCTCTGGTGTAAACCCTCGTAAATGTATTTTCCTGCCTTTATCAACAAAGAAAGCCGTTTCGGCAACAGCATTTTCATTTGCAATCTTCAGTAACATTTCATTGCTTAACCACTCTTCGAGAAGCACAACACAAGCTTGATTACCTCAGAATGTTTTATCTGAAAAGCATCAATTTGATAGCGATTGCTTGCTATAAAATGATTTTCAATAATAATAATAAATTATCTACGCAAATGTTCTAAATGTCTATTGATTTTTGAGATTTTTTTTCATCATAATATCAGTTTGTTCATCGGTTCCCAATACAAAAATATGCTTATCAAATTCTACAAAGCCATTTTTCTTATAGAAACTTATCGCTCGGTGATTTTCTTCCCAAACACCCAGCCATACAAAATTAACCTTATTAGTTTCTGCAATTTGGATGGCATGTTCATACAAAAACTGACCTGCTTTTTTACCATGATATTCTTTCAGTACATATATCCTTTCAATTTCAAGTCCCTCATTGTCCTGCATTTCTGTTTGAGATTGTCCACGATTTATTTTTAGATACCCTACAACCACTTTGTCAATTACAGCAAAATAAAATTCAGAATTAGCTTCGTTTAACTCTTCAGAAAGTTTCTCAACTGAAAAACCTTCTTCTAAATATTGAGTCATATTTTCCTCTGTATTGCTTTCAGAAAAAGTTTCAAAAAAGGTCTTTCTGCCAATTTCCTGTAATTGGATGATATCATTTATACTTACTTTTTTAATTTTAAAATTTTCCATTTTTTATATTTTTTATATTTTTTATATTTTTTTAAATCATTACACTACACTTTCCATTCCTAATTAAGCCATTCCTTATTTTCAGACGCCCCTAGCCTTTCATAAAACTTTTTGCCAGCTTCATTCCAGGGTGCAACATTCCATTTTATCTGGGCACAATTTATTTAATTTAGCTTTCACTGTCTGCCTCAACAAGCCTTACGAATTTTGATTTCTGTTTGGTTCATTTATATTGTAATTTTTAGTTATTATATATTTTCTCTCCTTTTTCCTGACCGAAATGTCGATTTCAGACCATATCGTTGCAGTTAAAATCAAGGTACCGCCTATAAGTAATTTCCATGTCAAAGCTTCATCCAATATAAAAAATGCAGCAAATGCTCCAAATACAGGTTCAAAAAGATAAATTATAGCCACTTTTTCGGCAGATAAATAGTTCTGCGAAATCATCGATACAGCATACATATAAGCAGTGGAAAACACTGCACAATAAACAATGGCAGTCCAGAAATTATGGTCTTCAATAAGCCAGTTTTGCTGATTGTCTGTTAATGCAAAAATTAAGCAGATAACAGTGCTTGCGGCAAACATTGGGACAATTGTAGTTATTATTTCACGTTTGTCTTTTTGTTTTTCAACCATTATAAGATAGATACTAAATCCTATTGTTCCTAAAATAACATAAATAGTGCCTGTGTTTATTGTTAATCCGTCAGAAATCGAAATTATAGCCAAACCCAGCAGTGCAATTAGCGAAGCCACCCATATTTTGCCGGAAAAAACAGTTTTATAAAACATCCACTTGAGCACAGGAACAAGAATTACGCATATTCCGGCGATAAATGTACACTGAGATGCCGGCAGATATTCAAGACCTTTAGTCTGCAAAATTATCCCAAAGGTCAAAGGAAATGAGAGCATAATTCCTCCTATAATACTTTTACGATCAGTCTTTTTAAAATATTTAGCAAAGAAAACAGAAAGAATAATGGTTGCAAGTACTAATCTATACACCAGGAAAACATATAAAGATCCTGCCGCTACACCAATCTTAGTAACAGAGAATGAAATACCCCAAAAAGCAGTGCCCAGTATTAAAAGGATAAGATATAATTTTTTCTTTTGCATGTTATAATTTTAAAATATTCAAAAAAAGCATTTTGACGATTGTTTTATTTTATTATTAAATTGCAGGCATGGATATACAGCAATTGAAATATTTTCTGGCTCTCGCCAAAGAGCTTCACTTTTGGAAAACGGCTGAAAAAATGAACATTACACAATCTGCCCTCAGCCGGCATATTATGTCTTTGGAGAATGAACTTGGCCTGCAGCTTTTTTTTAGAAACAAACGCAATGTCAAACTTACTGCAGCAGGCGAATTTCTAAAGGAAAAGTGGAGCACTGAACTTATTCAGCTTGAAGCGATACAAAAGCATGCTCGTCAAATTCATTTAGGCGAGCAGGGTTCTATTTGTATAGCGCACCCAGACTCCATTTCTTCCTCGATTTTACCGGATTTTATTAAAAAAATTGCAACTCTATACCCTAAATTAAAAATTGAACTGGTCCAGTTGACCTATGAACAGCAGGAGGAACAGCTTAAAAACTATAAAATTGATTTAGCCTTCAGTCGTGAGAAAAATGAATCGGCGGCTATTGATTCAAAAAAACTCGGCTCTGAAAACTTATGCTTAGTCGTTCCTTCAAATCATCCCTTTATAACAATTGATGATATTACACATAAAAGTATCGCTACAGAAAGATTCATTGCAACCAATGCAGGTTCCAGCAATAGTTATGACAGCATTATTAGTGATGTTTACAAACACTATCAAATTGACCCTGATTCGTATATTTCCTGTGAATTTGGATCTACCATTATTTCTTTAATTAAAAATGGATTGGGCATCTCCATTTTACCTGAATCTTACAGACTTCAGCATAATGAAAACGTTCGATTTATTCCACTTGACTTCACAGCCAACCTGTATATGAACTGGCGAAAAAACGATCCAAATACTTTAATTAGTACTATCCTTGAATTATTATAAAAATAGCGCTATCTGACCATTTCGATATGTCCTATTCCGTCTTCATCATAAGGTTCGCCGCTTTCTATAAAACCCAGTGAATTGTAAAATTTTGACAAATGCCGTTGTGCCCCTATACGTATCGTTGTTTCTTCAAAGACTTTTTCACAAGCTTCAATTGATTTTTGCATCAGTTCTTTTCCCAAACCTATACCTCTAAAAGCTGGTGAACTAACTACCCGACCAATTGAAATTTCCTTATAGGACAATCCTGCCGGTAAAAGTCTGGTATATCCTGCAAGAGCGCCATCAACATAACAAAGATGATGATAACTCTGCTGATCCTTATTGTCGATATCCTGAAACACACAATTCTGTTCTACAACAAAAACTTCGCTTCTCAACTGTAAAATCTGGTACAATTCGATATTGGTTAATTCGTTAAATGTTTTTATAAAATAATTTCTTTTCATTGTTTTATCTCTTATCAAATTGCTGTAAAGGTAGCAACAAGAATAATGCTTAAAAATGCTATTTAATCATTAACTAATGCAATTATTGAATTAGTTTAAGTTGTCTATATATGAGTTTTGGAATAAATACATTCTGCCTTTCAAAATCTAACCGCAATCAGTTTCAAAATTGATGTTTACACAAATTCAAAACATTTATGATAGAATTTGAAACACCTTTTTGAACCCCTCGTTTAACTTCGCTTTATAAATATTCCATCAAACAGAATACAGATATAAACGATCAAACCATGAAAAAAACTTTCAATCTATTTCTAGTCCTCTCCGCCATTACTTTTAGCACTTTTGCAAAGCCTGTTCAAAATGATGATCCGTCTTTGCTTTGGTTTAAAAAAACAACTGAGGTAATTCATTTTCAATTAAACAAAGCAGCACAAACTTACAAACCGGGTAAAAATCCGCGTTCTGTAAATCCCGACGGAACAGTAAGACTGGCAGGTTTAACCGACTGGACAACGGGTTTTTTCCCTGGAAGTCTTTGGTACGGATATGAACTTACAGGAGACAAAACTTTGGCCGATGAAGCTAAAAAATTTACTCTAGCTTTAGATTCCATCCGAAACATAAAAAACACGCACGATGTAGGCTTTATGCTGTATTGCTCTTACGGAAATGCATACAGAATTACGGGCGATAAAGTATATCTTCCTGCTCTTGCAGATGGCGCGGCAAACCTTTACGCCCGCTTTAGTCCAACCGTAGGAACAATTCGTTCCTGGGATTTTACATGGTGGCATTATCCTGTAATTATCGATAATATGATGAATCTGGAGTATTTGTATTGGAGTGCCAACCAGTTTAATAAACCTGAATATAGCACTGCGGCCAGTACTCATGCACTTACAACCATGAAAAATCATTTTAGAAAAGATTATAGTTCATATCACTTAGTCGATTATGATCCAAAAACAGGTAAAGTATTGCGCAAAGCAACACATCAGGGCGTTACAGATGAGTCGGCTTGGGCTCGCGGACAAGCCTGGGGATTGTACGGATATACGTTGTGTTATGCGAATACCAAAAACGAAAAGTTTTTACAACAGGCAGAACATATTGCTTCTTTCATCATGAACCATCCAAGAATGCCAAAAGACAAAGTACCGGTTTGGGATTTTGATGTACACAATGCACTGGATACTGCAGAGCGCGCCCCAAGAGATGCTTCGGCTGCTGCTGTAATAGCATCTGCCCTACTCGATTTAAGCACTCAGGTAAAAGACGGAAAAAAATATGCTGATTATGCCGAAGATATTTTAAAATCATTATCATCTGATGCTTATTTGGCAAAACCGGGTGAGAATAGTTTCTTTTTATTAAAACACAGCGTTGGTGCTTTCTTGTACAATTCAGAAATCGATACACCTTTGGATTATGCTGATTATTATTATCTGGAAGCTTTAAAAAGATATGCTGCAATCAAAAAAATTCAGATATAAAGACCCTTTTTAATCAATTTAAAAAATTAACGCATTAATAAAGAAGTTATTTTTGATCTCTAAAAGATCCTCTGGACAGCTTCTTATTTATTAAATAAAACCAATGATAAACTTAAAAAAAACCACCGTGCTGTTTTTTATGCTGCTAAATATTTGTTTTAGCAATGCACAGGAAACTGCAATAAATAAAGAAAGTTTTGATGCCGTAAACCTTAATTATCCGGGTTTAGAAAAAGTACATCAGCTTTTTAACGAAGCTAAATACAATGATGCGGCAAAAGAACTGCTGACTTATTACCGCAATCGCAAAACCGTAAGACATTCTGATTTTAATATAGGCGATGAAGCACGTTTTAGAGGAAAAGAGATAGGAAAAGCCAATCAGGAAAAAGCAGATAATGCCCTATTGCATCAATTTCAACCACATAAAGGATATGGCTTTTTTGATTATGGAGCCGATATCAACTGGGATCTCTGGCCGATAAAAGACAATGAAATCCGCTGGCAATTGCACCGTGTAACCTGGTGGCATTCGATGGCATTAGCTTATAGAAGCAGCGGAGATGAAAAATATGCCAAAGAATGGGTACTGCAGTTTAGAGATTGGGAAAAGAAAAACTATTTAGGACGTTCTGCCGAAAATGATGGTATCGCCTGGCGTCCGCTGGAAGTATCAGAACGTATCCAAAGTTATCCGGCTATATTTAATTTGTTTGTTGTATCGCCCAACTTTACACCGGCATTTTTGATGGAATTTTTAAACAGTTTCAACAAACAAACCGATTATATTCCGCAACATTACAGTAAAGAAGGGAATCATTTATTATTTGAAGCACAACGTGTTTTGGGTGCAGGAGCATTTTTTCCGGAATTTAAACAAGCAGAACAATGGCGCAAAAGCGGTATCGAAATCCTTAACCGCGAAATCAAACTACAGGTATTTGCAGACGGAGTACAATGGGAACTTTCTCCAACTTATCATGTAGGCTGTATCGAAATCTTTACTAAAGCATATAATTCGGCAAAAATGGCGGGATTAGAAAAAGAATTTCCTGAATCCTATATCAAAACCATTGAAAAAATGGTTTTAGTTACGGCCAATATCTCTTTTCCTAACTATAATTATCCTATGTTTGGCGATACCTGGGTTGTAGATAAAGCAGTAAGGATAAAACAGTTTGCAAGCTGGTCAAAGATGTTTCCTCATGATGGGCTTATCGAATATTATGCTACAGAGGGAGCTTCAGGAAAATTGCCTGATTACCTATCGAATGCATTTCCTAACGGAGGTTTATATACGTTTAGAAACGGATGGGACAATAAATCGACAATAATGGTTTTAAAAGCCGGTCCGCCTGCAGAGTTTCATGCACAGCCGGATAACGGAACTTTTGAGCTTTGGGTAAAAGGACGCAATTTTACACCAGATACAGGCTGTTATATTTATAGCGGCGATGCCGAAGTGACTAAAATGAGAAACTGGTTTCGCCAGACAAGAGTTCACAGCACATTGACACTGGATAATAAAGACATGGTTATTACAGAAGCCCGCCAAAACAAATGGAAAACCAGTAAAAACCTTGATGTTTTAACGTACACAAATCCTAGTTATAGCAATTTGAACCATCAAAGAAGCGTACTTTTTATCAACGGAAAATATTTTTTAATTATTGATAAAGCAATTGGTACAGCAACGGGAAACTTAGGCGTACATTTTCAGTTAAAAGAAGACAGTAAACCTGTTTTTGATAAAGCAAATAACAGCGTTTACACGACATACGAAGATGGAAATAATCTATTGATTCAATCCTTAAACAGCGATAAAGTGGTGTTAAACGAAGAAGAAGGAAAAGTTTCGTATTCTTATGCAAAAGAAACATCGAGACCGGCATTTGTGTTCGAAAAGCCAAAAAACGATACAGCATCACAGCAATTTATCAGCATTGTTTATCCGTATGATGGAAATAAAGCTCCGCAAATTAACATCAAACCAAACCCGGGTAATGATTTTGAGAAAGGAAATATTAGTTTAAGCATCACTATCGATGGAAAAACCAGTGCTATTAAAACAACACTAGATCAATAAGAATCAAAATGTTAGCTGCGTTTTCTTTTCTTAATCATTCATTAAAGAGAAGAAAACGCAGTCATTAAGAATCCATTCGTTATTTATTTTTTTTTTTGCAAAGTATTATGAAAAAAAACATCATCCTTAAACTGTCTGCACTCAGTTTGACCCTAACAGCAGGGATAGCGTGCAGTAAGGAATACAACGAGTTAGACCCCGTTATAAAACCAGCTGTAAATGATACCATTCTTAACATAAATTACGAATCCGGCGAGGTTACCTCAGGAATTACAGGTATCACCGGCACTCATGCCACAGCTGCTGATGCCGTTTATATGACTTCACCCGGCAATACGGGCAAATACGCTATTGCACATAAAGTTACTCTTGGCGACAGCGGTTATTTTTCAAATGATGCTTATCGCAGCGAATCTGATGCCGTTTCTTTAGCAAAATATCGTTATAACCCTGGAGATGAACATCGATATGAAGTCAGCATATTATTGAAAGACTGGCAGTCATGGAATAGTGCTAACCCTGCTTATGGCGATAATATCTTTCAGTTAAAAATGTCTGACAATCAATTACTGCCTTTAAGAATTCTTACCAAGCGCAATGCAATCGTTGCCAGAAATTATCAGTATCAGGATAATCTGGTTACTGATTTTCGTCCTTATGTTAATCAATGGATTAAATTTCGTGTCGAAGTAAAATGGATGACGGATACTACGGGATATATGAAAATTTACGTTAAGCTTCCTGATCAGTCAGACTATAAGCTGATATTAGAACGCAGTAATTTTGTGACATTCACAGGTAATACCGCTAGCGGAAATGTGGGTTATCTAAAATGGGGCGTGTATCGCGAAGCCGGAAAAGATGCCAACGGCAATGTAATTATCAGCGATAATGTACTAACCCGTATTGCTTATCATGATGATATTCGAATCATCAAACTTCCATTAAAATAACTGTAAATATGTTTACACAACTATTAGAGCTTTATCCTAAAAACTTTGTTGAAGTTTTGGGATAAAGCTTTTCGCATTCTTATCGTATTTGCTTTTTGTCGAGATAACTTTACATGGAAAAAAACTTTGTCAAAGTTTTAAACTTTGACAAAGTTCTCCTTACATAAAAAACACCGTTTAGATCAGTATTATCCGTGAGCTATTACATGCAGTTATTAGGCTCAAAAAACTTTGCATCTTGGTATCTTAATCGCAAAACAGACTTCCTTTTCTTTATAAATTCCGAACCAATTTTTGAAAATAAAAACCAATTTCAAAATTTAATTCTCATTCTTCGAACAATAAATCATTAGCTGAAATTTAAATTAATAAGTTTTATCTGAAACATCAAAATAAATCAAGAAATCTATTGATAAAATTCACCTCAAAATGCCATTATTTCGCTTAACAATTTCCTATATTTTGCTTAACTTTTAAACTCACTGCTCTATTTCAAAATTGATTAGTAAATACGGTACTTTCTTGAGAAAAACATTTCAAAAAAACAACATAAAAACTTCATTTTCCCTTTGTTTTCGGGCAACGAAAACGTTGTATTAATCAAAATCAATATCATTTTGGACGTATTCAAAACTGTCGTGTGCACCCGATTTCTATATTTGTTTTAATTAAAACCAAGAAAACATGACTAATCCAAAAGAAACAAACCAGCTGCTCCAGAATCTATTTTTATTCACCCGGCGTAAAATTCCCCTGCCCCTTTCTCAAGTTAATAAATTGTTATAATTTTCTCCACTGCATCGATTGAGTAAGTAATTTAATGAAACTATTAAAAGCGTACTTGTTCTTATTTTCAAAAATAGTTTTAGACGTTTCGCTCTATAAATGAACAGAAACATTTAGATATCTCTTTTGAAACTGCAATACAAAATAGTGGCTAATTTTAAGCAAGACCAAAACCAACTTAAATAATATCAATAGGAATTAAGTATGAGACTTATTCCCATTTAAAACAAAATTATGAAAAGGACTCTATTTTTATTTATGCTGCTTATAACTTCTATAGTTACCTATGGGCAAAATATTACAGTAAGCGGTTTAGTTACTGATGGGCAAAAACTGCCTTTACCTGGTGCAACAGTTTACGAAAAAGGAACCAAAAACAGCACCGTGACATCTATTGATGGTGACTATCAAATTAAGGTAAAACCCGATGCTATATTGGTATTTACTTTTATGGGAACAAAAACTACTGAAATCCCTGTTAAAAACAGAACCACAATCAATACAAAATTAATAGATGATACTAATAATCTTGATGAGGTAGTTGTGGTAGGTTACGGAACGAAATCAAGAAAAAATATTACTGGCGCGATATCCTCTGTAAAAGGAGAAGAAATTGCCAAAATGCCGGTACAAAACGTTGCGCAGGCCCTGCAAGGACGTGTAGCCGGGATGCAGGTTACCATGTCTGACGGAACTCCGGGATCTGAACCAACCCTTAGAATTCGAGGCGGAACTTCTATAACACAAAGTAACGAACCCTTATATGTGGTCGACGGAGTGGCGCAAACTGGCGGATTAGGCTTTTTGGACCCTACAGATATTGAATCTGTAGATGTGCTAAAAGATGCTTCATCTACCTCTATTTACGGGGCGCAGGGAGCCAACGGAGTAGTTTTGGTTACAACCAAAAAAACAAAAAGCGGTAAACTAACTATTGGTTATGATACTTACGGAGGTATTAAAACAATTGCCAAAAAGCTTGATGTAATGAATCCGTATCAATATACCCAATTAATGTATGAAGGTGCTACTGATGATGTAAGGCTGCAAAAATTCATAAAAAACTATGGTACATGGGATGAGTTAGCTTCTCTTTACCAAAACAGGCCCGGTATCAACTGGCAGGATGAGATATTTGGAAATGCCGTGCAGTCTCAATATCATAAAATAAGTTTGAGCGCCGGTGGAAACGAAACCAGATTTAATTCATTTTATTCTGTTAATAACGATCAGGGGATAATGCTCGGGAGCGAATCTGTAAAGCATATCGCAAAATTGGCTGTAACCCATAATGTGACTGATAAATTTTCTGTGAATGCTATTGTCAATTATTCCAATCAAAAAATAACCGGATTAGATACAGGCGAAGGTGGAAATGCCAGATTGAGCATGTTACAGACTTTACTGCAATACCGACCAACAATTGGAAAAAATGGCGTAGACGAAGACCTTAAAACCCTTACTGTAGATCCATTAGACAATCAGGATTCACCTATATTTCAAAGTCCGTCGATTACGATCGACAGCCAAAAAAGAGAAGCTATTACAAGATCGATAAACATGAGTTTGCAGCTTCAATACAACATTACACCTAAATTAGTCTATCGCGGATTAATAAGTTATACCGATAACAATAACAACAGTAAGTATTTTAATGATGCCAGAGGTATTCAGGCGATCAGAAGCGGCGGTGCTAATGGCGGGGTTACCAATAATATTTCTACCCGTTTAAATTATAACAATGTGCTTACTTATAGTAATATCTTTTCTAAAAATCATAAGTTTGATGTTACCACAGGTCAGGAATATATTTATAATTATGCCGAAGGAATTACTGCTACTGCCAGTGCTTTTCCGGATGTGAACTTAGGTTGGGACAAACTGCAATTGGGAACTATTGCAGGTATTCCGACAACATTTGCAGAAGATGATAAAATGTTGTCCTTTTTTGCCAAAACAAGTTATTCTTTCAAAAATAAATATTTGTTTGCAGCAAGTATAAGAGCTGATGGTTCTTCAAAATTTGGTTCTGATAACAGATGGGGATATTTTCCTTCAGTATCTGCAGCTTATAGAATTATTGAAGAAGATTTTATGAGAAACGTTCCGGTATTTTCAGACCTGAAATTTCGTGTAAGTTATGGTGAGGCAGGAAATAACCGAATTGCAAATTATGCTGCGTTAGGTATTTTTAATTCAGGATCGTATCCTATTAACAATCAAACGAATATTACAGCTTATCAAAACAATATTCCGAACCCTCTTTTAAAATGGGAAGCCACTAAATCAACCAATATAGGATTGGATTTAGGATTCTTTAAACAAAGAATCTCACTTACTACCGAGTTATACGAAAATCGTTCTAAAGATTTGCTTTACAACACCCGTGTACCGGCTAGTTCAGGATTTAAAAAACAGTTTCAGAATATTGGTGCAACATCCAACCGCGGTTTAGAATTTACGCTGAATACCATCAATATAAAAAAGGCCGACTTTAATTGGAGTACCAATTTTAATATCGCTTTTAATAAAACAAAAGTATTGGCTTTAAGCGAAGGAGAAAATTCATTAATAACCAATAGTTACACCACTTCAAACGATTATATTTTAGAAGTAGGAAGACCTGTAGGTGTTATGTACGGATATGTTCGCGATGGTTTATATCAGGTAAGTGATTTTGATTATAATGCTACAAACAGTACTTACACATTAAAATCTGGTGTCGCGAGCGATAATGTCGTAGTACAGCCCGGATTTATTAAATTTAAAGATATTAGTGGTCCAAATGGTAAACCAGACGGAGTAATCAATGATCTGGACAGAACCGCTATAGGAGATTCTAACCCTAAATATACGGGAGGTTTAAATAATACTTTTAGTTACAAAGGATTAGATCTTAGTATCTTTTTAGATTTCTCTGTAGGAAACGATATTTATAACGCTAACGTGCTTAACAATTCAAGACTGAATCAGGAAAACCTAAACACTTTTGCTATTTATGCCGACAGATGGACTACGATTAATTCAAGCGGACAGCGTGTAACGGATCCTGCAGAACTGGCGGCCCTGAATGTTGGAAAAACCAATCCAGCCTTCAACGGTAATGCTACAGGCCGTTTGTATAGCGATATTATCGAGGACGGATCATTCCTGCGCATCAACAATATAAGTTTAGGATATACCCTGCCTAAAAAATGGCTAAGCAATACTAAAATTTCAAATCTGAGAATTTATTTTACGGCTAATAATGTGTATGTATTTACCAAATACTCAGGTTACGATCCTGAAGTAAGTGTAATTAATAGTGCCATAACCAGAGGAGTAGATTTTAGTGCTTATCCAAGGAGCAAATCCTTTCTTACAGGTTTAAATATTTCGCTATAATTTAAAGTTTAAAAAAATGAAAAAATATAAATTTTCCTTTAAAGCAATTGCAATAGTTGGAATAACTTGCCTGCTATTACCGCTTAATTCATGTGAAAAAGAACTGGAAGTAACACCCTACTCTTACTTTACAACCGCTAATTTTTTTACTAATGCCAATGAAGCCAATATGGCCGCATTAGGTGTCTACGAACCCATGTCATCTCTTGACAGCTATGGCTGGAATATTTCGCTCATTTTTGATGCTGATACTGATGTTGGCCAAATAAGTGGCTTGGGATCTGATGACTGGCGTACAATAGCGCATTATCAGGGAATCTCGCAAACGAATGCTTTTTATAACGTATGGAGTAAATTGTATGAAGGAATCGACAGGGCGAATGTTGTAATAGAACGAATCCCACAAATGGATTTGTACGCAAATGGAACCCAGGCCGAAAAAACTCAGCTGAACAGATATATTGGAGAAGCTAAGTTTCTGCGCGGTTTTTACTATTCAGAACTAGTGCGTTTATGGGGCGATGTTCCCTTTAAAACAAAAAGCTCTCAGGCCGGAGATAATCTTAAAGGAGCGCTTGTAGATCGTTATGAAATTTATGCACAGATTATAAAAGATATGCAGGAAGCAGCCGTTCTTCTTCCTGAACAAATACCAACAGATGAACGTGTAAACAAATGGGCAGCAAAATCAATGCTTGCCAGAGTAGCCATCTTTGCGGGAGGTTATTCTTTAAATGCAGACGGAACTATAAAACATCCTGCTGATTACAAAGAATATTACAAGATCGCACAAAAAGAGATCAATGATGTTATGGCGCAAAATCCGTATAAATTGAACCCTTCGTATTCTAAAGTTTTTAAAAACCAGTGTCAGCATGTTTTAGAACCTACAGAAAATATTTTTCAGATTGCTTTTTACAACTCAGCCGGAGCCAGAGAAAACGGATCCTGGGTGGGTTATTTCAACGGGGCTTTAACATCAAACGGACTTTACGCTACAACTGTAGGAAGATGTATGGTGCCAAAACCATTCTACACCAGCTTTACAGAAGGTGACCAGAGAAGAGATTTTTCGATAGCCACTTATACCATTAATGCGCTGGGTAATAAAGTAGCTCTTTTGACCACAAAACAAGACGAAAGCTGGACAGTGGCAAAATGGAACAGGGAATATCAGACCAATTCTACTCAGGAAAGACAATATACACACATCAACTGGGTTGTAATGCGTTATTCGGATTTACTGTTAATGCGTGCCGAAGTAGAAAATGAATTAAACGAAGGTCCGAATGCTATTGCATATGATGCCATTAATCAGGTTCGAAAAAGAGCTTTTGGAGCCGATATTCAGGGAAGCAGAATTGCCATTGACTTAAATACCAAAGGAACAGGATATACAGCTGCAGCCAATGTGGTCTTTCAAATTACAGGCGGTGGCGGCAGTGATGCGGCGGCAGCTGTAGTAACACTTGCAAGTGGTGGAATCGGGACAATCGGAATGTTGCGTTCCGGTGATGGTTATACTACTGCACCAATTGTCACCATTACAAGTACAGACGGAAAAGGTTCAGGAGCAACAGCAACTGCCAGACTTTTACCAAAACCAACAGCTGCACAAATGAATTTACCAACAGGTCTTAGCAAAGAAAATTTCCTTAAAGCACTTCAACAAGAAAGAGCCTGGGAACTTTCAGGTGAAGGTATGCGCAGAGCCGATTTGATAAGATGGGGAATTTTAGGAGATAAATTAACAGAAACAAGTGTTGCCGTAAAAGCCATAAGATCTACGTACTTCTACCCTTCTATCAATAATTTTGTGGCCGGTAAACATGAATTATATCCTTTTCCGCAAAACGAAACCGATGTGAATAAAAACATTACACGTCAAAATCCGAAGTATTAAATCTCTTAGTTTCTATGTGTTTAATAAAAATATTCATTTTATAAATTTAAAATAATTATGAAAAAGATAGTACTAACATTCAGTTTCATCCTAATAGCTTCGATTACGTTTGCACAAAATAAACCTAAAGACATGAAAGTCTTACGAGATTCTATTTTTACCGTAATGAAACTCAGCAAAGTAAACCAGCAAAAAATGCACGATTTAATTGCCGAAAACGGAAAAGGTCAAAAAGCCATTAAAGACGATCCGGCACTGTTTTACGATCAGAGACAAGAGAAACTCGAAGCCTGGAAAAAAGATATCACTACTAAAGAAAAAGCAATCCTGACACCGGAACAATTTCAAATATGGAGGGATTTTGGCAAATCTTTAAATAAACCTAAGCCATAATAAGGATCAGCTTAAAATAAGCCCTTATTTTTTTTAGATAATTACTTGCTTTTTGGACATTAATGCAGAACTTGCCGTTCTGCATTAATTGTTTCCGGGAGAAGATAAAATAATAGTAAAATTAGCATTATGAATACCATAAACGATACACCAATATCGCAATCATACGCAATCGGAATAGATATTGGCGGCACTTCACTGAAATGCGGCGTTGTCAACGAACTCGGAGAAATCTTGTTTTCATTTATAGTTTCCCTTAAAGAAGCAAAAACCGAAGAAGAGATCATAAATTTAATCGTTAAGGCGATTACACAATGCACAGATGAGTTAAACGAACCTATTGTGGGCATTGGTATTGGTTTTCCGGGTTTAATCGAAAATGATGTGATTGTAGGCGGCGGCGTTAATCTTCCTGGTTTTGAACAATTGCCTTTAGGAAAAATTCTAAATGATCTTACAGGACATAATGTAGTAATTGATAATGATGCCAACTTAATGGGACTGGCAGAAGTAATCTATGGCGCAGCAAAAGACAGTGAGGATGCTATTTTTCTAACTATTGGCACAGGAATCGGCGGTGCTATAATGATCAATAAAAAACTTTTTGGCGGTTACAAAAACCGCGGTGCAGAATTAGGACACACCGTAATTCAGTACAATGGAATTCAATGTGCCTGCGGCGGACACGGCTGTCTCGAAACATACGCTTCTGTTACCGCATTAATAGCATACTATAAATCCCAAAATAAAACTGCTGACGAACACGTAGACGGAAAAACCATTATCGACAAATATCTTGCAGGTGAAGATCATGCCGTAAACGCAATGCTGCATCACTTTGATTATTTAGCAGCCGGAATCGTTAATTGTGTCAACATCTTTAGTCCGCAGAAAGTCATAATTGGTGGCGGAATCAGTGAAGCTGGCCAGTTTTATATTGATGAATTAACCAAAAGAGTAAAAAAGAACGCAATTCCGGTTTCTTTCTCCAATACAAAAATTGTAGCCGCAAGTTTAGGAAACAAAGCAGGTTTATTGGGCGCTTGCGCCAATGCTTTCCAGAAATTTAAAACGACGGAATACGCAAAAATTTAATCTCGCAAAGACGCAGAGACGCAAAGTATTTATATTCTACTTTTTTTTAAGTTTTCATACTTCGCGCTTCTGCGTCTTTGCGAGAAATTCAGATCGTAAAAAATCTGCGAGAAACAAAACTTTGCGGCTTAGTAACTTTCAAAATTAATCTCGCAAAGACGCAGAGACGCAAAGTATTTATATTCTGTGTCTTTTTTTTAAGTTTTCAAACTTTGCTCTTTTCCGAGAAATTCACATCTCAAAAAATCTGCTAAATCTACCAAATCTGCGCGAAACAAAAAACTTTGCGCCTTTGCGAGATTAAAAAAAACTTCGCGCTCTTAGCGTAAACTTTTGCGAGCTTTGCGGTTAAGCTCGCCACGAATTCCACGAATCTGCACGAATCAAATTTTACAAATAAAAAAAATCTGCCAAATCTGCGTGAAACCAAAAACTTTGCGCCTTCGGTGCCAATAAACATCGGGATTGCGAGATTAAAAAAAACTGCATAAAAAAAACTTCGCGCTCTTAGCGTAAACCTTTGCGGCCTTAGCGGTTAAGCTCGCCACGAATATCAAGAATTAAAGGCTTTTAGATAATTTTAATATCATTTTACACAAATTCAAAACCTTATTAGAACATTGATTACTAAATTCGTTTTGCATTTAAGAGTGTATAAACCAAAAACCAATCTAATAAAACAGGTCGATATGAGTTTTCAAAAAAACATATTTTTCATATGGCTTTTCGTGGTATTGCATATTCCGTTTTTAAGTAATTCGCAAACTGCTGAACGTCCCAATATTCTCATCATCATGACCGATCAGCAAACAGCTGATGCGATGAGTATTGCAGGAAACAAAAACCTGCATACACCTGCAATGGATAAACTAGCTCAAAACGGAGTCAGGTTTACCAAAGCCTATTGCGCACAACCCTTATGTACTCCTTCCCGCTCCGCCATAATGAGCGGAAAAATGCCTTTCGAAAATGGTTTTATAGGCAATGCTCCTGAAAAAGACGGTCAATGGCCGGATGATCTTTTGATGATGGGGAAAATTTTCCAAAACGGAGGATATAAAACCGGTTATGTAGGCAAATGGCACTTGCCCGTTCCCACTACTAAAAAAAGCCAGCATGGTTTTGAATATATAGAAAATACCGCCTTTCAGGATTATAATGATGCAGCAACACCTTCGTTCTGTGCTCGTTTTATCAAAGAGAATAAAAACACGCCTTTTTTATTGGTCGCCTCTTTTTTAAATCCGCACGATATTTGCGAATGGGCACGCGGAGAAGATTTAAAAATGGATATTTTAGAAAACGCACCACCCGCAGATCAATGTCCGCCCTTACCTGCCAACTGGAAAATCCCGGAATATGAACCAAAAATTGTACGCGAGCAGCAAAAAGTAAGTTTCAGAACTTATCCTACGGTTAACTGGACTCCGGATCAATGGCGTCAATACCGCTGGGCCTATAATCGTCTGGTAGAAAAAGTAGACAGTTATATCGAAATGGTTTTGGCATCATTAAAGAAATACAATATCGAAAAAAATACCATCATTATTTTCACTGCAGATCATGGTGACGGATACGCAGGACACAGCTGGAACCAAAAGCAAATTTTATACGAAGAATCAGCCAAAATACCTTTTATCATTTCGAAAATAGGCGAATGGAAACCTCGTACAGACGATATGTTAGTTTGCAACGGAATAGATATTATCCCAACAATCTGCGGTTTTACCGGAATTACAAAACCAGCTTACTTAAAAGGAATTGACATTAGTAAAAAAATAGAAAATCCAGCCTTAAAACTTCGTGACACTTTAGTCATCGAAACTGATTTTGCCGACAACGAAGAGCTCCTAAATATTAGCGGACGTGCCGTAATCAGCAAAGATTTTAAATATATTGTTTACAACAAAGGCGATCTAAAAGAACAGCTTTTTAATTTGACAAAAGATCCCGGAGAAATCACGAATCTGGCGGTAGACAAAGCCTATAAAAAAGAACTAACTGCTATGCGCCGTTATTTAAAAGAATGGTGCAAAAAGAACGGTGATTCATTCGTATCAGGAATATAATTGGGTTAAAAGAAAAATTTATGAAAAATATAATTGCATTAATACTATCCTTTACAACAGTTACTGTTTTCAGTCAGCAGTCTGCAACAATAAAACTAACGGCAGAAAAACTCCATTCCAGAGTTCGTGAATGGCCTTATCCCGTAAACGGAATCACAGTTCCTACCAATGCTCCTGCTCTGCTTTGGCCTGCAACCAACGGCAAAGAAATGGTTAAACCAATGGAAAGCGGCAGTGAAGTTCCAGAAGATCCAAATATTGGAAACGTCCGTTATAAAATAATGCTGGCAAGCGATCAAAATTTCAGCAGAGATTTAATCGCAAGTGCAGAACAACGCTGGGCCGTTTATCCGCTTCATCAGGCTCTAAAACCCGGAAAATGGTTCTGGAAATACGGTTATGCCCTAAAAGGCAGCAATCAATGGACATGGTCGACTGTCTACGATTTTGTAGTAGATGCAAAATATGCAAATGAGAAAGTTTCTCCGCCAATAAGCGAAGTTTTAAAACGCAACGAAGGAGCGCATCCGCTTTTATGGGATATGAACCGTATTGGCGAAGATTTTTATAAAAACAATCGCGATAATCCCGAAGCTAAAAAATTTATCGCTTACGCGGAAAAACTAATGCTGGCTCCGTTACCAACTGAAAAACCTCAAAGGGTAATTGATACTACAGGCAAAAATAAATTAGAAAAAAAGATTATTATAGAGAGAATGTATCACGGTTTTGGTGATGCTGTGGGAAATCCGGTTCGTAATTTGTGCATCGCTTATCAATTGACTAAAGACGAACGTTTTATTCAGGATGCAAAACGCAGAGCCCTGAACATTGCCAACATGAACCCTGACGGACTGGCAACAGGCGATGATTTTACAAGTGGTGCTGTACTCGAAGCTTTGGGTTGGTTTTATGATGCAGGATATCAGTTTTTAACACCGCAGGAAAAAGAAACATTCAAAAATATCATTACCATCAGGGCGAAACGCGTTTACAATCACTTGCCCAACCGTTTTGAATTGCATGTAAGCGATAATCACGTTTGGCAAATAACATTACGAAATCTTGCAATAGCTACAGTAGCCGTAATTAATGATGTTCCCGAAGCCAAAGAATGGCTTACGTATATGTACGAAGTCTGGTCGGCACGTTTTCCGGTTCTGGGCACTACAGATGGCGGCTGGCACGAAGGAAACGGCTATTTTAGAGTCAACTTTAAGTCGATTGTTTATTTATCGCAAATGTTTGGTGATTTTAGCGGAGTCGATTACTTCAAATTACCTTGGATGCAAAATCTTCCGTATTATATGCTGTACACGCACCCAAACGGTGCTGCAAGTACTGCCATTGGCGACATGTGGGAAAACATTCCGTACATCGTAAAAGGCGAAGCCTGGTTTGCAGATGCTTTGACTTATAAAATGAATAATCCGTACTTAAACTGGTATGTGGGCGAAATAAAAAGAGATTATCCTGCTTATTATCACGGTACAGATGATTTCTTATTCTTTAGATTATTAAATTACAAACCCAACAGAAATTTACCTGCAACTTCCCCTGCTGACTTGCCTAAAACCCGCAAATTTGGAGATGTTGGTGTAGTTGCCATGCACGAAAATTTGGCTCAAGCCAATAAAACCCTGAGCAGTTATTTGTTCAGCAGTCCGTTTGGTTCTTCGGGGCACGGACACGCTTCGCAAAATGCTTTTACCATCAATTATAAAGGAAAAGTAATTTTTGGAGGAACGGGTTATTACAGCAATTTTAGCGACAAGCACAATCTTTTATATTACAGAACATCAAAAGCTTATAACACTATTTTGGCTGATAGTTTAAATCAGAAATTGGGTGAAGAAGGTTACGGATGGATTCCGAGAGCTCTTTCAGGAAAACACATTCAATATGCTTTGGGCGATGCCAGTAATGCCTATGGCGAAATAAAAAGTGATTTCTGGTTAGACAGATTCAAGCAAATTAATGTTGTGCCAGGCAAAGAAAACGGTTACGGAGATTCCGGAGTAACTTTATACCGCAGGCATATGCTGCAATTAGAAGGCGGTTATATTGTTTTGTATGACGAACTGGAAGCTAAAGATCCTGTAAAATGGACCACTCAATTTCATTGTCCGTATTATACGATCGAAGGAGAAAATTCGGCGAAAGCCAAACAACAAAACTTCATTGTAAAAACCGACTTAGGAAATGTCAATGCAAGCGTATTTGCGAATAGTCCGCTAAAAATGGCAGTACATAACCAATTTTACGAAGCTGCTGTTAACTGGAACAAAGTCACCAATGATGAAGGTCAGATCAAAGAATTTAAAGACCAATGGCACGCCGGAATAACATCAGAAGCAAAACAAAAATTCAGGTTTCTAACTATTATTCAAATTAAAGATGGTAAACTTGAAATTATTAAAACAATATCAGACCTAAATGGTTTATCGCATTTACAAATAGGCGATTGGGATATTCAGGCGCAGTTAGATGGTGAAAAACCTGCTGCTTTACAAGTTTCGGGTAAGGCATTAAAATCATTATTTAGCTATGGTAATCTGCCTGTTAAATTTCAGGGAAAAGCCTACTCACCTAAAATTAGCGGCAGTTCCCTATTATTAGAATCAGAAGGTAATAAAATAAATAAGCAGGAAGCTATAGACGAATTGCCGGATGTGGCCAAATACGACAAAAATTAAAAAGAATAAGATGTTTAGTTTTTCTATAAATTAGATGTTGTTTTAAACACATAGAAACATAGATTTTAAACGCTAAAAGAATGCAAAAAAGAAATACATTTCTTTCACATAGTTACTTATGCGGGTGTAAACTTTTTTTAGTTACCAAAAAGCTATTTTCCTATGTGTTTTAAAAAAGAGCAGTAAAGCATACAAAAAATAATTATAATACCAATTTCATGAAGAAAACGATTGCCATAATTGCGTTTTTCTACATTGTTCTTTTTGCAGCCAAAAGCAACGCACAAGTTCAGGATCGATATTTTCGTAATATTTCGGTTGACAAAGGCTTGTCGCAAAGTTCGGTTTTTGCCATTCAGCAGGATACCTTGGGTTTTATCTGGATTGGAACTCAGGACGGATTAAATCGTTATGACAGCAAGGGGTTTAAAGTGTATCGGCCAGTAAAAAATGTAAAAAGCAGTTTGCAGTCGTATTACATCCGCAGTTTATTTACAGATCATAAAGGACAATTATGGGTGGGCGGCAATCAGGGAATCAGCGTTTACAATTATAACACAGATAGTTTTACCAATTATCCGCTTCCGCGAAATATAGGCGAATGGTATATCTCATCTATAACCGAGGACAAAGAGCATAGAATCTGGGCAAGTTCTATTGCGGGCGATGTTTTTATGCTAGATCCAAAAGAGGAAAAATTTACGGCGGTAAAGTTCAACGCTTCTTCGCATGAAATCAAAAAAATAGCCTACATCGGACTTTGGCAGCAGCAAATTATTTTAGGAACCGATGTTGGGCTTTTCAAACTCAATCCAAAAACGCATCAGCTTGCTAAAATTAATTTAGGAGTCAGAAAAACCTATATCAATGATGTTTATATAGATCGTAAAAAACTCTGGGTCGCTACCGAAGGTGAAGGTGTGATTCAGTACAATGCCGAAAACGGACAGACTACTTCCCTGCTTCACAGCACCGGAAACAATAGTATTGCCGATAATAATATTCGATGTGTTGGAAAAGATACTGAAGGAAATATCTGGATGGGAACCTTTAAGGGTTTGACTATTTTTAACCCGGTAAATAATTCTTTCACCAATTATTACCATCAAATCTCTCAGCCTTACACCATTAGTCAAAACTCTGTTCGCTGCTTTTTTAAAGACAAGCAAAACGGAATTTGGTTGGGAACTTATTATGGCGGTTTAAACTACTATCATAAAAACGATATCAAGTTCAATTTGTTAAGTCAAAACTCAGGAAAACCCTCTTTAAACGATGAAGTAATTGGCGTTATCAAACAAGATTCTAAAGGGAATTTCTGGATTGGAAGTAACGATAAAGGCCTTAATTACTGGAATAAAAACGCTAATACGATTACCTATTATTCGAACAGTGAAAATAATGCAAACAGTTTAAGTTCGAACAACATTAAAGCCATTGCATTTGATGATAACGGAAACGTATTAATTGGCACGCACAACGGCGGATTGAATGTACTGAATCCTAACAGTGGTTCTGTACAGCGTTTTAGACATGACGAAAGCAATCCCAACACGATCGCCGGAGATTTGGTTTACAGCTTATTAAAAGATTCTAAAGGACGTATTTGGGTAGGTACGCGATCAGGATTAGACCAGTTTCATCCCGAAACCAAAACCTTTACACACATTCATTTAGATAAGGCCGGAAAGCGCCTGACATCAGACGATATTACATTTTTGTTCGAAGACAGCAAACATCGAATCTGGATAGGAACCACAAACGGTGTGACACTGTTTTATCCTGATACGCAATTATTTGGAAACATCGGACACGGAAAATTAAGCGATGATATTATAAACTGTATTACCGAAGATCAGAAACACAGAATCTGGCTGGGTACCAGAGAAGGTTTGCGTTTGTATGACGAAAATCAGGAATCATTCGTTAGTTTTAAAGCCGGAAATGATTTTGTTAAAGAAACTATTTACGGAATAATTCCGGATGATGGAAACTTGTGGATTTCGACCAACAGCGGACTGATCAAGTTTAATCCTGATAAAGGTTCGGTTCAGACTTTTGACGAAAGCGATGGTTTACAAAACAAGCAATTCAATGATTATGCTTTCTATAAAGCCAAAGACGGAATGCTGCTTTTTGGCGGTATAAAAGGGATTTCGTATTTCTATCCGTCGATGATTAAACAACAGCCGCTTCCTTTAAAGTTAAGTTTTACAGGTTTAGAAGTTTTAAATAAAAACGTTGCGGTAGCAGATGAAACGGACATTCTGGAAGAACATATCGACCAGACAAACGAACTTGAAATTGGACCTGAATACAAACAATTCAGTATCTTTTTTAATACGTTCAATTATATTTCATCGAACCGAACGTATTATTATTATAAGCTGGACGGAATCGATAAAGACTGGCAGCGTACTGATGAGTTGAAAGTAAGCTACAGTAATTTACCTGCCGGAAAATACAATTTCCAGATCAAGGCAATTGGTCCAAATGGCGAGACAAGCGCGGTGCGAAATTTAAAGATCAGTATACTGCCGCCCTGGTACAAAACAATTTGGTTTTCTTTACTATTACTGGCCATTATCAGTACCGCAATATACATTGGTTTTCAAATCATAAAAGAAAGAATAAAAGCCGTTGAGCAACTAAAATTAGAACGAATTGATAAAGAAAGAGTCAGCTATATCAATCAGATAAAAATGGATTTCTTTACTAATGTATCACATGAATTAAGAACGCCTTTAACACTGATTTTAGCCCCTTTAGAAGAGTTATTAAAAATGCCTTTTGCCGATAAAATTTCTAAAAAGAAACACGAACTTATGTTCATCAATGCAAAAAGACTTTACAATTTGGTCGATCAGTTATTTGAGTTTAGAAAAACCGAAATGGGAACCCGTCAGCTTAAAGTGGGCAAAGGCGATATCGTGACTTTTACGGAGGAAATTTTTGAATCGTTTAAACCTCTTTCTGAGAAAAACAGCATTCATTACACCTATCATTCAGAAGAGCCTCAGTTGTTGTTTTACTTTGATAAAGACGCCATGGAAAAGATTTTATTTAATCTTTTATCCAATGCATTTAAATATACCAAAACCGGTCAAAGCATCCATGTTGAATTGGCAAGGAAAAACGATACTGTACAAATAAAGGTCGCCGACACGGGGGTCGGAATTAGCAAAGACGATCTCTCAAAAGTTTTTGATCGTTTTTATCAGGTAAACAACCGTGAGATGAATTTGGGTTCCGGTGTAGGATTGGCCTTTACGAAACGTTTGGTCGAATTGCATCATGGCGAAATCACAGCCGAAAGTACCATGCAGGAAGGCAGTATTTTCACTGTAACCATTCCAACTTCAGAGCAGATTTATAAAAACGACCAGCAAATTGAAGAATCTGCTTATGACTTGTCTATTATATCGGATAATGAACTGGAAACAGACGATTCTTTATTGCCGGAAGAAAATGAAGTAAACGAAAGAGATCAGCCTGTAAAACTTTTAATTGTAGACGATAACAAAGAAATCCTGGATTATCTGCAGGATTATTTCAGCAAAGTATATGATGTTACCGTGGCCTATGATGGTCAGATGGCTTTAGACCTTTTAGAAATTCAGCCTTTTGATCTTATTATCAGCGACGTGATGATGCCGGAACTGGATGGCTTGCATTTTTGTAAAAAAGTAAAACAGAACATCAATACCTCGCACATTCCGCTGATGCTTTTAACGGCCAGAAATGAAACCAGCCAACAGCTCAAAGGATTGGAAATGGGCGCCGACGATTATATCACAAAACCCTTTTCGACGCCAATTTTGGCGGCAAAAATCACAAATTTGCTGCGTTCCCGTAAACGTTTAAAAGAATATTACTCGGTAGGAAAAGAAATGGTTCCGGAGAATATCGCTTTTAATACTCTTGATGAAGAATTTTTGAAACAAGCCATTCAGATTGTCGAAGATCATCTGGCCGATTCTGAATTTTCGGTAGATCAATTCAGTAAAGAAATTGGAATGAGCAGATCAAATCTTTACTTGAAGTTAAAAGCCATAACAGGCGAATCTGCAATGGATTTCATAAAAAGAATCCGATTTAAAAAAGCCGTTGAACTGATGCAAAGCAAACGCTACACCATTGCACAAATAACGTATATGTGCGGTTTCAATTCGCCATCGTATTTCTCTACCGCATTCAAGCAGCATTACGGCTGTATGCCGAGCGAATACTTAGCAAAAATTGATGATTCAAAAGAATAATTAAACTTAAACAACACAAACAAACTTACTATACAATGAAAAACTACAGTCGTTCTTCTTAACGAAAACTTTTAAAAAACGGAGCTTCTAAAAGGCTAAAATCAGTACTGATTTCTTATTCTGAAAAAGTATAATCCCGTACAAATACAAAACTCATTTGGAATCGGGAAGCCCAAACTATGCCTTTTTTGAATGCATTTTTAGAAAAAATTACATTAAAAACAACAATTATTACAACTCATGAAATTAGTCAAAATGCACTTTTTACTGGCCTTTATTTTGCCTTTCACTCTTATCGCGCAATCAAAAGCCACTGTTACCATTCAGAATAATTCAGCTTTAAACCGAAAAGAATCGGTAATAGCCATAAAATGGACAGGGGTCCTTTCCTCCTATCCACAAATCGATACGGCCCATTTTGTGGTCATTAATAACGTTACCAAAAAGCAGGTTCCTTTTCAGTTAGAACACAAAGGAAAAGCTGCGATTCAAAATCTATTGGTGCAAGTTGATGTTAAGGCAAAATCGACGCTTACACTTTCAATCCAAAAAGGAAAACCGGAAACGATTGCAGCCAAAACCTATGCCCGTTTTGTGCCGGAACGATTGGATGATTTTGCATGGGAAAATGATAAAATCGCCTTTCGCGCTTACGGCAAAGCATTAGAAAAAACCGAAGGAGATGCTTACGGCTATGATGTCTGGGTAAAAAGAACCACTAAATTAGTCCTGAACGACCGTTACAAACGAAACGATTATCATATCGATCATGGCGACGGATTAGACTATTATCACGTTGGTTATACATTAGGCGCTGGCAATATGGCTCCGTACGTAAAAGACACGATTCGTTATTCCGGCAATTATCATCAATGGAAAGTTTTAGACAATGGTCCGCTACGATCTACTTTTCAATTAAGTTACGATACCTGGAATGCCGGCGGCATAAAAGTTACCGCTGTAAAAACCATTTCGCTGGATGCAGGTTCTCAACTCAACCGAATTGAAAACATTTACACATTCGACGATAATAAACCTATGCCTGTTGTGGTTGGAATCATCAGACGTGACAAGCAAGGCGTAATTGGCCTAAACGAACAACAAGGAATTATGAGTTATTGGGAACCGACTTTTGACAAAGAAGGAACTACAGCTATTGCAACAATATTAAGTAATCCGGCAGAAAAAATGTGGGTCAACAAAGAGCAGTTATTAACCCAAACTTCGGTTAGAAATAACGAACCTATCGTTTACTATTCCGGTGCTGCCTGGGACAAAGCAGGTCAAATAACCAACTCAAAACAATGGCAGGATTATTTAGACCATTTCAATCAGGAAATTCAAAATCCTTTGATTGTAAATGTCAAACAAAATTAAAACTATAGTTCTAACAAATAGAAACATATAGTTTATAACTTCAAATATTGGTTTAACTTATTTAAAAGATATAAAGTGAGATTATATGGCAGAAATCTATTTCTTATTAAGATCCTTTTATAGTGTCAGAACCTATGTTTCAATAATTACATCATCTAAAAAAAACTTAAAAAATTAAGATTACTAATAACCAAAAACTTAAAAAAATGTCAATTAACTTATTTGATTTAACGGGAAAAACAGCGCTCATTACAGGAGGAGTTCACGGTCTGGGAATGGCAATGGCCAAAGGACTTGGACATGCGGGTGCAAAAATAGTAATAAACGATCACTCGTCGCAGGAAGCTGTAGACAAGGCCATAGCCGAATATAAAGCTGAAGGAATCGAAGCTTACGGATATCTATTTGATGTAACCAATGAAGCTGCTGTAATTGCCGCAATCAACAAAATAGAAACCGAAGTTGGTCCAATAGATATTTTAATTAATAATGCCGGAATCATCAAAAGAACGCCTATTATAGAAATGGAGGTTGCCGATTTTGAAGCCGTAATCAAAGTAGATTTAACAGGGCCTTTTATTGTATCAAAAAATGTGGCAAAAGGAATGATCGAACGCGGAGGCGGAAAAATTATCAACATGTGCTCGATGATGAGCGAATTGGGAAGAGATTCTGTAAGCGCCTATGCATCAGCAAAAGGCGGACTCAAAATGCTGACCAAAAACATGGCAACGGAATGGGCTAAATTTAATATTCAGACTAACGGAATTGGTCCAGGTTATTTTGCTACAAGTCAAACTGCTCCTATTCGTGTCAACGGACATCCGTTTAATGAATTTATTATGGGCAGAACACCGGCAGGCCGCTGGGGAGATCCGGATGATTTGCAAGGTGCTGCTATTTTTTTAAGTTCAAAAGCAAGTGATTTTGTAAACGGACATATCGTGTATGTTGATGGTGGAATTTTGGCTACTATAGGAAAACCATCTAACGAAGATTAAAAAAATAAAATCTGTTTAAATCTGCGTGAAAAATTGAAACACATAGGAACATAGATTTAAATAAAATCAAACAAAAAGTAGCTAGAGAAAATACATTTTTTCACATAGTGCTATGAGATTTATTCTGAGTGAAATGACTTTTTGAGCACTGTCAAGCTATGTCTCTATGTGTTTAAATAAATACACGCAAAAGCAAATTAGAAGAGATTAAAAATGAAATTAAAATGATAAAAAGTACCCTAGATAAAGCAACAGGATTTGAGAAACGATTTGAAAACATCAATACGGTTGTTTTCGAAAATTCTTCTGAGGCTTCAAAAGCAGTTGCTCAGGAAATTGCAGCTTTAATTCAATCCAGACAAAAAGAAAATAAACCCTGCATTTTAGGTCTCGCCACGGGCTCTTCTCCAAAAGGATTGTATGCAGAATTGGTTCGTTTGCATAAAGAAGAAGGATTAAGTTTTAAAAATGTCATCACTTTCAACTTAGACGAATATTACCCGATGGAGCCGGATTCTATCAATAGTTATGTTCGATTTATGAAAGAACTGCTCTTGGATCAGGTGGATATTTTACCCGAAAATTATCATATTCCCGATGGAACTTTATCCAAAGAAGAAATTGCCGATTATTGCCACAATTATGAAGCAAAAATTGAAGCGCTGGGCGGTATCGATTTACAGATTTTAGGAATTGGCGGCAACGGACATATCGGATTTAATGAATCAGGTTCACTTCAAAACTCGAAAACCAGATTAGTGGCGCTGGATCATATCACCAGAGTTGCAGCAAGCGGTGATTTTTCGGGATTGAGCAATACACCAAGAACAGCTATTACACTTGGAGTCAAAAAGATTATGGAAGCCAAACAAGTTATTTTAATGGCTTGGGGTGAAGGAAAATCAAACATTATCAAAAAATCGGTTGAAGGAGAAGTTACGAATCAAATTCCTGCTTCTTTTTTGCAGGAACACAACAATGCGGTTTTTGTTTTGGATAAAGAAGCCTCTTCTAAACTAACCCGAATCAACAGACCGTGGCTGGTAGAAAAAATTGTATGGACGGATAAATTAATCCGAAAAGCTGTTTTGGGATTGGCATTAGACTTAAAAAAGCCCATTTTAATGCTGACCGATGCTGATTATATCGAAAACGGAATGAGTGATTTACTGGCAGATTCCGGTCCGGCTTACGACATCAATATTAAAATATTCAATAAACTGCAAAACACCATTACGGGCTGGCCAGGCGGAAAACCAAATGCCGATGACACCAACCGACCTGAAAGAGCAGAACCGGCAAAAAAACGTGTACTGATTTTCAGTCCGCATCCTGATGATGATATTATCAGTATGGGTGGCACTTTTATGCGTTTGCAGGAACAAGGGCACGAAGTACATGTGGCGTACCAAACTTCCGGAAATATCGCTGTCGCGGATGATGAAGCGCTTCGTTTTGCTAGTTTTGTGATAGATTATAATCAAAAATTCGGAATTAAAAGCGAAGAAGCTGATACCATTTACAAAAAAGCCCAAACGTTTTTGAAAAATAAAAAAGCCAGCGAAATTGATATTCCGGAAGTGCGATACTTAAAAGGATTGATTAGAAAGGGAGAAGCTCGCTCTACAAGTCATTTTGTAGGTTTGCCAGATGAGCAAATTCATTTTATGGAACTCCCTTTCTATGAAACCGGAACTATCGAGAAAAAGCCTTTAGGCAAAGAAGATATTCACCTTACAATGGATTTGATCGAAAAAATAAAACCACATCAAATTTATGCGGCAGGAGATTTAGCCGATCCGCACGGAACTCATAAAGTTTGCTTGGATGCTGTTTTTGAAGCCGTAAAAGCATTAAAACCAAAACCATTTATGAACGACTGCTGGTTATGGTTGTATCGCGGAGCCTGGCAGGAATGGGGAATTGACGAAGTCGAAATGGCAGTACCCATGAGCCCTGATCAGGTTTTGGCAAAACGCCACGGAATTTTCAAACATCAATCTCAAAAAGACGGTGTTGTTTTTCAGGGAATTGATGCGCGAGAATTTTGGCAAAGAGCCGAAGACCGAAACAGCGAAACAGCTGAATTGTATAATCAGTTAGGGTTGTCCCGTTATGCTGCTATGGAAGCTTTTGTGAGATGGGAGTTTTAATCATACTATTATTTCCTTCATTAAAGTGTTTGTATAGGTAATCCTCATTTTTTTAACTTGAGGGTGGTAAAAATCACAAAAATAAAAAGTCCATTTCTAACGAAATAGGCTTTTTATTTTATGCGTTTTGGTAATATGTAAATTAGCATATATAACTAAAAAACTTTCCGAAAATCCATTGGGAGTCAATTTTCGTATATGATAGTAAAAGCAGATGTCATGGAAACATTACCAACCTTTCTTATAAAAGTGCTGCAAATGCTTGCCGACAGAAACGGCATGAGCTGTACTTTAGAAGAGCTAACAAGTCTCTTAACTCCAGTTTTTAATATCTCCACACCTTTTAAAGACAATATATCCAAAGAAAAGGAAAGTCAGGCGATACTACTAGATGCTTTACTATTTTTGAATAAAGAGGGCTATATCTTTCTAAATTCAAGTTCTGATAAAAGTTGTATCACTATCAAGGGGCTGATTTTAGTAAATAATAAAGTCTTTTGGAATTAGATTAACACACTATTTTTTCCAGATATCTAAAAGCTAATTTCTACGTAACAGATCTTCTGGCAATTTCAGAAAACATTAATCATCTGCAGGTAAAAGCTGTGATTCCATAAACTTGCCGGTTACAATCGTACCCTGCTCATCTTCCCATTGGGTAATAACATTTTCTATTAAGTCCGGCTCGAAATCAATAATTTTCATGATCTGATTACCAAACTCCTGCTGTACATTTTGACCTTTCTTAAACATAATTTTGATCATTAATAGTTAGTAAATAATTCTTTGTATTTCTAAAAACTGACTATTCAATTTTAGTACATTAAAAGTAATTAGGTCTGTGTATAAATGATTTACAACATTATATTGCTTTATTATATTATTATCTGATCCGAAAGTGCTTTAAAAATAAAGGATGAGAAACAGCAGAATGAAATTGTTCGTGCAGACGCATCGAGTTGCGGCTTTAGATCATTTAGGTTTGGATGTTTTCCTAAAATAGTAAGCCGTGTAAACTCTTTGATTACACGGCTTTTCTGTTTCTCATTATTCTTTTAAGCTCACTTCTTTTTTGTCGCCATCTTTATCTATGGTTACACGTTTCTCAATATTGGCCTTGTCTATATAGGATTGTCTGGCTGTACCATAATTTGTTGAGGATCCCGTATAACCCCAATAGTTATAATAATTGGTATAACCTGATACATAGGAGTAATTATAAGAGTTAGAAAAATCAAAGCTGGCCATCACAATGTAGTTCCCCGGCATGAGATCTGCGAACTCAAAATGGCCCTGATCATCATAAACTTTGGATTTTTTGACAGCATAACCAAAATCACTGGTCAAAGGAACTTCAGGCATTTTTTTCTGTTTGCGAATTTTCTTGTTCACTTCTATCCATTCCTCATAATAGTCTGAATTTGGGAAAAGCGTAATCTCTGTACCCTTTGGGGCATATTGTTTCTTAGCAGTATTCACTAAACCACCCAATCTCTTGCCAGAGCTCGATCTTGCATAGGCTGTTCCAATAATAACACTATTGCCTTTAGAAATCTGCTGAACCGAAAGTTCTTTGTTGAATGTACTCTTAATAGGCTGATAATCCAGTTCTTCGTTAACTGTAATTTCCCACATGCCCTTACCCATAGACATTTCGCGCTGCCACAAACGATGGTCTTTTTTGTCTACAACATAATTATAAATGCCGCCTGTAGCTTCTTCTGAAACCGTGACAAGCCATGTATCATGCTTACCGGTTCTGGGAGAATTGAAGCTAAAGCTTTTAACTTCTTTTATACTATAATATTCAATCAATACATCAGACTCATTACTATAGTAGAACTGAGGAATACGGGCTTTGTAACCTACATCTAATGGCAATGTACAGATGAAATGATCCATCCAGTTCCAGTCAATATAAGCCTCTTTGGGATGTAATTTTAGCTTTTTATCCTTTTTGGTTTTCTTAGAATAATAATTCCCTGTAACTGTCTCAGCAAAATCGAGATTTAGTTTTGAATCCTTTCCATCGCTGGTATAGCTTATAGGTTTAAGTGTCTGGGAATCTGCTACACTGGTGCGGGCACTAGTCCTTGAATTGTCTTTTGGAGTGTAGGAATTGGTCAAACTCAACTGATTATTTGCCACCACAATATCGTAGGTCAGTGATCCCTGTTTGGTCCAGCTTGTGTCCTTGACATAATATACGGTGTAAAGCGACTTTTCGGGTTTGAGGTATTTGGTATTGATATCCTTGCTGCCGGGTGCAACTGTCTTTTGACAGAATGCAGCAGATGAAAGCAGGCTAACTGCTAAAACAAGTGCATAAAATTTCATAAAAGTAGTACTATGGTTAATGGTAAATAAATTGTTTTTTGTTGTTCAATTTACAAATCAAATGTAATAAAAAAGTTTCTATTTTGCCTAAGGGAAAAATTATATTTGAAAGTTATTTACTACATAAAAATTTTCGATTACCCGTTAGACTATAATAATTTACCGGAGTAAAGGACAAAATAAACCTTGTATTTATGATACTTATTTTTTTATCCGGTTTTACTTGAAATTATTCTATTTTTGCACTTTACTTTCCCAATAGAATGAATACTCAAGAACAACCTATACCACATAACGAGCTGGAACGTCTGGCAGCGTTAAAACGATACAACATCCTTGATACATTACCCGACAATGCTTTTGATGATGCTACAAAACTTGTTTCGTATATATGTGGCGTGCCCATCGCGCATATTTCATTTATAGACGAAAACAGGCAATGGTTTAAATCTGAAATTGGTATTGGGGTTTCTGAAGTCCCGAGGGAAATCACTTTTTGCCGTTATACTATAATGGAATCCGAAATTGTTGAAATACCGGATACGCATTCAAATGAGCGATTTAAAGACGATCCTAATGTTACAGGAGGTCTTAAAGTGAGATTTTATGCAGGAGTTCCCCTTACAACGCCTGACGGATACAACATAGGAACAATTTGTGTTATAGATCATGTTGCGAAAGAACTTGATGAAAATCAACGAAGTTCACTTACTATTATTGGAAAACACGTTATCAATCAACTGGAATTAATAACAAAAAATATTGAACTGGCCGCGCAGAAAAAAATTGCCGATCGTGCTGTATTTGCAAAAGATAGTTTTTTGGCCAATATGAGCCATGAAATCAGAACTCCGCTCAATGCAATCATTGGTTTTACTGACCTTTTGGCTCAAACAAAGCTTGATGCTAATCAACGTGATTATATTGAAAGTGTGCAAATTGCAGAAGAAAATTTACTTTTGATCGTTAATGATATTTTAGATCTTTCTAAAATAGAATCAGGTAATCTGACTATTGAAACACAGCCTTTTAATTTAAAAAACACGCTTAAACATCTTTACGATTTACTAAAAATAAAAGTGCAGAAAGATGTTGAATTTAATCTCTTTCTCGATGCCGATATGCCCGAAAATGTAATTGGCGATCAGGGAAGATTAAATCAGATACTAATGAACTTAGCCGGTAATGCGCTTAAGTTTACTGAAGATGGCGAAGTAACCGTTTCTGTAAAAAAAGTAGCTGAAACTGCCGATAATTACTCTCTTAGATTTTCGGTGAAAGATACCGGAATTGGAATACAAGAGGATAAATTGAAAACTATTTTTGAGCGATTTACACAAGCAGAAGAAAGTACTACCAGAAAATTTGGCGGTACCGGACTAGGTCTCAACATTGTAAAACAATTAGTAGAATTACAGAACTCCACAATTCACGTAAAAAGCAAAGAAGGACGCGGTTCAGAATTTTTCTTTGTGCTGACTTATAAAAAATCAAACGAAATTGAAACCGAAGATGAAACTTTGTCCGGTTATAATTTGGGAAAACTCAACATACTGCTTTGCGAGGATAATATTTTGAATCAGAAACTGGTAAAAAACGTTATTTACAACTTTGGTTTTGAACTGGACATAGCCGAAAATGGCGAAATAGGAATTGGTCTTTTATCAAAAAATAAATATGATTTGATTTTAATGGATCTTCAGATGCCGGTTAAAGACGGGTATCAAACGACAGCATACATCAGGAATGAAATGAATCTGAGCATTCCCATAATAGCCATGACAGCCCACTCTCTTGTGGGAGAGCAGCAGCTGTGTTTTGATGTAGGAATGGATGCTTATGTGCCAAAACCTTTTAAGCAGCCCGTACTTTTAGAAGCTATAAAAACAGTTTTAACCAAAGAGGGTAAAACGGAACCAAAAAGAAAGGTTAATTTATCTTTTTTGGAAGAGATGGCTTGCGGAGACACTGCCTTTATAAAAGAGATGATTCAACTTTTTATTGAAAGAATCCCTAATGAAGCGGCACAGATGCAAAAAGCTTTTCATAATAATGATAATGAATCAGTAAAGAATATTTCGCATAATATGAAATCGAGTGTCGACATTTTTATGCTAAAAGATCTTAGTAACTATTTAACTATTATTGAAGAAGAAGCTAAATCAGGGCATTTTAGTACTGATACTTCAGATAAAATAAACTTTTTGCATCGTGAAATCATCGAAGTCGTTAAAATTTTAAAGGCATTATGATCAATTTGAAAATGATTCTTTAATCTTTTTCATTTTGCATAAAATCCGGAAAACCGCTTTTTGTCCAATTTACTTTGCGTGCGCGTGTAGCACGATTTTTATCTGATAACTCATGCCCTTGTATTTCCTTATAGTCACGAGCATGATAAATCATTATTGTTGATTTTCCGTCTTCAGAAGTCGTAAACGAATTATGACCGGGACCGTATCTTTTTAGCTCTTCACTGGTATAGAAAACAGGTCCCGGAGACTTGTTCCAGCTAGCAGCATTCAATAAATCTGCATCTTCATTCGCCCACAACAAACCCATACAATAATTATGATTTGTTGCACTGGCAGAATAGGCAACAAATATTCTTCCGTCTTTTTTAATTACAGCAGGTCCTTCATTTACATTGTATTTTACCCTTTCCCAGCTGAATTCAGGTTCGGTCAAAATCACTTCCGGCCCTTTAAGTGTCGTTGGATTTTTCATTTCAGATAATACCAAAGCCGTTCCGCTATCTCCTCCTCTTACATTTTGCGCCCATATCAAGTATCTTTTACCCTTGTGCTCAAAAGTAGTGGCATCCAAAGAAAAAGATTCTTTTTGCGTTTTTATCTGCCCTTCTTCTTTCCATTTGCCCTGCATAGGATCTGCTGACGAATTAGACAATACCCACATTCTGATGTTCCAGATATTTGCGGCCTCACCTGCTGCAAAATAAATGTACCATTTACCATCAATTCTGTGCAATTCGGGAGCCCAGATATGGCTTCCCATCACTCCTTTTTCATGTTTATGCCAAATTTCTTTTTCCTTGGCTTCTTTTAATCCGTTGATGCTATTGGCCTTTCTTAATACAATACGATCATATTCCGGAACAGTTGCTATCAAAAAATAGTCTCCGGTATCTGTTTTATACACCCATGGATCAGCGCGCTGTTCTGCAATGGGGTTATTAAATTCTGTTGCTTGCGAATAACTTTGATTAGGATACATTACAGTTATCATCATCAAAGTGAAAATTCTAATTAATCTCATGCTTACTTATTTTAATTTATTTATAAGGCCCATTAAAATTGGATCTTTTTTTCTGGTTCTCCTTCAATTCTAACAGAAAAAGTACCATCACCTAAATCGATAATTTTACTGACAGGCGACAATTCTTTATTGGTAAATTTTTTATCGGATTGCTTCCAAAGCATCAAAGTAGCGTAAATATTTGATTTTTTGGGAGCAGAAGTACTTGTAACATCAATAACGCTGCTTTCATTACTTTCCGGATGTAATCCTTTCGCTTTTACAACTTCTGTATTTTGCCATCCTAAAATGGGAATCATTGCCAATTGGTATTTTCCGTTATCAATAATAGTAACGTCAAATCCGTTTACCTTTTTTTTAGAAGTTATGATCTCTTTATCTAATTTTGGCAAAGCATAATGCCCCAACCTCATCGCAATTGGTTTATCACTATTGTTTTTATCTACTCTTAAAATTCCGTTTGCCAAAGGAATATCGGCTAGATTAAATTTTATATTTTCATCGGTTTCCAAAACTACATCTCTGTAATAAATGCCGTTTTCAAACTTCTTAAAAGTGTACAATCTAAAAGCTTCCCACGTGCCATTTTTGTTTTTAATGACATAATTCATCGCCACTTCTCCATTTTCGCCATCGGCCTGCCACGGAAAAGCACTGTTATAAGACAGCTTGTTATAATTTTCTGTTGATCTAAACTTTTGCCAGTCGTTTTTTACTTTTTCATTGCACCAGGCACGTACTTCAGAAGCGCCAATATTAGGATAATCTGTAATTAATATATGAGAATCTCCCTGGTATTTATTGTAAACGTTGTCTTTTTCGAAAATGTCCCAATCGCCATTGTTTTCGTTGGCGTTCCAAAAAGGATTATCATCAGGAACCAATAATCCCAGGAATGCTTTTCCCATCCAATACACACTTCCCCTGCAGCTGTAAACCTGAACTGATGGTTCAAAAGCGCCATAGAAACCAAGTGTAGGCACATTGTCTTTCATAAAATCAGGATGCGTTAAAAACTGTTTGATCACGCCAGACGAGATTCTTCGCATCCATCCATAATTGGTATTGGGATCATTCTGAAATCCCATTAAAGGAAAAGGAACTATAGCACCGGTTCTGTAACTGATGCTTCTTCCCCACATGATCATTTCGCCATTTTTGCTGAATAAATTGGGATAGTTATCCTTTAGATCATTGAAATTATGGGCAAATTTAGCCGCAATTGCAGGATAATGTGCTTTACCAAAAAACTCAGACCAGATTGTTCCGTACATCTGAAAAGCCCACATACTGTAGTAATCATACGCCGGACTGTCGTTGTACCAACCGTTTCCTGTGTAATTTTTTAGTGATTTTTCGAGATATTCAACCAATAGTTTTTCATTAACAGCATATCCTTGTTCTTTAAAAAAGCTCAATACAAAAATGTTGAAAAATTTCCAGTTCGAATCTACCGTTGGACCATCTCCATAGCTCAACATTATTTTTGCCAATGCATCTTTCTGCGTTTGCGGCAATGGTTTCCATAAAACCTCAGGATTGGTAAGCAACGATACGGCCAAAGCGCCAAACTCTACTAGTTTTTGATTGGGACCTCCATTTTGAGAACGAGGCGCAATATAAGACGGACTTGCCGGATCTGTTAATTTGCCTATTTGGTATCGGTAATAATCGGCTACTTTAATATTATTGATAACTAATGACGGATTCTCTTTTAATAAAGGCGAAGCTATAAATAAGGTTCTGCAAAGCCCTTCCAGTTTTTCGGTTGGAACCTGGCTTTCTTCTTTAGGATAACTTTTTCCTTCTTGTTTGGGAAATTTCATAGGATCATCCAGTGTATGAATGTAACTAAATGCTCCGTCTAATAAATATAGTGCAGCATCTCTCCAATGTTGTTTTGTCATTCCGGTATAAGAACTCACAGCGTAATTGGGATTTTTTATCTCAAATATGCTGGCTGTATTTTCTTTTTGCTGTGAAAATAAAGACAAACTAAAAACAAAAACTAAAAAGGATATTTTTACTTTATTCATTTTAAAATAATTTTGTAATGCTGCTATTTTATTTTTTATTTTTTTGGATAGCCTTTATGTTAAGTACTGTTTTACTCAATCCCGGAGAAGTAACTTCAAGATTAATATTCCCTGATTCTTTATTGCTTTTTATAATTACCATTGCACGTCCTTTCCAGGCTTTACGAGTATTTGCTACATATAAATCAGCATCTTTTAAATCGGCATTGTCAACTCCTGCAATTGCTCCCGCGCCCGAAACTTTAAATGTAAGTTCATTCGCAGCATTCGGATTTAAAATACCTTTCTCATCTAAAATCTCGACATTTACGTACACTAAATCCTGACCATCAGCTTCGATGGTTTTACGATCTGCTTTTAATTTAATGATAGCAGTCTCACCTGCTGTTTTTAAGAAAACCGATTCTACTTCTTTGTTATTTTGTAATCCAACTGCTTTTAATTCGCCTTTTGTGTACGGAATTATAAATGTTGCCTTAAACTCCTGTGCTTTGGCTGTTTCTTTTTCTCCTATATTTTTACCGTTCAGGTAGAGTCTTACTTTAGGATATTTTGAATATACTTCGACCTCAATATTTTTACCTTCCAGACCAGGCCACGTCCAGCTTTCCCATGTTGGCCAAACCGACCAGCTTGTCAGTTTGATTTCTCCATTTTCAGGATTTGGCTCCCTAACTGCCATGTATAATTTTTCATTATCATTATACAACATACTTCTATAATGCGAAATTGGTTTTCTCCACCCTGTTAAATCTACATCACCACAGTACGCACCATGCCACGGATATAAATTTGCTGTCCAGTGTTCTCCTTCTGTTTCTCCCGGATATACAAAACGGCCAATTCCCGATTCTCCTAAATAATCCATAGCTGTCCAGACGAAATCGCCTATAATGTAGTTGTGTTTTTGAACCAAATCCCAGTTGGCAAAAGCATCTTTAGGATATGATTCAGTCTGCAAAATAATTCGGGAAGGCACTCTTTCATGATCTGATTCTGCCCGATGCAATTGATAATTATATCCTGCAACATCGTGAGCACCCATCAAAGGATCGAAAATTTCCCAGCCCTGATCCCAAGTCGTCATGGCTGATGTCACGGGGCGCGTAGTATCTATACTTCGAATTGCATTTGCAAGCATTTTTGCTGTTTCAACTGCTTCTGGCTTTGTACGCTCAATAATTTCATTACCAATGCTCCACATAATGACCGAAGGATGATTACGGTCTCTGAGAACCATAGATTCTACATCGTGTTTCCACCATTTATCAAAAATACTGGCATAATCAAAAGTGTTTTTCTTTTCTCTCCATCCATCAAAAGCTTCATCAATAACCAACATACCCAATCGATCGCAAGCATCTAAAAAGGCTTCAGAAGGAGGATTATGAGAAGTTCTAAGCGCATTAAAACCGGCTGCTTTCAGTAATTCTACCTTTCTTTCTTCAGCGCGATCATAAGCGGCAGCACCCAACGCTCCGTTATCGTGATGCACACAGCCACCGTTTAATAGTATTTTTTTATCGTTTAATACAAATCCGTTTTCAGCACTAAATTTAATTGTTCGAATTCCAAAATCAATTGTTACGACATCGATACTTTTTGACTCTTTTGCAATTGAGACTTTAGCCTGATATCTGTTTGGTGTTTCTAATGACCATAACTTAGGATTTTCTACATCAATTGTCTGAATTACTTCTTTTTCTTCATTGGGCTGCAATTCTATTTTACCAGATGCATTTGCCACAGTTTTTCCTTTTCCATCTATAATAGCAGTAGAGAGCATAACAACTTCTAAAACTGGCGTTTCATTTTTTATAATGGTTTTCACCCCAACTACAGCCTTGTTATTTTTTACTTCTAAAGTACTAATGGCAACACCCCAATTTTTAACATGAACCGAATTCCTTACCATTAACCATACATTTCGGTAAATACCTGAGCCGCTGTACCATCTGCAATTTTTTTGTTGCGAATTATCGACTTTCACGGCAATTGTATTTTGCTGACCCAATTTTAAATAAGGTGTAAGATCATATTCAAAAGAAGTGTAACCGTAAGGCTGAATACCCACCGATTTTCCATTAATAAAAACCTCAGCATTCATATAAACGCCTTCAAAATAAATAGCAATTTTCTGGTTCTTCCACTCTGTTGGTGCAGAAAATGTTTTTCTGTACCAGCCCGTTCCCGTTGGATAAAAACCACCATCTCCTCCACTCGGATTATTTTTTTCTGATTTTCCTTCAATACTCCAATCGTGGGGTAAATCTAATTTTCGCCAGGTAGTATCATCAAAATTTTCTGCACTATTTTCAGCAGCATCTCCTAAAGCAAATTTCCAATCAAAATTAAAACGTTGTTTTCGCTCTAAATTTGTATTATTCTGCGCCACACTTTTTGATATGAAGCCTATTATTATCAAATTAATTAAGAATAATGTCTTTACTATTTTTTTCATTTTCACTATGATGGCTGGTTATTTAAAATTAATTTCGTTTCGAACCATTACAACCTATCAAAAATGTTGTTAGAAAAATAAAATAATGCACCTAATAGAAAAAATATTCATAATAGTTATTTTATTTTGTTTCAATATTCGGAAACGAAAATTACAAGTGTTGAAATAACACTTTTCAAATATAAAACTATTACGTTTAAATTTCAACTTTCCCCAACTTCTTTTACCTACCCGTTTGTTAATTAACAAATACGATTGGGATTGTTTAGAAACCTTTACTTTATTGCTTTTCTTTAAAAGCACTTAAATCCCATTTGTCCAGCCATTTCAAAACTGGTTTCCCATTTACAATATTTATAGGCAGCCAAACATAGCTGCCGTCAATAGGACTGTCGGGTTTCCATCGGTCTGCCATAAAAACAAATTGATCTTTTTTACCCTGAACGGGGAAAATATAAGTGCTTTGCGAATAAAATGTCAGCTCGGCATCTTTACCAATACACGGATTCCCCAAAGATTCCCACGGTCCCCAAATAGATTTCGATTTAAAAGAACGCGCCTCATTAGGATCCCAACCCGTACAACCCGAAGTTATCATATAATAAACCTCATCTTGTTTAAAAACTGCAGGAGCTTCATTATGACCTGCCGGAGCAACTGTGGTCCATTTATCAGTAAAATCTAAATAATCGTCGCTAAGCTCTGAAATATGAAGTGTCAGATTATCTTCTGAAGAATGAATCAGATATGCTTTCTCGTTATCATCTACATAAACCGTCATATCTCTCGACATTTGTCCTTTTTCAAAATCTCTGCGAATCAGCATTCCGTTTTTTACTGCCGTGAGCCATTCCGGAGTCCACGATTTCAATTTACTTTCATTTATAGAAGCTGTTTTAAATTCTTCTTTAAAATTGATTGGCCAAATTCCTTTATTAGGGCGATGTGATTTTTTGAATTTAAAAGGTCCATTAGGTGTATCACTTATAGCAACTGCGGCACTTGCAGCATTATACCCTTGCCCTTTCAATTCTAAATGAAACCACATAACGTATTTACCTGTTTTTTTATTAAAAACAACTTTTGGGCGCTCCATGATACACCCTTTTGTTATTTCAGAAGCAGGGTTTTCCTCGACTCTAAGCACAATGCCTTCGTTGTGCCAATTGTACAAATCTTTTGAGGTATAACAGCTAATTCCTTCTAAGGCCGTATTTCCTGCACGTCCCGCAGTTTTATATTCCCCATACCAATAATAGGTTCCGTCAATAAAGAGCATACCGCCACCGTGGGCATTAATATGTACTCCATCAGTATCTTTCCATTGTTTTCCCGGGACAAAATTCTTGTTCTGACTGAAAACAAGAGAACAGACTAAACTTATAATTATCGAATATTTTAATTTCATTTTACTTCTTTTTTTGATAAACCCTGATATAATCTATTGTGTATTTTGACGGAAAACTGGCTGCTGTATAGTCTCCGCCATTGATTCCTCCTACTGCCAGATTTACCAATAAGTAATGTGGCTGCTGAAACGGAATTATCTTTTGATCTGTGCTTTCTATAGTTTCCTGTATATTGATCTCGTTTAGTAATTGATCGTCTACATATAACTTAATCGACTGAGCATCCCAATCCATTCTCCAGACATGAAATTTATCTGCCCATGAATTGTCCTTAAAATCAATCAGCTTAAATGTGCTGCTATCCCAGGCTGTATTGGATTCCTTTGATTTCCATGCTGCATTGGCCAATATTTTACCTGTGTAATATTCCATAATATCAATTTCGCCATTCGCAGGCCAATTGCCTTTTACGCCCAAAGTCCAAAAGGCCGGCCACATTCCTTTTGCAATTGGAATCTGAGCCCGCATTTCAAACCGGCCGTATTGCCAGGCATGTTTTCCTTGCGTAATTAAGCATGAAGACGTAGCTTTTATAGAATCTCTGTTTTTTGTCCAATCCTGATGGGTTTTAGAGATAAAATCAGGATTGACTTTGTTTTCTTTTCTGGCTTCAATAACTAAAAAACCGGATTTGCAATACGCGTTTTCTTTTTGATACCACTGCTCTTCCTGATTTCTCTTAAAACCAATTTCATAATTCCAATTCTTTTTATTTGGAGCGCCATCTACAGAAAATTCATCATTCCAGACCAAATTATAACCTTTGTATTTAGGAGGTTTTTCCTGATTTGGAATAAAACTAAAAGTTAAGGCTAATACAATGGCTAAAATCAAAAACCGAAAGGTGGTAAACGTCATTTTATATTTGTTTTAAATCGAAAATCTTAAAGAATAATAAGTGGCTGTTGGTTTTTATTTAAAACATGAACAAATGCCGGTAAATATTTTGAACCAACAGCCTTCTTATTTATAGTTGTAATACGTTGAGTAATTAATTTTAACACATAGAAACATAGGTTCCAGACCTTCAAAAAAGGCGTTTCACTTATTTAAAATGCACATAGCTCGCTCTCTATGTGAAAGAAATGTATTTCTTTTTTGCATTCTTTTAGCTAAAAAAATCTATGTTTCTATGTGTTTATTTTATTGAATTATACCCAATGGGTAGTTTTATTTTTTAATAATGCGAATTGTTTTATCAGGATAAGATTCAATCTTTACCAGATATATTCCTACTGTGGCATTGGAGAGATTCAAATTAACTTTGCCATTTTCAATACTATACTTTGCCTTAGAAATCAACTTCGCATCGGCAGTATAAATCCCAATGGTTACCGTATTTTCATTGGCTGGTACATCAATCTCAAACTGACCTGAAGTAGGATTTGGAAATGCTTTTAGTGTTATATCTGAAGGTAATCCCTTTACTGTTTTAGCAGTAAACGTACTCAATGTTGGCGATTCATTATAAACCGTACCATAAAACTCCAGCTCTGCAATGTTTCCGTAACCAGTTGGTGTGTACCAGTATATGAATCGGTATTTTTGAGTGGCTAAACCTGCATCTTCAGTAAAAACCGCATTTGGAGGTGTTTGTGTTATGGTATGTAAAACATCATAAGTAGCAAGATAATCGGCACTGTTAGAGCCTCTGATCTCGCTTCCGGTCATACGGGTTCCAAAAGTAGAACGAGGAACATATTTTATAGATGTTAAACTGGCACTGCTGTCAAGTCCAAAATCATAACCTAGATACCCTGCAGCAGTTGGTCCGTCAACATATGTATTGATGTCTTCGTCAAAAGCTTTTGCGATAGTCAAACCATTACTTTGATACGATCCTTCGTGACCAATTATCGTTCCGGTAATTTTTTGTCCTCCCGCAGGTTTTGCTGTTAATACAACTGAATCTGCACCTTCGCCTAAAGAATTAAAAGCAGCAATTTTATAATAATACGTATTCCCGTTTGTAACTGCTGTATCCTGATATGAATTGGTATCGATAGTCGCAATAGTAGTAAAAGGACCAGATTGTGAAGTTGCTCTTTTGACATAAAAAGAAGCATCATACATAAAATCCCAACCCAAAATTACTTTTGTATCACCAAATCCCACAACTGCATTTGTTACTGCATTTGGAATTGCTAAAGCCAGTGTTTTAACCTGTAAAGCTGCAGAATAGGGACTTTCTCCTCCTGAATTCTCAGCAGCAAGTTTGTAATAGTAATTTTTATCTGCTGTTAAATTTTCATCCCCATAAACTGTATCTTTTACATAAGTGGCAACAGTTTCATAAGTACCATTTAACGTTTCTGCTCTTTTGATAGTATAAGACAATGCTCCTGCTGATGCTGACCATTTTAAATTGATTATCGAGGTAGATATTCCTGTGCCTTCAATATTTGCAGGCGTTACAGGAATTGCAGCCTGCTCGAAAACCAATATAGCCGAATACGCTGTTTCTGTATTGTCCTTGCCTACCACTTTCATCCTGTATTCTGCTTTTGTATGAACAATATCTGTTTTTTTAAGAATAGTATAATCTGTCGATTCCTGAAAAACTGAAAATGCAGTTTCTCCATCTAATTTTCTTTCCAGAATATATTTATTCACTAAATCCTGATTAGTTCCCGTCCATTTTACGGTAATATTTTTATAATCCGAAGACAATTCATACGTTAGTGTTTCAACTTTTGTTTTCCATACCGGAATATATTCTCTGGCCGAAGTATAGGCTTTCGCCGATGCATTTTTAGCATAATATTCTCCCGCCGGAGTTAAAACAGTACAATCAGTTGCGGTACTTGAAATTACCGGCGCTGTCTGAAGCCATACATAATTTTGCCAATTTGGATTTCTTGTTTTAAAAGCATCGTTGATCGTAACATACATGGCTCTCGAATCCTGTACCCAATTGTAGATCGAATAACGTTCTACATAATCTGTGGTTTCTAATACATTTAGAATTGCTGCCAAATCATTTTTGTGCTTGATGGCATTTGCATCCGTTAATAAGACAGGACCGTCAGGAAAATTATTCCCTGTCCAATTGGCGCCTACATTCCATTCTGTAATCCAGATTGGTCTTTTGTATTTATCATATATGTTTTGTAAATCACTTTTCCATTGTGCGGCAGTTTTGTACCAATAACAGTGTAGCGCCACATAATCAACTCGGTAATTATTAGCCTCGGCCTGAGTCATAAAACTGGCCATCCACGGATTAAACGGATCTGATGTAGAAGGCGAACCTAATCGCAAACCTGATTTCAGTAATCCAGGCCACGAAGTTATGGCAGCCTCAACAGTCATATTCGACTGATCTGGGCGATCCGGTTCATTAAAACCTAAAAGATGCGTATATCCTTCTTTCGTGTAAGCAGGAGTAAATGATGGCCACGATTGTGTTTGTCTTATAGGAACGTATTCTACATTGGGCGTAGAATCTAATCCTGTATTCCAATTGTAATACCAGGTAATATTTGTTGCATCTATAGCCTGCGCATCACCGCCTGCAAGTCCTTTTTTATTGACTTCATGCCATTTCATTGTTCTGACAAACGAAATGGTCCCTTTTAAATTAACAGGTAAATCTGCTATTTCTAAATCTTGATTTTCTGCAATATAAACCCTGCTATATCCAGTTCCATCGGCACTGGTGGCAAAAGTAGCCATATAACCTTTTTTTAGTTTGAATGATTTAATAGCATTATCAAACGATTCTAAGTTATCATAAGGTGTAACGGGTGCAAACTGTCTCGAATTCCCTCCAAAATTTTCTGCAGTAAAAACTTCTAATGGTGTTTCGTTTACTGTATAAGGAGCTACAATGGCACCTGAACCATAATTGGTAACCGATACATTACTGCCGTTACCCGCCAAAACTCCGTTTACGGATACAAACTTTAGATATGAACTAATAACTTCACTGGGTTTAATATTTTCGAAATACAAACGTGAAGCTGCCGAATTTAAATTAACTGTTGCATTAATTAAAGGATTATAGGCGTTTTGTAAATACAAAGATGAAGATCCGTTCAGGTTTAATTTTGATTTTGCGTAGCTTTTTACATTTTGATTACTGGTAATTTCTGCTGTTTGCAATGAAGGACTAATGATCTTTTCCGGCGCATAAGCTATATTTTCATACATTACCGAACTCACCACCATATCGACAGTACCTGTTGTATAATTTTTACCAATCACAATAGCTGGACTTGTTTGCGACTGAAGCTTTAATTCTCCTATTCCAAAAAGTGCATTGGCTCCGCTAATATTTATATAATAAGTCCCTGCCGTTTGTGATTGAAAAGATAAATCTCCTTTTTTGAGTTTATTGACTGCTCCTGAAGTAAAACTTTTAGAATTCAAAATAGTTCCTCCACCATTGGCTGCTGTAGAAACAGATACATTAATAAGAGATCCTGGAGCTAAATTTGAAATGTACTCGTAAATCCATGAAAACTGATACTCTTTCGAAGCTTCTAATGCAATTGGGAATGAATAAACTGAATTTTGAAGTGCAGTCGAATCCCATCTGATGTATAATAGTCTTCCTGAATAAACAGTATTATCGGATTCAAAAGTATGTCCGGAAGTTACATCCATATATCGTGTTCCCGAAGTGCTGTTCGCGGTATTAAAAATTGTGGGAACGCTTGCATTCGTCCATCCGTAAGCAGCCGGAGTTCCTGAGTTATCATTGGCAAAACCATCCCAGGTATTCATTAAATTGGAAGATTTTAGTTTTAAATCGCCAATGGCCATAAGTCCGTAATCGCCTGTAATGGTGATGTAACGAATACCATCAGCATTTGAGATAAAAGAAAAATCGCCTTTTCTTAATTTGTTGGCACTGCCGGTTATAAATGATTTCGAAGCTAAAACACCCGATCCGTCAGCTCCTGTTGAAATGGCTACATTCAATTTTATACCCGCCGCCGCATTCGAAATATATTCATAAATCCATGAAAATTCATATTGCAGATCTTTTTCAAACTTTACAGGATAACTATAAGTCGAAGTAGCGTAACTGCTATTATCCCAACGAATGTACATTAGTCTGCCGTTGTAAGCCGTATTATCTGATTCGAATGTATGTCCTGAGGTTACGTCCAGATATCGTACGCCGCTTGTTGAATTTGCGGTATTCCACGGAAGTGTAGCAACGGTATTTGCCCAGCCATAATCGTTAGGTTTCCCTGAATTATTGCCTACAATTCCTGCCCATCTCCCTAATAAGTTATCTGTGCCATATACTATTTGCTGTGCTCCTGGATTATCAATTACAAAATCAAGTGTTTTAGAAGTTAGGTAATGTCCGTCCTGATAAATATTGGCAATTCCGTCTTTTACAGCATAACGATAGGTTTGTTCCTGACCATTATCAACAGAGGTGCTTAAATTTTCTATTATGGATAAAGCTGTAGTATTATTTAATGTTGTTTTGTCCAGAGAAGTCCTAAATCCAAATCCGGCTGAATTTTTAACCTGAACATCCAATCCTCTTCCCTGCGCTGCATTTATTTTGGCTTTTACTTCTAAAGTAAATTCGCTTTGACTGGATAATGGGAATGTTATAATATCTGAATTTGCTGCGTTGTTAAACGTTTTAGAACCGTTTAATGTGGTAGCTAAGTTTACTTTTACAGGCAAATTAGGCGCTTGTGCATGTATTTTGAATACAAAGACCGATAACCAGAATAATAAAATTGTGTATAATTTTTTCATATGAAATATTTGTTTTAAAAATTATTTTAAATTTTTTGTTTCATGCTTTCATTGGTAACCGACAAAATTATTTGCTAAGAAATTGTGCTGCTTCTTATTTATATTCTAAAGAAGTAGTACACTATTTCTTCTGCTATTATTAACAGGTAATTATTTTTAATCTATTATGGAGTTTAAAAAGTATAAGTGGTTAGTTACAAAGTGATAGGGTCACAATATATTTTGAACTGATTTTTATAAGCAATAAAAACGATACTACAAGTATTATCCCCTCTAACCACTTAGGGGATAATACTGTAGTAATCAACACTTATTAAAAACCACTATTAAAAGGCGTGAAAATTTTAAAGAATAGATCTCTAAATTTGGGTTTCATCTGCAACAGCATCCTGCCATCTACTCCAAACCTTAACATTAGGATCGTAACCGTCATAACCGTAGTTCTGACTTAATTTACCTTTGATATTGGCCGTTATGGCACTGTTTGGAATTGGCCAATAGTTATTGCGTTTGTCCATGGTATAAAACTTAGTACCGTTTGGCACTACAATTCCGCTCTGAAATTTGTTGTACAGTGTGTAATGTGAAATACGCTGGTACCAATAACTACCTCCGGCTGCATCAGTTCCTGATTGTTTGTCCCAATTATCTTTACTGTAAGTCTGACCCCATTCATCTGGTCGTCCGCTGAGGGCAAGACAATGCGAAATACGTTTTAACTCTACATTTCTCCATTCTTCCAGATAAAGTTCTCTACCTCTTTCTGCAGCAATATCACCAATAGTTACCTGACCGTACATTTGAGAAGCTCCGGCTCTGGCTCTGATAACATTCACGTCCTGAGCTGCTCCGCCTACATTACCTTGGTAAAAACGGGCTTCGGCTCTTAACAAATATGTTTCGGCCAAACGATATAGATACCAGTGTGCCTTACTTCCTGTACTTGCTCCTTGAAAATCAGTTGCATTTGGATTCGTTTCATTTACAACATCATGCAGATAAATTTTGTACAACGGAAAATCGAACCATTCACGAAGTGTATCTTTTGACAATAGTGTATTGCCTTCTTTCATTCTAAAATTTTGTTGGTAGTATGCAGAAGTTTTATCACTGTATTTAAGATCTTCCATATTTACCCAGTTACCAACAGCGCTGTTGTGTCTAAGATCCTGTTTGTCCTCGATACCGTTTACAACCCACATTGGGTGTTGCGAATAATAAGAAGCACTAATCGTTGCAATACCGCGTCCTAATGCTCTTGCATAATCATACTTTGCCTGGTAATTAGCATTGTTTGAAGCAAAACGATTTGCTGCCAGTTTACCATCAGGAGTTGTAAGCGTACCTGAATTCCAGTTAGGCCCAAAAATTCTCATCGAAGCAAACGGTAAAAATGACTGTACTCCACCATTTGGCATTACCAAAATAGCTTCTCTGTTACCGGCAATTACCTTATTCTCTGGTCGGTGTAAATCCCAAATTACATTTCTGTTTATCGCCCATGTAGTTGGATTTCCACCCGGATCAAAAGTTCCAAAAGATCCCTGCATTAAAGAATAACCGGATTGATTGATCAATAAATCGGCCTGTGTTTCTGCATCTTTAAATCTTCCTGAAGCCAGGTAACATTTAATCAGTAATTGGCGGCAAGCTCCTTTATTTACTAAACCTATATAAGCTAGTTTTGACTGCTCCGGTACCCATTCTACAGCTTTTTCCATATCTGCTGTAATCATTTCGATAATAGCTTCTTTTTTAGTAGAATAATAACTTTGTTTTGGAACCTGCAAGATTTTAGTAATTAATGGTATATCTCCAAATTGATACACTAAATTAAGATAACGATACGCTCTGTGAAAATAAGCCTGACCAATATATTTACGTTTTACTTCTTCTGATAAACTTGTTACATTATCAATGTATGTCAGTACTGTATTGGCGTATTTAATACCATTATAGCCTTCATCCCAGTAAAATCCAAGATAAAAATCATCATTTGTTGCTGTTTTAAAACTTCCGGTAGGAACTATGGTGTTTGCAAAATCAGAAATAGTACTACTGTTATCCGTTTTTCCGTATTTGGCCATATCAGAGAAAACATATTCTGTACCGATAGGCACACTGTTTGTCGCTGCATTATAATGAATATAATTATTACGCAAACCTTTATCTGCAATTGCTAAAGTTGCCTGCAATCCTGATTCAGTCTGAAATGTAGTTTCGGGTTCGTAAAACGAAAGCGGATCCGGCTCCAGAAAATCCTTTGAACAAGAAACCAAAAGAGCAGAAGCCACTGCTAAAGGTGCCAGTATTAAAATTTTATTTTTTATATAAGTTTTCATTATTGATAATTTTAAAGTGAAACGTTAAATCCTAAATTAAACATTCGCGTAGCCAGACCACTATTATAAGATCCATCTGAATTTTTTCCTCCTGTTTCCGGGTCTCCATAATATTTCCATTGATCATTAGCTGACCATGTTGCAGCGTTCTGAACCGAAGCATAAATTTTGAAATTTCTAACATGCAAACGATCAATAAGATCTTTAGGAAGTGAATAGGCCAACGAAATATTGTCTAAACGAATAAAACTACGATCGTATAATTTTTGTGTTCCGGCTCCTGCAGGACCTCTTGCATCAAGACGTGCCCAATCATTGGTTGGATTATCAATTGTCCAATAAGGGTTTACAAACGGATTGTAATTGTTTGTGTATAAACTACCATCGTTATACGTATTCATATAACGTCCGTCAAGAGATTTGTGTCCCATGTAAGCATACATATTGATTGCCAAATCCCAGTTTTTGTAAATTTTAAATTCATTACGCAATGACCAGTTAATTGGTGGCGCAGTTTCTCCTAAAAATTGTTTGTCTTTTTCATTATAAGTTGGTTTTCCATTCACATCGTCAGCAGTATAACTGTTCTCCACTTTTGGATCCCCAGGACGTTGGCCGTATTTTGCAGCTTCTACAGCTTCATCTTTTTGCCAGATTCCAATTACTTTATAATCCCAGATTTGAGAAATTGGTCTGCCAATAAACCATCCGTTTGTTTTATCATCTGACTCTTTTGTTCCAACAACATTACCATTGGCATCCTTAACATCTTCCATATTGCCGTACAAGGCATTAATCTTGTTTTTATTGTATGAAAAAGCAACCATGGTAGTCCATTCAAAATTTGGATTTTTTATATTTAAAGTATTCAAGCTGATTTCGATCCCTTTATTTTCGACCTCACCAAGATTGGTTGCAATTGATCCAAATCCGGAAAAACCTGGCAAACGCTGACTCATAATCATATCATTGGTAACTGATCTGTAAAGATCTACAGTTCCGGTAATACGATCTTTTAAGAAACCAAAATCAAGACCAATATTTGTTGCGGTTGTTTTTTCCCATTGCAAATTAGGGTTCGCCATACGATCAATAGCTAAGTACTTCGTATCAACAATATTTCCTGAAGCATCTATATATCCCATTGTTGCTCCTGTACCTGAACCTAAATTCGCCAAAGCGATGTATGGATCTGCAAGCGATCTGTTTCCGTTTTTACCCCATGAAACTCGTAATTTACCTGTGCTTAAAGGAGTCCAATGAAACCAGCTTTCCTGATTAAAGTTCCATCCCACTGCAACAGAAGGGAAAGTAGCATAAGGATATGAAGCTCCAAATGCTGAATATCCATCACGACGTACCGTTGCGGTTATCATATAACGATTATCAAACGAATAGAAAAGTCTCGCCATTAAACCATCGGCTGTTTGATGCGTATCTGTACTTGAAAATGAACTATTCAAAAGAGTTGCGTTAGCAATATTGTGAAATCCTAAGGCATCAGAAGGCTGAATGTTACGGGCATACACAACATCTGACCATGTTTTTAGGTCTTCTGCTTCCTGAACTAAAGTTACGATGAAGTGGTGTTTGTCTTTAAATGTATGATCCCATGTTAACGTATTGTTCAAATTCCAGGTAAACTTTTTACCATTACCTCTGTCTACTCCAATGTTTACAGGATTCAGGTTTTTATTACCTGTCGATTGAAAATAACGGTTGTAAAAGAACTCATAACGTGGTGCAGCATTAAAGGAATAAGTAATACCTAAAGGTAAAGTTACCTTTGTATTAAAAATGGTATTCAATACCGTATACCCTTTTTCAAGTTCCATATATTGTCTGTCATAGTAATAATTATAACCTCCAATTGTTGGTCCCATTGGTTGTCTTGCATAATCACCATTTGCTTCTGTAAAATTAGAAAACGGGCTGTTTCTTAACATATTTGCATCCCAATAATTGGTTCCTGTACCCACAGAAATATCTCCATCTGAACGATCCTGAAAATTAACATTGGCTCCAAATTCCAGCCAGCTTGTAATTTTAGCATCGACTTTCATATTCGCACGAACTGCAGAATAATCATTCCCCTGAATAGCTCCTTCTGAGGTTAAATAACCCAAAGACATATAATAATTTACTTTATCGCTTGCTCCGGAAACACTTAAGTTATTGTCGCGATTTATTCCTGTTCTAAAAGTACTGCCGTACCAATCGTGTGTTTTTCCATCTGTAAAATTCTTTAGGAGCGACGCATCAGTAATTCCCAGGCGAAGTCCCCAAACTTCATTCAGACTTTTGCCTTGTATTTGTGCAGCTGGCTGATAAGCCAACCATTGCGCCTGAGTTATACCATATTGATCTAAGTGATTTGGGTTTGTATAATAGCCCGCTTTATTGGCAGCTGTTCCTGTTACCCATGCCTCGTAATTTCCGGTGGCCGTATTTGTTCCGTACGTTTTAGCAGTTTCCCAATCCTGACGATATTTTATATATCCGTCTGCATTATAAACATCGCGATAAGCGCTTTCGTTAACAATTGTTAAGTTTGTTGTAACATTGATAATCGGTTTACCCGTTTTTCCTTTTTTAGTTGAAATCACGATAACTCCTGCCGCCGCTTTAGATCCGTAAACAGCTGTTGCTGATGCATCTTTTAAAACATCGATCTGACCAACATCATCAGGATTAATCTCTGAAAGCTCGCCGTAAAATTGCATTCCGTCTAAAATAATAAGCGGTGAGTTATGACCTCCGTCAGAATAAACAGAAGTTTGTCCACGAATCTGCAAAGAACCTCCTCCTTTTGCATCAGCAGAATAACCCACTTTTAGACCCGGAACACCACGCAATAAATCCTGAACGGTCTGCGGGTTTTGATTGGCCAAAGCTTCGGCTTTAACCTGAACAATGGCTCCTGTTAAATCCTTTTTCTTCATTTTACCATATCCTACAACTACTACCTCATCTAATGAAGCAGCGTTTTCTTCCAGTTGTATCGTAATATTGTTTTTACCATTTAGAGGTACTTCTTTGGTTACAAAACCAACAAAGGATACTACTAATACAGCATTATCATCTGCATCCAGCGTAAATTTTCCGTCAAAATCTGTAATCGTTCCTTTTTTTGTTCCTTTTACCGCAACTGAAGCACCCGGAAGAGGAATCCCCTTGTGATCTTTAACCTGACCGGTAATGCTGTTTTGTGGCTGTACTTTTTCTGTTCCTGCTGTACTACCGGATTCAGTAGAGAATGCATGTACCTGAGACAATGAAACCAAAACACAAAGTAGTGTAAGTTTCTTTTTCAAATCAAATCCAGATACATAATCAGGAGCCTTAATCTTCCTAATAAATTTTGTCATTTTTGGTTGTAATTTTGGTTAATTGATTAGTTAAGTTACAGACTGTAAAAACTCACTTAAGTGTATTTTTTCAATTTTAATTTTTCAATTTTTTTACGTAAAAAATATCACGCCGTTTCTTGTAGTCTGCCTTGCAAATCTAGCATAAGAGGTACAAGTGAAAGGGGGTAATTACAGCATTATAACAGGGTCAAATCAGCATTTTACCCTAATAAACAGGTTATTTTTGTGTCACCCGTAAAAAATTAGTGTTATAAATACACTTTACGTAATTTTTTAAGAAACATTAGGAAGTTTCAGGGTCTCTAACTTTGAGAGTTTTAGAAAGTTTTACCACAAAGTTTTACCACAGAGATACACAAAGATTTCACAGAGTTTCACAAAGAAATAGGTTGACTTTTGTGAAACTCTGTGAAAAATTCATCATGCTGTGCTGAAGTTTAATACTCCATGCAATAAACTAAAAAAACTTTGTGAAACTCTGTGGTAAAACTCTGCGAAACTCTGTGGTAAAACTAAGCAGCCTGAAACAAACTTTAAAGTTTACTTCACAAAACGATACATCTCTGATGCTGCCAATAAAAAAGCACCTACTCCAAAATCAGCTGTAGAATTTTTATCTACTACCTGCCCCGGAATTGCTTTTTCGCCAATAGGCTGTACATACCCTACTGTGCCATCAGCCTGTAGTGCGAATTTGGTCAGATAGTTCCAGGACTTTTCTACCACTGGCAAATAGTCTTTTTTATCTAAAATTCCATTATTAATTCCCCATAAAAAGCCATAGGTAAAAAATGCCGTTCCGCTGGTTTCCGGCCCCGGCGCGTGCTCCGGATCCAGAATACTTCTTGTCCAGTATCCCTCTTTTTGTTGGGCATCGGCAAGAGCTTTTGCCATATCTTTAAAACGATTTATATATTCGGTTCTATGTTTGGCTGTTTTGGGTAAATCCTGAATAATTTTGGCGTAGCCAGCAAAAATCCATCCGTCGCCTCTGGCCCAAAAGTCTTTTTTCCCGTTGGCACTTTTGTGTTTAGGATATACATATTTTGCATCACGAAAATACAGTTTTGCCTCATCGTCGTACATAATACTATCGGCATAAGCCAGATACGAATGTAGTTTCTCTAAGTACATCTCATTTCCGGTAACGTTGTACAGCTTCGTCATGACCGGCATTACCATATACAGCCCGTCTACCCACCACCAATAATCATTAGCCTTGGTGCTCATTTCGTATTCCATCACTTCCTGTGCACGTGCAATTTTGCGAGGATCGTTTTTACCTGTAAAGTTGTACAAATCGATATAGGTTTGAAAACAAATCTGCCAGTCTCCAAACAATACATATTGATCATTTTCGCCATAACTGTATTTCCATTCTGACTTGTTATTGGATTTGGCTCCCATCCACTGATTTTTTTCGGCCCAAGCCATAGAATAATCGAGATACTTTTTGTTCTGAGTTACTTTATAAGCTTCCATATTTCCTGTATGATAGGCTGAGACATGCCAAAAAGCATTGCCAAATTCCGGATGCGTAGTTTGCCAGCGATTGTTTACCTGATCAATAATAGAAATAACTTCTGCTTTTGATTGTTTTATTGGAGTTTCTGACTTTACGGCGCTCGTTTTACAACTAACAATGGTTAACGAAACAGAAGCCATTAGAATAAAAAATGAGTTTCTAAAATTCATAATGATATTAAATTAATTGTTTAATTATTTTGAGGCATGATCAATTGGAATTTCCTGTCCTGACCATATTTTCTTTTGTGTCCAGGGCTGATAAGGATCGCTCCAAAAAGAATCTGTTGCCGGTAAACCGAGAACTAAAAATGCCTCTGAACACAAATACAAACTTCCGGTTGAGATATACCCTTCGCCAATATTAGGCTGATGTCCGTAGAACCCTATTTGAAGCCAGCCATTTTTATCGAAAGTATCTTTGGCATTCAATTGGTTGTGAATCATAAAGTACAAAGCCGAACGCACTTGAGCAGGCGCAATTTCTTTTGGTAATTCTTTCCAAAGTGCGATTTGAGATAATAATTGAAAAGCTCCAAAACGATAGGCCAATGAACGACCAATAGGCGGATAAGTCCCGTCAGGAGAAATTAATCTTTCCTGAACAGCAGCATAACGTCGGGCTCGGTTTAACTCCGTATCATAATCGGTTTTGTAGTTGCTGTTTTTTTCATTCAATACACTTAATATATCCAATTGCATCGGGTGAATTACAAAACTATTATAGTAATCCCAATGAAAATCAGGGCCATCGCCATAAGTTCCGTCTCCTAAATACCATTTTTTATGCTGCTCCAACGCATAATTCAGTCGGTCTTTATCTTCGTCTTTATCAAATTTAATGATTGCCGCTTCTATCATTCCTGCAAAAAGCAGCCAATTGCTATGATAAGGCTCAATTTTTCGGGATGATTTTAATGCTTTTATTACATTTTGTTTGGTAATGGAATCCAGCGGTTCCCAAAGTTGTTTTGGTGCACGAAGCAACGCCTGCGCAAAAAAAGCAGCATCGACCAAAGGCTGTCTGTCTACTACAAAATTCATAAAATCAGGCGCAGTTGGATCTGTGGCATTATGAATCGATTTTTGGGCTAAATCAATGTATTTTGCTCTCAATTTACCCTCGGGCGTTTCATCCGGACCCAATTCTAACCAGGGTGCCATTCCTGAAAGCAGCCTTCCAAAAGCTTCTAAATAAGTGACATGTGTTCTTGCATCCCAGGCTCCCGGAGATTTTTCTACAGGCATCAATTGTTTTAACTGGTTGTTGCTTAATGCCACTAAAACGGGATCTCCAATTTTAACTAAAGAGGACACAAAAAATTCACGTACTTTTTCAGGAGATTTTTTCTGAAGTCTTTTTGATTGCGCTTGTAAAGCAGTACTCGCTGTAAAATAAACAAGTCCTAATAAAATAGTCTTTTTAAAATATTGATTCATATGTTTTTTTTCTTAATTTCTTCTTGTCTCTACTCATCATCAGGTTGATTTCCAGAAACTTTCATTCAAAATATATTTATTGTCCTTGACGTTTTGATACTTTTTCTTAAACTCAGAAGGGTTTATGTTATAAAATTGCTGAAAGTGTTTCCTGAAGTATTTAATATCACCAAAACCGGCAATCGAAGCGGCCTGGCTTATTTGTAAATCGGTTGTTATAAGTAAGGTAGCCACTTTTCGTAATCGGACATTTCGGGTAAATTCTGAAACTGATTTGCCTGTAATTTTTTTAATTTTTTTGTAAACCAAAGAATAGCTCATGCCTAATTGAAGCGCCAGATCATTTACATTAAAATTATCTACATCCAGGTTCGCATCAATGATATCGACAATTCGTTCGATCAGTATTTTATCTTCATCTGATAATTTCAGACTTCCGGCATTTTTGGTAACAGATTTAAGCAGGTAATTCTGTTCAGTATCTCGTCTCGTTAATATTCCGCTGATTCGCGCTAATAAATATTCGTTATCAAACGGTTTTGTAATGTAATCATCTGCTCCTACTTCGGCACCTTTCAGCTTTACTTCTTCTGAAGTTCCTCCTGTGAGTAAGATTACAGGAATGTGCTTTAGCTCTTCATCTGTTTTGATGTATTTACAAAAAGTAACACCATTCATTTCTCCCATTACGACATCAGAAATAATTAAATCCGGCTGTACTTTTCTAATTATTGCTAAAGCTGCTTCGGCACTTTCGGCCGCAGTAATATGATATTTTGAAGCTAATATTCGTTTTAAATAATTTCTGATCTGAGGATTATCATCTACAATTAAAATACTTTTTGCTTCATTGATGACATCTTTTACATTTTCAGGTTCTTCGATGGCATGCGATACGTTTTGTATCACCGTATCTTCTAAGGCTTCTTCTAAAAATAAAGTTCTGTCACTTAAATCTTCACGTATTTCTATATTTCCAAAATGTTCTTTTCCCAAAAGCAGTTTAATTTCAAAAGTAGCCCCTCCGTTTTGATTGTTGCTGCAGCTTACTTTTCCGTAATGCTGATCTACAAACTGTTTTACCAAATAAAGACCAATACCAAATCCTTTACGGTTGTTTTTGATGTTTTTATTGGATTGGTAAAACAAGTCGAATATTTTCTCTTTATCAGCCTCCAGAATTCCTTCGCCATTATCAATAACCGATATAATGACTTCATTGTCTACGCAACGCAGGTTTACGGCAACGGCTCCGTTTTCTTTCTCTGTAAATTTTAGGGCGTTCGAAATCAAATTGAACAAAGCCATTTCTATTTTTTCGCGATCTACATACAGGTATACTTTTTCTTCAGAAATACTAAAACTATAATCTATTTTATTGGTTTTAGCATGATGTACAAAACAGCTAAAGACTTCTTTAGCGAGTTCTACAATATCAATTTGCCCTATTTTAAGTTTTCCCGTTTCTGTTTCTGTTTTTCGAAAGAGAAGCAGCTGATCTACCAGACTCAGTAATCTTCTGGAATTACTGTACACCATTTCTATAGCACCGGGATCTATTTGCTGATCTGTGCCATAGATTATATCTTTTAATGGATTAATAATCATAGTTAGGGGCGATCTGAACTCATGAGAAATATTAGTAAAAAAGGTTAGTTTTTTTTCATTTAATTCCTTTTCCTGTTTGGCTAAATCCTGCGAAAGTTTTACTTCATATTTAAGTTTTTCCTGTTGTCGCTGGTATTTATCTACTACGTAAATAATAAAAGCAACTGCCAAAGCATAAAACAAATAAGCAAAAATGCTTCTGTACCATGGCGGTAAAATAGTTATAGGCAATGAAATAGACTGAGTGTTCCAGACTCCTTCAGCATTGGTCGATTTTATTTTTAGCACATAATCACCTTCTGTTAATCTGGAATAATTGGCGCTTCTGATATTATCAACATAATGCCATTGCGAATCCCATCCGTCTAAAAAATAAGCATACGATATTTTTTCAGGCAAACTGTATTCTAAAGCTGCAAAATCGATATTCAGCATTGACTCGTCATAAGGAAGTTTCAGTTTATCAATACCAAAAGTGGCCAAACCAGATTCTTCTATGGCTTTATTATTGACTTTTATGGCATTTATAATCAGCTTTGGAAAATCATGTGTATCACAATTTATTTTGGTATTAATGATATTAAATCCTTTTATTCCTCCAAAAACGATTTCTCCCGTAGAAAGTTTCAGCGCAGCATTATAATTAAACTGATTACTCTGAAGTCCGTCACTATCATGATAACTTGTTATTTTACCCGTAACATCATTGTACACAAATATTCCGTTGTACGTACTACACCAATATGCTCCCTGATTATCCCGAACAATATTAAGAACAGAATTGTTTGAAATTCCGTCTTTTTGGGTCAAAAACTTACCTTTTAATGTTTGCGGATTAAAAATCATCAGGCCTCGTCCTTCGGTGCCAATCAGCATTTTAGCAGCAGAAACAGCAACAATCGAACGTACCGGATACTTTATTAATTGAATCAACTGGCTTTTTGCTGTCTTGGGATTGTACTTAAAAATACCTGTAAAATTCCCCAGCCATAGACATCCCTGAGCATCTTCTGTAATTGAAATTATGCCATTAATTTTCGCATCTACAAAATCAAATTTATCGGTCGCTTCATTATAGCGATACAAGCCTTCATCATCAGGAGAAGCTGCCCATAAAACCTTGTCTTTGCTGCGGTACATTACCCAGATATTCTTTTGGAAGGAATTGTATTTTGGATTAAAAAGGGAGTACTTTTTAAAATTTCGGGTCTTTGCATTAAATAAAGAAATTCCTCCGCCATAAGTTCCAAACCAGGTTCCTTTGTCATCCTTTACAATTGCCGATACAAAATTATTGGTTAGCGAATTGCTGCTATTGGCATTATAGGAATAATTTGTAAAACTGTTATTCTTTCGGTTCCATAAACTGGCGCCTCCTCCATCTGTTCCTATCCAAAGATTTTCACTGTCTTGTTCGCATAAAGAAAGAATGAAATCACTTGGCAATGTGTTTGTTGCTTTTTCATTTTTGGAAACCGTCAAAAAAGGACTTTTTTTGCTTTCTACCCTATTCACTCCGCCTCTTAAAGTTCCTATCCAAACCCGGTTTGCACTGTCTACATACAAAGATGAAATGGCATTGCTGTTTAATTTTTCGTCACTAAAATTTGCATTAAGGGAAGAAAAGGAGTTTGACGTATAATTATACTGAACAACGCCGTTACCATTTGTCGCGATCCAAAGTTCCTTGGTATCATGCTTGTACATAAAGTCAGCAATAGGATATCGAACTTCCTGATTGGTGTACACATGAAAGGTTTTATTGATGGTATTGTACTTCAATAAACCTTCTTCGACACCTACCCAAATATTAGAGAATGGGTCATAAAAAATACTGGTACCATTGAGAATTTCAGAGAAAACTACTGATAATTTATTGGTATTCGTATCCATAGTAACAATACCAACGCCCTGAACAAAACCCCACAATTTGCCTGATGCATCAAAATCTATTGCCTGAACATGGTAATCCCACTGCAATTTTCCGTTTACAGAAAGAGGTACAAAAGTAATTTCCTTTCCATTTTTTGAACAAAGCAAACCTTTACCGGCCGTGGCAATGTAAAGATTTGTTTTATAATCTTTAATTTGATTAACGACAAAATTAATGGGTTCATTTTTACCTGTTTTAGAATTTACACTATAACGTGTACTAAACCGGTTCGTTACATAACTATAAACACTGATTCCGCCTTTTGTACCAATCCAAATTTCGTTTTGAGTACCACAAATACTTACAACCCTGTTATTTACTAAAGAATTAAGATCGTTGGGTTCGTTTCTGTAATTTAGAAAATTATAGCCATCATATCGGCTTATTCCGTCATACGTTCCAAACCACATTAAACCCCGTTTGTCTTTGTAGACTGAAGTAACAGCATTATTAGCAAGTCCGTTTTTAATACCAATATAGCCAATATCATATTTTTCCGATTCATATTTTGAAACAGACGAAACTGCGGCTGCCTGTGGTTTAGCCACAATACCAGCTAAGAATATTAAAAAAAACAGGACTTTCTTTTTCAAAATATATTGTGCATTAGGTTATATCTAAATACTTATAAAACTCGTTGGGTGTAATTAATTTTTAACACATAGAAACATAGATTTTGAACCTTCAAAAAAGGCGTTTCACTTATTTAAAATGCACATAGCTTGCTATGTGAAAGAAATGTATTTCTTTTTGTATTCTTTTTAGCTAAAAAAATCTATGTTTCTATGTGTTTATTTTTTTTATGAATTACACCAAACGGGTTTATAAAATATAATTGTTCTAAAAATTATTAAAAATAAGAAAAACCTATGACTAACAATCATAGGCTTTTCCGGACAAACTAAAAAATGACACTCAACTAATTAACCAATGAAATCGTGTAGGTATAAGTGTATTTTTTATCCAGTAATCGATAAGGATCGTGAGGCAAACTTCCCCAACTATCATCACCGCCAAGGCCTCTTTGTTTGTAATCTACATGAAGGTAAACCGCTTCTTTAGAATTTAAATCTAAATCTGTAGGATGACGCTGTTCTTTATTTTTTCCCGGATCTAAATCTTCTGTCGAAATATTCAATGCACTAAAACCTATTGGCTGCTGCCCTTCGATTTTTAAACCTTGTCCATTCTCATTTTTTAAAGTCAGCCAACGAACATCTGTTTTGTAACCTGACTCTTGCGGACGAATAAAATTCCTCGCATATTGATTGATTACTTTATCTGAATACTCGCCAATAAATGCCGATGAGTTTCTATCTGAATAGTTTTCCCAAGGTCCTCTTCCGTAATAACTCAAATTATCAAATGCTCCGTTTAGTTTTAAACGCATTCCAAAACGAGGTATTTCCGGCAATTCTTTTCCTGTCAGATCAATAGCTGCTGTTACTTTTATCGCTCCGTTATTCTGAATTAAATAATCGACAGTATAAGGAACATTTGCCTGAGCCAATTGATACGCTACTTTTATAAGCACTCCTTCTGAAGATTTTTTATCCAGATTAACGCTTACAACAGTCGGATTTTTTGATGCTTCTTTCCAGATTCCTAACTTATTTGGCATCCCGTTTCCAAAATCATTATCTGTTGGAGCACGCCAAAAATAAGGGCTTGGGAAATTGGTAAAAACATTCTTTCCGTTTTTCGAAGTATATTTAAGAATTTCTCCTTTTTGCAAATCAAATTCTCCGGTGATGTTTTCCGTTTCAAAAGAAAGTACATTTTTTGCCACCGCATATTTCAATTTAGATCCCGTATTTGCTGATTTATTAGTAGCGAAATAATTGCCTTTTGCTACTTCAAATTGCGCTCTTGCAAATTCAAATCCTTTAGCAACTAAAGGTGTATCGTATTTTGAAACCGCATAAACATTCAAAAAATATTCTGAATTTTCATCAAAAGCACCTACGTCTAAAGCTACTTTCTTGCTTTGTTCCGGATCTAAATCTAAATTAAATTCGCCCGTTTTTACTTTTGAGCCGTTTTTAATCACTTCCCATTTAAAAGTATAATTGGACAGATTGGTAAAATTAAAATGATTTGTTATTGTTAAATCAGTTCTGTTATTCAGTTTAAATTCAATGTTTTGATACACTTTTTTCACTTCTTCTAAAGCTGGTTTAGGAGTTCTGTTAGAAAATACCAATCCATCGGCACAGCCATTTTCATCATTTTGCAAATTAGCTCCGCCTAAATCTCCACCATAAGCCCAAAAAACTTCGCCTTTGTCATTTTTAGTTTTGATTCCCTGATCTACCCAATCCCAAATAAACCCGCCTTGCATGCGTTTACTGTTATTGATAATGTCCCAGTATTCCTGAAAATTTCCGCTGCTTTGTCCCATCGCGTGCGCATATTCACACATAATATAAGGACGCTCTTTATCTGAATTTGCATAATTTTTCATGCTCTTAATACTCGGATACATTGGCGCTACGATATCGGTATTTCTGTTTTCGCCTGCCTGCTCAAACTGAACCGGACGTGTATGATCTACTTTCTTCAACCAATCGTACGCATCGTAAAAAACAGGGCCATTTCCGCATTCATTTCCTAATGACCAGATAATAATCGAAGGATGGTTTTTATCGATGGCAAACATTCTTTCGATACGATCCATGTGCGCCAGTGCCCATTCCGGCAAATAAGCAGGATGTTTCGTTTTATCAAACCAGTTTTGCCACTCTGCTCCCATCGCATGACTTTCGATATTGGCTTCATCTACTACATAAAAACCGTATTCATCACATAAATCATAAATATGAGGATCATGCGGATAATGGCTCATTCTGATCGCATTAACGTTATGTTCTCTCATTAACTGAAGGTCTTTCAGCGTTAATTTTTCATTTGGAACATGCCCTTTTTCATCATCATGTTCATGAATATTAACTCCTTTTACCATAATGACCTTGCCGTTTACCAACAATCGGGCGTTTTTAATTTCAACTTTTCTAAAACCTGTTTTTTTAGAAATAATTTCTAAAACTTTCCCTTTATTATCCAATAAACTAATAGTGTAACGGTACAAATTTGGGGTTTCGTTACTCCATTGTTTTACATTTTCGATTGTTTTTTCAAAGCTGATTTTTGGCTCTTTATTGTTTACTTTTTTAGTTTCAGAAAAAATAGCATTTTCCTTATTGTCAAACAATTCGACTTTGACTGCCGGATTTTTAATTTTATTTTTTTCAAAATATTTTAAAGTAACATCCAGGTTAAAAAGTCCGTTTTTGTATTGATTGTCTAAATCACTTTTTACAAAATAATCCCAAACTGTCGTTTTAGGCATTGCCTGCAAATAAACGTCTCTTTCGATACCGCTTAATCTCCAAAAATCCTGATCTTCTAAATAACTTCCGTCATGCCAGCGAAATACCTGAACTGCAATTAAATTTTCTCCTTTCTTTAAAAAAGAAGTAATATTAAATTCAGCCGGTGTTTTTGCCGCTTTGGTCATCCCTACTTCTTTTCCGTTCAGGAAAACTCTTGCGTATCCTGAGATCGAAGCAAAATGAAGTATAATTTCTTTGTCGTTCCAGGATTCAGCAACTGTAAAAGTGCGTCTGTAACTTCCTACCGGATTATAATCCGGTGCAATAAAAGGTGGATTTTTAGGAAACGGATAGGTAATATTCGTATAAATAGGAATGTCATACCCTTGCAATTCCCAGTTCGAAGGGACTTCGATATTCTTCCAGCCAGAATCATTTAAATCTGCCGCATAAAAATCCAAAGGTCTTTGCGAAGGACTTTTTACAATATTGAATTTCCAGTTTCCATTCAGACTTTGGTACAATTCTGATTTTTGAGGATTGTTGCCTTTCAGCTCATTTTCATTACTGAATAATAAGAAAGAACTTCTGCCGGCTTCTTTTCCTCTGTCTAATATTTGAGGATTTTCCCATTCGTTATTCTGGGCAAAATTATTTTGCAGACTCAAAAACAAAGCAAGTGCTAATACAATTTTTTTCATTTAATTACTTTTACAAAATCAGGTTTTAAAAATTTAATACTCCACCATTTTATTTCAAAATCAAAAAAAGAATAAGCTCCATCAGAAATAAAAAATAGGGTTCACAAATTTAGATAACACCATATAAGACAAGAGGGACATTACAATAAAACAGAAGGGTCATATCAATATAAACCAATAAAAATGCTTAAATAAGGTTAAATTACAGCTCATTTCATTATTTTTAAATTAAAAAACTGTGAAAGCAAAAAATAATACTTTAGCTAAAAATTGTATTTATTTTTCCTGAAATGATTATTTATTTGTCATTTAGGTAACTTTTGCACTTCTAAAACCTGAACCATTTGAGGCGCTGCTTTTGCTAATCCTTCTCCGTCTGCCTGACTTACATTTTGCGAAAAAATATGCAATTGCTTTTTTTGTTCCCAAAGTTCTTTATCCAAATTAGGTTCCCATTGTCCTACTGTAAATTGGCTAATATCTTGTAGTTTCCATTCTTTGTTTTTTAGGTTGGTATATCCCAATGTTATTTTATTGTCTCTTTCTTCATCTCTAAAAAGTAAATACAACATCGATTTGTCTACCAAAATTTCAGGACGTGAAATCGGAATTCTTTTTGTTCCTCCGCCTCCTAAAGAAAATGGATTTACATGAAAATTGGTGTTAATCAGATTCCATTTTCCGTTAGACAAATACACTACTTTATATTGCGGAATTCCGTTATTATCCCAATAGGTAGCAATATAAGGGTTACCCTGATCGTCAACTGTCATTGCCGTTTGATTGATCAGACTGCTGTTTTGAGGTATTTCCCAGGCCTGTTCTGCCGTAAGTTTTGTAATAGGCAAAGTATATTTTTCTCCTGTAGATTTCTGCCATGTTTTTCCTCCATCGGGAGAAAAGGCATAACAAAGATTGTTGTTGGTCGACACATCCCAGCTTTCCCTCCAAACCCATGAAATGTAAATTCCTTTTTTACCTACAAACATTTGCCAGTAGGCACTGCGTTGATTCTCGCCATCAATTAAATTATTCTGTAATGATGTCCATTGCTGTGTTTTTACATCAAAAGATTTTATAATCATATTGCCTCTTCCTGAAGCTCCGGAACGGTAACAAAACAGTAATTTTCCGTTAGGTAAATTATGGAATTCAGGATAGGTTACTTTCGATTCATCCTCTCCTGTCATAGGCTGCTCTTCTCCTAATTCTAAACTAAACGCCTTTTTGCTTCGGGCATAACGCAAATGTGTATCATGATGATCCCAGCTTACATGAAGATAACCTTCACTATCAATGGCGATACTAATATCATTATGAGCATCTTTTACATTGCCTTTATAAGGAGTAATTACGGTCTCCCATTTTTTTGAATTTAAGTTACGCTTTGCCAAAACCATCCTGCCCTCAGGATCATAATAGGCTGTATATTGAAAACCTTTAAAAGAAGTTAGCGCGCTGTTCCTGAAAATAACGGTATTGACAGAATTATTGCTCCAGCCCAAACCAACTTCAGTTGCTGTGACTTTAAGCTGCGCATTAACACCAGACGAAAAAAATGTCATTGCCAAAAACAAGCATATGACTAGTAAATTTCTATTTAAACGGGTACTTGAGGTAGTATTCATCTTTATTTTCGAATATAAAATCATCAATTATTAGAGCCAATAAAAAAAGATCTGCTTAAAAAAATCAAAATAAAATATTGAATCTGTTTTTTTACATTCTCTTTATTGCCTAATTAACAAATGTAGTTACTACATTTATAAATATAAGCCAGTACCAACCAGTTTTTAAGTTTATCTACCAGTTATAGTCGAATTATTATGTATGTTCAAATTTTAATGAACAATAATTACCTGAAAAACAATTGTTTTTATAGTTTTTGAAAATGCATTTACTATGTAACTCAATTTCTTGTAGATTTGCGAAACCGTATATTTTTCTGCAAAAGCAAAGGGTTCAGATGTAAAAAAAATGGGCGCTTAAACATCAAAAATTTACAACATAAAAAAAAAGCTCTTATATGGATCAACTGATTAGCTACTTTGTTGCAGGAACGGCTTTATTATTGGCATTTTTAATCTTTGCAAATATTAATCCGGTTAGTACCAGAGTTAACAAATGGTTTGGTTCTTTTATTTTTTGTATTTTTCTTATTCAGTTTAATGATTTATTAGAAAAAACTGAGTTTATGAAAACAAGAATGCTCATTAATGATTTTTTGGGTATAACCGATTTTGTAGTTGCTCCTGTTTTCTACTTTAGCGTTATTTATTTTATTCAGCCCAATAGAAAATGGAGTCGAAAAGATAATTTTCATTTTGCTTTTGCTTTTGTAATGCTGGTATTGCTATTACTTTCGTTATTGATTGAAGTTAAACATCCGCCAACAGCAGCTGATAAAAAAAATGCCACTATCATCCTGATTGTATTTAATCTGATTTTTTGTATTCAGGTTGTTCCTTATTGTATTTCGGCTTATAGAAAAATTGCAGCCTATCAAAAGAATTTGTTTTTATACACTTCCAATACAGCAGCAATTAATCTAAAATGGTTACAAAAAGTAGTCATTTGTGTACTGATGATAACAGGACTTTGGTTGATTGACAATATCTTTAAATTAGCCAAAAACAATACTTTATTCGACCATTTTGCAAGTCTGATTTATCTTTTAGGTATTTTTTACATTGCTTATTATTCTTTAAAACAAAAAGAAATTTCAGAACTTAATCAGCAGGAAAAAAAGGAAATCGATGTTATTATAAAAGAGAATTCCGGTGTAGAAAGCAACCCAAAAAGACTAATTTCTGATCTTGATTTACAAGAAGCAAAATCAGTTTTAATTGACCTAATGACCAATAAAAGACCTTTTTTGGATCCTGAATTGAGTTTATTCAAATTAGCTTCTCAATTGGATATTCCATCTCATCAGCTTTCCTATGTGATCAATAAAGGTTTTAATGAAAACTTTTATCAATTTGTGAATCGGTACCGAATCGAACAAGCAAAAAAATTGATTCAGGATCCTAATATGCAGCATTTAAGTATAATAGGAATTGCTTTTGAAGTTGGTTTTAATTCTAAAACCGTTTTTAATACTACATTTAAAAAAAGTACCAACCTGACCCCATCTGAATTTAAAAAACTAAATCTCGTTTTAGCATAAAATTATAAAATGCTATTTTATTTTTTTGAGATAAAGATCATGTAGCGTATAGTCTATTTTAAAATAGGTTCTGATTCATAAATCAGAACTTTTAAATGGTAAATGATGCTAATATTTGTATCGAATTTACCTTAAAAACTAAAAAAACTACAATGGTCTTCAAGAAAGAAATACAAAAATTAAAGCTAAACCCAATCATTACAATTCGACTACTACTTATTTTGTTTGTCATTACATCTGCCTTCTCTTCTATCTCCTGCTCAGACGATGATAAAAATCAAAATAAGGAATATCCGGGAACTACAGTAGATTTAGGGACGCATAAACTAATGGCATACTCGTTATCAAAACAATCAAAATATTTGGTTGTTTTTGAATCAGGTCATGGCAATGATCATACATCCTGGTATAGCACCGGAAATTCTTCAGAAATAGTATTTATATCTGATTTTTTAGATTCAGATGTTGTATTGTACGATAGAGCAGGTTATGGAAAATCAGGATTTAATACTGAACCCAGGGATATTAAAAAATTAAGAAGCGAACTTGAAACAGTAGTGAATCAATTTGCAAATGGCAGAAAAGTTGTGCTTGTAGGACATTCATTAGGAGGCTTGATTATTAGAGATTTTGCTATTAAAAACCCTGAGAAAGTGGCTGGATTAGTATTTGTTGATGCATCGCACGAAAAGTACAATCATTATTCGCAAGAACAAATAGACCTGTTTTACAATAATTATAAAACAGCCTATGGTTCAAATTCAGGAATAGCTTTAGAAACCCTGCAGTTAATTGAAGATTTTAAATACTCGGCAACATTGCCTAATTTACCTGACGTTCCCGTTATTGCCATAACAAGCATGAAAACAGATGCTGAACATAATCTGGCCGATAGGCAGCTATGGTATGACTCTAAAGAATTTCTTAAGGCCGGCGTAACTGATTTTACTCATATTACTACAATAAAATCAGGACATTTTATTCAGCTTGAAGAACCTAAACTTGTGCTGGATAATATCAAGAAAATACTATCAAAACTTCCAATTTAAACACTATTTTGGGTTAAAGATTTTATACTGAATTACGTTCATTAAATCATTATGCGAATTATATAACAACAAATCATATGCATATAAGATAATGATATGTTTAAGTCGCATCTTTGACCTTATCAATTAACCTCCCTATTAATTCTGTAAAGTTCATTTTGCTAAGGCAAAAAATATCTTATATAAATAGTTCTGCAGTGTTCATTCCAAGAACTACTATTCTGTGTTTATTTATTTTTTAATTCAGTATCAAGCTGAGAAAAATTTTAAGTAGACATAAAATGGAAGATTATGTTTATTATGGACGCCCGTCTGATATGTAATGTATCTGGCGGGTTTTTCATTTATAATTCTTAATGAAGAAAAAGTATCTTTACGTACTTAAAGTTAATAAAAACATAATTAAAAATTATTTTCTAACTTTCTATTTTTTAATAGGCTACATTTGCCAAAATTAAATATTTAATATGCAAGAAGGTACAGTAAAATTCTTCAATGAAGAAAAAGGTTTCGGATTTATTACACCAAATAATGGAGGAAACGAAGTTTTTGTTCATGTTTCAGGTCTATCAGAAAATATTCGTGAAAACGATTCAGTTCGATATGACATAGAAGAAGGCCGTAGAGGTCCAAACGCAGTAAACGTAATCATAGCATAACATACTATAGAACTAGTTTATAAAGCACCTGTCTAAAGCAGGTGCTTTTTTTATTTTACCTCATTAAGAAAATCTTATTCTCATTGATGTAAATGATTTCAATTTTGATGTATGAAATCAGTACCACTCCTGCTCTACTGATATTGTTCTCCTGATAATTCTTCAACTATTTGTCTTAAATAGCAATATCAATTTCTTTACTGTTGCCAACGATTACAATAGTATTCCTTTTTTTCAAGATTTAAATTAGGCCTAGCATCAATGGATTATTGAATCCTTTTTTCAAAAAATAAGATATTATCTATTAAATTTTACACGAATTACAGTTCATTTTATGAAGTAAAGATCGGAATGTTAAAAATGTTTATTGTTTAAGATTTTTCTATAAACCCTAAACAAAAATGTCTCTTTTTTACTTAACTTCGTTAGTCACCTTTAATTCTATTACTTATAATGTCTTCACATTTATAAATATGAAAATTATTGGAATTGTGATATACTACAATGAATTCATGTAACAGGAAACTTTTAAAAACCAATAGCTTCGCAATACAAACTATATCAATCAATCCTAACCGTTATGTATCAAAATTCAAGGCTTTTACAAAATATAATTGACTCGATTCCGCTGCCCATTGGGGTATATGTGGGAGATAATCTTAAAATTGAATTGGCTAATGCATCCATGATCAAAGCCTGGGGTAAAGGAAATGATGTACTTGGAAAAACCTATCTTGACGTTGTTCCGGAAATTGAAAAACAACAAATTTTGGATCAGGCATTAGGTGTACTAAAAACTGGAATTGCTTTTCATGCCAAATGCCAAAAAGTAGATCTGGTGATAGAGGGAACCATGATGGAGCATTACTTCAACTATAGTTTTATTCCCCTGTTTGATGATAAAGGACAAGTTTATGGCGTTCTTAATACTGGTAGTGATGTAACCGATTTACAACTGGCAAAAGAAGAAATACAAAATTCGAACGAGAAGCTTACCATGGCTATAGACGCTTCAGGAATTGGGAGTTATGAAATAGACCTTGCTACAAAAAAAATTAAAACCTCGGGTAATTTCAATACTTTATGCTGTATCGAAAACGAAGCAACCAATGAAGATTTAATTGCAAAACTTCATCCGGATGATCTGCCTGCACGCGAAAAAGCACATGAGGAAGCGGAAATAAGCGGAAAAATATGCTATGAGGCGCGCATTGTAAATGAGAACCAATCAGCACGATGGACCAAAATTAATGGCAAGATTATAAAGGATAAAGAGGGCAATCCAAAAACTGTAATTGGAATTATTCAGGATATTCATGAACAAAAGGAATTTGAAGAAGAATTAAAAAAACAGGTTACCTACCGTACAGATGAATTAACGCGATCTAATAATGATCTTATGCAGTTTGCCAGCGTAGTCAGTCATGATCTGCGAGAGCCATTACGTAAAATTAAAATTTTCAATACTCTTTTAAGAAATGATATAGAAAGTGATGTCAATGAAAAATCGAGAAAATACATTCATAAAGTCAGTCAGTCTGCCCAAAGGATGGAAAATATTATAGAGGGAATTTTGACCTATTCTACCTTAGATAAAACGCTGCAGATTATTGACACCATAGATCTCAATGAAGTAATTGAAAATATAAAAATAGACCTTGAGCTGGTAATAAAAGAAAAAGATGCGATTTTAATAACCTGTGATCTTCCTGAAATAGAAGGAGCACCTATTTTAATCAGCCAGCTTTTCTATAATTTGATACAAAATGCCCTGAAATTCTCGAAAGCAGATCAGCCGCCAAGAGTTATTATAACCAGCACTATGGTAAAAATTGATGGCGCCGATGCAGTTCAGATTACAATCAAAGATAATGGTATTGGACTTGATGCTGAATTTGCCGAAAAAATATTTACAGCTTTTGAAAGACTGCATTCTAAAGATCATTATGAAGGCAATGGTCTTGGACTCGCACTATGCAGAAAAATCGCCAAAAGACACAACGGAAAAATCACTGCTACCGGAGAAAAAGACAATGGTGCTGAATTTACTGTTACTCTTCCTTTGAGACAAACAGTAGACACTATTTAAAATTGCTGTTTTGCTTTTTTTAAACTTATTGCGAATAATATTTCGCCAGCAATTAAGTTTAAATTATCAAATTTTGATGAGAAACAACAAGCTGTTTTACAACAAATGATTCAATAAAATAGAGGCTGCTTCATAAATTATGAAACAGCCTCTTATATTTTGTAAAGACAACTCTAAATCAACTTTTAGTATAAATAATTCAGAGCTGTAACATCGTTAGCATTAAAAGCTCCTGTCTCGTTTGAACCGAAACATGCTCTCATGTAAGAAGTTGCATCATATCCTGAAGGTGTTCCAGGTATTTGGATCGCTCCAACACCAGCTGTTCCTTCGTTTGAATTTTGCCCACAACTTTGACGGCTGAACCAGTCTGTATGACGTAAACCAATACAGTGACCAATTTCGTGTGCCGCTACGTGTGCGTTTACTCCTGTTGAGTAAGTATCTAATCCAGAATATAATGTAACTGAATTATAAGGATTTCCACCTGTAGGGAAACCTGCTACTCCACCGGCAGATCCGGTTTGTCTTCTTACAACAATGTTTGCTCCCGAAGTACTTGAACTAAAGGTCAATGTAAAGTTGATAGACAATCCTAAACTATTGTATCTGTTTATAGCGGCTTGTAATCCTGCACGCATATTTGTAGTCAGAGCGGTTGTGCCAGTCCCTGATAATCCAACTACTTTAATAGTTTTTGGAGCTGTTACTAAATTTGTAGTACGATATTGTTCTGTGGTAATACCACCGTGAAGATCCATATTTTTTAATTGTTCTTCAGTCACGATGATATCTCCTTCTATCAGGAAAGCATCCTCAGTAGTACCATCTAATTTAGTGTTCTTAATCACTTGTACATCTGATGTATTTAGTGAAAGTGAACTCAGTTTATTTAACACTTCTGGTGTTACTTTAAGTGATTCCTGATTGGATTGATCTGCAACATCTTCTTTGTTACAAGACACAATTGTTAGCGCTATAAATGACAGGGCTAAAAGTGATTTAATTTTTTTCATAATAGGTTTAAATTTGGTTGTTAAAATAAGTTGATAAATTTGGGTCTTCACAAAATATTTGTAATATTCACGACCAAATTTAGATAATTTTAGTATTAAAATACTTATAGATCAATATTTTAACACTATTTACCCGATAATCGCATAAAGCTATTCATGATAATTATCTTACAACTGCTCTAAGCCCAGTAAAATCAGTAAGTCAATACAAATCAACCTATTATAGATTATAATGCACTTTATTTTCTGTTTTGTTTAATGATGTTCAAAAATGATTTTACTTTCTTTTGTATTTAAAAAGAGAATAGTTCTAATAATAATTTTGAAGATTTTGAATGAAATAAAAACGCATAATTTTATTACAAATAATTTAATAACTTTGAATACCTACAACGGATAAATATTTTAGATCGAAATCATTAATCGAAAGTTTCATCTTTTATTTTTATCAATTATGAAGTAATAAAGAGTTGCCAAAGTCAATTTTTGTAAGATTGACCATTAATATTTACAATTGCCCCCAAATCTATAGTAAATGAAGAAACACATTACTTTTCTCTTTTTTATGATCACCACAATCAGTCTCTCACAGAGTTCTGACAAATGGAAACAATACATAAAAAAAGAAAACAAAATAAAATTTGAGAAATACTATCTTACAACTTTAGAAAATGCATATCAAAACCAATACAAGGTGGTGAAAAAATTGGACACTACTTTTTGCATTGTCGAAAATGAAAATTTAAGATCGAATCTTACTTCAAAAAAAAATACTCCCGTTAATAATTTATGGAAATTACCCTCTACTTTTTCAACTCATACCCAAGACAAGCAGTATATAATTGCAACTGATACCATCGAAGCGCTTATTACTGACTTGAAATCAATGAATATTTCTGATATCAGGATAGTAGACAACCATCTGGTTCTGATAAAAAGTGATTCTAAAAAAATTCTTGATGAAATTATAGCGTTAGAAAGTGTTTCTTCTATTTCGCAGGAAGCATTACTGCCCAAAGGCGAATCTAAAATAATAGATCAAAATTTCAGCATCAATGCTATCAATAAAGCCAATACGAATTTTCCTTTTTTAAATGGTGAAAATCAAATTGTAGCCATCAAAGATGATCTTTTTGATGTGAATGATATTGATCTGATAAATAAACACATTCCCTCTACAACCGAATCTGCAATTATCTCCAGCCATGCCACAGCCATGGCCACTATGGTTTCCGGATTAGGAAATACTTCTGCACTAGGAAAAGGAGTTGCTCAAAAGGCCAAAATACTCTCCTCTGACTTTTTGAATATTTATCCTGATGAAGTAGCCACTTTGCAAGCTGCTGCTACTCAAAACCATTCCTACGGAACAGAAATTGAAAATGTATATGGTTCGCTGGCTAATGCTTACGACGTTCAATTATTCTCCAATCCTGATTTGACGCATTGTTTTTCCTCTGGAAATACCGGTCTTCAGGGTTATAAATCTATTACGGGTAATTTCAAGCAATCCAAAAATAGTATTGTAGTGGGTTGTATCGACCAAAACGAGGTCATTATGTCGTTTTCATCCAAAGGTCCGGCCTATGACGGTCGTATAAAACCGGAGTTAGTTGCCTTTAGTACACAAGGAACTTCAAATTCTACAGCAATAGCGACAGGAATTATTACGCTTATGAAACAGCATTATAAAACGTTAAACAATACCTTTTTGTCTAATGCCCTCACCAAAGCTATTTTAATAAACAGCGCCAAAGATTTAGGTAACACAGGTCCGGATTTCACCTATGGTTATGGCAATATCAATGCTGATAAAAGCCTAAAAACCATTAGCGAAAACCGATTTATAGTGGCGAATTTGACATCTCGTCAGACCAATTCACATAGTATTACGCTTCCGCAAAAGGCAAAAAACTTAAAAATCACATTAGTATGGAACGATTTGCCCGCTCCAATCAACAGTAATATTAGTTTGGTAAACGATTTAGACCTTGAAGTTATTTCGGCTGACAACACTACTTTTTTACCCTGGATTCTTAATCCTGATACTCCTCAGCAACAAGCTGTAAGAGGAAAAGATAAAATCAACAATATAGAGCAGGTAACTGTCGAAAATCCCGCATCAGGATCTTATACGATCAACGTAATGGGTTCATACCTATCGAATGCATCTCAGGAATACAGTATCGCTTACGAATATGAACTTGAAAATCAATTTGAATGGAATTACCCGATTACTAATGATAATTTCCCTTACGATGGCAAGACGGTTTCGCCTTTCAAATGGAATTCTTCCTTTTCTGGCAGCGCCGGACAATTGTCTATAACTTATAATAATGGACAGAGTTGGGAAATTATCGCATCGAATATAAATCTGGACAATGAGCAATTTACTTATGCTCCTGCAGAGAAAAAATTTTCTAAAGCAAAATTAAAAATGACCATTGCTAATACTGATTATATCTCTGACAGCTTTACGATTTCTTATGATTTAAATATCAGTACCAGTTTAGTTTGTGATGGCACAACAGAAATTAATTGGGACAAACCTGCCGATGTTGCTTCGTTTAATATTTACCAACTAACAGGAGATCATCTAGAATTTAAAGAAGAAACAACAAACACTACTTATGCCTTTACTGATGGGAAAATCTACACTGTAGTTCCTGTATTTGACAATAACGAAGGAATAAAAAGTGAGTCGACATTGCCATATGCTCAAAACTCGAATTGTTATTTCGAATTGACTTTTGCAGAAGTTTTTGAAGAGAATAAAATAAAAATTGATGCCAGTCTATTCAGCTTGTACAATATCAAAAAAATTGAGTTGGTTAAAATAAATAATACTACCGAAGCTGTTATTAGCACATTAAATGACATCAATTCAAAAACGTTCTCTTTTTTAGATAACGATCCCATAAAAGGCACCAATAAATACAAAATCAATATCATTTTAGAAAACAATACTATAATAAGCTCTCTTATTGTTGATGCTAATTATTTGGGCAATGAATTGTTTTTTGTTCACCCCACGCTATTAAGCAAAAATGAAGAATTAAATATCGAAGCCAAAAAAGAAGAAAACGCTACTTTCTATTTGTATACGATTAACGGACAAAATACGATTACTTCTCCTCTACTTTCTAAAACCAATAATATCAATCTAAAAAATACTGCTTCAGGAATTTATATCTACAAAATAATTACCAAATCAGGTGAAACTCAAACAGGGAAAATTGCTGTTTTTTAAGACTTTTCACTATATACTTTTAAATTATAAAATAAGTTTTATCTTGCTGATAACCTAAAACCTAAATTAATTGATCAAAATTAAAAACAAACTAGCTGTAATCCTTTTATGCCTCATTACTTTTTCTTCTTGTAAGAATGATGAAAAGACTGCTGTCAAGGAAATAAAAAAAGAAAACAAAAACACTGAAGAAAATAAAGACGAAATAAAAAGAACAGGTACTATATTCTCTCTTGACAATGAGAATAATACCGAAATAATTAAAATATCAGGCAGCGATGTTAGCGAAGAAGATAATTTTTTGCTTGTTGGTCATAAAAATATATTGATAGTTTCAAAGTATAGAAAAAATAAGGGGAGTCAACAATTAATTCAAAATGATACTTTGCTAATAAGTGACTATAATCATGTCACAATCGATAAGCAACATTTTTCGAAGAAAAAGATTCAAAATATAGATTATTTTCTATTCGCATTGATGGAATCTCCTTTAGGCAATGGAGATCCTGGATTATATTTGAGTTTCATCATGTTAAATAGGAATACCTTACAATTTTATACCTTAAAATATGTTGGAGAACCTACTTTACGATCTGAGAATGCTGTCGAGGGTGAATTCTTAGAAAATGTAGCATTAGATCATAACATTACAATCAAAAAAGAATTATATAAGTTTGCTCAAGAAAGTAAATGGATTTACAAACCATCAGAAGAAGAAAAAGACATTAACTATTATAGAAATTTTGAGCAAAAATGGCATTTAGATAATTATCCCAAAGGTGCGGAATCCTTTTATCCTACTATTGTAAAAAGCACTTATTATTCTGAAAACTTATTTCAATATAACGGAAATTATGATAACGATCAAGTCATTGAAAATGCCGATTTTAAAATTGTTACCTATTTTCGTAATAACATTATAGGATATGATAAGAATAAAAAATTATATTTTCCAATTACTGTAGAATCATGCGCTACAGGTTGTGATAAAAAAATAGAATTTGTATCTAAACATGAAATAGAAATATCATACGAAATGAATGTACAAGAGGCCGATACCATTGATTTGAATAAAATTAAATTTATAAATAACGCTCTGTAAAAATTTCAAACTACAACTGTGTTTAGTAGAACATAATATTAAGAGCTTTCTACGCTGGATAATTCTATTAAATTGAAGGTTCTAAAGTCTAAAGGTGAGATACTAGCGTGTTTTTTAAAATATTTTACAAAATAAGAATCGTCATCAAAACCAAGATGATATCCTATTTTATTGATGTTATAATCAGTATCCAGAAGCAATCTCTGGGCTTCTGCAATAATCCTTTCGTGAATCATTTCAGAAGGGCTTTTATCTAACAACTGACTCGTTAAGTCTGATAATGTTCTGGGCGATATTTGCAGCAGCCCTGCATAATCAGATATCTTAAGTCGTTTTTTATAATTTTCCTCTATACTATTGACAAATTTTATTAATTGCAGCTGTTTTTTATCCTCGGGTAAAACCCTGCGCCCATCAATTGTATTCGATTTTTGCCATCTGTACTGCAACTGAATCAAAAATACTTTGAGATAACACCTTAAAAGTTCATGACTGGATTCCTTTTTATCTGTTAACTCGTTTTTTATCAGGTTTAAATATTCGTCTAAAATAAAAGTGTCGTCTGTATTAAGCGAACAAGACGGTTGTTTCTGATTATTAAACAGATTATGTTTGAAAAAAAACGCTATATCATTATTATTCTGAATGAGAAATTCTTCATTAAACTGAATTAAAACGCCTTTGTAATTGGTATTTCTATCGAAATAATGAATATCATTTTTAGTCAAAAAGAAAAGAGTATTTTCATCGACATCGTATGCTTTAAAATCAACAAAATACCTGCCGCTTCCTTTTTTAAACCAAATGATCTGGTAGTGGTTCGCGGCATGGGCTTTCCTCCTTTTTTTATCATATTTTTTTAAATAACTATCGATTTCATACACCGAAAACTTTGGTAGATTATGCTGATATTGATTTAGATGATATTCAGCAGCATTATTGGGAGTGTCATTATTTTTTTGCATTTGCTGCGATTGATAAATTTATAATTTTGCCTCGAAGAAGTCTCAGCAGATATCATTAAAGTTTCTCACTCTTTACTTGTATTACAACTTTGCCTTTTGCACGACCGCTTTCTACATATTCCAGTGCTTCATTTGTTTGTTCAAAAGCAAATACTTTATCAACTACAGGTTTGATAACCTGAGCTTCAACAAGATTTGTAATTTGTTGTAACTGATTTCCATCGGCTCTCATAAATAGAAAACTAAACTTAACCTGCTTTTTTTGAGCCTTGCTTCTTGTGCTAAAACTAAGCAGTGAAATAATCATTTTGATAAACCATGGCAATCCCAGTTCTTTGGCAAATTCAGGAGTTGGAGGCCCTGAAATAGAGATGAGCTTACCACCCGGTTTTAAAACGTTTAATGATTTTTCAAGTGTTTTTTGATCCTGGCTGTTTACTACAACATCATAACCTTTAAGTACATGTTCAAAATCATGTGTTTTGTAATCGATCAGTACATCAGCGCCCAGATTTTTAAGTAATTCAAAGCTTTTATTACTGGCTGTTGTGGCAACCTGTGCTCCAAGATGTTTTGCCAGCTGTATGGCTACAGTTCCCACACCGCCTGAACCTGCCTGTATAAATACTTTTTGTCCTTTTTTTAAATCTCCACGCTCAACCAACGCCTGCCATGCCGTAAGTGCTACCAACGGGATAGAAGCTGCTTCATTCATAGAAATATTTTTCGGTTTAAACGCCACATCTTTTTCATTTACAGTAATATACTCAGCAAAGGTTCCCACATGGTAATCTGCAGGGCGCGAATATACTTCGTCGCCAACTTTAAATTTTACGACATTTTTCCCCACTTTGGTAATGATGCCGGCTACATCGTGACCCAGAATCATAGGCAGTTTATAAGGAAGCATCAATTTAAATTCTCCTTTTTTAATTTTTGAATCCAGAAGATTAACACCTGCTGAATAAACCTCAATCAAAACATCGTTGTTACCCACAACAGGATTTGGAACATCTGCAAGCTGAAGAGCTCCTTTGGTATATTTATTTATGATAAATGCTTTCATATTAATTTTTTAAAAGTTGATGGCTTTTCTTAGGGTTAATTAATTTAAAGGCCATTTTAGGAAAAAACCTGTTGATTACGTTAAATAGTTTTGCATCGCCAACGCGTATTGTATAATGCTCTTTTTGAAGTCCAGCGATAAGGCCTTTTACCATTTCTTCAACAGATATTTTTTTATCCTTGCGGTCTGCAGTCATCTCTGTAGCAACAAGTGGCGGAATCAGTTCAAATATTTTGACATTACTGCCTATAATCTTCAAATGTTCGCGAAGCGACAGCGTGTAAAAAGCAAGTGCTGTTTTAGAAGATGAATAAGTAGCTTCTAATAGCGATGGAGCCTGACTAATTATTGATGTAGTATTTATTATCGCTGCTTCTTTTCTTGATTGAAGCATGTTCATAAAGATATTATTCAGCCTTATTACGCCCAGATAATTTACTTCCATTTCGTAAGCAGCACCATCAATATGTTTGTCATTTGCAATGCCTAAATTTGATGGCGGTACAAGTACTGCGGCGTTATTATACAAGATATCGATGCCGCCCAATTCTTTTACTTTATTAAAAAGAAGTTTCGCATCTTCTTTATTGGCTACATCACTTTGAATTGTTATGATCGCAGGATTTGTCTTTTTAGCAGCATCAAGTTTGGCCTGATTTCTTCCTGTCACGATTACTTTAGCTCCAATTGCCAAAAACTGTTTAGCGGCTTCAAGCCCAATGCCGGATGCTCCGCCGGTTATTAATATTGTCTTACCTTGTATGTTCATTATTATTTATTTAAAGAGTTATTTTTTATAAATTCCTACTTTTTATACTTTTTAGTCTATTTTGTAATATACTTTTTAGTCTATTTTATATCAAAAAAAAATTAAATGGTATATTGTTCTAATTCAGACTTTAGACTTTTTATAAGTCCCTGCATTGGTTTTGCTGTACCCATAACTCTGCACATTACAATACCACCTTCAACTGATGCTACTAATTTGAACGCAAACACAACAGGATCAAGTTTACTGGAAAACTCACCAATATTAATTCCTTCCTGAAGTACCCCTGCTAATTCCTGCTGACCGCTTCTAAATACTTTGGCTACTTTCTCTTTTATAATGGGGTAATTATCATCTGCTTCTACGCCAGTATTAAGTATAGGACAACCGCCGGAAATATACGTTTCGATGGGGTCTTTATAAAAATCCAAAAACGCAAACACTTTACCTTTTACAGTTTTTGCCTGATAAACCGCGGCTCTGATTCGGTCTGAAACCATTTTCAGTGATAAATCAATAACCTGCTCTGATAAGTCTTCTTTATTTTCAAAATGACCGTAAAGGCAGCCCTTTGTAAGTTTTGTAGCTTCGAGAATATCATCAATATTAACCCCCGAGATACCTTTTTCATTATAAAGCGGTACCGCAGTTTCCAGTATAAATTGTTTTGTTCTTTCAGCCTTAGTAAGCATTCGTTCTTTAATTAGAGCACAAATATACTAAAAAGTATATTTATAAATAAAAATTAATAATAAATTATGTTTTATTTATTTTTTGAAAAACGTCCCGCTAAAGAATTTATTACAAAAGATTTTACATTTTAGCCGTTTCAAAATTTTCTCTGGACTATGCTTTTTACAAACAAAGCCTCATATTCTTAATTCTTTAAATACTGTACAATTTTTTATCTATTTAATTAATAAAAACACTTTTTAAATACCAAAAAAATACACAAAACACATATGTAAGATTTTTACATACCTAAAATCGTACTTTTTTACTCCCCTTTCAAATTGTTATTATTCAACTTTGCTGTATCAATTATAATGCACTGTTTATTAATTGCTTATACATTGATATTACTATCCATATTTTACTAACCATTAATTAATTATTAACCTTAAAGTTTTTACAAATGAAAAAATTCTTCAGATTAACAAGTTTGCTATTTATTATGGCAGTAGTGTTTAATTCCTGTGAAAAGGAACAAGAATTAAACGAGCCGCAAGCCGCTGGCAAAGAAGCAGCACAAAGTACAAAAGACGTGTCGCAAAACACGAACAAAGAAGCCGCCGCAGCTGCTGCCTTAGCAGGTGGCGGTGCCGGAGCCAGAACAATTACATTGCAAACCAATACACTATCGTGTCCGGGTGGTTTGTGCACATCGTATGGCGTTTGGTCAGGGGATATTTACACCGTTTGGTTCCAGATGAAATTTAATTCAGGGTTTTATTGGAGCAGAGGCGGTAAATGCGGATATGGTATATTAATTGGTGATCAAAACACCGGTGGCGATCCGGGATGGGATGGCAATGGCGGTAGTGCCCGATTTATGTGGTATTGTCCAAACGGATCAAACAGTGCCAAAGGAAGCGGCGCTTACCTTCAGCCCTACGTTTATTATAAAGATCAGCCGGGACAATTTGGTAATGATTTTGGAAAAAAATACTTCATACAAGAAGGTGTGACATATAATTGTCAAATATCTGTTAAACTAAATACAGGATCAAATACTAACGGATATGTCAAATATTATGTAAATGGTACAGAGTTATTAAATCAAACTATTCGTTGGGTAACTAACGATTCTAAGCGAAATGTAAACGCAGTAAGTCTTCATACTTTCCGTGGCGGTAGTCAGGAATACTGGAAAGCTCCTGTAACAAGTTCTATTTATTATGCCAGTGCAGCTTGGGATGCTCAATAAATAGTTTGTAATTGCTCCATAAACATCAAAAGTCAAAAAGCCCATTTCATACGAAATGGGCTTTTTTTGATTTTCTAAGATTTTTAAAATTATAACCTTTGCTGCTCCTCAGTTTGCCCTTCTTTCTTTTTGTTGACCAAATTCTGATTTCCAAAATTATAACGAAATCCTAGTCTAAAACTCTGGGTATCGCCATAAGACTTAAAGTAATTATACTGGTCTGCATAATTCGTAACCACCTTTTCTTTTTCTCCGCGATAAATATCCGAAAAGATGGCGTACACTTCTCCATTGCCTTTCCATATTTTCTTGCGAATAGATGCAGAAAGATTTGAGGTCTGACTGATTACAAAAGTACCCTGTACGGATGAGGAATTGTATTGAAAATTTAGTTCTCCCGTTAAATCTTTCTTTTTGTTGAGTACAAAACGATTGCTAATGCTCGTATTATAAGTCGGTTTTCCGTTTTTATAGAAATTCCCATCCCTACCCTGAAAACTATCTTCGACATAACTTAATCCTGCCTGAATCCCGGATTCCCAGAAATCATACAAAGTAAGGTTGGTATTAAACTCCAGTCCAAAAGCAAAATCTTCTTTAATATTCGTAAAATGATACACCAGCATATTGGTTTCATAATCCTGATAAGAAATTTCCATAGAAGGATTTTTCTCCAGACGGTAAAAAAGATCAAAATTGTATTTATTTTTAAGCGTATAAAGTAAATTGATATTATGGCTAATGGTTGGCAGCAATTTGGGATCTCCCACAAAATAGGAATAGGAATTATAATAAGAACGAAATGGATTTAACCTGCTGTATTGCGGGCGCGTAATTCGCTTGCCGTACGAAATACCAATTTCATGACCTTCTGAAGGCTTATAAAGTCCATAAAATGTTGGAAAAAGCTTAAAATAATGCTGTTCATTGATTTCAGAAGTAGTAACCGAATTTCCTTCCAGACTTGTATATTCACCGCGTAAGCCTGCTTTAAGACTCCACTTTCCAAATTCTTTGCTATAACTCGTGTAACCCGCCAATATAGATTCGTCATAAAGAAAAAGACTGGTTCTATTAGGATTGTTCACAAAATCACCATTGATTTCGTCTTTATAATCAAGATTACTTTGAGCTTTTACATTCCCGAATTTTAGACCGGCTTCCAGCGTACCGTTTTTTTCATTCGAATAATCGGTCTGGGCTGAAAAAAGCTGAATATCCTGTACATTATCGCTAATAAAACGCGTAGTTCGATAAGGACTTTCTTCAGGAAGCGAAAATGCAGAAACAATATCCTGACGTTCCTGACGCCAATATTGTGTAAAATCTGCTGTTACCGATACTTTTTCTTTTGCGTTAAACAAATGATCAAAAGACATATTGTAAGCATTATTTCGTAACGGATTTCTACGGTTGTTTCGGGTTACATACAACGAATCCAGAACACCATTCGAACCGTAAATAAACGTTGGAACTGTAAAATCTCCCTTTTGTTGAGGCGTTACTAATCCGGTAGCTCCGGCAGAAATCGTATTAAGTGAATCAATTTCATACGAAGCCTGAAGGCGGTAAGAATGCTGCTCCAGAGACTTTGACTTACGCCTCATGATGCTTTCCCAACGGGAATCGATCGAGCCATCTTCTTTTAAATAATGTACAACATCTGTCCCTTCATTGACATATACACCAGAACCAAGGCCATATCTTCCAGCCAGGGACAATTTTTCTCCTTTATAAAACTGATTTACAGACGCAATTCCTTTTGGGTATTTAGATTGCACATATGCGGTATTTACAGAGCCTTTATAACCTAATGATAAATTCTTTTTTAGTTTAATGTTCAAAACAGCACTTCCCTGCGCTTCGTACTTTGCAGGCGGATTGGTGATGACTTCTATCGATTTTACCTCCTCACCGCTTGTACCTTCTAAAAACTGCTTCAATTCTTCCCCACTAAGATAAACCTTCTTATCGTTGATGGTTACCAGTATACTCTGACTGCCGCGAATACTTATTCCTCCTCCGGAACTGGTCATTACTCCGGGCGTTTTACTTAGAATTTCCCACGCATTATTGGATGAAAGTGATGAGTTTTCTACCGAAAATTCGAGCCTGTCAGTCAGCCGTTTTACAATAGGCCTTGTGGAGGTAACTGTAACACCCTCAAGATTGTTCGAAATTTCTTTTAAAGAAAGCACACCCAAAAGTGTATCTTTTTGAATGGTAATTTTTTTGTAATACTCTTCAAAACCAATTGCTTTCATTTTTAGCAGGTAATCTCCTTTTACTATACCGCCAAAACGAAATTCTCCGGACTCATTTGTTTGTTCTGCCTTATAACTAACAGAATCGTTTGCCTGCAGAAGCAGGACATCTGCGAAAGGTACGGCTTGATGAGAGCCGTCGACTACCTTTCCAGACAAGGAAACTTCTTGCGCATAACCCGCAAAAGAACCCCACAGCAGTAACATGATTAATTTTTTCATTGATGATTTATTTGATGCAAATCTCTGTAAATCATTTTCCGAAAATGGTTAACACAGGGTTAACGAAGGGTTAAACACCATAGGATAAAAAACGTATTGTAAATACAAAAAAGCTTTTGGCAAAGACTTTTTAGTTCTCGCGGGCGTTGGCTTGATTTATCGAATAGTAATTGGGTTAAAGTACGGTTAACGGTCTTGTTTTTAAATTGAAAAAGCTTAAAATATGATAGATTTGTATCCACAAAAACAAACTGATTCGCTGTACGGATCAAAACATTAAAAACAAATGAAAAGAAAAATAACGCTCTTAATTGGTGCCTGTATCTTTACAGTAATAGCTCTGGCCACAATTCAAGGCTATTTTATCTACAATACCTATAAATTATATGAAAAGGAAATAAATACCTCTATCAAAAAACAAATTGCCCGTTTGGAAGATACAGAAGAATGGGAAAAAATAAACGATACCTGGTCGATACATTCAAAAAAGTATGCAAAAGAATATGCAAAAGGAAAGATAACCAGACCAGCTTTTACTAAATACCTCACCATCAAAAAAGATTCGCTTTCAGGAGCGATGAAAACGTATATGAAAAAGATGGCACAGCCGGAAGATTATGATATTGATTATTCTGTTTATCTTAATTCAATAACAGTAATAAAGGACGGGAAAAAAAGTACCTTATTTGATGGAAAAATACTAATCTTAGCCAATGATACTTTAAAGAAAAACAAAATCCTTTCTTCGATGGGGCGTTGGGAAACTAAAGATAGTAATGACGAACTGATACTGGTAATAAAAAGTAACCGCTACTACAGTTTTGATGAATTGCAGCAAATCATTATTTCCAAAATGGCTGGTTTATTGCTGTTTTCAGTCGCTTTAATGGCTTTTGTGGTTTTCTTATATTATATGTCGCTCAAAAATCTTATCTCCCAAAAACGAATTGCTGATATCAAAACGGACTTTGTAAATAATATTACTCACGAATTTCAAACGCCGCTTGCTACAATGGATATTGCAATAAAAACATTGCAGCGAAAAGACAAACAAATGAGCCCGGAACATTACAGTAATACGCTCGCCATGATTGCAAGGCAAAATGAAAGACTGCAAAAATTATTTCGACAGGTAACAGAAGCCTCTGTTGCTCCTATTGCCAATAAAGACAGTATTCAGGTTACGAGCGAAGAAATAAAGGATATGATTGACGATTTTAAGCTTTTTAAACCAGATATCACTATTGAATTCACTAGCCAAAAAGAAGCCTTCACAATTTCAATGGATCGTTTTCATCTTAATACAATTCTAATCAATCTTTTAGATAATGCTGTGAAATATGGCGCTACTAGAATTGTGACCGACTTAAAAATAACGGCCGGAAACTTTATTCTTTCTGTAAAAGACAACGGAAAAGGTATTCCTGTTCAGGAGCAGTCTTCGATTTTTGATAAATTCTACAGAGTCGACAAAGGAAATATTCATAACAACAAAGGACTTGGCCTGGGGTTATTCTATATTAAACAGTTGGTACAAACGTATGGCGGAACAATTAGTGTCAAAAGTGAAGAACATACAGGATCTTTATTCACAATAACAATTCCGATATGAAACATCATATTTTATTAGCCGAAGATGATTTTGATTACGCTTCTATATTAAAGCAATATCTTGAATTTTCAGGCTTTAATGTAACCTGGGCAAAAGATGGCAAGGAAGCTTTGAAAATTTTTTCGGCTACCCAACCGGATATCTGCATTCTGGATGTCATGATGCCTCACATGGATGGCTTTACGCTGGCTGAAAATATTATCGATAAATATCCTGAAACACCTTTTATCTTTTTAACAGCGAAAAGCTTTAAGGAAGATAAAATAAAAGGACTACGCCTTGGGGCCGATGATTATGTCGTAAAGCCTTTTGAAGTTGAGGAATTGATTTTAAGGATTCAGAATATCCTGAAACGAAGTCAAAAACCTGTTGCAGATAATACCGCAAAAACTATTGTGTTTTCTATAGGCACCTATGTTTTTGATGGTGAAAATTATACCCTTTCACATGAAAAAATTACACACCGAATTACCGAAAAGGATGCGCACCTAATCCGGTTTTTATATGCCAATAAGAATAAACTGGTCAAACGTGAAGATATTCTGAAAGAAATCTGGGGCAATGACGACTTCTTTTCCGGACGAAGTATGGACGTTTTTATCAGCCGTCTCAGAAAATATTTTAGCGAAGATCCGGACATTACTATTCCCAGCGTAAGAGGTTTGGGATTTAAGTTTAATACTAAAAACGAATAAAAATTTAAAACTTCTCATTATGAAAATCATTTTATTTTTAACCTTGCTAATTTGGAACACTTTAGCGCAGGCACAAACAGCAGAAGCAACTTCGGGAAATACAACAGCGGTTGCCAAAGCTCCTTCAGGTCAAACAAAAACCACGAGATCATCTGTATCTGTTTCTATTTCAAATTCAGATAATTATTATTCTTTATCGGCAAATTTTGATGCTTCGAAAAGTAAAAAGCTGGAAAAATTATTGTCTGATAACTTAGACAACAATATTTTATCAACTGAAACCGGAAGCAAAATTTGGAAAAAAGACAACGAAGGTCAAACCGCTTATTCTTTTGTATTAAAGGATGGAAAATTAAAAGCTAGTATTGATAAAGAATTAGTATCTAAAGAAACCTTTGAAAAATTAAAAGCTCTGGGTGAAAAAATTTCTGAAACACTTTCAAAAGATTAAACAATTGTAAAATATACAGAAAAATAAAAGTTCGCAAATTATTGATTTTCGGCTTTTTATTTTTGAATACGAACCTTCAGAAAATTTAAAATTATCTTTTTACTTATTTTGTATTATTATCATTATCGTTTATACTGTTTAATCTTTTTTCCATCCTTTGGGCTATTAAAATGGAATAAGTTTTTGCTACAAATAAATAGCCAATAATTGCAGGTATAATACATAAAAAAGTCATCGTAAGGTAAACTAATAAACCTTGCGCTATAAATTGATCTATAAAACTGAAAAAAAATGGTATCGAAACTAAGCCTAACAGAAAAAGTAAAACAGCAAACTTCCATAAAATTCGATCATACCAATTTAAATTAATTTTAATATCTTCATTACTTAAATCTAAATATAATAGAACTTGTTTGATGTGTGTCCAATTATAATTTAAACCCAATTTATCTTTTAATCTAATATATTTAGGTATAGATTTATAATTTGTCTCTATCCCAGATCGCATAAAAAAGCAAGCTTCTTTCCATTCATTTTCGAAAAATTGCTTTTCAAAATCTGTTTCAAATTTATCAAATAATGAATGTGCAGTTTTTAAATTTTGTAATTTTTTAAGCTTCCCTCTTTCTAATACATTTATTTTTAGCAGTGACCATAATGCTCCAAAAACAAGAGCTATTAAAGGAGTAAATTTTTCAATCATATTGTTTTATTAGTAAATTAGTTTGTAAAGAAAATAAATATTTTAGAATAACCTTATCTTGGATTAGCTATCTTCAAAGAACCGATAAGGAAATACGTTCGATGATTTGCTTTTTAAATGCTTCATAAAACTTTCACGCAAATATTCCCATTCACTCTCTGGCATTTTTTCTTTTTGAGATTTGTTTATCTTTATGTAAATATCAACTGTTCTACTGAATCCCTCTTTAATAGAAAATTCTTTTCGAGTTCCTTTCTCTACTTTAATATGAGTAATCGAATTTTTAAAATGATTAAACCCAAAAGCTTTTATATCCGCTATAGTTACAATTCGACCCCTTGTTAATAAAGCATTTCGATAGAAAAAAATACGATCCTGATCATTTTGACTAGTAAAACCACCAACAGTTGTCGTGATTAATTGAATTGGTTTGTTTGAATTAAACAGTTTGTCTTCAGACTGTAATATTGTTCCTGCTTTAATATTATTCCCATCTTCACCAGAAGTTGACCAATAATTTACTTCGAATGATTGCTCATCTAATTCATCAACTCTTGGTTTGATTATTAAATGAGGATGATTGTTTTTAGAAATCTCGCTTTGACTTATTTGTTCATTAATAGACAACAACAACTGATTAATTTCAGTTAAAGATTTGGAAGCAAAATCCTTGCCTATATAAGAAAAGGAAGAACCTTCATCTTTTAATAAATCTAATACTTTTTGAATCAGTTCAGATGCGCTTCTTCCATCAAATTTAGGCGTTCCTGTTGTTCGCAAAACAGCTATACCGTCTTCCAAAGCACTATCTTTAAACTCTTTGATTTCGTAATGATGATTAGATTCATCTATCACGTTTTCTATATCAAGATAAATACTTTTTTCTGTATCAAGTACTAGATATGACAGTACATTTTTAAGCACTTTGCTAATAGTATGGCGTTTTTTATTAATTACCGGAAAACAATTGATCTGAAAAAATACATTGTCTATTATTTCAGGAATTAAAGATTCAGGAAAAACCATTTTTATCCAAATAATAGGTTTATCATTAGTATTGGTTACTTCTTCAAAAGAATCGTGCTTTAAATTGTAATTATGTATTACTTTATACTTCAAGATACCTTTTAATGTATAAAAGTCATCAAAGTAAAAATCATTTACTTCCTGTGTTATTTCTCTAAGGTGTGAACTGCTTTTATTTAAATTATTAGTAATACCATGGTGCGGCACATTATATCCTGCTTGTACCATTATCCGGGCATCATCATAAAAGCATTTCATGTTTTTTAAGTAATAATGAAGCATTTCTTTTTGCTGCTTATTCTTGATATCAATATGTACCATTAAATCCTCGACTTCCAAAACATTTGGGTTGCTCATTTCTATACCCAGAAAAACTTCGCCCGAGGGCAACAAATTATGGTAATCCTGAACAGGTTCTCTTTTTAAAGCATCTAAAACTTTATATAAGTTACTTCCGTAAGCAATATACTTTATTGCGCAAGAAGATAATTTTACCTCTAATGTGGGGGAAAAAGCTATTTCTTTTATAATTGGCTCTAAAGGATTATAGATATTATGAATTCTTTTATTGGTAGTAAACTGATTGAGTAACGAAACTTTTGCATTATTTTCTAAGGGCATTGCATACAAAATAGCCTGCGAGGGTCTGGCGGCCATAGTTGCTTGCGGAAACATAATTTCGAGAATTCTTTCTACAATACCCGTATTAGAATCTTGAAGTTCGTCTGAAATTTTCTCTAATTCATGCGACAAGGCATTTAGCATCAATGACACCAATGGATCAAATGAGGTTTCCATCTCAAGATCTTTAGTACCCCAGGCTTTTGCAGCTCTTTTTAATATTCGATCTTTTATTTGATCTTTTTTCATATTCTTATTTTTAATCGAATTTTAAAAGTTGGATCATGATTACATTTTTTGCTTTGGATATCTACTTAAAAAAGTAAATATGCTATTATTCAACTAAGTGCCAAATTTCATTTTTAAATTTCCATGATTCATTTTCTTTTATATATAATTTCCCATATGTATGGTATATTGAAGATGTAGAAACTATGGCAGAATCTACAGATTTATTAAATGTGATATTTTCTATTTTATATGGTAAGGTGAAATATTTTGAGGAATGATGACAATCTAGAAGTACTCTCGCATTTTCTTCATTTTTTCCATAACTGGAAGAACCAAAACCATACTTCAATTTCCCTAGCGCCTTTTTTTTGTAGTCGTTGGTTAAAATTAAAGGTTTTAAAAAATTATCATTACAACTAATTTGATTGTAAAAAAGTGAATCTACAAATACAAATTTTTCTTTAAGAAGAGAGATGGTATTTATTGGTAGATTTTCTGATATAGAAACTTTAATTTTTTCTTGTGTTATAAAATATTTTAATTTTGGAAATCTCTTGACATATATTTCGCCATTTGTACATAGTTCATTTTGTACTATTTCTTTTATGGAGTTTTCTAATTCAGAAGTAGACGTTATTTCTGAATTTTTTTTCGAATCTTGTTCCCACTTTTCAAAAAATTTATCTGTATTAGTTTCTTTTGATGCTTTGCAAGAAATGAGTAAAAAACATAATATTATAATAAAGATATTTAAGTATTTCATATTTTTCAGTATAAAGATTTCATTGCCTGCAATAAGTAACTTCTTTTTTTTCTGAGAGCAACCATTTATTTACCTGAAATAAAGTTGTTTTGAGAATAAAGTTTTAACAATAATAAAACCTGAGAATAATTTAAATCATCAAACTTATTGATGTTTTGAAATTGATCATCTTTAAAAAATATAGATTTTTCTTTTTCATTTTTTAAGCTAAAGAATAACAATCGATTATTGATTTTTTTAATTCTAAAAAACGGCAAAAAATCATCTGTAAGAAAAGTAATTTTCTCAATGTTATGCTTATTAATTTCTTCATAGTCAACTTGCATAATTACTTTCATTTTTAAATCAAGTACGATTCTTTCATATTCATTTTCTTGAGTTAATAAAGCATACCTTCCATCAAAATAATAGCAATCAAACTGAGGTAAACATTCGTTACAATGTCCATTAATTTCAAATTGATAAGCATCATAAATCCTTATTCTATTTTCATTAATTTGATAATTTACCACGTATTTTGCTTTTACTTGCTCCAAAGAAGCATTTTCTTTACTATTAAAAATATCCCATATTAAATTATAATTTCCAGAGGGAACTTTTCTTATTTTAGGCATGGAATCATTTATTGAATAAAATTTATTAGGATAAATAAAATCTCTTGGAAAATCCATGTTTTTAATCTCTAATGCATTTACTCCTTTATCCTGCTTTTTATTCTCTTTACAAGAAAAAACAAAACAAATTAGTATTAAAATTGATTTAATCTTTTTCATAGATTACTTGTTTTTCTTTTCTTTATTTGCTAAATACTTATCGTAGGTTAAATTAGTTATTTTACTTTTTCTATAGATTATAAAAAGTGAAGTAGCTCATCAAACATTCTAAATTGTCAGTTAAAATCTATAACTATCAGGAACACATATCCTTCTAGTTGAATCAATCCTGCATTTTATAGAATTTTTCGAATTATAAATGAATTTTTTATTTTTAAATTCAAAGTATTGTATTGAATCTATATTATTAGTTAATACAAATAATTTGCCTTTATTTAGACCAAGACTTGTAGCAACACCAGCATCCCATTCAGTAAAAGGAATGTATAGTTTGTTTTTAGAAAACAAAATAATTACATTAAAGGTTTTAGAATTTAAATTTAGCCCATTGTCTGTACCTAACGCTAACCAATAAAAAGTCCCCTCTTTGTTCTTAAACGAATACATGTGCAATAAATAATAGTTATAGTTTATATGATTTCTGCTTAATTTATCGTTGATTATATATTTCTTTTTTTCAAATAAAATATAAGTGCCATTTTTAATATCCCTTTGCGTTAGTACTAATGTCGCTTTGTTATTGATTTTTATTTTAACATTATCTTTAGTATCTATTTCAGTGTATTTACAAATTTTATAATCAATGGGATTTGAAATTATATCATCAAGTCCATCATCTAGGCATCTCCAATTCTCTTGAAAGTTAAACGGAAAAATTAATAATAGTGATGCAAATAAGTATTTAATCATGATTTCAGGATTTTTTTTTGTTCAGTTTATCAATATCTGCTTGTAAACGTGTGTCAATAAAAAGATGACTATATTTTGATGTTCCGTCTTTTCTTAATACCTTATTCTTACCGTATTTTTTAACCTGTCTTTCGTATGATTCATCAGCTGGGGTAAGTTTGCCCCCTTTTGCGATTTCATTTTTAAAAAGATAGTTACGATACCCTAACCATTGTGTTGCATTTGGAGTTGGGTCAGTAGTGATGCCACTTTTTTGATCAATTACAGCCTTAATGACAATATCTGCATTTTTTAACTCATTAAGGTCTTTTTAAATCAATTCGAGCTTTAGTAAAATCATCATAATTTAAAAAACCAACGTGATTTACTTTTATCAACTATAGAATACCAATCATTACTTATGCCACGAGTACGTTCATACTCAGTTTGTCCTTTGCTTGGCAAAACAAATACAAATCTATCATTATTTTTTACTAATGAATAGTTCTTAATGTTGTAGAGACTTATCTTATTTTTCCTGACGCCCCAATCTAAATAATCTAATTCCCCATCATTATCAAAATCTGCAAAAACTCTTTCGTCATCAAATCCATTATAAAAAATCCACGAACTTATTAGTTGATTTTCATCTATCTTAATTAAAAGATAGCTAAAGATACTTCCGTTCATATTAAAATTTCTATTTTCTAACCCTACCAAAATAAAATCATTTTTGCCAAAATGTAAATAACTTATTGTTTTGAAATATAGATATGGATTCTTCTCAATAATAGTATTATGCACTTTATTCAATAAAGAGTCTATGCTAATTTTGACATTATTAATTTCTAAATATTCCGAATGAAACATAGCGTATGTAGGAGGTGTGTATTTGTATGTGTATAAATAAAATTTATATTTTGTACCAATTCGTTTTTTTACTAATGAAATTGAATCATTATTTACTGTTGACTGTGTTTCTCCTTCGTAATAAAATTCAACATCCTCTTTTTCATTAAATAAATTGGTTAATCTATTTAATTTATTTAGTAGCTTTTCTGGAGATCTAAAATCTGTATATTTGTTTTTTGACAGATTTTTTTTTTGTTTGGGATTCTCCATTCAAAACAAAAAAAATCACAAAACCTATTAATAATATTTTTTTCATAGATCTACTTATTTTTCTTTTCTTTATTTGCTAAATACTCATCGTAGGTTAAATTAGTTTTTTTACTTTTTCCATATATTGAAATCTTCCATCTCAATCAAAGCTTGTAAAACCATTTCGTTTTCTTTTTATCGATTGAACTATAATTAAACAAATCATCATAGTGATTTTTATAATTTTGTTGCTTTTTTGTTGGTTTAACAATAATGTATTGTTTTTGTTTTATAAATTTATTTGCCTGTAAGCTGTACAAACTAATTTTTTCTTCATTTTTTTTCCAATCTATAAAATCTAAATTACCATCAAAATTAAAATCTCCAAAACAGTTTAGAGTAATTTCCGGGCAATCAATAAAAGCAAAACTGGCTACTATCTTTTCATTTTTAATTTCAAATAAAATCAAATGATAATAGAGTACATTACTAAAATAACGACGCTCGGTGACACGAAAAACTATAAAATCCTTATTATTAAATTTAAACGTATAATACTCTTCAAATTTCACATAGGTTTGATATTTTGTCGAGCCATTAATTGCATTAGTAAATAAAGAATCTAAATTTATTTTATTGTTTAGATATAATAAGTATTCAGTTCTGTTATTGATCTGATCTTCTTGTATCGAATCATTACTTATATGAAAAATTGGCGGACTTTCACTAATTTTAATAGGTATTAAATTTGATTTATGAACTGTCATTGCCATTCCAAAAGGAGGAAGTATACTATATGGTTCGTTATTATTTACCACACCTAATCCACGATTTATAAAGTTTATAGAACTGCTTCTTAATTTATAATAATCAAAATTTTGAGAATAACAATACGTTGATATCGTTAAAATTAGAATTAAACTATTTAATATTTTTTGTTTCATCTTCATAATCTTTAATCGTTTTTAAAGGGGCCACTCCGTATGTTTTACCAACTATTCTAAAAATATGGTATCGACCAGAAAATTTTATTTGGAAAGCTCCTCTATGACCCGAATCAGGATAACCTAACCAACCTGTACATCCATTTGTTGGATCTTTATCAGGATACAGAACACTCAATAATACTGCTGAAATACAACTGATCATAGATGTATTTCTTAACTCCGGACTAGCCCTTGTTTTCCAAAAAGCAGCTGCATTAGCTTTATTCTGGGACGTTCCTTGCCCAGATAAATAGCTGTCCTTATCTAAATGAACAGTTATCTTATTTTGCATTTCCTGCATTCCGTAATAATAAACTTTGGATTCAGAATTTATTTTTCTACTATTTGCCATCGAATAAGCATAATAAAAAGGAACAGAACCTACTCCTTCCGCATAAGCCCAATTTGCTCTGTCCAACATTTGCGTATTAGTTAATTTATACTTTTCAGTAAAATAAATAATCTTATCATCTGAGATTGTTTTTCCTTTTTCTAGTTCAGAAAATGAAACTTGATCAGTGATATAAACATTATTATCTTTTCCTATTTTTCCAAGATATTTACCCTCTTTTGTATAAAAATATCCATCTACGTACTTTAATTCAGGAAATATTTCTAAAGTAACATTTTGAAACCTTGTGTCTCCATTAACCTCGGCTATATAAAGTATTCTATTGTCGCTCATATTTTTTTTTTTTTATGTTATCCCCAAAATCCCCTATTCTTCTCAGCATTTTTTTTCTCCATTTCATCATGCCAATTATCCTGATACGCTTTCCATTCATCACGAGTGTAATCTATACCATTTCGTGTAATATAAATTTCTGTTTTTAGTTCTTCTTCTCTTTCTATTTGCTTTAAGGTTTTGTCTCTTGGTTTATCAGTAACTTCTTCAAGGGTTAATTGTTCTTTCAATTCAGCATAACCATCTGCTTGTACATTTCCGGAAAGTTTTACTTCTTTCAATCCTTCACTAATTTCTCGTCCTGTAGCTTCTTTTACTTTTATTGTTATAACTTCTCCTTCTTCAAAATTTCTTGTTTTTACTAAAAGATTAACTTCTTGCTTGACTCGAGCACCAGTTATATTTTCTTCCATCTTCGCACACATCCAAGAAACATTAAGAATCTTTTTCTTTTTTAATCCCTTATTTGGCGGCACAATATTTTCTGGCTCACTGCGCTGTCCGCAATCTGTGATTTTTATATCTACACCTCCGTAATTGCATTTTATAGCACTTTTTAAGAGCAGCGGAAATTGCTCCTGGATTTTTGATGTTCCAACATTCTTCCAGTCTCCTAATTGCATTACAGAGGCGCATGGGCTGGAACTTTGTGGGCTTTTTTTGCAATTACCTTTAAAGATCAGGCTCTTCATGTCTTTCTCTTTTACGGTTGCGGTTTTCTTGTCCTGAATTGTTGGTGTATCAAAATTCACTTTTAAATCACCAACCGGATTTGTGCAAAGCGTGCATTGCAATTTTGCGCCATCAATCACCATTTTAAAAGCATCCTCAGCTTTTTCTTCTTTTTTCTTTTCCTGCTTGTTTTCTTCCTGTCCCTGCTCTAATTGCGAACTTCGTGCCTTAACATTATCGCTCGCAGCTCTTTCGTTTATCAAATCAATATTTTTGCTAAAATCAAAGATTTCCTCTTTTTCTTTTTGCTCTTTGGCCATGCGTTCCCTGAATTTTTTATTCCAGTGATCCGGATCGCTGCTGCCTTCTCCAAACATATCTTTTATCCAACCCATAACACACTATATATTATATTTTTACTTTCATTTTCAACTTTCAGAAAGCCTTCTAACAATAAGCCTTCTTTATTATGACATAATTTTCCCCAATAACTTTTTATCTCTTCGTTATCAGAGATTATTTTGTTATTAAAATTATCTGTCTTTTGTGCGGAGATTATTAACTCTGCTTTCTTATTATTTGCCAGGATTTCTTCGGTAATTTCAGTATCATCAAAGTCTAAAAGAGTGGTTTTTCTTTTTACAGGCATTTTGGCATGATCGTTTTCACCAAATAGCCCATGAAAATACAAACCAAACATTGCAGGGGTTTTTAAGTAAAAAACCGTTTGCTCTTCGTCTTCTAAAACCTCGGTTATATCAGCCAGAAAATCTTCAAATTCAAAACCTTCATAATCTTTTCTCAGTTCCTGCTTTGTTGCTTTCCAGCGCTTTTGCATGTCTGTAAGATTAAAGATTTTTACAATTTCGCCTTTGTCATTTACACCTGCATGTACGGTGTCAAATGCATAAAGATCTTCTTTTAATAATTGTTCGTTTTCTATCGATTGCTTCGATTGAAAAGTTACTTTACTGGTAAAAAGATTAAACACAAATAAATCTTTTACTTTTCCCAAAAAAGTAATCTCGACATCACGAATACATGCAATACCTATTTCCTTTTTGTTTTTTAAAAAATTGTTTGTGATGGTTGTAAATCTGTAAACATACTTTTTTTTCAAAACGGGATTCAAAACAAATTCCTCTATAAAGTGCTCAGATGAAATCATATTCAATTATTTTTTAGGATATTCTACCCTTATTCTACTATTACACTGATCCATTCCTAACCAGTCACGGTTTGAAGACCAATGAAAATACTGGTTTCTTAATACCCTCAGTAAAGCCTGAGCCTCATCATCTATTTCGGCTTCCTTTTCAGGTTCAGGCTTAGTGGGATCTTTATACTCTTTTTCCCAGGCATATACGGGCGGCGGTTTGGTCTGATCATCCGGAGCCGTATATTTTCCTTCTTCCCGCATCATTGCACGATTTTCGAGGTATTCTTTCCTTTCTTCGTCTACAGTACGCTGGTGCGCTCTGGCATAAGCCTGATCTTTCTCGTAATCCAGCTTTGGCTGGGTTGATGGTATATTGTCTTTTGACGTTTTGTTTTGTTCGTAAAACCCGGCATCTTTCATCTTTTTTATAGCCAAAACTTCGGCATCACTGGCAAACTCCCACTCTCTGTTGTCTTGCAAAACATGTTTTTTAAGATAGGATTTGGCCTGAACCAACACCGGTAAATTTGAAATGGAATAATTATCAATTACGCTTTTAGGCATATTATCCAGTTCAACAAAGGGCCTGAAATAATCTTCCATAAAATGCAGCGGAATATAACTGTATTCTTTTCGCATATTACGATGACTTGTTAAGGCTTCATAATTGGCTTGCCTTAGTGCGTAGGTCGCTCTAAAAAAACCACTTAATCTCGAAAACAATTCTATTACCTTAACAGGATAATACCAGCCTGTTCTGGTTATTTGTATTTGTTCATCTGTAAACCAATAATTATCGATTAGCTCCTGTCTCATTTTTTTTAATTCTCCGCTTGCCGTAAGAGCGGTTTTAGGGTTCAAAAACGCAGTGGTTTCTATCTCGTCTATTGTCTCGGGTTCGTTCATATATGCCCCTCCAATATCACAGTGTACTCCCGGGAAATTTTTCTCGATCAGGCGATCGCTGCCATCATGGTTTTTTGTAGCATATTTAGTATCTACGCGTGTCAGGGCAAAATTTTCGCGGTGTTCGTCTTTGGCTGTAAAATGCACGATTTGCTGCACGGTACCCATATTTTGCAGGTTCAGCTCGACTTCATCATCTGTAAAATAAGAATCTGCTAAGTGTACTACACCTTTTTTCTCGACAAAATCACCACCCATTTCGCCTATTTCTCCATAAGACGAAACGGTATCATAAATGCCTAAAAAACGCACTATAAGTCTTATCTCATCGAGATCTTGCGGATGTTTTACTATTCCTTTTTTAAGTAAACTAATGCCCAAATGCCCAAATTTGGGGATTCTGCCGTTTATAATAGAAGAAGAATCTACCGGTTTTCCGTCGCGATCATGATACAGATTTACTGTAGTAGTCTTTTTTATCGCATCTGCTTTAAAGTCTAATTGCCTCGTGTCGATTCCTGTAAGGCCTCCTTCGTTTTGCATTGCCCTGCTTTTGGGGATGGGGCTCTTTTTATGTAATGCTTTGCCCAGGGACTCATTATACTCTGCTTCACCCACTTTTGTTGCAGCATATACTCCCTTGTTATTATTTACCTCTGCCACAAAATTACGTGCCGATGCTGCACCACGGCTGAAACCAAATACATCGAGCGTAATTTGGGTTAGTTTTTTACGCTTATTTGTCTCGCTTTTCTTTTGGTCACCTATTTTATCCGCCAATTCTTCACATCCTTTGCGTACTCTGGCCCTAATGCCTGATTTACTGCCTGCCCCAAAGGCAAAACCATCATCATCATCTTTGTCTAATTTAGTGGTACCCATACCCTCAACGTATATCTTGTAATCATCATTACAACAAGTCCACATTCGGGCTACATTGCTGTAATCGTTGCTAAAACTGTTATCGGTACCCAGTTTGTCTTTCCAACCCCTTTGTGAAGCAGCAAGATATACATCTTCTTCAGGGTAAGCTTCCAGTTCCTTTTGTTGGTATCGATCTCTATCTGTGATCTCCAGTAATTCTTCAATCCGTTTTAGGTTCTTTACTCCTTTCTCTTTTTCGGCCTTTTTCAATTTCTCGTATCTGTCGGCGTCTCGATCTTCAATTTCCTTGTTACTCAAGTTCCAGTTAGGATTAGCTAATCCGCCTCTGGCGTGTTTGGTTCTTAAATCAGTATTGTACATATTGTTTAATGTACCGTCTATAAAAATCCCGAAATTAAGATGAAATTCCTCTGTTGGTTTAAGATCTTCGCTTGAACCTGTATTGTATACAAATGATTTCCCCATGATTATTCTTTTATTTTAAAAACTCTAACCATATTCCCCAAATTGACCATGATATCCTTACCATTTCCTTTAAGCCTTACCGTTACAAAATCGTTGGGCATACTTGTTCTAAATTCCAGCTCGGCTTGTATTTCTTGATTGTCCTGGAATACTTCTTTAAAAGCTTCAAAAATCAATTTCTCGTCGAATACAATATAACCGCTATATTCCAGCCCGTTTTTATCTTTCCAGTCGAATGCTAGACTTCTAGGAATAGCTCGTTTTTTATAGTTATCATTCATTAATCGCTCATGAAATAAGTCTTCTCGCTCTCCATTGAAACCCGTGAACTGAAAATCACCTACTTCACCTTCCCGCTGTATAATAAAAGTAGGTTTCCAATTGTATTTTTCTCTATAGGTATCCCATACACCATAGGGTATGGGTTTGTTTTTGTTGGCTTCCTGTACTTCAAGAGGAATTATACCTTTATTAGCCATGGTTTTATCACGATACGATTGTTCAAAAAACACTTTATCGGGATAATCCAGACTCCTTATTTCTTCGTCACTGATCACTGTTTTTTTGCCCTGATAGCGTCCTATTTCAACCTGGGTTCCTTGTCCGTAAATCCAAATCACAACTACACCGCCAGGGGCATACCCTACAATAATAGTATCATAGGTTTCATGCCTTATATCCCCGCTTGCATCTTTCCAATCAACTCCTTCTTTAAACAAGCGTAACATCTTGTCATAATCTACAGCACAGTCTATGGTGTAAAAAGTATCTTCGGCATACGAGAGCCAGATCACGTTAAGCCGCTCCGGCAATGTTTTTTCTGCGTTAGAGATTCCTGCTCCCAATGCTCCCCAGCCACTTTTTCCTGAAGATGTGCCATGGTGGCTTAGTCCGGCATAACCTCCTCCTTTAAGTTCAAGGCCTCCTCTGTATACCTCTACTGGATAGCCCAGAGGAGCGTTATTGTTTTCTTCCCATTCAAAATATTCTAAATTCATAGCTTCTATTCTTTTTTCTTGTTTGTACTGGTAGTTGGCATAGGTCGTATTGCTGTGTATCAAAAAAAGGCTCGAAAGCGATATAACACCCGAGCAAATACCCAGATTAAGGTTTGTTTTTTTTAGCAAGAGTGTTGCTGCTGCAATGAGTACGTAAAATATAGGCATGGCGATTAGGGATAAAAGGATACAAATTGTTTTTTCGGTTATACTGAAATAATAAAATGAAATACTTCCGGACATATCCCGATACA
>Ga0247815_10000021_pt1 | contig 165303 bp, 120 predicted proteins | sample UWRJL194509B1_FD_181014 | JGI IMG/M metagenome (GOLD analysis project Ga0247815, IMG submission 181014) | Plant litter microbial communities from Arlington Agricultural Research Station in Wisconsin, United States - UWRJ-L194-509B-1 | ecosystem: Environmental > Terrestrial > Plant litter >...
TATTTAGTAAATGTTACTAAGTTTTGTCCCTGAACCGAAAGGCGAATACTCTGTAAATATTTCTTTGTTGCCTCATCTAAAGGAATCTGGTAAGAAGCGCTTACATTTTTAAGTTTGATATACGATGCATCTACAATAGAAGCATTTGATCCTAAATAATTGAAAAAACTATTTTGAAAACCTGAACTTAAAACATTTCCTTGTGCGATATAATCATTGTACTCGTCTACCTGAAAATTCGCTGTTGAATAAGGATAACCCGGCTGGGCACCAGTAGAAGAGAGTAAAGTAGTACCATCTTGTTTTACGAATTGAAACAAAAAGTCAAGTGTAAAAGCTCTATAACTTATTGTATTCGAGATTCCTCCGTAATATTGAGGATAAGATGGTCCTGCGTATCTTCGGTCACCTCTGCCGGTTTCTGCATATCCGCTAGAGATTCTTCCGTCTCCGTTTAGATCTTCAAACTGAGCAATTCCATTGGCATTTACACCGGTATAATTATACAAATACCTGCTACCTAAAGGGTTTCCAACAACATATTGCGAGTAATAGCTGGTAAACTCTATACCAGGAAATGATACTAACTTATTTGAATTGGTCGAAATATTAAAGGACGTTGACCAGTTGAAGTTTTTAGTATGAATATTGGTCGTAGCAAGAGTAAATTCCCAACCTTGATTTTCAACTTTTGCAGGTAAGTTTGCCGTATAAGTTGTAAAACCTGCCTGCGCACTAAGTGTATAGTTTACCAATTGATTACTAGAAGTATTTTTATAGTAAGCAGCAGTAAAAGAAATACGGTCGTTTAGGAAACTTAAATCAAGAGCAGCTTCAAATTTCTTTGTTAATCCCCATTTGATGTTAGGATTTGCAATTCTGGCCGCCGCCATAGAAGCATTTCCGTCGCCGTAATTACGAGTGTCAAAAGTTTCAGCATATTGATAATCTCCAATTTCGTCACTTCCTATTTCTCCATAACTTGAACGCAGTTTTCCAAAACTCAGCCAGCTAAGGCTATTTAAGAATTTTTCCTGAGTAAATACCCATGCACCACCCACAGAACCAAAGTTTCCAAAACGATTATTAGCTCCAAAACGGGATGAACCATCTCTTCTAAAGTTAATGTTCAGAATGTATTTATTGTCAATGTTGTAGTTAAGTCTGCTAAAAAGAGAAATGTATTTATATTCTGCGCTTCCGTTATTAGCGGTTATGTTTTCTGCAGTTCCAAGATTTCCAATTAAATTGTCTGAACTATATCCGCTTGAACTAACATAAGATGGCATTTCAGATTTTCTATTTTGCCATGAACCTCCCACAAGAGCGGTAAGATTTCCTTTCCATAATTCAGTTGTGTAATTCAGCTGAGGCTCTACCGTAAAATTATTGGTATTGTTTGTCGAAACAGTATACGATCTTTGAAAGTTCATATCCATGCCATTGGCTTCGGCATAAACATGATTACTTGCAGATGCCGGCATGAATTGTTTGGTTTGCATTTGAGCTCTTCCGTATCCAAGATCTGTTTTAAAAGAAAATCCTTTTGCAATCTCATACTGAAGACTTAAACTTGTAATTAAGTTCGTTCCTTTATCGTCTACTCTTTTCTCTAAAGCAGCAAGCGGATTAATATCGCTAAAATAATCCGGAGACCAGTAATAGCTGCCATCTGCATTGTACAACGGACGGTTAGGAGCAGTGCCTACTGCATAAGTTGTGATATCAAAAAAGGGCAGTTTATTGTTGTCTGTTGCAAAAATTACAGAAGCACCAACTTTTAATTTATTATCCAGTGTACTGTGATTGATATTAAAGTTGGTAGAAAATTTGTCATAGCTAAAATCTCCCGGCACAACAGTAGTTTCTTTGTGATAAGTACCACTTAAAAGAAAATTTGTAGTGTCATTACCGCCTCTTAATGATGCAGAATAATTATTGAAATTAGCTGTTCCGCCTATTAATTTTTTCTGCCAGTTCGTTTGTGCATTCGGGTCCCAGTCTGTAATAGCAATACCGTTGCTATCAACATCTGCAATATCACCATTATTGGTTAATGCCGTTTGCAGCATGTTTAAATACGCCGGCGTGCCTAATGTTTTTGCCATATGGGCTACTTCAGAAACTCCTGAATTGGTAGTTACAGTAAATTCTGTTTTTCCAGATTTTCCTTTTTTGGTCGTGATTAATACCACACCATTCGCTCCCCTTGAACCGTAAATTGCCGTAGCATCTGCATCTTTTAAGATCTCGATACTTTCTATATCATTTGGGTTGATGATATTAAGGGGGCTGGTCGATTTTTGAGCACCTCTAATAACGTTTTGATCCTGAACCTGTTCCTTAATGTCATCTCCAATATAAGGAACACCATCAACAATATAAAGTGGTAAATTGTTTCCTGCAATAAAATTTCTTCCACGAATACTGATATTCATATCAGATCCTGCATAACCGGATGTCTGAGTTACAAATACCCCCGGAGTTCTTCCTTGCAGTGTTTGCAAAATATTGGTTACCGGTTGTTTTTCGATATCTTCTGCCGTAATTTTTACTACAGATCCTGTCGAAGTTCTTTTGGTTGTGGTACCATAACCAATCACTACGATCTCATCTAGTTTCGCTAAATCGGGTTGCATTTTGATCGTAACAGATACTTGGTTTTCAACCGTAATATCCTGTGTTTTATAGCCTAAATAAGATATTCTAAGGGTATGTTTTCCTGATGGAAGCTGAACATAAAATTGTCCGTCGAAATCAGAAACACCTTGTCTGTTTCCGCCTAAAAGAGAAATAGTAACACCTGGTAGCGGCTGACCGTTTTCATCCAGAATTTTTCCTGACAGCATATAATCAGCATCATCTGAATTTTCTTTTTTAGAAGCACTTGTTTCTGTGTCGGCTTCAGTTTTAGACTTTTCTTTTTTATAAATGACTACATTTTTATCTACTTGTTTGTAGACCAAATTGCTGCCCTGAAGTACACTATTCAAAATATCGCTTACACTGCGGCGTCCTTTTGGTGTACTCACTTTAGGAAAATCTTTTATGATCTGTGGCTGGTAAGCAAATAGTAATCCTGTCTTATTTTCAATCGTTTTAAAAAGGGTTTTAATATCCTGATTATGAAGTTCAATATCAACAGATATCGCTTCCAGATTCTGACCGCTCATTTCGTTGGCAAAGACCATGTGCGTGCCGCAGGTCAGTAAGAAAATGTGGAATAAACTGATTCGCATGATCATAATGGTTTTTTTTGACAGGTTAAAAAAAGACGTAGATGTCTTTTCCCTGTCAAACATGGTTGTTTTACAGCGTAATTTCATAAATTTGCATGTTTTTTAATGGTTACTGGAATTAATTATTAAGAATCGCGGCCATCTGGTGTAGGAGCTAGATGGCTTTTTTATTTTGGTTTTAGCTAGTTTTTATATCGTTTTTTAAAAGGTTAATACTCAGTTATTGGTGCTATTCACAGCCTTTTCCTTCCAGGACAATGGCGTTATTTTGATTATAATGATATGTGGTTTCGATTACACTGCATACTACTTTTAGAACATGATCTAAATCTTCTTCGTTTAAGAAACTGGCAGTAATTCTGCATTTTTTAATGTTTTCATTTTCTAATACAATCGAGACTTTATATTTTTGAGAAATTAGCGCAACAGCCTCTTCCATATTGATATCATCCAGAATCAGGTAATTACTTTTCCAGGCGATTGCAGTTTCGATTTTAATATTATTTTGCTCAAAGTCTAAAGTGTTTTTGTTCACTTTTATTTGTTGGTTAGGCGTGATGATACCGTAGGTTTTTTTAACATCTCCCACTTGTACCTTACCACGTTCAACCGTAACTTCGATATTGTCAGATGTGTCGTAAGCATTGATATTAAAGGCAGTTCCTAAAACTTTTGTACTTACTTTGCCTGTATGCACGATAAATGGTTTTTTCTCATTTCTTTTAATATCAAAATAAGCCTCTCCGGATAAAGTAACTTCTCGGGTTTCTTTGTCAAAATCATTTTGGTCATACGTAATGCTGCTTTTATCGTTCAGGATAATCGTACTTCCGTCTGGTAAACGAATAAGCTGTTTTCCGTTAAATGCCAAAACCGAACTCTCTTTCTCTATATTTTCTTCTTTTGTTTTTATGGCATTAGGTACATTTTCATAAACAAAAGCAGTTCTCAAAGCAAATAAAATGGTGATAGCTGCGGCAATGGCAACCAGCGTTCTTCCAATTTTTCTATAAGATCTTTTATTATCATGAATCGAAATAACCTTAGGAGCTGATGATTGAGAAAGAATAAAACTAAGGATATCATCACTTTTTTGTTTATCCAGAATTTCAACATTCTGATTTTCCTTCATCAGCGACTGAATCTTTTCTTTTATAAAATCATCGTGCGTGCCTGACTGGATAATCTCCATCAGTTTTTGTTGTTCTGCCTCAGATAAATTATTCTGCAGGTAGTTTTCGAATAATTCTTCAAATACTTTTTGTTGCATTTGCGTTTTGATTGTGAGTTAATAATCGTTTATAATAGTAAACCTGGGTGTTTTTTGTTTTTGTTTTAATGCAATGATCTTGTTAAAATAGGAGATAAACCTATGTCAAGTAATGATCTTTATTATAAAGACGATTGAAAAATAGGGAAGGAGTAGTCGAAAGTGAAAAAAATGTAAAAAAAATGTAAAATAATATAAAACAGCCTTTTTAGCTGTGGCCGAAAGTTTACATTTTAAAAAATAAAAACAATGTCATGAACATATTCATGTAAGGCGAAATTTTTGTGCGAACAAATTTCAGAGCCTGAGCCATATGTTTTTTTACTGTTTCTGTAGAGATGCCCAAATCCTCACCAATTTTTTGGTGACTTAAACCATCCCATTTTGCCATTTTGTAGATTTTTTGCTGTTGTGGCGGAAGCTGATCAACGATTTGATTTAAGATAACATTGTACTGATCGTCTTTTATAGCATCTTCGGTATCATTTGACGATGTACTTTTGTAATTAGTCTCAACAACTATAGACGTATCTCTCGCAATTTTTTTGATCATATCAAAAATATGATTCCGGGAAATAATAAAAAGATAGTTTTCAATATTGGTAATTTCAGCCAGATTTTCGTGATTTTGCCAGATTTTCAAAAAGACATCCTGAACAACTTCTTCGGCTAAGATTCTGGATTTTGTTATTTTTAAAGCAGTAGAAAAAACAACATTTTTGTATTCATTATACAGTTTTGTAAACGCCAGTTCATTCCCTTGCGATAACTCGTAAAGGAGCTTGCTTTGGTCGGAATTGGGATTTAAAGACATTTAGATAATAATTTGTTAACTTGGACAATATTATTACTTTTTTGAATATATGCACTATTACCACTAAAAATATTTAGTCGAAATGTTATTTTGTTAATTATTTACTACAAAATTTGTTTAATTTGTAAAAATACATCAGTCATTTTATAAATCAACGAAACGTACTATTTTGAGTACGAAATTCTTTTAAAGCTTCTATTTTACAAGCTTTAAGAGCTTTATTTATAAAATATACGAAAATATGTAACCAATGGTTTTGGAGATAAAAAAGATTTTTCAAATTCTTGTTGTAAAGAATTTTTTATACCAGCGATTTCAAAATGGACAAAAACACCTTTACCGCTTTCTTTTCATAAACTTCTTTTATCGAAATAATCATAGCAGTTCGCGTCATATTTTTTCCTTCGATCGGAATACACGAAATTCCTTTTTCGTTTTTGATAGTGGCCTGAGTAAGAATGGTGTACCATTTGCCACTTTTTACAAGTTCTAATAAGGTTGGAATATCATTGATTTCGATAGCCACTTTTGGGTGCAGGTTATTTTTATTAAAAGCTTCACTAATAAATTGTGTTGTGCTATATCCTTTTGATGGAAGAGCAAGAGAAAGTCTGCTTATTTCTTTTAATGAAATAGACTTTTTATTTTTTAAAGCAGATTCTGTAGAAGTTACCAAAGTCATGGGCGACGTAAAGAGAGCCTGATATTTAAAATGATTCTCTGTGATAATTTCTTCGAAAGTCAGAATAACATCCAATTCAAAGTGATTTAGTTTTTCGATCAATTCCTTCGAAGTTCCAAACACAATTTTGAATTCTATTTCAGGATACTGATTGGCAAATTCAATGACGGTTTGCGTCACTATATTGCGTAAAGCATAAGTAACACCAATCGCAATTTTTCCGGTGTTCAGATTGTTTAAGTCTTTTAATAATGCAAACCCTTCATTGGCTTTGCTAATACTTTGCAAGGCAAAACCTGAGAATAATTCTCCCGCTTCGGTTAAGGTAATTCGCTTGCCAATTCGGTTAAAAAGCGAAATTTGCAATTCGTCTTCGAGTTGTTTAATCTGTTGCGATAAAGTACTCTGACTAATGTTTAAAGCATTCGCTGCCTCGGTAAAGTTGAGTAATTCTTTGGCTTTAAGGAAATATTTAAGTTGTCTGAGTTCCATGTTTCAAATCGGTTTTATCGATTGATGCTATCGAAAAATAACGTTTTACAAATATAGAAATTCTTTAGACCTTTGTAAAAATAATGAACGAGTAAAATGAAAATAATACCACTACAAGAAGGAAATTATGTTGTAAGCAGCGAGAAAGAATTTAAACTCATCAATGAATTCCCTTTAGATTCAGGACTTAAAATGGCCATTCAGCCTTTTTTGATCATTACTCAAAATGATTATATACTTTTAGATTTAGGTTTAGGAATTAACAAAAACGGAAAACCTTTTATTCATCATTTACTGCAAACTCACAATATAGTACCGGAGCAAATTACAAAAGTTCTGATTTCGCATTTTCATAAAGATCATATCGAGGGAATTGGTTTTTTTGAAGGAGAAAACTTTATTCAGAATTTTCCAAATGCAACCATTTATATGCAGGAAAGAGAACTTGATTTTGCTTTAGCGCAACAACATCCTTCTTATAATCTTGACATCCTCAATCAGTTTAAATCGTTTCCTAATGTTGAGTTTCTTAACGATGATAAGGGACAAATCACAAATGAAATTTTCTATGAAGTTTCAGGCGGACATTCGCCATTTCATCAGGTTTTTTGGATTAAGGAAAATAATGAAATTACCTTTTACGGAGCAGATGATTTGCCACAAGAAGCGTATCTAAAAATGCATGTCGCCTACAAAACAGATTATGATGGTAAACGTGCCATGGAATCCAGAAAAAAATGGGAACAGGAAGCTAGAGAACAAAACTGGAAAGTGCTTTTGTATCATGATATGAAGAAGCCGGTTTTGGAGTTTTAGAACAAAGAACAAAGAACAAAGAACAAAGAATAAAGAATAAAGAGAAAAGAGAAAAGAGAAAAGAGAAAAGAGAAAAGAGAAAAGAGAAAAGAGAAAAGAGAAAAGAGAAAAGAGGAAAGAGGAAAGAGGATAGAATAAAGAGGATATAAAAAAGGGTTGAATCAGATATATATTGATTCAACCCTTTTTTATGAATTACTTTTAATTTAGAATTTTACGGCTCCTTTGGGAACAGTTTCTCCAACAGTTGTTTTATTGCTTAGGTTAAAATTAGCCGATGAAACAAACTCTATGTTCTGGCTGTTTTCTCCATTAACTGTAATAGCTTTAGGAGAAGTAGAATTAAACTCTACATTTTTAAGAGACATATTTTTGGTATTGTAAATTTCAAAAACAGTCGTTTCTTCGATGTCTAGTTTCGCATTGCTTATTTTAATTCCGTTTGCATCAATGATAGAAAAACCTTTTTTAGCATTTCCTGTCAGATTAGAAATTTCGATATTTTCCAGATTCATTTCAGGTAAACCTTGCAAAAATACGGCTTGTTGAGCTCCTTTTATCGTCACATTTTTGATAGAAATATTCTTGAATTGTGGCGTTTCTTCGTTCACCGGCATTGCTTTAGAACTTAATGTATTACCGCCTTCAGCAAGCGTTTCTTCGATCGATTTTCCTCCGTAATATAAATTGAATGAAATAGCCTGCGAAGGAATATCAGTCATGAAAATATCCGAAATGAAAATATTTTCGACTACACCGCCACGTCCGCGGTTACTTTTAAAACGCAATCCAACATCAGTTCCCATAAAAGTACAATTAGATACGTGCATGTTTTTTACACCGCTTGACATTTCACTTCCAACCGTTACGCCACCGTGTCCGTGATATACAATATTATTTTTTATGATAATGTTTTCGCAAGGAACACCGCGATCACGACCGTCTTTGTCTTTTCCTGATTTAATACAAATAGCATCATCACCAACATCAAAACTAGAGTTTTCGATGATTACATTTTTGCAGGATTCCACATCAAGACCATCTCCGTTTTGAGAATACCACGGATTACGAACCGTTACGTTACGAACAATTAAATCTTCGACCATCAAAGGGTGAATGTTCCAGGCCGGCGAATTTTGAAATACCGGACCATCAAACAATACTCTTTTACTGTTTTGAATACTGACCATTACCGGACGTAAAAAATCATGAATGGTTTCAAACTCTTCTTTGGTTTTTAAATCCAGACGTACGTTTTGATCGGCACCTTTAGAAGCATTCATAAAAGTTTCTGACGGATACCAGCTGGTTTTCTCTTTGTTTAAAACTCCGCCCGAAGCAATCACTTTTTTCCATTGGCTATCCGTTAGTTTGCTCTTTTTTACTTGTCTCCAAGCTTCTCCTGATCCGTCCCAGACACCATTACCGGTAAAAGCAATGTTCTCAAGGTTTTTACCATAAATAGGAGAGATACATCTCCAGGTATTCAATCCTTCAAAGCTGGTTTCTATAAGGGGATATAAACTTTTATCTGGCGAGAAAATGATTATTGCACCAGTTTCTGCATGAAGTTCAAGATTGCTTTTTAATAAAATTGGACCTGTAAGCCAGATTCCGGGAGGAATGATTACTTTTCCTCCGCCTTTTTTTGAAACCGCGTTTATTGCATCGGCGAAAGCCTTTGTATTTAAAACATAACCGCCATTTACAGCACCAAAATCTTTAAGGTTTACGCTGTTTTTCGGAATTACAGGTTCTTTTACTTTTGGCATTTTAAATTCAATATTCTTATAAGTATCATAAGATTTTGAATTTTGAGCAATACTGTTTTGCACACAACTTGTTATTATAATTGCCAGAGCAATACGTAAAAAGTTAATTGGGTTAGTTTTCATTCTAATTGTATTATGGTTAAAAAATTTCAGTCTTAATAGAGAGACTTTTTTGCTAAATGTATTTATTGATCCTTGTTTTTTTGCTGATTCAGAAAAAAAGAACTTCGATCGATAAATATATGTAAATGTAATCGATTACACAAATCTATTAAAAAATATTTAGAAAAGAGATTAAAATTGATCGTAGCCACAAAATAAAAGAGATTCGTTAAGAAAGTCTGATTCATCGGTTTATTTTAAAGGTATCAGGAAAGTACGGGATACATTTTTAGAATTTAAGATTTATTCTATTTTTTAATTTTAGAGATAAAGAGGTGAATTTCGGCGAAAGCCAATTAAAAATATTTCACGCCCATTTTACAGATTTCAGCAGATTAAAATTTGATTTTTTTTTTTTGAAAATAAATCTGCATTATCTGCTTAAATCCATATTAAATCTGCGTGAAACATTTTTTGTACTGCAATAAATTTCATCCTGATTGCGTTTGCATTTTGTAGTAAAATAAACCTATATTAGCCTAAATAAACCAATTTTATACGCCTGAATATTTAATCACAAATAGAAAATAATAGCATGATTTGTACTATTTACTCACACCAATCCGGGTTTGATAATATTAAAGAAATAATCGTTTCTCATTTTCCGGAAGGAAATGTTTTAATTGATAAAGAGGAGGAATCTGATATCATAGACTTGGAAATTAAAGAAGGAAATTCTTCTCAAAAAATAAAAATCTTATATCGAGAAAGAGCCGAGCCTTCTTATCAAATTCCTGAAATTGATGATTCTGCACTAACAGCGAACTTAAAAGGACTTTATGGTTTTGTATACGGATTGCCAACTGCAAACGAAAAAGTAAAAGAGTTGTTTTTGCGCAAAATAGAAACTTTAAATTCTGAATTTACCATTATTCAGGAAGAGGGAGAAGTAGCCAATTTGAAAACCATAATAGCAAATATTGCCAACGAACTTGATGCGATTTTGTTTGTTGAGCCTGATGCTGTTATTAGTAAATCGAGCGGACAACATTTTCTGGATAAAAATTTAGATTTGATTATTGATACTGAAGGAAATTGCGAAATTGATGCATTAGATGTCAAAATCAACTCGGTTTATTTTGATGCAGATCAGAATGAGTTGACAGAAGATCAGCTGCAAAGAAAAGAGAATAACGAAAAAATTCTGGAAGAATATGATATCAAAATCAACAGGAATTTACCTTGTATTGAATCTGAAGCAGAAACTACTTTAAAAACTCCAAAAGAAATTGCGCAGAGAGTGAGTGCTTTGGCTGTCGTCAATTTAGTGGCGTTTAGTAGTATTTCTCCCGAAGAAGCGACAGAATATCTTCAAAATTATAATCTTTGGGATTTTACGACCGAGAATGAGAAAGAATTTCTGGCCAACCCAACCGATGATAAAAAAGCAAACGAAAGCTGGAAATGTGAAGGAATATGGGTTTTGATGTGGGCTTTGAATAAAATAGAAACACTGGATTTTCCGGATGAATTTTGTGATCTGGAAAATATTGATCCTGATAATTACCCTGTGGGTCAGGAAAAAGATCCCAATATTTTTATTGATTCGATTGTTGCAATACGATCTAAAAGTGAAATTTTGGATGCCAATGATTTGTATTACAGATTCAATTGGGCTTGCGTTGATGAAAGAATCAATGGCAGGGAAATCGAAGGAATTAATCCAGGTATTGTTTATGAAAGACAATATGCTTTAAACTGGCTGATTAATTATATGGAGCAGGATTGGGATTCTATTACTTGTGATACTTAATTTGTAAAGGTTGCTTTTCTTTGAGCATAATTTTACCGCAAAGAACGCAAAGTTTATAAATCTATGGGGTTTATAAAAAAGACAAAGTTCTCAAAGCTGTATCAATAGAAAGCTTTGCGAACTTTTTGTTTATCAGGATAATATAAAGTAAAACATTTGCGTTCTTTGCGGTTAATTTCTAACCTAAGAATCACTAGTAAACAAACATTCCGCTCCAAAAATATGAAGCGGAATGTTCTAATTAAAAAAAAAACTCAAGTAATAGCATTGTTGCAATTGCATTTCTGCTATTGTTATTTTAGAATACACCAATATAATGGTTTCCTGCTTTGTTTACCAATTTAGCTCCTTTAGTTACAGCACCTGTTACAGCATCTATGATATAAATGTTTCCATCTTTACCAACTGGTGTTACAGCTACATATAAATCATTACCATCAACTACAAAACCTTGATATTGACCAAAATCTAAATCAGCATCGTAAGCAATACCTTCTACTTTTTTAGCTGTTTTTGCGTTAAGATCGATTCTTGCAACAAACCCTTGATTGTTAGCACCATCGTGAGTATAAACTGCAAAAGCAATTCCGTTTCCTACGTATCTCCATGCATCAATGTATGATCCTTTTACGCCAAGAGCAGTATCTAAACTAAATACGTAAGAGTTGTCATATTCGTTGCTTTGGTTGATTTTTAAGATATAAGAACCGTTTTTTGTATCTCTTTGAGTAGCCTGGTAAATATTACCATCGTTAGCCACAAAACTATTAAAGCTACGGTATCCGCTTGTATCTCCAAAACCAACTGTAGAAGTAATAATTTTAGGGTTTAATAATGACGGATAATCCACCACAAGTGATTTAGAACCTAAACGCTCAAATTCAGTTTCGTTTGCTCCGGTAGCCGTATTTGTTTTACGCATCCATGTTCCGATGATTAATTTGTTTCCTGCTTTGTTTAGAGTTGGCGCATCTAAACGGAAAATATGATGTCCTAAAGCTTCTTCTTCAGGAGTCAATGGAATCTCGTATTGTTTTGCAGCAGAAATCAGGATGTTTTTTAAATCTAAACTTAATACAGTCGCAGAACCTCTTGTATGTTTATATGATTTATCTTCATTAGTTACAATTACCGGCGCAGTTACGTTTACTGCTACACCCGTTTTATCTCCGTCAAAAAGTTTGGTCCATCTTGGAGAAGTTCCCGCATATTGTGAGATATTTACCGTAGATCCTGATTGTGTGAAATTATTACCGCCGTTTACTTTATACGTCATAAACTCACCACCGTTTGCACCTGTGTACGTAATATTAAAAAGCGTGTTTCCGTCTACAGATGATTGTAAACGAGCTGTTCTGGTTGATTGTACAGGCGTTCCGTTGTCGTAAACGTTGATAGAAATATTAGGGTTTTTAGCATCTTCTTTACTAACAGAAAAAACTTTAGTTCCACCATTTCCATCTCCGGGAGCAGTTTGCATTAAGGCTCCAGCAACTGTTATCCAGCGGCTTTCTGTTTCTGGCAATGTTGGTGTTATCGGGTCTTCATTATCATTACTGCTGCAGCTTGTCGTTAAGGCAAATGTGGTAAAAACCAAACCACATGCCATTAATTTAAATGTACTTTTTTTCATATTCATGGTATTTAAAAAAATTAATTATATAGATTTAAAACTTATTCAGTATGTAATTGAATTTCAGATAAAATGCTACTCCCGGTTTTTGAACCCCAAAATTGTCGTAAACCTGTTCGTTGGTGATATTCTTGGCATCAAAACTCACAATGTATTTTTTGTTAGGGAAAGTATAACTCAAACCTAAATCATGCGGAAACTGAGACGGCACTTTATCGATTTGAGTTTCCTGCCAGGTGGTGAAAAATTCGCCCACATAAGTAAAATTGTAATACAAATTCAACTCCGAATTAGACTGCAATACATCTTTAAAATTGTATTGAGCATTTCCATTAATAATAAAATAAGGCTCATTAGGATATTGCTTGTTATAGTAATCCAGTATTTGTCCGTTTTTATCGTATTTATCTTTAAAGAGCGAATTGAACTTAGACATATTCATTCCGATAAATAATCTTTTATTATATGAATATTCTAATGAAGCTTCATACCCTAAAGATTGCGCTGTACCTAAGTTTACTGAAGGTGAGGTCTGCAAAGCTTCGTTTAAACGATTGCTAAACTCACGAACGATTTTGTCTTTAGAATTTCTCCAGAATCCCGAGCCGCCAAAACTAAATTTATGCTGATTAATGATATAAGGTCCAAAACGTAATCCTACATTCAGATTATCGCTTTCTTCAGGTTTTAATGCGCTGTTACTGGTTTGATTTTCGCCCGGATTACCAAAAATTTCATTTTCAGAAGGAAGTCTGATCGCTTTTTCTGCCGATAAAGAGAACATCAATTTTGGTAAAACAAAATAAGATCCTGCAAAACCGTAACCATAAAAAGTAGTATTATTATTCTCTAATTTTTCGACTATTGCAGATTGTCCGCCTGTAGTAATGATTTGTGGGGTTCTTTGTTCTGTTTTTTGATTATAACGTTTCCCAAACAAATTGGTTCTTAGTCGGGAATCAAACGCGTGAAGTTCGTAAGCAAAAGACAAAACGCTTTTTTGCAGATCTCGTTTTTGCTGAAAATTTCTTTCCATTTCAGATTTCAATTCATCATAATCATCTCTGGCAAAGTCATAAAGCATCGTGCTAAAAACAAATTTGTGATTATCATTTAAGGTATAATTCAATCCGCCTCTGGTACTGAATATTTTGTTATTGATGTGCAAAATTGTAGCAGCACCTTGTTGTGCACCCGTTGGCGATAAAAAATGCTGACCATCAATACCAATTGCTTTTTCGTTAAACCAATTGTAATTCCATTTTACTGTATCGTTCAAAACTTCTCCTCTTTGACTAAAAACAGAGTTTACGGTGAATTCAAGCCCTTTTACAATAAAATCTTTTTTAGCATAATTAATACTTATTACCTGCGCATCAGCTTCAGTAAACCTGCCTTTGTAGGGTTTAGACATTGCTTGCCCGTGCTGAATTTCGTTATAATCATCAGAGGCATTTATACCAATTAAGAAGGTATCTGCCCATTTTACATCTGTAAAACCAGCTTCAAAACGTCCGCCATAAGAACGGTACGCATCATTAAAACGTTTGGCTTTTATTTGTGTCATCACTCCGTTAGGCGCAATATTATAAGCGAATTTACCCCAGATTTCATAATCGTTATCAGAATAATTGTAGAAACCGGAACCTTTTAAGGTAAAACCAGATTTATCACGGTAAGTGGTATTAAAGTTAGATTGAGTGGTATTAAACGAACCGTAAGATATCGAAGCATTCAGGGTATTTTTAGCTCCTTTTTTCAAAATTACATTTATGGCACCTCCTAAAGCATCATCTGCCAAATGTGCCGGAATCACTCCTTTGTACACTTCGATTCGCTCAATTAATGCAGGCGGAATACTATTTAAACTGAATGAAGAACCATAAGTCGAAATAGGAATTCCGTCTATAAATATTCGAATAGCGTTACCCGACATTCCGTTCAAATTATAATTAATGCTCGATCCCAAACCTCCGTTTTGTCTGATGCGAACTCCAGCCGATTGCCCTAAAAGATCATTGGTTTGAATATTACGTTTTGCAGCTTCCTGAGTATCAATAACATTTACAGAGAAACCTTTCTCCATAATTTCTTTCTTTACAGTAGTTTTCTGAATCACAACTTCTTTCAAAGCTTTAGGATCATTTTTTTCTAAAGTAATACTAATATGATGAGAAGGCTGGTGTACGTGAATGGTATGCGTTTTAGTTTTGCCCTCAGGCGAAGAAATTTCTAAAGTATAATTTCCGTAAGCAACTGCTTTGATTTCGAAGTTTCCGTTATGATCTGCAACAGCAAAATTCTGTGTTCCTAAAACCAGTATTGTAGCACCCAAAGCCGGTTCGTTGTGAGAAAAGTGAACCTTTCCGTTAATATTTCCCTTTTGAGACCAAACTGAAAAATGAACAAACAAAAACACAACTGCTAAAAATCTCATAATTTATTTACTTACCAATAGGAGCGCAAACTTATGTTATTGTTTATATTTAATCTAAATAAACAAATTAGAAGATCATTAGAATTACATTAGAAATTCTAATGTTGGAGAAAAATGTTGCAGATTATAAGGATTATTGAATAGGTTCCTGCTTTAGCTGGAGTTTTACAAACAATGTCATGGCCCACGGATGACACAGATTTGCTTCGCAAAAACGCGGATTTACACGGATTTTTTGTCATCCTGAGGAATGAAGGATCACACAAGAAGCTCGACAAAGAAACTCGACAAAGATTGTGGCATCACTTTACGGAATTACTAGTGTGATCCTTCGTTCCTCAGGAAGACAAGCTTGTGGTTACTTTGCGTTAAGCAAATGACAAAAGAATAAAAATCCGTTTTAATCCGTGTTTTTGCGAAGCAAATCTGTGTCATCCGTGTGCCATGGCAAAGAAACTCGACAAAGATTGTGGCATCACTTTACGGAATTTCTAGTGTGATCCTTCGTTCCTCAGGAGGACAAGCTTGCGGTTACTTTGCGTTAAGCAAATGACAAAGAATAAAAATCCGTTTTAATCCGTGTTTTTGCGAAGCAAATCCGCGTCATCCGTGTGCCATGACAAAGAAACTTGAGAAAGGTTCCGGAGTTGCTATTGTGATTCTTTCGTTCAGGATGATAAACTTTACGGTTCGCATTATCATGTGGTCAGGCTTTGATATATTTCTTCTTTATCTTTGTCTCTCTTAAATTTTAATTATGCTTAATTTCAAATTGCACCATCTCGAATTTGACGCTCCTGAAATATTGCAGGATAGCATCAAATGTTTTTGGTACGACAGACGAGATTCTGGTGAAGAATTCTCAAATTTTGAAGTTATGCCGGACGGTTACGCCGAAATTATTTTTTATTTTGGAAGTACTTGCAGTGTTTCTTATAATGGAGTTTTACAGCCCTTGCCATCACCATTTATAATGGGATTACTCAATCAGCCTGTTATTTTAAATTCAAATAATCGCTTAGAAATCATTGCTATAAGATGTTTTCCCTGGACTGTTTTTGATTTACTCGGATTGCCGTCAGGAAAAGGCAAAGGCGGAGTACATATTTTCGAACATCCTATTGCTCAGCTTCAATCACGTTTGAATGAATTAATTCAAAACCATAAAATAGAAGAGGCGATCGCGCATGTACAAGAGTTTTTTGTGAATGCACACTCACAGATTCCTGCTGATAGTTTGTTGTTTAAAGCAGGATTGGCAATGCGAAACGCTAAAGGAATTATTCCGGTAAGCGAAGTAGCGTCGGCGGCTCACGCAACAGTTCGTACATTAGAAAGAAACTTCAAGCAATCCTCCGGTCATAGCGTAAAAGATGTTTCAGGTTTGATGCGTTTTGAGCAGGTACGCAATCATTTATGGCATTTTCCCGATGCTAATATTGCCGGTTTGGCACAGGAATTAGGGTATACAGATCAATCTCATCTTAGCAGGGAATTTAAGCGTTACAGCGGCACCACGCCTGGTGCATTTGCAAGAAAGGCAAAACAAACTATCAGCAACGATTTTGTCGCATTTGTACAATCCTAAGGAATGCCCTTTTTAGAATTTTGTCTTTCAATTATTATATATGAAAACAAAATCAAAAAAACACATATTTTGGATTATCATCGGGATTGTACTCCTGAATTCTATTGGCATGTCGGTTGTCTTGCCCTTGTTACCCTTTATTGTTGGTAAATATCTTCCATCAGAACAAATTGTTGTAGGTATCAGCGCACTTATGTCGGTCTTTGCAGCGTGTACGTTTTTTGCAGCACCCATTTTTGGATCGTTAAGTGATCGATACGGACGAAAATATATTCTTATTTTTAGTTTATTAGGATCAGTAATAGGCTATGTTTTATTCGGAATTGGTGGCGCTCTCTGGGTTCTTTTCCTCGGACGTATTATCGATGGTCTTACGGCTGGAAACATTAGTATTTTATTTGCTTACATATCTGATTCGACTGAACCAAAAGAAAGAGCCAAGTGGTTTGGTTATATAGGTTCTGCGATGGGAATAGGCAAATTAGGAGGTCCCGCATTGGGCGGATTGTTAGGCGGAATTTCTCTTTCGCTGCCGTTTTTTGTTACTGCGGGATTAATTTTTATTTCGGGTTTGGCGACTTATTTTTTATTGCCGGAATCTTTGGTTCCTGAAAAAAGAACGAAACATTTAACGTTGAATAGTTTTAATGTGTTTTCGCATTTTAAAGATATTTTTAAGCTAAAAAACGTTAAGATGTTACTCCTCTTAGGCATATTCTTTTATATAAGCCTCGGGATTTTTCAGTTTAACTTTACCATTTTTCTAAAAGACATTTACAAATGGGGCCCCGTATTTATTGGCACAATGCTAACATTGGTTGGTATTTGCGAGATTATTTCGCGAGCCGTTTTATTGCCCTGGTTATTGAAACGTTTTAACGAAAAGAGTATCGGAATTGCGGGCTTAATTGTTTTTGGAATTGGTCTGGCATTAATTATGACCAGCGTATTTCTATCCTCCATAATAATTATTTCGTGTGCTGTCATCTTTATAATTACCGGCGAAGGCTTGTTCGATCCCACTTATAATGCAAGATTATCACAATCAGTAGACGAAAGTAATCAGGGAAAATTACAGGGCGTAAACCAAAGCTTGCAATCGGCAAATAATATGATTATGCCATTGGCAGCCGCTGCTATTTATTTTTATAGTCCTTGTATATTGTATGCAACCGCTACATTTATTGTACTGGTGGCCATTGTTGTATATGCGAAATACATTCCTAAAGTAACAAAAAGCTGAAACTCTAAAGCATTACTTTAAGATAATGAATCTTTAGAGAAAGCTAAAGTTTAGGCTTGAATTTCTTGATTTTAAAGTTTTTCGATTTTATTAATTTCCCATTATCGGTAATCATAACACAACTATAATCGGGATATTTTTTTAGTAAAAGCAAACCTTCTTTTTGTCCCAAAACCATTAAAGAAGTGCTTAATCCGTTTGCTGTTTCTGCATTTGGACCAAAAACCGATACGCTGCACAATCCGGTTGCGGGATAACCTGTTGCCGGATTTATAATATGTGAGTAACGTTTTCCGTTAAAAACAACAAACTTTTCATAACTTCCTGAGGTGGTTACAGCGCCATTGTTTAAAGGAACAACCGCAAATAACGCATCGGGATGAAAAGGGTTCGTCATACCAATATTCCAGTCCTTGCCATTGGGTTGTTTTCCCCAGGCAGTCATGTCGCCGGATCCGTTTACGATTCCGGCTTTAATGCCTTTTGCGAGCATCATATTTCGGCATTTATCTGTTGCATATCCTTCGCCTAAAGCTCCGAAACCAATTTTCATTCCCTTTAATTTTAGAAAAATAGTAGATTGAACCGAATCCAGAATAATGTTTTTATAACTTACTTTTTCTACCGATTTTTTTATGGCTTCCGCCGAAGGCATTTCGGTCATCGATCCGTCAAATTTCCAGATTCTGTCCATAGCAGCAAAACTCACATCAAAACCGCCTTTTGTAGCTTCAGAAAATTGTATGGCTCTTTGTGTCAGTTCAAAAACTTCACGATCGACTTTGACAGGTTTAATTCCGGCATTTTGATTGACTTGTGAGACTTGTGAGTCTGGTTTCCAATCTGAGATTAGATTTTCGATTCGGGTGATTTCTGCAATAACCTCGTCGATATTTTGTTCTGCCGCAAGAGAGTCTTTTGCCACGATCGTAATATCAAAACGCCCGCCCATTAATAGAGTCGTTCTTTTTCGTAATACTTGCGCGTTGACTGATAAACCGCAGATTATTACAGAGAAAAACAGGAATTTGTATAGAATTGATTTGCGCATGGTGACTTTTTTAGAAGAGTTTTGGACACGAATTTCACTAATTTACACGAATATAAATGTTTAATTTTAGTGCGCTTAATTATTTCACTAATGAAAATCTAAATTTAAAATGTACCGCCAGGTACAAAATATTGGTAGAAAATTATGTTCGAAAAGTGCGTTAGCGTGCCGTCTGTTTTTAATTTATGTTTTCTACAAATATTTAGTCCCACTGGGACTTACATAGTTTACAATCAAAATTAATTAGTGAAAATTAGTGCAATTAGTGTTTAGTAACAATCCGTCAATAACTGACCATTCTCTTTATAATCTGATATACTTTTTGCATTTCTTTCGACACATAACTTATCAAGAATAGCTTCTACATCTTTTTGCATGGCAAGCGAACCACAAATCATGATGACGCCATTTTCTTTTAGTAAATTAATAAAAAAGTCAGCATCGCGTTTGATGAGATCCATTACATAAAAATGTTCTGCTTCGCGGGATAAAGCCAAATGAAAACTTTGCAGTTTCTGTTTTTCCATCATTTCCGAAGTAAACTTTTTATATCCTGAAACAGTTTCGGTTTCCATACGGAATCCGGCATACAAATGCGTTTCTGTTTTGGTTTTATTCTGCTCGATCATTCCAAGGAAAGGTGCAATACCGGTTCCGTTTGAAATTAGAGCTACTTTCGAAACCTTCTTTGGAAAATGGAAAGCTTTATTATTGATGATTCTTGCTTTGATCGTATTTCCGGGAATAAGGTTGTTTAGAAACTCAGAACCCAATCCGTTTGGATGTAATTTTACAACCAGTTGTATGTTACCGGAATGATTCCCAATAGAGTAGAGGCGTTCTCTCGTATCGTTTGCCGGATAAATAGCCAGTAGATCTCCTGAACTAAATTTGGCTCTCATATTCGCTCTTAAAGTCAGTATAAAAGTCTGTTCATGTTCAGAAACCAGTGTTTTATCTAAAACCATTAGTTTCTGCAAACCTTTCGGGACATGATTGTATAAAGATGGTGTTGTCGATAACGGAATTCCGGTTTTGGCGCTCCATAATTTTATCCATTCTACAAATTCTGTTGCTGATTTATCGTTTACGGTTTGCACGTCAAGGAAACGCTCCGCCCAATCTTGATTTTCTAATTGTTTATCAATTTCAAAAGCAAATTCACAAAAATCCGGATAAGCTTTCGAACCAAAACCAACTACCGAATAATTGATTTTTTGCTGTTGCGAATATTTCTTTAAAAGTGATAAAAATTTGCTTCCGTTAGAAGGCGCATCTCCTAATCCGTGCGTGGATGAAAAAACGATAATATGTTCCGCTTTCGGGAAAGTAGTGTAACTGTTCAATTCGGTAATAAAAGCCTTTTCTCCGTGACCAATCAATTGTTTCAGAATAGCATTGGCAAATCGAAGGGAACTTCCGTTTTCAGAACCAGCCAAAAGAATGTACTTACTTTCATTGGCTTTGAATTTATTTTTAATGCGGCTTGATCTTCTTTTTAAGGTGATAGCAAAACCCGAATAAATGAAAAACAGAATATTAATACTCGCAATCGCCAATATAAATGCCCAGATTCCGTTGGTTTTTCCGGTATGAAGATTCAGGCTTAAATCTGCTAACTGAACGGTCATTGCAGAACGTTTTTCGGTCACAATGGCACCTGTAATCTGATTTACTTCGATTTCACGATCTTTTAACTGAATGATATAATATTCTTCCGGATCATCTGTAAAAGGAAATTCGATTTTGTTGACATCCGCCAAAAGAGTAGTCGAAAATACAGAAACAGTTTTTCCTTTTGGAGCTTGTACAATCTCTGATTTTTCTTTTTTCTGTTTTTCTTTCCTCATAAAAAAGTTGAATCTCTCCAACGATAAATAGGTTCCGGTAAGTGCAATAATCAAAATTGGAATCAGTGCCAATCGTCCTAAAACAACATGATAATATTGGGCAAAATAATCTTTTACCACTTTCGAAAAGAAATTACGGATACCTCTTTGTCTGTTTAAAACAAGAGCGAAACCGGAAATGGCGATTAAGAATAATAAAAATGAAATTACACCAACAAAAAATCGTCCCGTTTCATGAAGAAACAAAGAACGATGAAAACTGGTAACCCATTGAATAAATTCGTTCTTTTTTATTGGTTTACCTAAAGCTTTACCTGTTTTAGGATCAATATAATAGTTGATGTCATTCCCATCCTGATCAATTGCCTGAAGCGTTACAAACTGATTGTGATCTACGCTTAACTCTGTAATTTCATCATACTGTTTTTTTAATATCGGTAAAGTTTCTGCCAGCGTTATTTGGTCGAAATTTTCTACCTTATACGGAAGTGTTTTTTCCTGCATCGCATCAACTGCCAGAATAATTCCTGTAGTCGAAGCTAAAATTAAAAACAAAGAAGAAAACAAAGCCAGAGCCAAGTGTGCGTAACGCCAAAAAGAAAGAGTCATTGAGTGGTATTCGAATGTATATTAATTCTCATTTTTGTCATTTCGACGAAGGAGAAATCCTCGCAAGTAGCTCGACAATTTAGGGAAAAACTTTGCATTAGTTTTTTACGTAGATTTCTCCTTGGCCGAAATGACAATCATTGTGGTTATTGCCACTTTGTCAAAGTTTTGAACTTTGACAAAGTTTACTCCAGAGCGAAAATATTAAATCTTGTTTAATCGTACGTATCTGATATAACCTTTACCTTCTGTTTTATCAGCCAAACCTTCGGTTGTAAGCGGAATTTCAACATCATTTACATGATACTTCTGATCTTCAACAGCCGATTCAAAACGTAGTTTATATCCTTTATTAATTTTCGAATCATCGATTTCTATGGTTGTAATGCTGCGATCTCCACCAGTAACAGATGCTCCGGTTTTAGCACTAATATCAGCAGGTTTTGCTGTCTGGAATTTGTTCCATTCTTTTAGCGATTTGTACCATTTTTTATCATCACCCATTACATAAAGTGTTTTCTCATATTCTCCCTTAGAATTTATAAGAGAAACTACGATATAAGCACCTTCTCCCATATAATTAGACATTTGCAGCATGCATTTGTACTTGCTTGCCTGTGCATTTGCCTGAAAAGAGATTAAAAAAAGTAAAGTACTTGTAAGAGCTATTTTAAATATTGATTTCATGTGGAATTTTAGATTTTAGACTTCGGATTTTAGATTGAATTGGAATTTGGAATTTTAAAAAATTGGAATTTAAGATTTTAAGAATTCAACCGAAACATTGTTTTTCGTTAGCGATTCGTTTTCTTTGGCCAGTGCATAAGCGCTTTCGTCAAATTCGGTATTGATGTCTTTTTTGGCACCAAGAGATACAAGGTATTTTAGGATTGAATCGTCTTTGGCAACCATTGCAGCTTTGTGTAAAGCCGTAAGACCGTCTTTGTTTTTAGCGTTAACATCAATATTCAAAGAAGCTAATTTTTTCAGCAAAGCCAAATCATTTTTAGCAATAGCGAAGTGATATAAAGTACTTCCGTCTTTTTGAGCAGCAGCAAGGTTTAAACCTTTATCCTGAAGCAATTTTATTTTAGCTTCAAAAGGATCTTTTGCCGCATTAGTCTCGCGTCCTGCCGGTCTGTACGATTGTACTAAATAAACGCCAAGATTATTTCCGTCTTTATCTTTTACATTCACATCTGCGCCTTTGTTTAAAAGTAGCGCAACCGCTTCAGGCGTTCCTGATCTTATCGCCATTGTCAAAGCCGATTCTCCTTTCAGATTTTGCAAATTGATGTTTTTTACTTTTGGTAATAATAGTTCTAAAACAGCAGTTTCTCTGGCTCCGGAAGCGATCATAACAGGAGTATTTCCGTCTTTGTTTACTTGATTTGCATCTACACCTTTGCTTAAAAAGTAATTGATAATTTCAGTCTGATTTTGTTTGCCTGCCAAAAAGTACAGTACGTTTTCTCCTGATTTAGTGGTAAAAGCTGGTTTTAGTTTTACTTCTTCTACTAAATATTTATAAGCTTCCAGTGGAGTTGTTTCTCTGCGTGTTCCCTGAGTGGCAACCAGAAGGGCATTGTCTGTAGGTTTAACTCCTTTTGTTACAAGTTTTTTCAAAAGAACTACATTTCCAGTTCTTGCAGCATAATCAAAAGCAGTTTTTCCGTTATTATCAATATCTTTAAATGATAATCCTTTAGTGATAAGATAGTCACTAAGCGTAAGGTCTTTGTCAAACGGAATTGCCATAAGTAACAAATTGGCACCGTCGTTATATTTTTGCTTTGGATTTATTCCGGCTTTAAAAAAAGCATCACAAACTCCTGAATTCAAAAGGCCATTTCCAGCCGCAAAAACAAGTGGGGTAGTACCATGACTGTCTTCAAAATTAATATCAGATCCTTTTGAGATTAGGTATTCTACCAATTCTGTATTTCCTCTGTAAGCTGCCCAGTGCAAATAAATACGATTGTCATGGGTAGGTTTGTTTACAGGATTTCCGGGTTGGTCTAATAAGAATTTTATACTTGCCAGAGGTGCATCATTATTGATAGCGATCACAACAACATCAAAAGCATTTGCATTGGATTCAGAAGGGTTGTTTCCTTTTGCTATTTCAGCTTTAACGGTTGTAACATCTGGTGTTCCTTTCCAAAAAGAAGCCTCTAACATCGTGTTTTTTTGTTGGGCACTAACAAATAAAGTTGCGGCTAATGCGAAAGAGATAAAAATATTCTTTTTCATATGTGGTATTTATTGTTTTGAAATTCGTTTAAGGTTGTTTTTTGTTTATCTAAATATCTTCTTTATATAAAAACTATTTAGAATAATTAAAAATAACGCAAATGTAAAAAATAATATTAGTAAATCAATTTTATTTAGGAATGAAATGCCCAATTCTAATGCAATTTTAAGTTTTTAAAATTGATTTTATTTCTGTACAAATGAAGGAGGTGTAGAATTTTTGTTTGAATTGAATTTTTAATACGAAAAATTAAATCTAATTAAGATATCCTTATTAGTATTTCAGTGCTTGCAAAAAAGTTTTGACTTAGTTATTTATTAATCTTCTCAATAATCTTTTCGCGGTGGCTTAATCCCCAATTAACTAATGTTTCCGTTACAGGAAGTACTGATTTTCCGTATTCTGTAATGGCATAAACGACCGTTATTGGTTTTGTTTGCTGTTCAGTTCTCGAAACGAGCAAGTTGGTTTCCAGTTCCTTTAATTCTTTACTCAGCATCTTGGCCGAAATGCCATTGATTTCCCGCTGCATTTTCTTGAAATTAATTACCTGATGCGTTCTGTTGGTCAGGAAACGCAGGATCATCAGCTTCCATTTTCCTCCCAAAACATCCAGACTATCACGCATGGCCATAAGTTCTTCTGAACAATTGGCTTCGCGAAGCATTCCGTTATCATTAATTTTTGCCATAGTAGTTTCTTATTGGTAAGCGGTAACCTCGGGTTAACCCATAGCAAAAATAAAGTATTTGTACTGTAATTTCGTAAGATAAAAGAAGAAAAATGAAAGCAATCGTCTTACATCAAAATGGAGATTTTAAACTCGAAGAAGTTGATACTCCGCAACCAAAAGAGCAACAGGTTCAGGTAAAAATAGCCGCGGCAGGATTTAATCCTATAGATTATCAGATGACCGAAAATCGAACGGAACGCAAGTTGTTGCATTCGCCAATATTAGGCAGGGAATTCTCGGGCGTTGTCTCAGCTGTTGGAGAAGGAGTAACCGATTTTAAAATAGGAGATCCTGTTTTTTGCGGTTCCGGAAGTATGGGATCGAATGGTACTTATGCCGAATATATTTGTGTTCCCGCCGCCATTGTAATGCATTTGCCCCAGAATATTTCGTTTGAAGAAAGTGCCGGAATATCTTCGGCAGGATTGACAGCTTTGCAATCGATAAACAGGATGAAAGCGAATTTTACAGATTCTATTTTTGTAACCGGCGGCGCTGGCGGAGTAGGGAATATGCTACTTAAATTACTTCTATCAAAAGGATATCATAATCTTACTGTAACTGCCGGAAACGAAAAAAGTATTGCTGCTTTGTTAGATCTTGGCTTAAAGCCAAATCAGATTATTGATTATAGAAAAGATGAGGTTTATGAAACGGCTTTGGTTTTAAACGATAATAAACATTTTGATTTTGCAGTAGATCTGGTGGGGAATGAAATATCACTTTCAGCAGCAAAACTTTTAAAAATAAACGGAACTTATGTTGATGTTACTAATTTTTCTACGCCGGATTCCCGTGAAGTTCTTTTTAGCAGAGGTGCTACAATTCTCAATATCTCCAATTATGCTTTTGGCTTAGAAAAGCAATATGACTATTATAAAAATGGATTGAATGAATTGAGAGTTTTACTCGAAAACAAATCAATCACGCCACCAACAATTGAAATAGTTGGGAATTTAGATGAGGAAACAGTTTTGAAAGCGCTCAGCATTCTTCGCGAAAACAAAACCAACGGAAAGAAATTAATCATGCAAATCAATCGACTATGAAGACAATTCCAAGAAGGATCGTTACAGGAATACGCAACGGAAAATCAATAATCGAAAAGGATGCAATTGTATCGAATGTTTCAGAACATTTTCCGGGTTTGATTATATCCGATATTTGGTCAACAGATTCGGTACCCGTAAAATTAGAAGAAGAAAAAGTAATCGAAAATACCGCTTTCCCGAATACGCCCAAAAATGGAAGTTATTTTAGATACGTTCAGATTCCGCCTGACAGGGATCTGGGAATTGTAGAATTAGAAGGTCAGCCCCATCCTTTGATGCATCAAACAGATACATTAGATTATATCGTAATTCTTTCCGGAGAAATCTGGCTTATTGTTGATGAAGGCGAAACGTTATTGAAAGCCGGAGATATTGTCGTACAAAGAGGAACGAATCATGCCTGGAGTAATCGATCTGATTTGCCTTGCATTCAGTTGGCGATATTATTGGATGCTCGAGATGTTGAGGTGTAAATTTATGGCACACGGATGACACGGATTCGCTTCGCAAAAACGCGGATTCGCACGGTTTTTTTTGTACAAAAGATAGAATATGTGGGGTGTTGTTGGGTTGAGAACGGGCGTTGTTAATCTACGTGAAAACTTTGTCAAAGTTCGAAACTTTGACAAAGTTAACTACACAGTATGTCATCGTGAGGCACGAAGGATCACACAAGGAATTCCGTAAAGTAATTCCGCAATCTTTGTCGAAACTCTTTGTCGAGCTTCTTGTGTGATCCTTCGTGCCTCAGGATGACAAGATTGCGGGTAACCATTATAAGTAAAATAAAAAAATCCGCGCACATCGGCGTTTTAGCGAAGCGAATCCGTGTCATCCGCGTACAATATTCAAGTTAATTTTGATTATGATGGTCAAATCCCCGTTGCGCTCTTCGACTTCGCTCAGAGTGACAATCGTTAATAATTTAAGAGCAAGCTTTGTCAAAGTTCGAAACTTTGACAAAGCGATAAAAACAGACGAAATCAGCGTAAATCGATTTAAATCCGTGTCATCCGTGTGCCATCAAAAAATCTCTTATGGATCCTAAAGCCATAGCCCTGATGGGAGCGGCATCCTTTTTATTTTTTCTTTAAAAATAAAAAGATATAGCGGACAGCAGGAAACAGCTCCTAATCCTTAAAACAGTCTATTAAATTGATAGGGTTAAAAAAGTTTGTAATTTTGCATTGAAATTCAAATTATCTCTTTAAATTTGCCGCAGCAATGAAAAACGATAACCAGAATACCAATTATTATAGCTGCAGCATAATGTGTTGCGCGACTATGCGATGGTATGAACTGGCTTATATATAAAAATAAAATGATTTATTCCTGAAGCCTTTCATAATCTATTGAAAGGCTTTTTGATTTTAAATTTTAGAATTTCAGAAGCGTTAAGTATTGATGTCTGTGGATGTAGCAGATTTAATTTGAATTTAAAAAATGATTGAATTAAAAAATGTCACCAAGAATTTTCATCAGAAAAACCGAATCGTTTCGGCTTTATCAGATGTTTCGCTTAAAGTTCCGCCGGGGAAGATATTTGGTGTAATTGGAACTTCGGGAGCTGGAAAAAGTACCTTGATTCGTTGTGTGAACTTATTGGAAAGACCAACTTCGGGAGAAATTATCGTAGACGGAAAATCGTTGATACAATTATCGAATGCACAATTGGCAATCGAAAGAAGACAAATTGGGATGATTTTTCAGCATTTTAACTTGCTTTCGTCGAGAACGGTTTTCGAAAATGTAGCTTTTCCGTTAGAATTGGTTGGCGCATCAAAGGAAGCTATTCGAACTCGTGTTTTTGAATTATTGGAATTGGTAGGTTTGGCTGAAAAAGCAAATGATTATCCTGCAAGCCTTTCCGGAGGTCAGAAACAAAGGGTTGCTATTGCAAGAACATTGGCGAATAACCCTAAAGTATTGTTGTGTGATGAAGCTACAAGCGCTTTGGATCCTGCGACTACAAGATCGATTTTGAATTTATTGAAGGATATTAACCGCCGTTTAAACATCACGATTTTGTTGATTACACACCAGATGGAAGTCGTAAAATCGATTTGCGATGAGGTTGCGGTAATCAGTCACGGAAAATTGATCGAGCAGGGAAGTGTAGGAGAAATTTTTGCCGATCCTAAGCACGAATTGACCAAAGAATTTATTGCTTCGTCTTTGCATTTGGATATTCCGAGAGTATATCAGGAAAGATTGCAAAAGGAAGATGGTGAAGGTTTGAGTCCGTTATTGAGACTTGAAATGACCGGAAAATCAGTAAATGAGCCTGTTATTTCTGAAGTTTCGAGATTGTTTGATACCAATTTTAAAATCGTGAGTGCACAAATGGATCAGGCCGGAGATGTAAATTTTGGTGTAATGCTGATCGAATTATCGGGCAAACGAGAAAATTACGAAGCTGCAATTGAATATTTTATTTCTAAACATATTAAAACAGAAATCATAGGTTATGTCTGATTCTACTATTACCTTATTATTAAACGGTACCTGGGAAACCATCGTGATGACATTTGTGTCGGGCTTTTTTGGTTTTGCATTAGGTCTTCCTACCGGTATTTTGCTTTTTCTTACGAGAAAAAATCAAATTCTGGAGCAACCCGTTTTAAACAGAACTTTATCGGTTTTGGTGAATATTTTTCGTTCGATTCCGTTCATAATATTAATCGTTTGGATGATTCCGTTTACGCGTGCGCTGGTAGGAACTTCTATTGGTGTAAGTGCAGCGTTGGTTCCGTTAAGCATTGGAGCAGCGCCATTTATTGCCAGATTGGTCGAGAATAGTCTTCTTGGTTTGCCTTCGGGATTAATCGAAGCGGCAAGAGCTTTGGGCGCAACGCCTTTGCAAATTGTCTATAAAGTATTGCTTCCGGAAGCGTTACCTTCTTTAATAAACGCCGCATCGATTACCTTAATCACGCTTGTGGGGTATTCTGCAATGGGTGGTGCTGTTGGTGCCGGCGGTTTAGGACAAGTGGGGTATCAGTACGGCTATATTGGTTATGATGCCGTAATTATGAATTCGGTTTTAGCGTTGTTGGTGATTTTGGTATTCGTGATTCAGTTTGCGGGTGACTTTTTATCAAAACGATTTGATCATAGGTAAATGCTTTGAGATTACTTTGAGGTTACTTTGAGATTTTACCGCAAAGCACGCAAAGTTTTTTTAGAATATTGTAAATTTTGTGAGAAGGTTAAGTTCGCAAAGCTTTGCGAACTTAAATTGTGCTAGCACAACTTAAAACTTAGCGAACTCTGCGAAAAAAACTTTGCGAACTTTGCGGTAAAATTCTAGATAACTTTGCGGTTAAAATACCACAGAGAACACAAAGTTTTTTAATATACTAAGTTTAATAAAAACACAAAGTTCACAAAGCTTTATGTTGCACCAGCTTTGCGAACTTAAATTGTGCTAGCACAACTTAAAACTTAACGAACTCTGCGAAAAAACTTTGCGTTCTTTGCGGTAAAAAAACACATTAAAATCCTTGCACACGTTACGGTTAAATTCTAGACAACAGATAGATTTGAATTAAAAATTAAGAATTAAAAATTAAAAAATACAAGAATGAATACGAACTTAAATTTTCTAAAAGCAATCGGAATTATTGCCTTGACACTTTCATTGGCAAATTGTGGCAAAGCCAAAAACAACGATCCGCACCACATAAAAGTTGGGGTTGCAACAGGACCGGAATATAAAGTAGCAGAAGCGGCTAAAAAAGTAGCAAAAGAAAAATACGGACTTGAAGTAGAGTTAATTTCTTTTAATGATTATGTAATTCCAAACGAAGCTTTGAGCCAGGGAGATATCGATGCAAATGCTTTTCAGCACAAACCTTATCTTGATGAACAATCAAAACAACGCGGATACAAGTTGGCGATCATTGGTAAAACATTCATTTACCCTATTGCAGCGTATTCTAAAAAGATCAAAAGTCTGGCAGATTTGAAAGATGAGAGCACCATTATCATTCCAAATGACCCAACAAACGGTGGACGTTCGTTATTGCTTTTGGAGAAAAACGGTTTGCTAAAATTGAAAGACGGAATTGGTTTATTACCTAAAGTAACAGATATTGTAAGCAATCCTAAAAAGCTTAAAATCTTAGAACTAGAAGCACCTCAATTGCCAAGAGCTCTTGATGATGCCAATGTAACAATTGCAATTATCAATAATACGTTTGCTTCTCAGGCAGGATTAGTTCCGTCGCGTGATGCTTTGTTTGTAGAGGATAAAGATTCTCCTTATGTAAACTTAGTAGTAAGTCGTGAGGATAATAAAAACGAAGAAAAAGTAAAACAGTTTTTACAAGCTTTTCAATCTCCAGAAGTTGAAGCAGCAGCGCTTAAAGAATTTAAAGGCGGAGCCGTAAAAGGCTGGTAAAAAATAGTTGTATTTTTTTCATAGAAACAAAAAAGCGCTAAGTCATAGATTTAGCGCTTTTTTTATGTTGTAATTCGAATGTTTTGTTAAGCCGATTTTGAATTGATATGTTCAAAAAGAATATCAAATTTTGTTCCTAGTTTTTTCTTAAGTCTTTGTTTTGATTTTTTTACCGCATCTGGCGTAATACCTAATAATTCGGCAATTTCGTTGTTGTTGAAATTTAGTTTCTGTAACAATAAAATTCTTTTACTAGAATCTGTAATCTCAGGAAAATCATTTTGTAATAATTGATAAAATTCAGGATATTCTTTTTGAAATTCTCTCTTAAACGTATTCCAGTTGTTCTCAGTCATTAAATGAGATTCCAGCAAAGTACTCAGTTTTTTATTTTCTTTTTCAAGATAGTGAGATGATGATTGTTTTATTTGGTCAATCTCACTTTTTAGTTTTTTGATTTGAATATTCTTATCCTTTAAATAATCGATCTGGGCATTCAAATTTTCATGTGCTTCGGTTAGTTTATGTTCTGTTTTTATTTTTTCTAATTCTAATAAAGTAACTTTTTGATTGTATTTTAGTTGCCTGTTTTTTAATTGTTTTTTAAAGTTTAAGAATATAAATATTGCTGATAAAAAAGCCATAATAATCACAATAGCATACATATTTTTCATTGCAGATTCATGCTTGACCTCATTGGCTGACCTGTTTATATTTTGTTGGAATTTTGTTTTCTGAATGACCCAATTAGCATTACTTATAGCAATATCACCATCTTTGTTTTTTAGAGAATCTTCTAAAACAATCATTCTTCTTCTGAGCGCCAATTCATTATCAGTCTTATTTTGCTGTTTTAAAATATCTAATTTAAGTTTGATGATTTGCAGTTCTGATTTTTTGAAATAGGATTTCGAATCGGCAATTTCTTTGGCTTTGTTTAGTATTTCTTCTGCCTGAGCAAGATTATTATTTTTTACGTACAATTCTGCCAAAAGAATAGAAGCATACATCGTATTTTGGTCGCTTTGTTCTTTTTCTGAAATTTGAATATCTTCTTTCAGTAAAGAAATCGCTGCCTGCAAATCGCCTTTTTTTTCTTTTAGAAGCGCCAGATTACCTAAAGCTTTCGCATATCGAATTTCATCATGTATTTGTTTTGCCAGCACAGCCGTTTTATTAAAATAAGATTCGGCTGCTTTGTCATTTTCCATTCGAAAATAGTTGATACCAATATTATCAATTATCGAAGCATATTCGGCAGTTTTTATTGGAGTGTATTTTTGGGCAAGATTCAGATAATACAATGATTCGGGATAATCTTCAAGGGTTTGCAGGATCCAGCCAATTTTCTTGAAAGTTTCTCCGGGAAGAATAATTTCAGTGTCAGACAGTTTTTTTATTTTATCAATTACTTGCAGCAATCTTGGTGTCATGCTTGTATAATCCCTGTAAAGATAGAGATAGCTGATATAGTTAAGTTGTGCCCAGATTTCAAGAGACAAATTTTTTTGTACAACAGCACTTTTTATAGATTGTAAATAATAAAAATTACTTTTTGAATTGGTGGTATTATAAAAATCACTGTATCCGTTAGCAAGCAAACCTTCGTAAACAGATCTGTATTCTTTTGATTTGCTTAGAGGATCAAGATATTTTTTTAGTGAAATGGTATCACTTTCAAAAGATTTTTGTTGAACCAGAAGTGCCTCGATATTGGCAATCTTACCTGGTTTGGACGGAATTTGTAATGGAACGTTTTGGGATTTTACTTGTACAATGAAAAGCAATAAAAGGACACAATATGATTTTTTAAAAAGCATTACGTTTTTATCAGTGGTTATCAAATTTGATGCGTAAAAATAGTAAAAAAAATCTATTACTTTTTACAACACAATTTGTAAAGTATTGGTTTTAATGGTTTTTTGAATAAAAATGTCCCTTATTTGTCCCCCTTTGATACTGTTAAAAGTATAATGTGTGAATTACATTTGTCAACAGCTCCATAAGTATTTATTGTCCGTTTCATTTGTAAATGAATATACCTTCTAATTTATACTTTAATACTGCCACTATTAATTTCCGATTCAATACATGAAAAAAAAACTACTTTTCTTCCTCTTATTATTTAGCGTGTTTAAACTTCAAAGCCAAAGTACTGCCGGCTATTTAAGTGATGTTACAGAGCCTTGGTTCGTCCCAGGAAATATCAATGCGATGAATTCAGTTTACGGAACTGACTGGACGCAATATAATTATGATACCGTAAATGCAGCAGCACTTTTTGATTCTAACAGAAGGTTTATCTGGATAGATGGGAGTGAATATAACACTAGTAAAATGACAGCTTTTTTGGCTGCAAATAATGTAATAATCGAAAACTGGGTTAATGCCGGTGGTACTTTACTTATAAATACAGCAACAAACGAAGTTTTTTCACCTTACAATGTAGGTTTTGGAATCACTAGTACAAGAGTACTTTTTCCTAATGCATCACCAGCAGATCCTTCCGATTCTTTTTTTACGTTATCACCATATTTGCCTATTACGACTCCTATATATACAGGAGGTTATTTTGCACATAATTTTTTTTCAGGCCCGGGATTAGAAAAAAAAATAACTTCTTCGACAGGAGAAATACTATTAGCAGAAAAAAAAGTAGGAGGAGGATTGGTGCGTTTTTCAGGACTTACAACTTCTTTGTTTGAAAATACTCAATGGGCACCTAAACCTGAAATAATGAATTTATTGTACCGAATGATAAGTAAACTTTCTGAGGGACCTTTTGTTACACTAATTAATCCGGTAGCAATAGCTTGTGGTGGAGAATCAGGTTCTGTACAATTCGAGATTGGGGACAAAGAAACATTACCATCTAATCTCATAATATCTATATCTTCATCAAATCAAGGAGTTATTCCAAATGCTAGTTTTGTCTTACTCGGTACAGGTGATACACGTACTCTTAATTTTACAAGTAGAGCCATTGGTACTTCAACTATTACTGTTGCTGTAATTGATCAAAATTCGAATACCGCTTTTACAACTTTTATTGTAACTGTCAAGGACACAGAAGTTCCGGTAGTACAAACACAAAATATAACGGTTCAGCTTGATGCTTTAGGGAAAGCAACTATAACCGAGTCTCAAATCAATAATGGTTCAACGGATAATTGTGCGATTGACAAAATCACTTTAGATAAAAAAACTTTTGATTGTTCGAATGTTGGCGCGAATACAGTAAGGCTAACCGTTTTGGATATCAACGGAAATTCAGATTCAAAAACCGCAATAGTTACTGTAGAAGATAAAGTAAAACCGACTGTTATAACGCAGAACATTACAATTCAATTAGATGCTTTAGGAAAAGCTGTTATAACTGAGGCAGAAATAGATAATGGTTCAACAGATAATTGTGCGATTGATAAAATCACTTTAGACAAAACAGATTTTAATTGTTCTAATGTTGGAGCGAATACTGTAACGCTTACAGTTTTAGATGTCAACGGAAATTCAGATTCAAAAACGGCAATAGTTACAGTCGAAGATCATTTAAAACCAATTGTTATAACTCAGAATATTACCATTCAATTAGATGCTTTAGGAAAAGCAACTATAACTGCGGCAGAAATCGATAATGGTTCAACCGATAATTGCGCTATTGATAAAATCACTTTAGATAAAACAGATTTTGATTGTGCCAATATTGGAGATAACACCGTAACGCTTACTGTTACGGATGTCAACGGAAATTCAGATTCAAAAACCGCAACAGTCACAGTTGAAGACAAAGTAAAACCAATAGTGGTTACGCAGAATATAACGGTTCAGCTTGACGCTTTAGGAAACGCAGTTATAACTCCTGCAGAAATAGATAATGGCTCAACTGATAATTGTGCGATTGATAAAATCACTTTAGACAAAACAGATTTTGATTGTTCGAATATTGGATCAAATACGGTAACACTTACAGTTACGGATGTCAACGGAAATTCAGATTCAAAAACCGCAATAGTTACCATCGAGGATAAAATAAAACCTACTGTTATAACTCAGAACATTACCGTTCAATTGGATGCTTTAGGAAAAGCAACTATAACTCCGGCAGAAATCGATAATGGTTCATCTGATAATTGTGTTATTGATAAAATAACTTTAGATAAAACAGATTTTGATTGTTCGAATGTTGGAGCGAATACGGTAACGTTAACGGTTTTAGATGTCAACGGAAATTCAGATTCAAAAACCGCAATAGTTACCATCGAGGATAAAATAAAACCAACTGTTATAACACAAAACATTACTATTCAATTGGATGCTTTAGGAAAAGCAATTATAACTGAATCTCAAATTGATAATGGCTCGACAGATAATTGCGCTATTGATAAAATCACTTTAGACAAAACGGATTTTGATTGTTCGAATGTTGGAGCGAATACTGTAACGCTAACCGTTTTGGATGTCAACGGAAATTCAGATTCAAAAACCGCAACAGTTACAGTTGAAGATAAAGTAAAGCCAATAGTAGTTACGCAGAACATTACTATTCAATTGGATGCTTTAGGAAAAGCAATTATAACTGAATCTCAAATTGATAATGGTTCAACTGATAATTGTGCTATTGATAAAATCACTTTAGACAAAACAGATTTTGATTGTTCGAATATTGGAGATAATACTGTAACGCTAACCGTTTTAGATGTTAATGGAAATTCAGATTCAAAAACAGCAATAGTTACAGTTGAAGATCAACTAAAACCAATAATTGTAACACAGAATATCACAGTACAATTAGATGCTTTAGGAAAAGCAACTATAACCGCGGCAGAAATCGATAATGGCTCAACTGATAATTGTACGATTGATAAAATCACTTTAGACAAAACAGATTTTGATTGTTCGAATGTTGGAGCAAATACCGTAACACTTACAGTTTTAGATGTTAATGGAAATTCAGATTCAAAAACCGCAATAGTTACAGTTGAAGATCAAGTAAAACCAATAGTGGTAATGCAGAATATCACAGTAGAATTAGATGCTTTAGGAAAGGCAACTATAACCGAATCTCAAATCAACAATGGTTCAACTGATAATTGTGAGATCGCTACTATGACTTTAGACAAAACTACTTTCGATTGTTCGAATATTGGAGATAATAATGTAACACTTAACCTAACCGATAAAAGTGGAAATTCAGCGTCCGGAACTGCTGTCGTAACTGTTAAAGATTTGATCGCCCCAACTGTTATAACTCAAAATATAACAGTTCAACTCGATACTACAGGAAATACAGTACTAAATCCGGCGCTGATAAATAACGGTTCAACTGATAATTGTGGTATTGCTGCGATGACGTTAGATAAAACTACTTTTGATTGTTCGAACATTGGAGACAATACAGTAACATTAACTGTTATTGATGTTAACGGAAATTCGGCTTCAAAAACTGCAACGGTAAAAGTCGAAGACAAATTAAAACCTATCGTGATCACTCAGAATATAACTGCCGATTTGGACGCTTCTGGAAATGCCATAATAACCGCTGCAGAAATCAATAATGGTTCAACAGATAATTGCGCGATAGATAAAATAGAAATCAATAAAACATCTTTTAATTGTTCGAATATTGGCCTCAATACCGTGACACTGACGGTTACGGATGTCAATGGAAATTCGGCTTCAAAAAATGCGACCGTTACCGTTCAGGATAAAATAAATCCGATAGTTGTAACTCAGAATATTACCGTTCAGCTGGATTTTTCAGGCACTTCTACAATCACTGCGGACCAAATCAATAATGGTTCAACAGATAATTGCGCTATCGATAAATTAACTTTAGACAAAACAACATTCAATTGTGATAATCTGGGAGATAATATCGTGACATTAACAGTAAAAGATACAAGTGGTAATTTGGCTTCGGCAACAGCAACAGTAACCGTTCTTCCTCTATCACCGCCAGTATTTTCGAATTTAACACAAGAGTTTTGTGCTATCGAAAATCCTGTTATATCAAGTATAGCGGTAAACAGTGCTTATATAAAATGGTTTAAAGACGCTTCATCTTCTCAGACATTATCAGCTAATACAGCTTTAACCAGCGGCATCTATTATGCTGCCAATTATAACGGAAGTTGTTACAGCGATCGTGTTGCTGTTACTATTATTGTAAATGATGCTTTGGCGCCAACAGGAAACGCAATACAATTTATGTGTAAAGAAAAAGAAGCAACCGTGACGGATCTTATCACAAACGAAGAAGAAGTTTTATGGTATGAAACCGCTACAGGAGGTTTTGCATTAGGATCTACGACACTTCTTGAGGATAATCATAAGTACTATGCATCCTACATAGGAGCAGAATGCGAAAGTTCTAAAAGATTCGAAGTACAAGTTGTTTTTCGCTATTGCGATGTCAAAGTATACAACGGAATCTCCGCAAATGGAGACGGAAAGAATGATTATTTTGCTATAGAAGGAGCCACAACTTTCGCGGATAATAAGCTCGAAATTTTTAATAGTTGGGGCAGTTTAGTTTTCGAAACAGCCAATTACGGAAACGAAGAAAATCTATTTAGAGGCGTTGCAAACAAAGGATTAGGCAGCGGAAAAGGATTACTTCCTTTCGGCACTTATTATTATGTTTTTAGTTTCACCAATCATGATAATAAAAGGGTAACAAAAACAGGCTTTTTACACCTAAATCCTTAATCTACAAACCAACTATTACAAATGAAATTCAATATTATAGCAACTCTGTTATTTACATTCACTTTGTTTTCTGCAAAAGCGCAGCAAGATGCACAATTTTCAGATTACAAGCTCAATATGTCGAGTTTTAATCCCGCTTTTGCCGGTTTTTTCGACGGAAGTGTTTTACTAATTCACCGTACACAATTTGCCGGTTTTGATGGCGCTCCGGAAACACAAAATCTAAATATTAATATTCCCATAGATCTTAATATGGGAGCCGGATTTAATGTTACCAATCAAAAGCTGGGAGTAACCCAGGACGTTATTATTACCGGAGATTATTCGTATACTATTTATACAGATGAACTGAATATGTTAAGTTTTGGACTTAAAGCAGGTTTGAGTATCCTTGACATTGATTATAGCCGTCTTGATCTTAATAATCCTGATGATTTAAGCTTTCAGAATAACATCGAAAATCAGGTAACTCCAAGAATAGGAGTGGGATTTTTGTTCAATACTCCCAATTGGTATATTGGTTTATCTACGCCCAATTTTATTAAGGAAAGTTACAATCCAACCATAAAAACGTCTACAATTACCAGTAAACCTCAAATTTATTTTACAACGGGTTATCAGACTCGTATAAATGATGATTTGTTATTTAAACCTTCGATATTAGCAAAAGCAGTCGAAAACGCACCATTAGCAATAGATTTTGCGCTTAATTTTGAATTCAGGGAAAAGTTTAGGCTCGGAGCTTCCTACAGATGGAATTCGGCCATTACCGGAATGATGGGAATTAATCTTCTGCAAGATTTTCAGGCAGGTTATGCATACGATTACAACATCAACGGATTAGGAAAATATGCACCCTCATCGCATCAGTTTTACATTAAATACATCTTTAAACAGTCTAAAAATATCCGCAGGGAATGTAGTTGCAGTTTTACAGATCCAACTAATAATCTTGGTTTTTAATTGTATTAAGCAATTAAACATGAATATTTAATACAAGCAAAAAAGCGCTGAATCATTAGATCCAGCGCTTTTTCTATATAACAATTTGAATTAGTAAAAAACAATTTAATCTTCTTGTACAGTAGTTTTTTTCTTTCCTTCAATATTCGGAAGAAAAGTGGTCAAAATCCCTATCAAAGGCAGAAACGCACAAACTTTAAAAACATATTCTATACTTGTAGCATCGGCTAATTTTCCTAATATAGCAGAACCTAATCCTCCCATACCAAAAGCCAATCCAAAGAAAAGACCCGCAATAAGACCCACTTTTCCAGGCACAAGTTCAGTGGCATAAACCAAAATTGCTGAGAAAGCCGATGAGATAATTAAACCAATAATTACAGATAAAACGCCTGTCCAGAAAAGAGAAACATAAGGCAGTAACAATGTAAAAGGCGCAACACCTAATATCGAAATCCAGATGATATATTTTCGACCAAAACGATCTCCCAAAGCTCCGCCAAACAATGTTCCGGCAGCAACGGCACCAAGGAAAGCAAAAAGATAAATTTGTGATTCCTGTACAGATACATGAAATTTATCAATCAGGTAAAAAGTATAATAACTAGTCATACTGGCCATATAAAAGTATTTTGAAAAAATCAATACCAACAAAATACCCAACGAAAAAATTACTTTTTGTTTTGAAAGTGAATGGTGAACTTCTTCAGCTACAGCCGATTTATTTTTAGCTTTAAGGTTCAAATGTTCCTGATACCATTTTGCAACACCCGAAAGAATAATGATTCCCACCGCGGCTGCAATACAAAACCAGATAATATTAAACTGTCCGTAAGGCACTACAATAATAGCTGCAAGCAAAGGCCCGATGGCACTTCCTGCATTTCCTCCTAATTGAAAAATAGATTGCGCCAATCCTCTTTTTCCTCCGGAAGCCATATGTGCAACCCTCGAAGCTTCGGGATGAAATATAGAAGAACCAACACCAATTAAACTAACAGCAAGTAAGATGTTTACAAAACTTGAAGCAACTGCTACGGCTGCCAAACCCAAAAGTGTAAAAACCATTGCAACGGCTAACGAATACGGGCGTGGTTTTTTATCGGTATAAAACCCAACGAAAGGCTGTAAAATAGATGCCGTAAGTTGATAAGTCAGCGTAATTAAACCAATTTCGCTAAAGGTCAAATGAAATTTATCTTTTATAATAGGATAAACCGCAGGAACCACAGCCTGAAGCATATCATTAATAAAATGCGTTAAGCTAATAGTAAATAAAATAGAGAAAACAGTTTGTTGGGCCAACTGCTTCGAATGGGTAATAGTGCTTGTTTTCATAATGAATTAAAAAAAAAATCAGATCATCTGATGAATTTGGGTAAAAAATTAATAATTAGTATGTCCAGTTATTTTGGCAACGGTGTTCCATGTTTTTTTGGGGTCTTTTGCAATGATATTTTTTAAAAGCTGTTCGTGTATAGCGTATGTATCCTGAAATATTTTAGTGTTTGGATAGATTCTAAGAAACTCCTTTTTTAAATGTTTCGATACAGATTTATATAAATCGGCCAGAATTTCATTTTTTGAAGCTTGAGCAATCGCAATATGAAATTGTATATCAGCCTCGACACATTCTTCGAGTAAACCTTCATTGGCCGTTTTCATTCGATCAGCCAAATGCTGTTTCATCGCAATGATATCATCTTCGGTTCTGTTGATGGCCGCTTTTTCAGCAATTTTCAATTCTAATAATTGTCGTACTTCGTCTAAATCCTCAAGACTTGCACGCTTCAATCGCTGATCCATAGGTTCCTGTATGCTGGTCACTTCCTGAACAAAAGTACCAACACCTTGCTGAATCCGAAGCAAACCTGAATTGGCGAGTAACTTCATCGCTTCTCTTATCGACGATCTTCCAACACCAAAACTTTTCATCAATTCTGCTTCAATAGGCAATTTCTCATTGATCTTATACTGACCAAGCGATATTTGCTCCTGTAATTTTGAAGCAACTTCTTCTGCGAGAGATTTTTTATTGATTAATGCCATAGTTAGGTTATCATATCATCTGATGATTGCAAATGTATAAAAATATTTTAGTTAACCTTATTTTTTAGCGAAAAGTTTTTTACCGCAAAGCACGCAAAGAATTACGCAAAGCTCGCAAAGTTTTTTAACGATAAAGCAAAGAATGCAAAGTTTACAAAGCTTAAGCAAAGATTGACAGCTTAAAAATTTGTATTTAAAAAATAACCGCAGAGAACCCAAAGGAAACAACACACAGAGTTCACGAAGTTTTTATTTCTCTGTGAAAATCTTTGTGTTTCTTTTGTTAATAAAAATTTGCGATAATTTGTGACTCGAGCGATAGCGAACAGGCGAAGCAAATTTGTGGTTTAAAAAATAACCGCAGAGAACCCAAAGGAACAACACACAAAGTTAACGAAGTTTTTATTTCTCTGTGAAAATCTCTGTGTTCTCTGTGGTTAATAAAAATTTGCGATAATTTGTAAAATTTGTGGTTAAAAAATAACCGCAGAGAACCCAAAGGAACAACAGACAGAGTTTAAGAAGTTTTTATTTCTCTGTGAAAATCTCTGTGTTCTCTGTGGTTAAAAAAATATAAACTTTGCGTCTTTGCGCCTTTGCGAGATTATTTCAGCCCAGTAAAAAAATCTTGCGTCCTTTGCGGTAAAATAAAAACTTTGCGGTAAAATATAAGCCTTCCAATTAATTATGTAAATTTTCCTATAAATTATATAACAGTCTTTATTTTATATTTAAGAGTTTTGATCTATTCTAATATAAAAATCCCAAAACTATGAGAAATATTAACCAGATTGCTATTGTTTCGAGTATGCTAATCACCTTTTTAAGCTGCTCTAGTGATAAAGATGTCGATGTAAATCCAGGCACAACCACCAATCCTGTCGAAGGAAATGCTGCCAATACAACTTATAAACCTGCTTTCGAAGGGCAAACCAGAGTTAGCGGCGTACAAACCAACACACCTTATCAGGGAGTTGCTATTGCTACAGGCTTAAGCAGTCCATGGGGAATTAAAAGTCTTCCTGACGGACGATTATTAATTACCGAAAAAACCGGAACCATGCGTATTGCAACAACAGCCGGAGTTTTAAGCGCACCTATTACAGGTATTCCTGCCGTAAATGCTTCTGGACAAGGAGGTTTATTAGGTTTAACTATAGATCCTGATTTTGCAACCAACAAAATGGTTTACTGGGTGTATGCCGAAGCAACAACAGGCGGAAATAATACGGCTGTAGCCAAAGGAAAACTGTCAACTGACGAAAAAACAATCGAAGGAGCAACCGTAATTTACAGAGCAAAACCAGCAAACGCAAGTAATCTTCATTATGGCGGACGCATTCTATTTGATAAATCTGGTTTCTTAATAGTAAGTACCGGAGAACGTTCTGTATTAGAAACTAGACCATTGGCACAATCTGTAGCATCAGGTTTAGGAAAAGTAGTTCGATTAACAAAAGAAGGTCAACCCGCAAGTGGCAATCCTACTTTTACAGGAACGGGAGCTTTACCTGAATTATATACTATTGGACACAGAAATCCGCAAGGTTTGGCACTTAATCCTAATACAGGAGAAATTTGGTTGTCAGAACATGGACCACGCGGAGGTGACGAAATCAATCGACTTAAAGCGGGAGCAAATTACGGATGGCCAACCATTACGTACGGAATCGAATATAGCGGAGAAAAAGTAGGAGCAGGGATTCAGCAGCAAGACGGTTTAGAACAGCCGGTTTACTACTGGGATCCGGTAGTTTCGCCAAGCGGAATGACTTTCTACACAGGAAATCGTGTGCCGGAATGGCAAAATAGCCTTTTCATAGGCGCTTTAAGCGGAATGCATATTGTTCGTCTTGCTATAAAAGACAATAAAGTAATTGGCGAAGAAAGACTTCTGGCTTCAGAAAACCAACGCTTTAGAGATATAACACAAGGAAACGACGGAGCTTTATACGCCGTTACTGATGGAGGAAAACTTTACAAAATTGATAAAAAATAAGTTTCACTTTTTAAATATATATTCTTTTAGGAGAATACTTGTAATGGCGCTATATGGCGCCATTATTTGTTATGCAAAATGAGTTCCTTATATTTGGTATCGATTAAATGCAAAAACAATTGAATACAAAAATTACGACATATTCACTAGAGCATCACAAAAGTTTGTTTACCGATGCCAATAATGACAGAGAGTATTTTTATATTCAGGCAAAAGATCATCCTTATATCAGCGAACCTTATCGCGCAGAAAGTTACGCCATAGAATTTCTTCGAAAAGGAAGCATTGTAATGCAAACCAAACTCAAGAAAACAGTAATTCATGCTCCTGCAATACTCACGCTTGGTCCTTCGGTAATTCGAAGTTTTACAAAAGACAGCGACGAAATTTTAATCGATATTATTTTTTTCAAACCTCAATTTTTTCTGCACAATCAGGCCAATGTATTTTTTCTTTCGCAGTATGATTTTTTCGAAAATAGCGAAATGCACGTTTTCAATCTTGAGAGAAAAAACAAAATTAAGTTTGAACAAATCTTTACTTTGTTACGACAATCGATCGAACATAATTCTGATAATCAACCTTCTATTCTAAGGGCTTATCTTTATATATTGATTTACGAATTAGATGTTATAAAGCAAACCATTACAAACGATTCAGCTCAAAATCCTTTATTCGAAAAGTTCAAAGAAATCCTTTCCAGAGATTTTATAAGCCAAAGATCAGTACAATATTATGCAGATGTTCTAAATGTATCTCGCAAATATTTATCAGAAGTAATTAAAAATAATAGCGGAAAAACCGCCAGCGACTGGATTGATGATATTGTAATTCTCGAAGCCAAAATATTACTCCAAAATAAAGATCTTACAATCAATCAAATCAGTGACACCTTAAACTTCCCCAATCAATCCGGTTTTGGCAGATTTTTTAAAAAATACGAAGGAATTTCACCTTTAGAATATCGCAGAAAGAATGTTTAATATATTTAAAAGTATATACGTAATTATACTTTGGGCGAGTCACCATCCCGATAAGAGGGCAAATTTACTATGCGCTTATACGCCCTCTTATCGGGATGCTGTCGGGCTATCCGCGCTACTTCGGTAGCTTGCTTCTATCCCTCTCGCGAGCGACGAGCGAATGGAGTAGTTATTCGTTTTCGATCTCTTTTTTTAGTTTTTTAGCCCAATCTTGGGTTTAATTTTTTTATTTAAACATTCCAATTTTCACCCTGAGCGAAGTCGAAGGGCGCTCCAATTGAAACGTGGGCTTCGACTTCGCTCAGCCTGACAATGCAATGACAGTACAATGCATTGTGTTTAAGTGAATAAAATTGTTAGCATCTGCATCTCAATTGTTAAAGTTGCTGCTATTGTGATGTATTAAAAGTAAAATGCCTTTCTTAAGCGATTCAACAAGCTATGTCTCTATGTGTTTAAAAAGACATCCCAATTAATTCAACCGACTTTTCGAACAAAACAAAAGCCGTTTAGCTCTTTTCTGATCCATCAAATCATCTCAACTTTGCAGTAATAAAAAAAAATAAAAGATATGTCTAAAATAGCAAAATTCGTAGTAATCATAAATGATAATGTAGTTTGGATGGAAGAAAAAGCCCTGAAATTCTATTCGGATTTATTTGGTTCTTCGAAAGAAATAGGAGAGAAGTACGCCAATGAAAACCTTTCAAGTCAAAAGCTATTCAAAATACAAAATGATTTTTCAGTCGAAATGTTGATGGCGTATGATGGTGAAAATCCGTTGTCTTTCATGAAACTCAATTCATCCCGACTTTCGAATCAAAACCTTGATGCCAATAAACCAATGGGCGTAGACCATATTGTGTACTTTAATCCAGAAGATATCAACGTGCTTTTTAAACGTGCAGAAGAAGTCGCTTTACAGAGAAAATACGATTTGATTTGGGCAAAAGCTTTTGCAATTGATATGGTTTTAATCGAGACATTAAAGTCTTTGGGTTACGAAGAATTCAACTATGAAAATGATACTACTCGCGACACGGATGAAAAGCAACTTTACCTTAAAAAATCAGTTTAAGTTAATTCTAATAACTTCATCATTTGCAATAGCATAAACAATATCGTTTTGTTCTGGTTTTAAAATATGTTTTCCGGTAAATTCACCAAAAGCAGCCAAAATCATTTGATTTTCTTTCTGAAAAAAGCAAGGTAATTTTAAAGATTGTGCACCAAAACCACGCAACATAATTCCGGGATGAATGTGGCCTGAAAAATTAAAAAAACCTTCTTTTAGGGTAGGATGATGTGTGAGTAAAAAATCATCGATTTCCAGAAATTCTACAACATCAATATCAAGTTCCAGGTAATGTTTTTTATCAATAATGTCATGATTTCCTGCAATCAGGATGATAGTATTGGTACAGCATTCTACCCATTTTTCGAATAAATCCCATTCCTTATTTTTAGAACTATGAAATAAATCTCCCAGGAAAATAATTTTTTCGGGTTTAAAAAAGTCAACGATATCGGTCAAACGTTTAAAGTTTTCAGAAACCACATTATTTGGAATCGCCACGCCGTGTTTCCTGAAATGCGATACTTTTCCGAGATGTACATCAGAAATGAGAAGCAATTTTCTGGTTTCCCAAAATAAAGCTCCACTTGGGTGCAAAATAAACGTTTGGTTTTGTATGGTAATCGTCATATAATATTACTTCATATAAGAAGCTGTCATTTTTTTAATTCGTTCTGCTAATGTTTCGCTGGATAATTTTTCCCGTAATCGATCTGTAATTAACGGAAAACTAAAAGGCGTAGGTTTCAAACACGATTTCCAGATAATTTCCTGATTGTTTATTCGTTCCAAAGCCATAATCAAACGCCCTTCTTCCAGCTGATGTTCGAAGGTTTCGCGATACGCTTGCTGAAATAATAAGTTGTCGGGTTCATAATCCCTGAAAACTTCAAACAGCAATTGAGAACCGCTTTGCAAATGTTTTGTTTTGACCATTTTCCCCGGAAAACCTGTAAAAACCAACCCTGCAATTACGGCAATATCCCTGAATTTTCGTCTCGCCATTTCGGTTGCATTCAGGCTTTTTTGCAAATCATGATGCACATATTCCGTCGAGAATAAATTGTTATCCAGCACATTTTGCATATCAATTTCCTGATCAGATAGTAATTCGAATCCGTAATCATTATAAGCCAATGAAAAACTGATAGGCAAAAGTAAACTAATTCTATACGCCAATAAACTTGCCAGCGCTTCATGGACAAACCGACCTTCAAAAGGATAAAAAATAGCGTGATAACCTTCTCTGGTTTTAAAAGTTTCAATCAAAAATTGGTCGTCTCCGGGAACAATAGATTCCTTTCTTTGTCGGGCAAACAAAGGTTGTAATGCTTTGAGTTCCGGCGATAAATTATCCGTATTGGCACGATACAATTCCTGACGTAACAATTCACTCATTTGTGCCGAAAGCGCCATTCGGCCGCCCATCCAGCTTACTACTTTTGATTTCTTTTTAGGATCTGCCTTTCGAACCAAAACCTGCATATTTCTAATTCGGAATAATTCGAGCTGTTTTCCCGCAAAGATAAAAGTATCGCCCGGTTTTAATTTCGATACAAACCATTCTTCGATAGTACCAATATAACCGCCACTCATGAATTTTACGTTTACAACAGCATCGCCTACAATCGTTCCTATTTGCATGCGGTGGTGCATGGCGATTAATCGGCTGTTTATTTTATAACGTCCGTCTTCTTCGATTTCTACTTTTTTATATTCGTCATAAGCTTGCAAACTTTGACTTCCGTTAGAAATGAAATTCAAAACCCAATTCCAGTTTTCTTCCGTAATTGCCTGATAACAAAATGTTCCTTTGACTTCTTTGAAAATATCATCGGGAAGAAATCCGTCAGAAACGGCCAAAGTATTGAGGTATTGTACCAAAACATCCCAACTGTTCAAATACGGAACACGATCTTCAATAACATTCTCTTCAACCGCTTTTTTCAATGCCGAAGCTTCTATTAATTCAATCGCATGTGTTGCCAAAAAATAAATCACACTTTCTTTCCCGGGTTGATGTCCGCTTCGTCCGGCTCTTTGCAAAAAGCGCGCAACACCTTTCGGCCCACCAACCTGAATAATAGTTTCTACGGGCGCAAAATCAACTCCAAGATCCAGACTTGAAGTACACACCACAACTTTTAGTTCTTCGTCTCTAATAGCTTGTTCGACCCAAAGTCTCGTTTCTCTATTAATACTTCCGTGATGCATCGCCATTTCTCCTGCAAACTCAGGATATTTTTCGAGCAATCGCTGAAACCAGATCTCGCAAGCCGACCGTACGTTGGTAAAGATCAAAGTCGTTTTGCTTGCTTTTATAATTTTTGCCACTTCATCAATCAGGTGCAAACCCATATGTCCGCGCCACGGATAGGTTTCCATTTTATCCGGAATAATCGAAATGACTTTTATTTTTTTATGAATCTGAGCTTTTATCAAAACCGAATTATTGTAAGCTTCTGAATCTACACCAAGCAAAACTTCCTGCGCTTGTTGCAGATTTCCAATTGTAGCCGAGATTCCCCAAATACGCATTTTTGGCGCAATAGTTTTTAGTCGGGACAAAGCCAATTCGGTTTGAACACCGCGTTTTGTACCCAATAATTCGTGCCATTCGTCAATAACAATTGCCGTACAATTGCCAAATATTTTGTCGTATCCTTTGGTTGCCAAAAGCAATTGCAAACTTTCCGGAGTGGTAACCAATAAATCAGGCATTTTTCCTTTTTGCTTGGCTCGTTCGCTTGCAGATGTATCTCCAGACCGAATTCCGACAGTCATTTGGGTTCCCAAATCATTAACGACTCTTTCTGCTGCTTGTTTTATTTCTACCGAAAGTGAACGTAAAGGCGTTATCCAGATCGCTTTAAGACCGGGTTTATGTTTGGTTTTATAATCAGGATTATTTTTTATGTAATTGAGAACAATAGGCAACCAGAGCGCATAGGTTTTTCCGCTGCCTGTAGGAGCGTTCAGTAAACCGTTTTTTCCTTGCAAAAAAGCAGTCCAGGCCTGAGTCTGAAACGGAAACGGTTTCCATCCCTGATTCTCAAACCAGTTATTTGCTACTGCAAAAAGTTGCTCTCTGTTCATTTTATTTTACCATTATTTTTTTTACCATTAAGATATTAAGGTTCATTAAGTTTTGCTTTATGAAAGAAAATTAAGAAACCGGTTTTTTAAATTAGTCCCAGCGGGACGTCATATTTATAGATATTTATAAGTTTATTTTTTAGAACCCCATCGGGGTGACATATTATGCATTAATTAAAATTTTATATATCGCTCCGTTGGAGCTCTTTTTCTGGCACATTCTCAAAGTTTCTATAAATATTACGCTCCTCTGGAGCTTTAAAAACAAGAAATAAAAAATCCGCGCTCATGCGTGTTTTCGCTTTAGCGAATCCGCGTCATCCGCGAGCCATTTTTTTTACCATTAAGATATTAAGTTCATTAAGTTTTGCTTTATCAAAGAAAATTAAGAAACCGGTTTTTTAAATTAGTCCCAGCGGGACGTCATATTTATAGAAATTTATAAGTTTATTTTTTAGAACCCCATCGGGGTGACATATTATGCATTAATTAAAATTTTATATATCGCTCCGCTGGAGCTCTTTTTCTGGCACATTCTCAAAGTTTCTATAAATATTACGCTCCTCTGGAGCTTTAAAAACAAGAAATAAAAAATCCGCGCTCATCCGTGTTTTCGCTTTAGCGAATCCGCGTCATCCGCGTGCCATTTTTTTTTACCACAATTTTATCATTTCGACAGAGGAGAAATCGCATTAAAAAATTCCGTTCCTAAAATCGTCAATCTTTGTCGAGCTTCTCGCGAGGATTTCTCCTCCGTCGAAATGACAAAAAATGCGGATAGAAAAAAGAAAACAAGAATAAAATCAGTGCTCATCTGTGTTTTCGCTTGCGAATCCGTGTCATCCGTGTGCCATTTATACGCAATACCAATTCTATAAAATCATACTCTTCAAATCCTCAATAGAATTAGCTTCATCGATTTTTTTATCATGTCGCCATCTTAAAATTCTCGGGAATCGTGTTGCAATGCCACTTTTATGTCTTTTTGAAAGCGCAATCCCTTCAAAACCAATTTCGAAAACCAATTGTGGCGTTACACTTCGAACCGGACCAAATCTTTCTAAAGTATTTTTCTTAATCCAATCATCAACCATTCTAAATTCAGCATCGGTTAGACCGGAATAGGCTTTCGCGAATGTGACCAATTCACGTTCGTTATTTTCGTTATTATGCCAAAGGGCAAAAGTATAATCGGTAAATAAATTCGAGCGTCGTCCGTGACCGCGCATGGCGTAAGTGAGGACGGCATCAATCACCAAAGGTTCAATTTTCCATTTCCACCAATCGCCTTTTTTTCTTCCTACGAGATAAGGCGAATCTTTTCTTTTAATCATCAGACCTTCGCTTTTCATTTCGCGGGAACGCAATCTTTCCTCCGTCAATTCTTCCCAGGTTGAAAATTTCACCCGTTCAGAAAGTTGCAACGGAATATCATGGTGTTTGATATCTTTATACAATTGTTCCAATACTATACGTCTTTCTTCAAAAGGAAGATTTCGAATATCCTGACCTTTCCATTCTAATAAATCGTAGGCTTTTATAATTACAGGTGACTTTTTAAGGATTGCAGCCGAAACAGTTTTACGTCCAATTCGGGTTTGCAAATCATTAAAAGTTCCAATTTCGTTTTCTATGAATGGAAGAATTTCCCCATCGATTACAGTTCCGTCAGGAATAATTCCGATGAAAGAAGCAAATTCAGGATATTTATCGGTTACCAATTCTTCTCCGCGGCTCCAGATAAAAATTTCATTATCACGAATAATCGTTTGCGATCTGATTCCGTCCCATTTGTGTTCAGCGCTCCAATCTTCGGGATTTCCTAAGTTTGAAGGTTCACCTTCGATAGGATAAGCGAGATAAAACGGAAAAGGTTTTGATAAATAATCGCTGTTTTGTTCATCCAAAATTAATTCCTGAAAAGTAATCGTGTTCGGATTCCAATCGCCCATTAATTTATGTGCCAATGAATCTTCATCAATATTTTCGGCTTTAGAAAGGGCGCGCGTCATTAATTTTTGGCTTACGCCGATTCTGAAGCTACCGGTAATTAATTTAGTAAAAACAAAACGTTCGTAGTAATTAAGTGCCAGCCAGTTTTCGTGCAGATATTCTTTTTTCTCGATATCTGTTTTCTTTTTCAGGGCAATAATTTCCTGAAGATATTCGGTTAAACTTTTATCAGAATGTTCTTTTGTAGTCGGGATTATCAAAGCAATAGTTTCGGCAAGATCGCCCACAATATGATAACTTTCCTCAAACAACCAAAGGGGAATATTAGCCAGTTCATTCGCCCATAATCGCAGTAAAGTTGTATTTACAGGCCTTGGCGGACGGCGATGCGAAAGAATAGCAATCGTCCAGACTTTATCTTCATTACTGGCATTGATAAAATAGTTGGTTAAAGCATCTACTTTTACCGAAGTTTTATTAGAACTGTCAAGCGCTTTTATAAGTTCGGCAAAGTTTTTCATGTTTTTGGCGTTAAAAGTTATGAGTTATGAGTTATGGGTTATGAGTTATGGCTTAGATTTTAGAAGTCAAAAGGGTTATAATCATTGGGCTTAATTTTTGAGTATTTGCTATGTGAAAGAAATGTGTTTCTTTTTTGTATTCTTTTAAAAACATTAAAATCCTATGTTTCTATGTGTTTAAAAAAACCACGTAAAGTTTATATTTTATCCTCTTTTTTCTTGCATCTATTCTCTTTGCTCTTCTATTCTCTCTTCCTCAACATCTTTCTTACTATCCATTTCTCCCAATTCCCCTTCATATTGTGTGTGAGCAGTTCTTGCATCATACCCTAATTCCTGTAAATATTTTGAGAATATATCCGAATATCCATGCGTACAAATGACCTTTTCGGCTCCGGTTGCTTTAATGCTTTCCAGTAAACCCGTCCAGTCGCAATGATCGCTTAAAACAAAACCTCTGTCTACGGCACGTCTTCGTCTTGCACCGCGAAAAGTCATCCATCCGCTGGCAGAAGCTGTAACAAACGGAGTCATTTTTCTGATCCAAGTCGAACCGTGTGCACTTGGTGGAGCAAGGACAATACTTCCTAATAAATCCTCTTTTTTAGTTTCTGATGTTACTCTTATTGTGGCCGGAAAATCGACTAATGGACGTAAAACTTCCGTCATATTTTCAATCGCTCCGTGCGTGTATATTGTTCCAATGTTAGGATCCAGGTATTTTAATAAACGTTGTGCTTTTCCTAACGAATATCCAAAGAGCACAGACGTTTTTCCTTCGGCGCGATTTTCTGCCCACCAATTATTTATATCCGTCATGACTTCGGCCTGAGGTGTCCATTTAAAAGCAGGTAAACCAAACGTGCATTCGGTGATAAACGAATTGCATTTTACAACTTCGTATGGCACAGAAATTCCGTCATCTTCGGTTTTATAATCGCCGGTAAAAACCCAGACTTCGCCTTTGTATTCTACGCGTATTTGTGCAGAACCAATGACGTGACCTGCAGGATGAAGCGAAAATTTCACGCCATTTACCGTAAAAGTTTCGTTCCAGTTTTTTCCGGAAACATTAATATCGCCCAAACGGTGTTTTATGATAGGCACATTGTCATAATGTGTAATGTAATTTTTGTGTCCCCAACGCGCATGATCAGCATGTCCGTGTGTAATAATAGCGTTGGTAACGGGACGCCACGGATCTAGGTATACATCTGCCTGCTGGCAATATATACCTTTGTCGTTGAAAGCTAATAACGGGACTTTCATAACCTGATTAAGCTATTTGAGCAATTCTTGCACTTTTATACAAGGGGTAAGTATGCATGAAATCAGACACGCCGTCTTTCATGGTATCAAAAGATTTTCCGTAAAAATACAAAGCAGTGGTTGAGTTTCCTTTCCAGTATCTTTCCTGGGATGTATTGGTTAATTTCGAAATTTCTGATTGTACGAAATCAACATTATAATCTTCCTGATTTTTTGCATGATCATTTTCTCCATCAAAATAAATAGCAATTCCTTCGTTTTTACCAAACGGAATTTCCTGATGTGTTTTTTCGATTATAATTTTCGATCCCTTTGGAGCGCCGCAAATTTCGACAAAATTAATAATGTCGTTTAAAACGGCTGTACTAATTTCTTCCTGATAGAATTTGACATGAATATCACAAAAGATAATTTCTCCCGGCTCTTCTTTAAGTATTCCGCCACCGGAAATTTCTCCATAATTATCATCCGTTAAAAAATCATGTAAAGGCAACATATAAAGATTTCTTCGGTCTAAAGGTGACACTTTATCATTAATCTGAATTACAATATCATACGGATTTTGATCAGTTTCGTCGCTTTCGAATAAATTGGATATAAATTGTAGTAACATAGCAATTAAGGTGTTAAGGATAAAATACTTTACTCAAAGTTACTAACTGAACCGAGTTTAGAATTTATACTTTTTTTCCAAAATGTTACATGATTTCTGATTAGGATTTTAGAATAAAGAATAAAGAACAAAGAATAAAGAACAAAGAATAAAGAACAAAGAATAAAGAATATAGAATAAAGAATATAGAATATAGAATATAGAATATAGAATATAGAATGATACTTTATAACGTGCTAATGATTGAAACACAAGAATTTAAGTAAATTATAGATTTCAAATATCAAATATAGCCCGAGGTTTCAACCTCGGGAAACGTATTGCAATAACGTATTGTGATTATCCACAATCATTTTCATTTCGACGAAGGAGAAATCTTCGCAAGTAGCTCCATTGCTAAAAGCCGATCTTTGTCGAGTTTCTTACGAGGATTTCTCCTTCGTCGAAATGACAAAAATGCTTAGAGAATTGATATATTAAAAAAAATTACAATATACCATCAAGCGTACTTACCAAATCCTGGAAATTATTAGGCTTAGTAAATATTTGTACCGAACTAAATTCGTTCGTTAACTTTTTTAAGATTTCATGCGAATGCGAAGAATACACGACAACCTGAATTTTACTTAGTTCAGGAACCTTTCGTAATTCCTGTATAAATTCGGCACCGCTTAAATAAGGCATTTGCATATCGAGAAATATAAAGTCAGGCAAAACCGTTGCTGCTTTTAAATTGTTTAATGCTTCAAGAGAATTATTGGAGATTGTAGTGAGTATATTTTTGTTTAATGAAGCAATCGCAGCGATAAAAAGTTCGCAGTCATCTTCGTCATCATCCACTAATAAAATTACTGTATTTTTCATTCCATGAAATTATTTTAAATTCCGCAGCTTTTGATTATATAATTTTATGCAGATGTTATATAATATAAATGTTTAATCCTCAATTAAGGAAATCTCAAAAGTAGTTTTACCGTCTTCGCTTTTATGCGCAATATAACCGCCATGAGCTTCTATAATATTTTTAGACAAGGTCAGGCCAATTCCGGCGCCTTCTGGTCTTGTGGTAAAAAAAGGCAGGAATATTTTGTTTTCTATTTCTTTTTCGATTCCGTTTCCTGTGTCGGTAATTTTAATAAAGATTCTATTTTCTTTGACTTCCGCCGAAATTAAAATCTGCTTTTGTAAAGTGTCTTTTAGCGCATGAAAACTATTCGTTAGCAGATTAATTAATACCTGTTCTATTTGCTGAGAATCTACGTTTATGAATCGTTTGAAAGCAATGTTATTAACGACTTCTATATTTTTTTCTTTAAATAAAGGATTCATAACCTGAAGACAGTTATCGATCAAGTGCTGCAATTCTATTTTTTCTTTTTTAGGAGAAGGCAGCATCGCCAGTTTTCGGTACCCTTCGACAAACTTTTGCAAATGGTCACTTCGCCTTAACATTGTGGTTACGCTGTTTTTTACATCTTCAAGATCTTCATCTGACATTGAATCCTGCTCAACCAAATCCTGTAAATTCTGGCAAATAGAACGAATAGGGGTAATGGAGTTTAAAAGTTCATGCGAGATCACTTTCATTAAATTTACCCAGGCTTCTTTCTCTTTTTTCTCGACTACATTCTGAATTGAATCTAATAAAACAATAAAATAATCCTGTTCGAAAATCTCGGTTCTCGAAGCCTGCAAAACAAAGGTTTGATTGTTTTGTTCGTTAATGCTAATTTCTATAGAGGTCTTTATTTCCTGAAAATTATCTTCTTCAATAATTTCACAAAGCGATGGCAATTGGTTTTTCAGGTATTTCCACTTCGATACTTTTGGTACATTAAAATGGGTCGAAAAGTAGTCATTCATTAAAAAAATATTCCAATCGTTATCCTGTTTTTGCAGAATTATAATTCCGGTTTCGATATTATTTAAAATAGAACGATAGATAATATCTTTCGAAATCTGTTCGTTTTGTTTGCTTTTTAAAGTGTCATATAAAAGAAATAAGTCACTATAGTTTGTATTGAATTTGTGTTTCGAAAAATCAGAACTAAAATCATTTTGTAATATCGAAGAAATGGTTTTATTATAAATGAGAACAAAATTGCGAACATAAAAAAACATTTCACGAATCATCAGAAAAACAATAAAAAGTCCAAATACTCCGGTAAAAACCAAACCATCTTTAAAAAAATAAATCGAAAGTTCAATCGCCGCAACAATTAAAATTAATCGAATAAAAAGCAGTTTATAGGTTTGAAATGTTTTAAACATATTTTTTTTAATTAAAAATTGAGGATTAAAAATTAAAAACTTTGAAAGCTTTCATTTTTTCTCATGTGCTATGATCTGGACACAAATATTATAAATCAATTTTAAACACAAATTTACTTCGTCCGTTCGCTATCGCTCGGGTCACGAATTTGCACAAATTGTAATAATAAACTTTGTTTGTGAAATTAATTCCACAAACAAAAATTAGTGTCAATTAGTTAAATTGGTGTTACTCATCTGTTTTGATATTATATTTTTCTAAACGGCGGTACAAAGAACCTCTTGACAAACCCAATTCTTCGGCAGTTTTACTGATATTATTATTGTTTTTGATCAACGCTTTTTCGACCGCAGCTTTTTCTACAGAGGAAAGCTGAATATCATCATGATTTTCTTCGTAAGCTGTTACGGTTTCAAGATCTAAATCGGCAATTGTAATTTTATTGTTTTCGCACAAAATTACGGCACGTTCGATTTTGTTTTCCATCTCGCGAATGTTTCCATTCCAGGCGTGTTTTTCGATTTGTTCCGGTACTTTTTTATCAAAAGTAATTTCGTCTCTTCCGTATTTTTCGATCATTTTATCCAATAAATATTCGGCTAACGGAATTTTGTCTTCGTTACGTTCTCTTAGCGGTGGCAATACAATTTCCATTGTATTAATACGATAATACAAATCTTCACGGAAATTTTTTTCGGCAACTTCAAGTTTCAGGTTTAAATTGGTTGCCGTGATAATGCGCACGTTTAATGGTCTTGCTTTTGTTTCGCCCAATCGGGTTACTGTTTTAGTCTGGATCACCTGCAGTAATTTAGATTGCAAATGCAGCGGAACATTACCAATTTCATCAAGAAAAATGGTTCCGTTTTGCGCCATTTCAAAACGTCCTGGCGTATCCACTTTGGCATCGGTAAAAGCGCCTTTTGCATAACCAAATAGTTCACTTTCGAAAATATTAGAATTTAAAGATCCTAAATCAACCGCAATAAAAGGATTATTTTTCCTTTCGGATTGTTTGTAGATATGATGAGCGAGAACAAATTTACCGGTTCCGTTTTCGCCCAAAATCAAAACATTGGCATCGGTTTTAGCCACTTTATCTGCTAGTGAATATGCTTTTTTTATAATCTCTGAAGTTCCAATAAAAAAGTCATTTTCAATTTCAATATTTTTTTCTTTCTTCTGTTCTTTTCGTGATTTATCAACGGCTTGTTTTACAGATTCCAAAAGTTTTTTATTTTCCCAGGGTTTTAAGATATAATCAAAAGCGCCATTTTTTAAACCTTCAACAGCGGTTTCGACTTTACCAAAAGCCGTCATTAAAATCACAACTGTTTTGGGCGAAAGTGTTTTTATTTCTTTCAATAAATACAAACCTTCTCTTCCGTCTTCAAAACCTATTCGATAATTCATGTCGAGCAAAACGACATCAATGCTATTTTTCGACAATAATTCGACAATATTTTTTGGATTATTAAGGGTATAAATGTCTTCAAAATACTTTTTCAGGTACACTTTCGACGCAAAAAGGATATCTTCCTGATCGTCTATGATTAAAATTGAGGCATTTGTCTTTTTCATTGTTGTTCGGTTTTGGACGAAAGCTGTCCAATAATGGACACTTTAGATTGCTGTAAAAAAATAAAAATTTAAAAATTAGATAGTTATAAATCTTAAATTTTTGGCATGAAAATCACAATTAGATTAGTAAATCATCAAGTATGAGAATCATTATTGCTGGTAAATGTAACAAAAATAGATATTTATAGATTATGTTATCAATTATCTTAATTTAGGATCTGTTTTTTACTTCGGCAATAAAATTCTCAGTAAGAAAAACAAACATCAAAAATCAAATTAGTATGATCACAATTAAAAAGCTTTCTAAAATTTTTAGAACCGAAGAAGTAGAAACAAATGCGTTAAGCGAAATTTCATTAACCATCAACCAGGGCGATTTTGTATCGATTATGGGGCCATCCGGAAGTGGGAAATCGACTTTATTAAATATCATCGGATTACTGGACAGCGCATCTGGCGGAAGCTACGAATTGTTAGGGCAGGAAATGATTGGCTTGAAAGAAAATCTAAAATCGAAAGCCAGAAAAGAAAACATTGGTTTTATATTTCAGAATTTTAATTTAATTGATGAATTATCGGTTTTTGATAATATCGAATTACCACTGATTTACAACAACGTTCCATCATCAGAAAGAAAGAAAAAAGTAGACGAGATGGCAAAGATATTAGGTATCTCGCATCGTTTGAAACATTATCCACAACAACTTTCAGGAGGTCAGCAACAACGTGTTGCTGTTGCAAGAGCTTTAATCAATGATCCGGCGATTATTCTTGCCGATGAGCCTACAGGAAATCTGGACAGTAAAAACGGAAATGAAGTAATGGAATTATTAACAGATCTTCATGCCAGTGGAGCGACGATTCTGATGGTAACACATTCTGATTATGATGCTTCATTTTCTCAAAGAACTATTTTAATGAAAGATGGAATCATACTTTCAGAAAAAATGAACCATAGAAATGTAGATGTTTTAGTAACTAATTCAATTAACTAAATCATGCTAAAAAACTGGATCAACATATTTATTTATCATATCAAAAACAATAAGGTTTTTACATTCCTGAATGTTTTGGGATTGAGTATTGGAATTGCAGGTTTGATTTTTGCGATTTTATATTGGAACGACGAACATTCTTATGATCAATGGAATCCCAATACAGACAATATATTTTTAGTAGCCAATCAAATGGATGCGACTACCTATTGGGCTTCAAGTTCAGCACCAATAGGATCTGCTATAAAAGACGCAAGCCCTGAAGTCGAATCTTACTGTTATTTAAACGGTTACTATAGTAATGATATTATTCGCTTTAATAATAAAAAAGTGCAGTCGGATAAAATAATTGAGGCTCAAGAAAACTTCTTTGATTACTTCCCTTATCAATTTATTGAAGGAAGTGCAAAAAATGCATTACCAGATGTAAACAGCATTTGTTTGTCGCAGGATTTGGCGATTCAGATTTTCGGAAACCAACCTGCTTTAGGCAAACAAATTGTGCTGCAGGGAAAAAACCTAATAGTAAGAGGTGTTTATAAACTCGATAAAAAATCACTTTATAATCCTTCGTGCGTAGTTAATTTTTTAGATGCAAGAATAAAACAAACTATTCAGCAATGGGGTAATTTTCAATTTGTTCTGTTGTTAAAATTAAAGAACCCTAATGGACAGCAACGAGTGATTCAAAATCTTCAAAAATTATATTTTGACAACATGACCTCCCTTTTTGCAAAAGATCAGGGTATTTCACCTGAAGAGTTTATTAAGAAATATGGCCAGGTAAAACCAGGTTTAGAGTCGTTATCCTCTATTCGATTACATACTAAAACAAGTGGCGTGATAGAAGCAAACGGTAATCTTCAATTTTTGCTTATCATGGTTGGATTATCTGTTTTAATTCTAATTCTGTCTATTGTAAACTATATTAACTCAGCTACAGCAAATGCGATAAAGAGAGCAAAAGAAGTTGGAGTGCGTAAAATTATCGGAGCTTCAAAATCAGCTATAATCAAGCAATTTATTTTTGAAACCGCTATTATTTCGTTATTTTCAATTTTGATATCGCTTGTTATTGTTGAGCTTTCTCTGCCTTATTATAATGCTTTTTTAGAAAAAACGCTCGTATTGCAAAGTGGTCAGTTCTATTTGCAGCTTGTGGCTATATTTATTTTGACTGTTATTCTTGCCGGAATATTTCCTGCAGTGTATGTTTCTAATTTTGAAGCACTAAAAGTATTAAAAGGAAATTTTGGAAGAAGCAAAAGCGGTGTCTGGCTTAGAAACGGAATGCTGATTTTTCAATTTGCTATTGCGGCTTTCTTTATTGTTGGATCTTATATTGTGTATGAGCAAATAGAGCTTATGAACTCTAAAGACCTTGGGTTTAGCGGAAAACAAATCCTTAATATCTCTTACAGAAATATCTACGGCGACGGAATAACTGATAAAGACCGTTTTGAACGATATAGTATTATTCAAAACCAATTGAAGCACATAAAAGGAGTACAACAAGTTGCAGGAGGTGGTTTTGTTTTTGGAAGTGGGGCAAAATCTGTAATATCATATCATTATAAAGACAGAAATATTGACGGAAATAATGTGCCAATAGATTTTGGACTGCTGGAAATGATGAAAATAAAAATCGTAAAAGGGCGTTATTTGAGTCCTAAATTTGCGCAGGATACTGTTGCTTCAATGTTAATTAATGAAACTGCCTTAAAACTATTAAATGAAAAAAATCCGATAGGCAAAAAATTGCACTGGAACGGACAAGATGCCATTATTGTTGGGATTGTAAAAGATTTTAATATAGGAAATCCGGGAGATCCAATCCCTCCAATGTCTTTTTTCCATTTTAAAACCGTACCCTGGTTTTCAGGAATTTTAAACAATATTTATATTACAGCCGACCCTAAAACCATGCAGCAAACCATAGCTGATATAGAAAATCTCTGGACAAAAAAAGTAGATACAGAATATCCGTTTTTATATGATTTCGTAGACAAAGAATATAAAAAGTCTTACAGCAGTTATGTAAAGCAAAAAAATCTTTTCTCTTTATTGAATGTTGTTGTTATTGTAATTGCACTTTTCGGGTTATTTGCTCTCGCTTCATATTCTATCGAAAGACGTATGAAAGAAATCGCCATTCGAAAAACACTAGGTGCGGAAACGAATGTTTTATTAAAAGAACTTTGTAAACAATATGTGATCTTTAGTATCATAGGATTTTTAATAGCTTTATTTCCAGTCTATTATTTATTGAATAAATGGTTAGAGAATTTTGCTTACAGAATTACTATTTCTGTTTATCCGTTTATAATTGGGTTTACTGCTTTATTGTTCTTAACGTTATTAGTGGTGCTTACAAGAGCTTATCAGGCAACGAAAATTGATGTTTTGAAATACCTGAAATACGAATAAGATATAAAAATAAAACCTCCAAAAAACGAATAATTTTGGAGGTTTTATTTTTAAAGAAAATTTTTAATTAACCGTGAGCAGCTACAGAAACATCAGCCCATTCTTCCCAAGTGGCTAGTTTTTGTTGGTAAACTTGTTTTGCAAGTGGTAAAGCTACTTTTCCTAAAAATAGGCGTAAGGGAGGATTTTCTGCTTCAACCAGTTTAACAATCGCAGGTACAGTAGCGCTTGTTTGTCCAAAAGTGTCAGGATCATGTCCTTCTGCTATTGCTTTTTTAAGTCCGTCATAAGCATCAATACTTTTACTATTGAAACCGTTACCCCAGATGTCTGTAAAATAACCATTTGGTTCAACCAAAGTTACATTGATTCCAAATTGTTTTACTTCCTGAGCTAAAGTCTCTGTAAGACCTTCTACAGCAAATTTAGAAGCATTATAAAGACCTAAATTAGGCAAAGTAGCAATTCCTAAAATAGAAGAAACTTGTATAATATGTCCGCTTTTTTGATCTCTCATTATAGGTAAAACCGCTTGAGTCAACCAAAGAGTACCAAAAAAGTTAGTTTCAAATTGAGCTCGTGCTTCAGTTTCGCTTGCCTCTTCAACAGCTCCGTTTAGCGCATAACCTGCATTATTGATCAGGATATCGATCGTACCAAAATGTTGTTTTACTTTTTCTACCAATGCAAACGAATCTTCACGTTTATTTACATCTAATGTTAAAGGCAAAATAGCGTCTCCGTATTGTGCTTTTAAGTCGGCGAGGGTATCAATATTTCGTGCTGTTGCAGCTACCTTGTATCCTTTTGCTAAAAATGCTTCTGCCCAGATTTTTCCAAATCCTTTTGATGCTCCTGAAATTAAAATTGTTTTTGACATGATCTTAAATTATTAATTGTTGATTATAAATTGATTATTGTTTATTTCTATTTTTATAAAAATGACTGATCGGTCACTTTTTTGATAAAAAAAATTAGAGTGTGTTTTCCTCTATAATTTTTTTTAATGTTTTAGCGATAACTTTCATCTTATCATTATTACCCGCCATTCTCGCAATAAGATGACCGCCTTCCATCATGGCTAACATAACGATAGCAAACTCTTCAGCATTCCACTCCGGGTTAAACTCTCCGTTGGCAATTCCTTTGCTTACGCTATTGGTCAATAACTGCTGATTAGCGTTACAGCCTTTATTTATTTTCTCTTTTACGATAGGGTTGGTATCATCAGCCTCGGTACCAAAATTCAGTAACGGACAACCGCCGGTAAGTGGAGGATTTACAGCATTACTGAAAAAATCGATATAAGTAAAAAGTTCTTCTTTGGCTGTTTTACTTTTACTAATTTCAGATACCAGTTTATCACCCAGTACTTTCATATTATGATCTACCGCGGCGCAGGCCAGAACATCTTTATTTTCAAAATGAACGTACATGCTTCCTTTAGACAATTTGGTAGCCTCCATAATATCACTCATAGAAGTAGCGGCAATTCCTTTTGTATTAAAAATTGGTGCTGCTTTTTCTATAATGAATTGTCTGGTTTCTTCTCCCTTTGTCATGATAGTTTTCATTTTACGAGTACAAATATATGACCGATTGGTCATATCTGCAAATCTTTTTCCTTTTTTTGTGATAAGTTTCACATTTAGACGTGACTTGTTGGTTGCCACAAAGGCGCTAAGGCACAAAGTTTTTTTTCATTTCATGCGGATTTCGCAGATTCAAGCTGATTCTAAAAAGATTTTTAAATTAATCAAATAAAAAATAATCTGCAGTATCTGCTTCAATCTTTTTTAAATCTGCGTGAAATAAAACAAACAATTTCAATCAAATATTTTTATTTATGTATTTAACTACGTAGTTTTGTAAAGTAAATTTTCAAAAACATGAAACCACAAATTATTCCCATAGAAAATAAATTCTCAAATGAGGTAGTAGATTTAATTTTAAACATTCAGCAAAAAGAATTTAAGGTTGCTATTAGTATTGAGGATCAGCCGGATTTATTAAACATTCAAAACTTCTATTACGCCAGCGGAGGACATTTCTGGGGCGCTTTTATAAATGATGAATTGGTGGGAACGATTGCTTTGGTAAAATTTAATGATACTCAGGCTGCCATTAGAAAAATGTTTGTAAAGAAAGAATTCCGCGGAAAAGAGTTTTCGATTGCTCAGAAATTATTACACACTTTACTCGATTATTGCAACGAAAATCAAATTGATGATTTATATTTGGGAACCATAACAGTATTAGAAGCTGCTTTGCGTTTTTATGAAAGGAATCATTTTGTACGAATCGAAAAAGAATCGCTTCCGGAAACATTTCCTGTTATGAGCGCCGACAATGTATTTTGTCATTTAAAACTAAAAAAGTAACGATGAATATAATTGATGAATCAGGGATTTTAGCCATTTCAACACGATTGCAAAGACTTAGCGAGCAGTTGCGAAAAGACGGTGCTTTATTTTACAAGTCATACGGAATCGACTTTGAACCTAAATGGTTTCCTGTCGTATATACTTTGCATCATAAGGAGGTTTTGAGCGTTGTAGAAATTGCAAACGAAATAGGCTATACACATCCTTCGACCATTAGTTTATTAAAAGAACTCGAAAAACAAAAACTTATCCGATCTAAAAAAGACAAAGTCGACGAACGAAAAAGATTAATATCACTTACCCCAAAAGGACAGGAATTGATCCTGAAAATGAAACCCGTTTGGGATGTAATGTCAAGCGTACTTAAAGAAATCGCCGACAATCAAAACAATCTCCTTCAGGCCATCAACGAAGCCGAAAATAAATTAATGCATCAGAGTTTTTTACAAAGAGCGTTGCAGTTGAAAAGCAATGGAGAAAGCGACTAAGGTTCTAAGTTGCTAAGATTCTAAGTTTTTTTCTATTGTCACCCTGAGCGAAGTCGAAGGGCTTCCCAATTGGAATTTGGAATTTATTTTTTGGAATTTCAATTTAGATTTATTTTTCAACTTTATTTTTAATGTGTTTCCTATGCGCTATTCCCCAATTGATCATTTCGGTGATAATGGGACCAAACGATTGGCAATAAGGAGTTGACTCATAAAGAATAGCCACTTTTGCATCACGATCTTCGGTTCTTTTTACGAGATTGTTCAGTTCCATATCCTTTAGTTCTTTCGAAAGCATTCTTGACGTGATCCCTGGAATACTTTGTTGAATTTCAGTAAATCGATGGTTTCCGTTACAGATAGAATTGATGATCGGCAATTTCCATTTCCCTCCCAAAACATATATAGTATCCTGAAGCGCCTGAACTTCTTCTTTCTGATTTCTTTCCATAACAATTTTTTAGACTAATATATAAAAACATTTTTTTTCACCATATAAGTCATATAAGAAATTATAAGAGAATCGTGGATTGTTTTTAAACCATATAAGTAATGTAAGAAAATATAAGATAGCGTGAATTAGAATGTTTTTGAACAATATAAGTAATGTAAGAAAATATAAGATAGCGTGAATTAGAATGTTTTTAAACAATATAAATGCTATAAGAAATTATAAGCACTTACTTTTTTAACCTTCCAAATTTAAATGAACTTATATAACTTATATGGTGGAAAAAACATAAAAAAAACATAGCTAGGTATACTCCATGATACCACTGAAAAAGCAATATGTTTTCCCCTTTAAATTTGTACCATTAATTTAAAAACATAAAAAATGGACAATTTAAAAAATAAAGTTGCAGTAATAACAGGGGGAAACAGCGGTATCGGTTACGCAACAGCCAAACAACTAAAAGAACAAGGCGCAACTGTAATCATTACCGGACGAAGAAAAGAAGCAATCGAAAAAGCAGCTTCAGAATTGGGAGTAGCAGCCATTGTTGCCGATCAATCCAGTGTTTCGGACATCGAAAATCTGGCCTTGAAAGTAAAAGAAGATTTCGGACAAGTGGATATTCTGTTCATCAATGCCGGAATTGCCGGATTAGGAAAAATAGAACAAGCTACAGAAGCCTTATTCGACAGTATTATCAATGTCAACTTCAAAGGAGCGTATTTTACCTTGAGTAAATTTATTCCAATCCTGAAAGACGGAGCATCAGTTGTATTTCTTTCTTCGAACACTGCAAGTATGCCGGGCCCCGGATCATCGATTTATTCTTCGAGCAAAACAGCTTTGAATTCGGTTATGAGATCAGCGGCATTGGAATTGGCACCCAGAAAAATCAGAGTAAACTCCGTTAGTCCCGGTCCAACAGAAACCGAGGTCATGAATAAAGTCGGTTTAGATACCACTACCGTAAAATCTATTATGGATGTTGTCATCGAAAAAGTTCCACTTAAACAAATGGGAGCTTCAGAAGACGTTGCCAAAATGGTTGCTTACCTAAGCAGCGACGCAGCAAAATTCATTACCGGAGCCGATTTTATTATGGATGGCGGGATGGTTTTAGCTTAAGATTTCTTATTAGGAACAAAGGGACAGAGGGGCAAAGGTTAAAAGATTTTTTCTACTGTCACCCTGAGTGAAGTCGAAAGGCTTCACAATTGAAATTTTGATTTTATTTTTTGAAATTTAAAATTTTAGTTACTTTTTTGGTTTCATTTTACAATTTGAAACAAACGAAAAGCCTGATTACTAGATTTATAATTCCCGTAAACTTAATTTTATCACAATAATTTTTACGGGATATCGATAAAAATGATTTTTCAATAAATAGTAATCTAAATTTTTTAATTTATGAAAAAGGCTTTTCTAATAATTGTACTTTGTATTAGTTCAATTTTTTTCTCATGCAAGAAAGATAAAAATAAGGATCAGGCAACTTCTGAGAAAGCTCAATCCGCTGCTTCCGATTCAATTACCGACGATGGCTGGCCACGAGAAGCATCGAACGATGGTACAAAACTGGTTTATTATCAGCCACAGGTTGATGATTGGAAAGATTATAAAGAAATTACGGCAAGACTGGCTTTTGCGTTGACTCCAAAAGACGGTAAAGAAGTCCTGGGAGTAGCTTCCTTAAAAGCGGAAACATTAGTAGACAAAGATAACCGAAACGTATTTTTTAAGAATGTTCAGGTAACCGATGTACGATTTCCGGCACTCGATGAAAAAAAAGTCCCAGAAATGGAAAAACTTTTCAAAGAAACATTGCCTAAAGGCGGAGATCCTATTTCGGTAGATCGCATTCTGGCAGATTTAAATCAAACCAAAAGCCCTTCAAAAGGAATAGCTGGCAAGAACGATCCGCCTGCCATTTTTTACAGTACAAATCCGGCAGTTTTGCTTATTGTACAAGGAGAGCCCGTTTTAGTGCCGGTAGAAAAAACAGATATTCAATATGTAGTCAATACCAACTGGGATTTGTTTTTTGACAAAACCACAAAAGACTACTATTTACTGGCAGATAATGTATGGGTTACTTCGAAAACACTAGACGGAAAATGGGTAAAAACCACCCAACTTCCTTCCGGTTTAAGCAATCTTCCGTCAGGTCAAAATTTTGATGATGTCAAAAAAGCGATTCCACCGCCATCAGGAGGTACCGCTCCACAAATTTTCTACAGCAATAAACCAGCTGAATTAATTGCTATAAACGGAACCCCAAAATTTATTAAAATAGACGGAACCAAACTTTTATACATCGACAATACCGAAAATGATATTTTTGCCAACGAAGGCGATGGACAATATTATGTTTTGTTATCCGGAAGATGGTTTAAGTCTGCAGCATTAACAGGGCCGTGGACATATGGCGGAAATAACCTGCCGGCTGATTTTGCCAAAATCCCAAAAGATTCCCCAAGAGCAAATGTATTAGCATCTGTACCGGGAACTCAGGAAGCCAAAGATGCCGTAATGCTGGCTCAGGTTCCTACAACAGCCATTATAAACAAAGCCGATGCCGAAGCAAAAGCCAAAGTTACCTACGACGGAACGCCTCAGTTTAAACCTATCGAAGGCACAAAAATGCAATATGCAAGCAACACTCAGGACAAAGTAATAAAAGTGGGCGATTTGTATTATTTGTGTTTTCAGGCAGTTTGGTTCATGTCGACAAGCCCAAACGGACCTTGGAAAACAGCAGATTCTGTTCCTAAAGAAATTTATACCATTCCGCCAAGTTCTCCCGTATATAATGTAACCTATGTGACACAAACCACAACAGATACAACCGTATCAAGCAGTACAACGGCCGGTTATTTTGGTGCCTTTATTATTGGTGCAACTGTAGGTGCGATATTAACTTATGGTACAGGATTTTACTATCCGCCATACGTATATTATGGAGGTTTATACCCAATTTATCGTCCGTGGCCGTATACCTACGGAGGCGGAGCAGTCTACAACCCGTGGACAGGCGGCTGGGCTGCCGGAAGAAGCGTTTACGGACCTTACGGAGCCGCGGGAACATCAGCATGGTACAATCCTGCAACAGGAAGATACGGACGTTCTGCAAGTGTACAAGGCTGGTACGGAGGTCGCACAGCAGCAAGTTCCTATAATCCCTGGACAGGAAATTACGCCAGAACCAATCAGGGCCATAATGCCTATGCACAATGGGGACATTCCGCTGCTACAAATGGCCGTCAGTGGGTACAATCCGGACACGTGACAACAAGACGCGGTACAGCAATTGGTTACGAAACTTCGGGAGGTCAAAAAGGCGTAATTACACATCATAGAGGAGGAGGAACAACCATTCACACCAACAATAATGTATATGCCGGACACGACGGACATGTCTATAAAAAAGATGCCAACGGAAACTGGAGTCACTATAACAATGGCAACGGAGGCTGGACACAAGCCGGTAAACTCGGTTCGACAAAAAATCCGGGTTCAGCTATCGAACGCAATAAACCCAACCAGACAATTGGCGGAGCAACGCGTGCCGGAGATAGAATTCAGAACAATAATTTGCCTAAACCAAGCCAAAATATTGGTGGTGAAAATCGTTTAGGTGACGGAATCCAGCATGATAATTTCCCCAAAGCCAATCAAACGCTTGGCCAACGAGATAAACCACTCGGAGAAGCTGGTCGTCCTGAGATTACAAATGATCTCGATCGCTCGGCATTCTCCAGAGATCGCGGAGAATCTCAAACCCGTAATTTTCAAAATTTCCAAAGAGATGGCAACCGTTTAGGCGGTGGGAATTTCAGAGGCGGCGGTGGATTTAGAGGCAGAAGATAAGTTTACTAAAAGCTACGAATAAAATCAGGAACGATATTTACAATATTGTTTCCTGATTTTTTATTTAAAACAAAAAGATAATCATCGTTAAAAAAAAAACTTAGTATCTCTGAATCTTAGAACCTTAGCAACTAATCTTATTAGGAGCTATCTCCTGCTGTCCTTCCAAATCTTTTGTGCCGAACCCCGGCACAAAAGGATTTTCCCTCCCATCAGGGCTAGGCATCAGTTTTCATCAGAAATATATACGCCTCTGAATCTTTTCGAGATTATTATACCATACGAGGAGACGCACTGCTGTGCGCCTCTACGATTCCTGTTGAGCCTTAAAAAAAAACTCAGAACCTTAGCATCTTAGAACCTTAGCACCTTTAAAGAAATCCTTTGTCCCTTAGCACCTCAGAACCTTAGCAACTTTAAAAGAAAATCCTTTGTACCTTTGTCACTCAGAACCTTTGCCACTCTTTTATGGAATCCAAAGAAATCCTCCAACAACACATTGCCAAAACCGCTTCGCTGACAGACGATCAATTCGATTATTTCTTTTCGCATTTTAAACCCTTATCATTCAAAAAAGGACAAACTATTATTAGTGCCGGAGACAAAGTCGATTGCGAGTATTTTGTAATTTCAGGTTGCCTGAAAGCTTTTTTTATCAATGACGAAATCAAAATGTACATTCTGCAATTCGCCATGCCCACTTGGTGGACATCAGATTATAGCGCTTTATACAATCAAACCCCCGTAACCATAAATGTAGATTGCATCTCCGATGTCGAATTGCTTTGCCTTTCCAACAGCGACCGCGAAAAATTGTGTGCTGAATTTCATCAAATCGAACACTTTTTCCGCTGGAGAACCAACAAAGGCTATATCGCATCACAAAAGCGACTTTTATCTTTTATGAATAACAATGTCAAAACCCGCTACGAAGAACTTCTGGCATTATATCCACAACTTTATAATTTAGTTCCCAAACATTTAATCGCCGCCTATCTGGGAGTTTCAAGAGAAACTTTAAGTAGATTATATAACTCATAAAGTTTTTTTAACCACAGATTACAAGGATTTTGTTTCACGCAGATTTTAAAAAAAATAAGTAGATTTAGACAGATTTTTGCTTTTCCATTTGGTTTGTCATCGTTAGAAAAGAAGGATCACATTAGAAACTCCTCAAGCAAAATCGCAATCTTTGTCGAGCTTCTCGCGTGTCCTTCGACTTCGCTCAGGATGACAAAAATGAGAATCAAAAATCAAAATAAAAAACTTCCGCGTCCATCCGCCCAAATCTTTTTAAATCTGCGTGAAACAAAAAACTTTGCGCCTCTGCGCCCGATAACCATCGGGATTGCGTAATTAAAAAAAACAAGCATTGCCTTAATATTCATCTGCCTTTATCCGCCCAAATCTTTTTAAATCTGCGTGAAACAAAATACTTTGCGACTTTGCTCCCGATAACCATCGGGATTGCGCGATTAAAAAATAATCATCTGCCTTTATCCGCCCAAATCTTTTTAAATCATCGCGAAACAAAACCTTTGCCCCTCTGAACCTTTGCCTCTTTGCACCTCAAAAAAAAGATTGTGATCTACATCACGTAACCAATTTCCATACCCGTCGTTCCTTTGTACTGTACTTTTAAATACAATAAAAATGGAAACAACAAATTTTAATATCGAAAGCGCAAACAGCAACATCGATTGGACTGGTAGAAAAGTTACCGGTGCACATAATGGTACAATTGGTATCAAAGAAGGTCATTTTATTTTGAATGACGGAAAAATAAATGGTGGAAATATTGTCATCAATACCGCCTCAATAAAAATTCTGGACGTTACAGATCCCGATACAAATGCACAATTTGCTGGACATTTGGCTTCGGATGATTTTTTCTCTATCGAAAAATTTCCAACTGCAAGATTTGAGATTCTTTCTGCAAAAGAAATTTCAAACGGAAAGTATTATCTTGAAGGTAATCTTACGATAAAAGACATCACACACCTTACAGGTTTTGAAACCGAAGTAGAAAGTACTAACAATACACTTTCACTTGCAGGTAAACTAGTTATTGATCGTACGAAATACGATATCAGATTCCGTTCAGGAAACTTCTTCAAAGATTTGGGCGATACATTAATCTACAACGACTTTGATTTAGATTTTACTATCATAGCCGAAGTATCTAAAAACTAAGACCATGCCTTATGTAAAAATCGAATTGACCCGCGAAGGTGTTACGCGCGAGCAAAAACAGGAACTAATAAGCGGAATCACCAACCTGATTACCGATGTATTGAACAAAGATCCGCATTTGACCCACGTTGTGATTCAGGAAATCGAACTCGACGATTGGGGTTACGCAGGAGATCAGGTATCTGTATTAAGAGAAAAAGGCATAACAGCCGATAAAAAATAAAGATCATGAAAAAACAAACGATAATCGTTACCGGAGCAGCTTCGGGAATCGGAAAAGGAATCGCCAAATACTTTTTGGACAGAGGTGACAATGTTGTCATCAATTCGTTAACACCATCGGCATTAGAAAGTGCTTACAACGAATTTGGAGCAGGAGACAATCTGGCCATGTTTGCCGGAGATGTAAGTAAAAAACAAACCGGAGAAGAATTGGTAAAAATTGCTTTAGAAAAATTTGGTTCTGTAGATGTATTGGTAAACAATGCCGGAATCTTCGACAGTAAACCATTCTTAGAAGTTGATGAAGCTTATCTGGATAAATTTTTGACCACCAACCTAAAAGGAACTTATTTCACTACACAATCTGTTATTCCGCAAATGTTGAAACAGCAAGATGGAGTTGTAATCAACATAGGAACTCCTTTAGTAAATCACGGATTGGGCGGATGGCCGGCTTCGGCTCCCGTATCAAGCAAAGGTGCCATTCATGCCTTGACGATTCAGTTAGCAGCAGAATTTGGCAAACAAAACATTCGTATCAATACAGTTGCACCGGGCGTTATTCGCACGCCAATGCACGGAGACAAATCAGATCAAAGTGCCGGACTGCATCTTTTAAACCGAGTAGGAGAAGTCGATGACGTCGCCGAAATGGTCTATACCGTTGCAAAAAGCAGTTTTATTACCGGTGCAATCATCAATGTCGATGGCGGTAAAGGAGCTGGACACAACTTATAATTAAATGAAAACTATTTTATTAATTGCTTTTATGCTCTGCACTTTGCAGGGCATAAAAGCTCAAAATAACATTAAAATGGAAAATCAGGCCGACGTGTCAGCGATTACTGATGCATTAGAAAATTATTATTTTAAAGGAATTTACGAAGGAGACGAAAGACGTTTGGGAAGTATTTTTCATGAAAGTGCTTTACTTTTTGGAGATATTAAAGGACAGCCTTATTTTAAAACGGTAGATCTTTATTTAAGTGGCGTAAAAAACAGACAAAGTCCTAAAGATTCAGGAAAACCTTTCAAAGGAGAAATTTTGAAGATTAATGTAGTAAATTCAATAGCTACAGCCGAAATTAATGTTAAAATGTACGACTTTAATTATCGGGATTTTTTATCTTTCCATAAGATTAACGGAAAATGGCTTATCGTCAATAAAATGTTGACCGATACAAGCGAATAACTCTAAACAAGATAGCAATGTGGTACAATACAAAAGCTACAGCATTATTAGGGATTGATTATCCTATAATGCAGGGACCATTTGGCGGAAATTTATCAACTGTAGCGTTAACTGCTGCTGTATCAAATGCAGGCGGACTTGGCGGATATGGAGCTTATACAATGTCACCTCAGGAAATTTTTGAGGCCGACAAACAATTAAAAGCAGCAACCAATAGGCCGTACAATATCAATCTTTGGGTTTCGGATCATGATATTCCGCAATCAGGTTTATCAGATGAACAATACAAGAAAACAACGGAATTATTTAAACCTTATTTTGATGAAGTTGGTATTCCGTTACCGGAAAAACCAGCTCCGTTTCAGTCCAGATTTGAGAATCAGCTGGAAGTAATTTTAGATATAAAACCAAAAGTATTCAGTTTTATGTTTGGAGCACTTTCTGCCGATGTTTTGGAACAATGCAAAAGATCAGGAATCGTAACCGTTGGTGCGGCAACGACTTTAGACGAAGCTATTTTTCTCGAAAGTACCGGTGTAGATATGATTATTGCTTCAGGTTTTGAAGCGGGAGGACACCGACCTTCGTTTTTGGCTTCCGCCGAATCATCTCTAACAGGGACTTTTGTGTTACTACAACTCATTCGCGAAAAAGTCAAAACGCCAATAATTGCTGCCGGAGGAATTGCAAACGGAAAAGGCGTCGCTGCAGCTTTAGCTTTAGGTGCCAGTGCCGCGCAGATAGGAACTGCATTTCTGGCCTGTGACGAATCGAACGCATTACCCATTCATAGAGAAATGTTATTCTCTGATGCAGCAAAATACACGACTTTATCCCGTGCGTACACAGGACGTTTAGGCCGCGGATTAACGAGCAGAGTTGCCAAAGAAATTTCTGGCAAGGAAAAAGATGTGCTGCCGTTCCCGTTACAAACGACATTAATATCACCCTTACGAAAAGCAGCGCTTGATCAGCAAAAATGGGACATGATTTTATTTTGGGGCGGACAAATCGCACCGATTTTAAAACATACCAAAGCGAAAGAACTGATGCATTCGCTTATAGAAGAAACGAACGCTTATTTTAATGATTTGAAGGGATAATCAAATTCAAAATACAAATGGACAAAGCCTGATTTAGAGATTAGGCTTTTTTTATGCGTTATTGTTTTTTTAAACATATAGAGACATAGATTTGGAATGCGTAAAAAAGGGCGTTTCACTTTAAATATTACCGCATAGTTTGCTCAAAAATGCGCAGACTAACTTTGAATATATACATTTATAAGAGTTTTAAACAGTTGGCTTAAAACCTTGACAAAGGATAAGGAGTTTTAGTTTTCCAGATAATGACCGCAATCTTGTCATTTCGACGCGAGGAGAAATCCTCGCAAGAAACTCGCCAAAGATTGGTGACATAGTAAAACAGAAAATCTATGTGTTTAAATGAATTACATATTGCAATGAATCCCATAGGTCTTTAAAGCCTTTGGGATTTAGAAATGATGTAAACACAAAGTTGTCAGACATAGCCCGTGGTTTCAACCACGGGGTACAATATTATCACGCTTCGTATGGTGTTCCCGTGGTTTCAACCACGGGGGTACAATATGATCACGCCTCGTATGGTGTTCCCGTGGTTGAAACCACGGGCTATGTTTGAAGAAAGAAATTAAATTAGGTTACAATTTTGTCGTTTCTAAAATGACAAAATAAGCAAAAACACTCTTATGGAACCTAAAGCCCTAGCCCCGATAGAAGTGGAAATCCTTTTGTGTCCGCCACGGCGGACACAAAAGATTGGAACGGATTGCTTCGCCAATTCGCACTTTCAGGCTCGGGTGCGGGATTAGCTCCTAAAAAACATCATAGAATTCAATTTGATAATATCACCCTAAAAACCTTCAACTTCCTCAATGTCCGTTTCGGGTTCGACTTCGTCCGTTTAGACTATTTACTGATTTTAAATCGCTTGTTATCGAGATACTTTTGACAAAGAAATTAATCACAATAACAAAATTTATAATCAAAATGGAAACAATTAAAACAAACAAACGCAGCTTCCTAAACGCCATTGCAATAGGAACATTTATGTTGATTGCAGCAACAAGCTTTGGACAAAAAAAGCAAACTAAAGTAGTTTCAGAAGCAATTCGTCCGTATCACATTAGTATTTCGAAAGAGGCTTTGACAGATCTTCGTAATCGCGTAAACGCGACAAGATGGCCGGATAAAGAAACCGTTACAGATCAGTCGCAAGGCGTTAAATTACAACAAATTCAGAGTCTTGTAAAATATTGGGGAACTACTTACGACTGGCGTAAAACAGAAGCGAAACTAAATGCATTACCTCAATTTGTAACCAATATCAACGGATTAGACATTCAGTTCATTCACATTAAATCCAAACATAAAAATGCATTACCATTGGTAATTACACACGGTTGGCCGGGATCTTTCTTTGAACTTTTGAAAGTAATTGGCCCCTTAACAGATCCTACTGCGTACGGAGGAAAAGCCGAAGATGCTTTTGATCTTGTAATTCCGTCAATGCCGGGTTACGGTTTCTCAGAAAAGCCAACAGGAACAGGTTGGGGACCGGAAAAAATTGGAAATGCCTGGGATGTTTTAATGAAACGTTTGGGCTATAAAAATTATGTGTCGCAAGGAGGAGATTGGGGTTCTGTAATTGCTGATGCGATGGCACGTCAGGCTCCAGAAGGATTATTGGGGATTCACGTAAATATGCCTGCAACAGTTCCTGCAGATATTGCGAAAGCTTTAAAAGACGGAGATCCTGCTCCTGAAGGATTATCGGTTAAAGAAAAAGCAGCTTTTGTATCTCTTAATAAATTATATACCAGAGGAGGCGGATATGCTGGAATGATGGTAACAAGACCTCAGACTTTAGGCTACGGACTTACAGATTCTCCTGTTGGATTGGCTTCTTTTTTCTTAGATAAATTCAACGAATGGACGTATAGCGGAGGAAATGCTGAAAAATCACTTACGAAAGATGAAATGCTGGATGACATCACTTTGTATTGGTTAACGAACACAGCAAACTCATCGGCACAATTGTATTGGGAGAATAACACCAACAATTTTAATGCGGCTGAACAAAAAACAAACGATATAAAAATTCCGGTTGCTGTAACTGTTTTTCCGGGAGAAATCTATCAGGCGCCTAAAAGCTGGACAGAGAAAAGTTATAAAAACCTGATTTATTTTAATGAAGTATCAAAAGGAGGTCATTTTGCTTCCTGGGAAGAACCACAGCTTTTTACAGAAGAACTTCGTGCGGCGTTTAAATCTTTGAGAAAATAACTAGAAATTGTTGTGTAGATTTATTTAAACACATAGAAACATAGATTTATAATTTACATAAAGTTCTTTCTAAAAAATCAAGATTTTTAAACATAGTACAACTATGTGGTACTATTTAAAGTGAAACGTCCTTTCTTGATTCAGTAAAACTATGTTTCTATGTGTTTAAATCAAAAGCAAAGAATTATAAAGATTAAAAAATAAAATCTGCTCAATCTGCCAAATCTGCGAGAAAAATTATTTAACACACAATCTAAAAAAACAAACAAAATGAAAACAAATAAAATATACGCAATTATGATCGTAGGTCTTATTGCATTATTCACTCCATCGAATGCTCAGGCACAACAAAGCGGCATAAAAAGAACCGATTTACAAAAACACGATCTAGGTATTCCGGGAAAAGAAACGGTTCAGGCCCGAATTGATTTTGATGCACATACTTCGTTTGGCAAACACGCACATCCGGGAGAAGAAATTATTTATGTGATAGAAGGTTCACTGGAATATCAAATTGAAGATGATACGCCGGTAACCTTAAAAGCAGGAGAAGTTCTTTTTATTCCGGCAGGAAAATTTCACTCGGCAAAAAATCATACCAATACTAAAGCGTCTGAGTTAGCCACTTATATCGTCGAGAAAGGCAAACCAATTTTAGTGATGAAAAAATAAAAATCTCAGGTTTAGGTTTGTCCGTTTCAGGTTTTACTTCGTCCGTTTCAACTATTTTCTGATTGTACAAGAATGGTTATCAGAATACTTTTGACGAAGAAATTAACTCATAATCAAAATATTAAAAACAATAATCATGAAAACAATACACAATAACAAAAGCAGTTTCGTTAATAGAATAGCTTCTAAAATGCTTGTAATAGCAGCTTTGTTTTTTACAATGACATTTGTAAATGCGCAATCGGAAAAACAAACAACGGCAAGTTCTCTTGGAACCTTAAAACAAATTAATGCCGGATTATTAAACGTAGGATATACTGAAGCAGGACCTTCAAACGGAACTCCGGTAATTTTACTTCACGGATGGCCTTACGACATTCACAGTTATAACGAAGTGGTGCCTATTTTAGTTGCAAAAGGATACAGAGTTTTGACGCCTTATTTAAGAGGATCAGGAACAACGACTTTTCTTTCTAAAGATACTTTTAGAAACGGACAGCAGGCAGCTTTGGCAAGCGATATTATTGCTTTTATGGATGCGCTAAAAATTGATAAAGCTACTATTGGCGGATTCGATTGGGGAGCAAGAACAGCGGTCGTGATGGCAGCACTTTGGCCAGAGCGCCTAAACGGATTGGTCTCTGTAAGTGGTTACCTTGTTGTAAATCTGGAAGCGAATTTAAAACCGTTACCTCCTCAAGCCGAATTAGGATGGTGGTACCAATATTATTTTGCCACTGAAAGAGGGAAACTCGGCTACAGCCAAAATACTTATGAGTTTAATAAACTGATCTGGAAAATTGCTTCTCCGTTATGGAATTTCGATAAAGCAACTTACGATCAAACCGCTCAATCTTTTAATAATCCGGATCACGTAGCAATTGTTATTCATAATTACAGATGGAGACAATCTCTGGAACCAGGAGAATCTAAATACGATAGTTTGGAAAATAAATTGGCCACAAGACCAGCAATTAAAGTTCCGACAATCACGATAGGAAGTGATTTCGACGGTGCTAACATAGACGGAAAAGCATACGCCAATAAATTCACCGGTAAATACGAACACAGAATCCTAAAGGGAATTGGACACAATGTTCCGCAGGAAGATCCAAAAGCATTTGCTCAGGCGATTATTGATGTGGCTAAGTAAAGTTATTTAACCGCAAAAAGTTTAACCGCAAAGAGCGCAAGGATTTACGCAAGGTTCGCTAAGGTTTATTTTTAAAGTAATGTTTAACCGCAAAGAGCGCGAGGATTTACGCAAAGTTCGCTAAGGTTTATTTTTAAAGCAATGTTTAACCGCAAAGAGCGCAAGGATTTACGCAAAGTCCGCTAAGGTTTATTTTTAAAGCACACAAAGCTTTGCGCTCTTAGCGTTTTTATAAAACCTTCAATATCAAAAAAAACTTTGCGCGCTTTGCGGTTAAATCATAAAGCATTCAAATTAAAATTCAAGTAATCTAAAATCTAAAATCTAAATTCTAAAATTATGAAAAAAGTATTATACACAGGAAAAACACACACAACAGGCGGTCGTGAAGGAGCATCTCAAAGTTCAGATGATCAATTGAATATTAAACTAAGTTCACCGGGAACATCACGTCCTGGAACAAATCCGGAGCAGCTTTTTGCGGCAGGATGGTCGGCTTGTTTTATTGGGGCAATGGGAATCGCAGCTTCGAAATTAGGAATTAAGCTTCCGGCAGCAACTGCTGTAGATGCCGAAGTAGATTTATGCGTAACAGAAGGGGAATATTCTTTGCAAGCGCGTCTTAATGTGAGTCTTCCGGGAATTGATCCTGAAGTGGCAAAAGAACTTACAGCAATGGCGCATCAAACCTGTCCATATTCTAAAGCGACAAGAGGAAATATTGATGTGACAATTAATATTATATAATCAATCAAACGAAAACCTCTTCTTCCGGAGAGGTTTTTTATTAGTAATCTTTAAAACAGAAATCATGAAAAAAATAAAATTAATACCCGTTTTTATCACTTTGATGCTTCTTATTGCAATGACTTCTTCTGCACAAAATGCTACAGATAAAAAAGAACAAAAAGGTTTTGCCCTTTTAGAATTGTTTACATCCGAAGGTTGCTCGAGTTGTCCTCCGGCAGATGAATTGCTGGGGAAAATTCAGAACGAGGGCAAAGACAGCAATTTATATGTTCTTGCTTATCACGTTGACTATTGGGACAAACAAGGCTGGAAAGATATTTTTAGCAATCCTGATTATACCCAAAGGCAATACGAATATGCTAAATTTCTCGGGAAAGAACCCATCTACACGCCACAAGTAATCATAAACGGAAAAGCAGATTATATTGGTTCGCAGGAAACGGTTGTGAGAAACGGCATTAAAACAGCATTGTCTAAGCCCGCAGTTGCTGATTTGACATTAAAAGCAAGTGAAATTAACAATACTCTTTCTGTCAATTATACAGTTGAGGGAACATCAAAAAACAGTCGGTTATTGATTGCCATTGTTCAGAAATCTGCCAAAAGCAATGTAAAAAGAGGGGAGAATGCCCATCGTATTTTATCGCATTATCAAATCGTGCATCATTTGCATACCGTAAATCTTAACAAAGACAGATCCGGAATTACTATTATTCATTTGCCTACAGATTTTAATAAAAAAGACTGGGAAGTAATAGGTTTTGTGCAGGACAGAAACGACGGAATCATTTTGGGCGCCAAGAAAGGAGCTTTTCAGAAGCCTTTATTATAAAGAACAATAAAAATCGCTAAAGATGGTTTTGTTTTTAATTAATTGATTTTTAGTAATTTAGCACGTGTAATTAACCATTTAAAAATAAAAAATATGAAAGTAACGTATTACGGCCATTCTTGCTTTTCGGTCGAAGTAGGAGGCAAAAACTTGTTGTTTGATCCTTTTATTTCAGGAAACGAGTTGGCAAAAGATATTGATATAAGCGCAATTAAGGCAGATTATATCTTTGTTTCTCACGGACATTTTGATCATATGCTAGATGTTGAAGTTATTGCAAATCGGACTGGAGCTACGGTATTTGGCAGTTGGGAGTTGTATCATTATTTCGGCAAACTCGGACTTAAAAATCTACAGCCTATAAACCCGGGTGGTAAAGGAACGTTTGAATTTGGAACCGTAAAAGCTTTTATCGCTCAGCATTCAAGCAGTTTTCCTGACGGTGCCTACGCAGGATCTGCCAGCGGATTTGCCTTTAAAACATCTGAAGGTAATTTTTATTACAGCGGCGATACAGCTCTTACGTTAGACATGAGCCTCGTTGCGAAATGGGTCGATTTAGATTTTGCCGTTTTCCCTGTAGGAGATCTATTGACAATGGGAATCGACGATGCTATTGAAGCGGCAGAATTGGTAAAAACCAAAAAAGTCATTGGAGTTCATTATGATACTTTCGGATTCATAAAAATGGATAAAAACAACGCAATTGAAGAATTCAAAAACGCAGGTTTGAGTTTGTATTTGCCTGATATTGGTGAAACCATAAATCTATAAGGGTTTTAGATAATATTTTGAAATAGTACCATATTCAATATGTCACCCCTCTGGGGTTTAATCAAACAGGGTATAAATTTTTCTATAAATATAACGTCCCGCTGGGACTTAATTATTCACTCTTTTTTATAGCTCCAGCGGAGCGCAATGTTTATAGAAGATAGATACATAATCATTGTTAAAGCTCCGGCGGAGTGTTATATTTATAGAAAATAAAGGCATTTATAGTATATAAAAGCTCCATCGGAGCGACATACTTGATTTGGATTTTAAAAACCAGCCGGGAGATTTCTTCCGGTTTTGTTTTTTACAAAGTAGATTCAATTTCGCGCAAAGACCTAGAGGCGCAAAGAAAAATAAGTAAGGAATAAAACTTTGCGCCTTGGCTCCCGATAGCTATCGGGATTGCGCGATTATTTTAGAGAAACAATTCAAGAATATGTTTGCTTCGAAAAAAACATAAAACTAGTTCAGATAAGTGCATGTCCAATTCAGGTTTTAAGTTGTCCGGTTGACCTTCTTTTGACTTCTTGTTTCAAGGGTTACAATATAAATTTGTTTAAAATTAAAACACTTTTTAACTCTTAAATACTATCATCATGAAACCAATATTCTCTTTTTTAGTCGTTTCTTGTTTCTTTTATTCGGTTGAATCTCATGCTCAAAAATATTCTAGTAATAGTTTAGATAAGGCTATACATTTTCAAAATAATCAAATGTTTGAAGAATTTATATTTAATAAATCTATCACGAATGAGAATGACAGTATTTCAATGCTAAATAAATTTTCAAAAGATCTCCGTTCGGAATTGTCCAGTCAAAAATGGAATACGGTTTTAAACGAAAATAAGCGTGCTTCTACCCATAATCTTGCGATGATTAAAGTGGTTGATAAAGACAAAATAAATCTCTTTGGAAATCCGTTGATGGGATTTACGGAGAAAAAATTAGTTTTTGATGAACCGGCTTTATTTAGTGATACAGTATTGGTTTACAGCTTTTAAGGTTTGCTACTGTGCCCCTTTATAATTTTTATTTACGACCCTTTCAAAGGGATTAGAATCCGTTTTTAGGATTTATAACAGTCATTTTTATCATTCCGAGGAACGGGACACGAGCGATAGCGAACTGGCGAAGCAATCTCCACTATAAGCTCAACAAAGATTCGACTTTCGATGCGAAGTTATATTGCGAAATTTCGTTCGAAGTTTCCTCGTTCCTTGGAATGGTAAAAATGCGCAGAGGAACTTTAAACTTAAATCTGTAATAAATAAAATTAATAATTCAACTAAATTAAAATCAGATATTTTTAATGTATTATATAAAGTATTTAATTAATATAAATTAATAGAAAAAAATATAGTTTTCTAAATAATCAGGACACTATTTTCAGATATAAAATACTTCCAAAATATATTATCTTTGAAAAGCAAGATAAAAAAAACAAACACAAATATGGAAAAAGTAAAACGCTTTGAGGTTTCTCCTAAAGTCATTTGGGGAAGTTCTATAGCACTCGCGATTCTTGCTTCGATACCCAAATTATTTGATGGCGATTCAACACCCGGAGACATCATTATAAACTCTTCTATTACGTTGCTGTTTTCTGTTTTTATATGGTATTATAACATGTATAGCCTGCCTAAATTTTCTTCGCAGCGCAGCCATCAAAGTTTATTCAACTGGAAACTTTTACTGAGTGTTGTCATGGGGATTGTGGTCATGGTAATTTTGGTAATCGGACATCAGGAACTTTTTCAAATATCAAAAATGGACGCTCCAATTATGTTCGAATTACGTGGAGTTTTAATCAATTTGATTGTCTATATGTTTCTGCATTTGCTTTTTCAAAATTACCAAACACAGCAAATGGGCGTAGAACTCGAACGCACCAAAGCCGTAAATCTGGGCGCACAATACGAACTTTTAAAACAACAGGTCAATCCGCATTTTTTGTTTAATAGTCTGAATACCTTAAAATCGATGGTGGATATTCAGGATCCGCAGAGTTCTGATTTTATTCTGAAATTATCAGATTTTTATCGCTTTACTCTCGAAAGCAGGAAACTGGATTTGATTCCCTTACGAGAAGAACTTCAGATTCTTGATTCTTACGTTTATCTCTTAAAAGCGCGTTTCGAGGACGGATTTGTTCTGGAAAACGAAGTCGATCAAAGACAATATGATTCGGCTGTTCCGCCTTTTACGTTGCAATTATTAATCGAAAACTGCATCAAACACAACGTGGTTTCATTAGATAAACCTTTACGCATTAAATTATATACCGAAGGAGATTTCCTGGTGATCGAAAATCAGATCCAGCTTAAAAGAGGCGTATTATCTACCGGAGTTGGATTGGACAATATCAATCAGCGGTTTTCGCATTTGATTCACAGAGAAATTGAAATCGATAAAAACGAAACTATTTTTAAAGTAAAAATACCAATGACCTATGACTATCATAATAATTGAAGATGAAGTAAAAACGGCCAAAGCACTTGGTCAGCTTATATTGAGTATCAGGCCAGATGCTCAAATTTTGTCGTATATACAAAGCATAGACGGTGCTGTTAGTTATTTGTTAGAGAATGATCAGCCTGATCTTATTTTTATGGATATTCAACTGGCCGATGGTTTATGTTTTGAAATTTTTAAAAATGTCGAAGTTTTATCACCTGTAATTTTCTGTACGGCTTTTGATGATTATGCGATTGAAGCTTTCAAATCAAACGGAATTGATTATGTATTGAAGCCATTCTCAAGAGAAAGCATCGCTCAGGCGATTAAGAAAGCAGGAGAGTTGAAGAATTTCTTTCAAAGAAATAAAAAAGCAATGCCTGATTTCGAATATTTACTAACCAGAACAGGTGAAAATAAAGGGAAAAGCAGTTTTTTGGTTTTTAAGAATAATAAATACCAAACTATTCTAACAGAGAATATTGCGTTTTTTTATATCAAAAATGAAACGCCAACGATTATGACTTTCGATAAGGCCGAATATCAAATAACACAATCTCTCGATGAAGTTCATAAACTTTTATCGTCAACGCAATTCTTTAGAACAAACAGACAATATTTGGTCAATTTTTCAGCGATTAGAGAAGCAGAACATTATTTTTCACGTAAGTTAATCCTCAAATTAACCATCCCAACAGAAGAAAAATTATTGGTTGGCAAAGATAAAGCCACTGCTTTTTTGAGTTGGTTAGAGAATAGGTAAATTTTGAGGATAATTTAAACACATAGAAACATAGATTTCAGAATGCGAATAAAGGTATTTCATTTTGCATTAATACACAATAGTTTAGCTATGTGAGAAAGCTTGCTTTTTTTGTTATTCTAAAAAAAATTATAAAATCTATGTTTCTATGTGTTAGATATTTTCAATTTGTAGTATTGTAAAGAATGAAAAGCTGATTTATTGTAAATCAGCTTTTGTTACTATTGCTATTTTTCCAGTCGAAGTATTTTGAATAAAACCTATTAACTCCCAGTCTTTTGTATTGAAATTTTTAGATTTTTCAATGGCAATATTTCCTTCTTTTTCATTTAAAGCAAAACTTTTAAGCTGCCTCACAATCTGAACGTGATGCAAAGTGTTTCCCTTGTTTTCGCCTCTTGCTACTTTCGAAATGGCTTCTTTTTGAATTGTAGCAATAAACAAATTGGCGTTTTTCTCTAATACATCTGTTTTATAATGAATTGCTAAAGAATCTTTATCAGAACGAATATTAAGTTCCAGATTTGAAGTTTGTTGCATCGCTAAAGCATCAGAAATCTTTTTAGAAAGTGTAGTTTCATTATAACCTGCGAATTCGGTCATTCCGTTGATGATGAATTGTGGCGTGTACATGACATAAAGATTCAGCCATTTTTGATATTGTTGCTGGCGAACGGTAAATTCGTTTGAACTGAATTGATCCTTCCAACCCAAACGATCCCAATAATCAACATGATACGCGAGAAAATAAATGTTTTTGTCTTTGTTTTCGGTTTGTAGTTTTGCCATCAATTCATCGGCAGGAGGACAGCTCGAACAACCTTCGGAAGTAAAAAGTTCTACAACAGCAAATCCTTTATTATTAGAAGTTTGTAATTCGATTTTCTCTGATTTTAACTTTCCCGATAGTTCTTCGTAACTATCCGGAAACATGAAACAGTTAAGAGAAAAGAGTACGGAAAGCGCAATGAGGGCGCTTATTAAAAGTGTATTTTTCATATGATTATTTTGAATGATTTGAAAAAGCGCAATCCCGATGCTAACTACCGTCTGGAAATCAGTACAACAAATTTTAATTCGTTTAATTTAATTTGTGAAATTAATTTCACGAAATGAATTAGTGTCAATTAGTGCAATTAGTGTTTAAAATTGAGTTATAGTATTTGTTTCCAAACGGTAGGATGCTATCGGGATTGCGGGATTAAAACAGTAAAGCTTTAATGCTTAATTTGATAGTGCGTAAGTTGCCGTGTACAATTTTCTAAACATGATATACGTTACACTCACCATTATAAAAGCAATAATAGCATCGGTTGTCGCAGAAAAACCTAAGACAGCAAGTTTTGAAAAGAAGGCGAAAGTGATATCAAAAAATACTCCGGCAAATACCCATTCTTTCAATCGCAATAATTTGTTCGGAATCAATAAAGTGATTACTCCGGCAACTTTCATTACGCCCAGTAAATAAATAAAATGTTCCGGATAGCCCAATTGTTGCGTAATTGCCCAAACAATAGGGTTGGTAGTTAATTCGAAAAAACCGCTGGCGCCAAACCATAAAGAAGTTAAAATAATTCCTGTCCAGTAAATAATTTTTGTTGTTTTTGTAGTCATGATTTCTATTTTTTAAATTGATTTATAGGACAAATTTGCGCCATAAGTCATCAATTTAAAATTGAAATAATGTTGAAACTGACAATTTAAACTTTGAAATAGACAATCTGTAAGCTGATCTAATTTTGAAGTTTTTATATTAAAGAAAATTTAGAATTAAAGATTCATAATCACATTAAAACATGATGATTAGATCCAGGTTAATTCACTTGATTTTTTCTAAATGCAGATGGAGTAGTGCCCCGATGTTTTTTGAAAATTTTGTTGAGATGGCTTTCATCATTAAACCCAAATTCGTTTGCAATTTCGCCCACGCGCAAATCACTATAAAGTAATCGGTTTTCGACCAGTTTTATTCGGTATTTTGAGATATAATCCTGAAGTGTTTCATTGGCTTGTTTCTTAAAATATCTTCCTAAATAAGTTTCAGAAATGCCAAATTTCTCGCTCATAACCGTTACACTTAATTTTTCAGGTTCATAAATATGAGTTTGAATATATTCCAGTAATGTATGCGCTTTTCCGTCAGATTGTTTGTTGATGTTTTCCGGAAGATATTCAGAGATATTTCGGGCAATAATAACAATCAAAGTGTTGATCAATAACTGAATCAGTTCGGTATTGTATAAAGTTGGATTATGATATTCATGCCTGATTGCTTCTATAACCGGATGCACCAGATTTTTGTCTGTAACTCTTTTCAAAATACATCCCGGCTGATGATGTGCATGTTGCAAAATGTATTCGAGCTTATAAAGATTATTCGATGTAAAAGGTCCGTTTTTGATGTAGATATCTGTAAAACGCAACTGAAATATAGTCGTTGGACTTTTGATTTCTAAAGAATGAGAATCTTGAGGCGTGATCAAAAAAAGATGTCCCGGTTCATACGATAGTCGATTTTCGTTGATGGTTTGTATACCAGTTCCGGAAACAATATAAAGCAATTCAAAGAAATTATTGCCTACTTCGGTATGCAGTGATTCGTTTATTTCTTTAAAAATAACTTCGTACGGAAGATATAAATTGGTCTGTATCATAACAACATATTACTAAATTAACGAATGATATTACAATTATAAAATAGTTAAATCAGTATAATTTTGCTCAAAGTTAAATCAAATATTTTAATAATGGACAAAATCACAGACAAAACGAGACAACAACAGTTTCAAAAACAAAAGATTACATTACCAATTGCGCCCGCATCCTTTTTCGCGATGACTTTAGGATTGGCTGAAACAGGAAATGCCTGGAGAAACGCCACTTCATTATGGAATTTACCTTCTTATATTGGCGAAGTTTTAGAAGGTTTAGCCGTAATTTCTTTTTTATGGTGGTTATTGCTGTATTGTAAAAAATGGATTCAGCATCGAAAACTGGCTCTAAACGAATTCAATGATCCTGTACAATCGTCGTTTCTGGCTTTAATTCCTGAATCGATTATATTAATGGCAATCGCGATTCATGTTTATAGTTTGTCAATTGCTATTTCTTTGTTTTGGATAGGTTCAATCTTAAATCTTCTTTATGGCGCTTACAAACTTTCGCGTTTATGGACACAAGAACGCCAGGCCGAACAGACAACACCGTCTTTATTCCTGACATTCACGGCAAGTATTTTTGTAAATGCACTCGCAGCCGGATTATTAGGATATACCAATTATGGTTGTGTACTTCTGGGCATTGGAACCATTTCGTGGCTCATTATGGATTCTGTAATCACACAACAATTAACCGTTGGCGGACTTGGCGCTAAAACCAGAAACTTTATGGGAATTTACATGGCACCGGCCGTGATCTTATTTGTGGCGTATCAGGTTTTGGCAGGAGAAAAATTAAGCATACCCATTGTTTATGGTTTAATGGGATATGCATTATTTATTTTTGTAGCGATAACTTTTGCCATAAAGTGGCTAAAAGAACAAGCTTTTGCCCCCGGATATTGGGCGTATACTTTTGGCATTGCAACCTTATCGCAGGGACTTTCGATTTTTGCTTTAAAAACCGCTGATTTTACGGTTTCTATATTGGCAATAATTATCTTTTGTATCATGAATATTGTGGTTTTAGGAGTTGGAATAGGATCTGTGAGATTGTTATGGAAAGGCGATTATTTTCCGAAATAAAAGATTTTCCAGTTTTTAAATTAAATTATCATTCAATACCAACTTTGTCAAAGTTTAAAACTTTGACAAAGTTAATCACACAAAGTATTTTAAAAATAAATCAGCGTCAACCCGTATGATCAGTACAATCCGCGGGCAATTTTCTCAAAAATAAAAACCAGATAACTATCTCATAATTAAATAAAAAGTTAAAATATTTGCAAATAAAGACCGAACGGTCTAAATTTGTTCTCTCAAATAAAAAGGCTATGAGTAAAGCAGAAAGAACCAGACAATTTATTATCGAAGCATCGGCTCCTATAATCAACAAAAAGGGGATGGCAGGAACTTCATTGAGCGATATTATGGAAGCTACAAAACTGGCTAAAGGCGGTATTTACGGAAATTTTGAGAACAAAGAAGAGATTTGCAAGGAATCATTTTTGTATCTAAGATCTCAATTGTCTGCAAAACTGAATACAGCTGTAGCTGAAGGAAAATCGGCCAAAGAAAAACTGTTTAATTTATTAGATGTCTATGCCAAAGACATCAATACGGCAGATGGTTGTCCGATTTTGAATTTTGGAGTCGAAGCTGACGATACCAATCCTGCTATGAAAGAGCAGGTAAAAAAAGCCATTCGTTCTGCCCAAAATAGATTTTTTACTATTGCTGAAGAAGGAATAAAAAACAATGAATTATCATCAGAAATCAATCCGGAACATTTTAGCATAAAGGTTTTTGCCATGATTGAAGGCGCTATTTTATGTAGAAAAATTTTAGGAAATGATGACCAAATGAAAATTATTCTGGACAGCATTAAAACCGAATTCGAAAACTATGTATTGTAGTTTTTTTTTAAACTTTTTTAGACCGATCGGTCTAATTTAAAACTAATTAATTTTAAAAAATGAGAACTTTAAAAGAAAATCATAAGGGCTTTAGTACCTTATTGGCCCTATCCCTTATTCCGTTATCCGGATTTGCCACAGATATTTATTTGCCTTCACTTCCTGCTATGGCAAAAGATTTGCACGTTTCGGCAGGAGCCATTCAGCTTTCGTTAGTCTTCTTTATGTTTAGCCTCGGCGTAAGCCAAATTTTTATAGGCAGTATATTAGACAGTTTCGGACGTTTTAAAATCAATATTGCATCGCTTGCAGTGTTTTCAGCCACCAGTTTTGTAATCGCTTTGGTGCCTGATATTTATGTGATTTATGCCATGCGAATCATTCAGGGAATCGCGATTGCTTTTATTGTTATAGCCAAACGAGCTTATTTTGTGGATCTTTATTCGGGCGAAAAACTAAAGAGTTATATCAGTTTGTTTTCTATCATTTGGGCGTGTGCACCTATTATGGCGCCGTTTTTAGGAGGATATTTAGAAAGTAGCTTTGGCTGGAGATCCAACTTTTATTTTCTTGGCGGTTTATCATTGCTTTTTCTGGTTTTAGAACTTTTGTATAGCGGAGAATCTCTCAAATATTTTCATCCTTTTAAATTAAAAACCATTGCACAAACCTATTCCGGAATGCTAAGATCAGGCGATTTTACTTTGGGCGTGTTGATTTTGGCGATTTGTTTCGGGCTTGTTGTCGTGTATAGTTTATCCAGTCCGTTTATTGTAGAACGCGTATTGGGATATTCGGCGATTACAACCGGTTATAGTTCTTTACTATCGGGTTTGGCAGTTATGACAGGCGGTATTATTGCTAAATCGCTTATTCATAAACCTTTGGCTAAAAAAGTAACTATTGCCGTTACGGTACAAGTGATTCTGGTTTTGTTGATGATTTCTACGGCTTCTATTACCAGTAATATTTATACGCTAATAGGTTTTACAATGGGAATCAACGTTTGTGGAGGATTTATTTTTAATAATATTTACGGCTATTGTCTAAGCCGTTTTTCTAAAAATGCCGGAGTAGCCAGCGGGCTTACGGGCGGAGGAACTTATATGTTAAGCTCTTTGTTCAGTTACGGATTTGTCAATTTATATGCCGTGAAAAGTCAGTTGTTATTGGGCTTTGCTAATATTTCGCTAATCTTTATTGTAGTGATTGTTTTCATGATTTTCAACAGATTCAGAACGCAACATTTAACAACTGTTCCTGTTCAATAAATAAAATTCCAATTAAAAAATTCCAAATTCCAACGTTTATTGGAATTTGGATTTTTTTTTAAATTGGAATTTCACTTATTCTGTGTTGGAATCTATTTTTTACTTTTAAAGTAATTTTCAATTGTCGGTATTCCAAAAGCACATTTAAAATTATATTTTCACGAGTTTATTATGTGCCGTTAGGCACATATCGTTGGTAGAAAAAAAAATATGTTGAGAGAAATTTGACGTGCCGTAGGTAAGTATGAGACAGTGCATTATATTTAATAAGACACGTAATGAATTTAATTTGTTACCAATATCATATTCCCCAAATAAACAATAATATTAAAATTAAGATTTCGCTGTTTTCTTCTTTTTTCCTAACCAGATTAATAATCCTGTAATAGGCAAAGTCAAAGCGAAAAGAGAGACTAAAAATGCCAATATTTTAGTTGGTAAACCGTAAATACTTCCGGTATGAATAGGGTAGTTCAATCGTCTTATTTTATCGCCGTTCGAAAAATTCTCATAAGGTCTTGCCTCAATTTCTTCGGCTGTGTATTTGTCAAAATAAGCGGCACTGGATTGATTCGGAATGGTTATTTCTGAATATTCTTTTAAGACCAAAATACTATTAATGGTATCAACAGGCATTCTGATTTGGATGTTTCCTGTGTAAGGAAAAATACTATCAGCCTTATTATAAATGCCTTGGTAAAAGGCCGTGTGATTTAGTTTAGGGTCTGTTTTTGTTGGGTTTTTTACTTTTGCAGAAGGCTTTTTTGTAGTGCCATCAGCTACGAAATAAACTCCCTTTTGAAACCAGCTAAAAGCAAAGTTTAATCCGGTTAGGGAAATAATTAATAGAATTAAAAAGCTATAGAAACCAAAAGCAGAGTGAAAATCCCAATTGACTCTTTTGAAAGATGCATTCCATTTTACGGTTAATCTTTGTTTTAGGTTTTTGATTTTCTTTGGCCACCATAAAATTAATCCGGAGATAAGCATAAAGACAAATATCAGGCAGGAAGTTCCCATAATGATCTGGCCCGTTTCACCCAGTAATAATTGTCTGTGTATTTTTAGCACAAAAACAAAAAATCTTTTTTCCTGAGGAGTTGTTGCCAGAACTTTTCCGGTATAAGGATCGATAGAAAAAAATTGTGCTTTTTTATCAGAGTCCTTTCCTAAAACTTGCATGGTACGCGAAGGATCACTAAAAGTATAAATGCGGGTAATCTTTTTTATCGAATATTGTTTCTCAAGAATATCGGTACAATAGTCAATCGTCTTTTTGGTGGTTCCAACGGCAGTAACATTATAATATTCCGGATGTATAGCTTTGTCAATTTCTTTTTCAAAAACCAAAATACTGCCTGTGAATGCAGCAATAAAAACAATTAAACCAGAACCAAGACCCAACCATAAGTGCAAAAGTCCAATATTTTTTTTAAATCCTTTCTTCATATAGGCTGTTTTCCGGATCATTAAATATAGTGATCCGTAGATTTTGTTAATGTTGTATAGAATTGTTTAATGATTCTAAAATTCTCGCACAAATTTATACTTATTTAGACTCAATATACACTATGTTTCAAAAAAATAATTGCTTTTTTTATTTAAAATCAAACATTCAGACTTCTATTATAAATTAATCAAAAAAGAAAGGCTTAAAATAGAATTTTACAGGTTAATTTATCGGTTTTACTGACAAGTAAAGTTCTTCAAAATAATATAAAGTTGTCTTTGGTAAATAGAGAAACGTATTGATTTTCTGTTGAATACCTCGTATAAAAGTGAGATGTTTTAGAATAAATAGAAATACTACTTGTTAAACTGCTATTAATTTCTATTTTTGCACTGTTTTTATTAATTCTAAATAAGAACAAACTAACCAAACTCAAAATCAATGAACTATTTTAGTGTAAGAACATCAAAGTTTTTATTTATTATAAGCTTTTTATTTACTGTATGTGCCGCCGTTGCACAACAAAGCCACGGAAAAATTAAAGGAAAAATAACTACTTCTGATGGAAAACCTGCCTCTGAAGTAAATATTGTTTTAAAGAATTCGAAATATAATACTAGTACCAATGAGGAGGGGAATTTTGAACTCAGCCGTATAAGAAGCAATTCTTATACGCTGCAAATATCCTTAACAGGTTATGAAACTGTAGAGCAAGAAGTTGTAGTAGCAGATAACGAAACCACGACACTTAATGTGCAATTGAAGGTTTCGAACAAGGAATTACAGGAGGTGGTAATCAATAACAGAAAAAGTCTTCTTTCTAAGAAAACACAATATGTTGCGAGAATGCCTCTTAAAAATATAGAAAATCCGCAGGTTTATAATGTGATACACAAAGAATTGATTCAGGAACAAATTGTAATTGATCCTGCCGGAGCGGTTAGAAATGCACCCGGAGTTGTACCGCTTAATTATCCATCGGGTGGATTTGCCGTTATATTTAGAGGTTTTACGACAGGAATTAATTCCAGAAACGGAATGGAAACACTTTCAGGAAGATCAAGTGTAGGCATTGCAAATGTTGAACGAATAGAGGTGTTAAAAGGACCTTCGGGAACTTTATTTGGTTCATCTGCTTCTTCGTTTGGTGGTGTTGTCAATCTGGTTACCAAAAAACCTTTTGAAGCGTCGGACACTGAAATATCCTATACAGCAGGAAGTTTTGGTGTAAACCGACTTACAGTAGATCTAAATACACCATTAACGAAAGATAAAAATGTACTTTTTAGATTGAATGCCGAAGTCAATAATGAAAAAAGTTTCCTGGATTATGGTTTTAATAAAACGCTTTCTTTTACGCCAAGTATTATTTTTAAAGCAAGCGAAAAACTTACTTTTAGTGTTGATGCAGAGTTGTTTAAAGTGAATAATACAAGACCGTTATACCCAACTGCAACCGCTGCATCAGGAATAACGAATCCTGGCGATATACAATTAAATTATAAAAAATCGCTTGTTCACGATGATGTCGATGCAAAATCATCTTCGTCTAAAGCCTTTGTTCAGGCCGAATATCAGATAAATGATAGTTGGAAATCGACTACTTTATTTTCTTACGTAAGTGAAGACTTAGATTATAGTTATCAGGTTTTACCAACCTGGACTTCGCCTACTATGGCTACTATGCGCGCAACGCTTTTTGGACCAATTTCGAGTAATTATACTAATATTCAGCAGAATTTTAATGGTGAATTTTCGACAGGAATTTTAAAACATAAAATATTGGCGGGAGTTAATTACAGGTATTATACTGATACTTTTTCGTCTACACCAACTCCTGCGGCTCCGTTTAGAACCATTGATGTAACTATTAATTTTAATCCGGTTAGAAGAAGCGAGATTGATAAAGTATTGCTGGCACCGGTGATAAGAGCCGGACGTGATGAATATACTTTTAGCGGATATGCCTCTTATGTCTTGAGTGTTGCAGACAGATTATATGCAATGGCAAGTTTACGTTTGGATAATTTTGATCGAAAAGAAAGCGGAACCGTGCCTGGTTATAGTCAAAACTCATTGTCACCAAAATTAGGAATAGTATACCAGATTGTGAAGGATCAGGTTTCTGTATTTGGAAATTACATGAACGGATTTCAGAATCTGGCTCCCGTTACACAGCCGGGAGGCGAGCAGCTTATATTAGATCCGTTATATGCAAATCAATATGAGGGAGGTATAAAAGCGGAAATGTTTAATAAAAAATTAAGTGCCACAGTAAGTTATTACAAAATCACGAATGATAACGCGCTAATACGCCAAGCTGATTTAACGTACCAACAAGATGGAAAACAGGTGAGTAAAGGAGTTGAATTTGAGTTTCTTGCCAATCCGCTTCCGGGTTTAGATATTACGGCCGGATATGCGTATAATGATAATCGAATTGTAAAAACAAGCGAAGCCAATAAAGCTATCGAAGGCAATAAAGCACAAGATGCTCCTGAAGATGTGGTAAACTTTTGGGCTTCGTATAAATTTCAAAACGTTTTAAAAGGCCTTGGTATTGGTGTTGGTGCAAACTATGTAGATAAAAGTTATATGGCGACTACCAATACTTTTTATATTCCGTCGTACACGATTTATAATCAAACGATATTTTACGAGCAATCAAACTGGAGAGTGGGACTTAAGATAAATAATCTTTCGAACAAAAAATACTGGAGTTCATGGGGAGCACCACAACCTCCGGCAAACTTTTTAGTAAATCTAACATTCAGGTTTTAGATAATAACTTATTATTTTGTTTTTTTATTTGAGGGTTTCTGGCGGTCTTTTTCGTCAGGAACCTTTTTTTATGGATCAATTTTAAAACCTGTGGAAAAAGAAAACTTACCATTCTCTGTGCTAAAAAATATTCAATAAGTATCGTTTTTTATGTTTCTCCACAACATACATCATCCATAAAAAAATCCCTCAGCTTTTAAAACTGAAGGATTTTGTCTTTATTAATTGTTCTATGTAAAGCAATAAAAATTATTTAGTCACTTTTTTAAATCTCATCATTGGGATATCCTTCATGATCAAATTCAGTTTACCATCTTTATCAATAGAATAACTATCAATATTTTTGATCGTTTTTGTAAACACCTGTTCTCCGCCACCTTCACAGTACATTAAAGTAGCCGGACCTTGTTCTCCAAAAGTAAGTGATTTTCCTTTTAAGGTAAATGGAGCGCTGTAACCATTACAACCAGCATTTCCTGAAACTTGTTTAGTAGCTTCATCAAATTTAATAAACGGTTTTTTATCCGGAAATAAACCTTCAAAAGCGATGCGTGGGCCGGAAATATACTCCAGTTCCCAAGTTGTATTATAGAGATCGGCAGTTTTTGAAGTGTCTTTCATTGAAGTACAAGAATTAAAAGATAATGCTAAAATAGCGACGAATACTAGTACGTAATTTTTCATAAAATAAGATTTTAAAACATAAATTTAAAGATTTTAATCAAAATTCAGGCCATAAATCTGACTTATTTTTAGTTTTAAACCTTGAAACAACCGAAAATTAAGAGAATTAACGGGTTAGATTATTAAGGTCTAATAGGTTATTGAGATGTCGATTTGCTCGTGCACATACAGAAATAAAGTTTTAATTTCTCAACACATGTAAATGTTTTTGCATTTTCTATAGCTGAATTTTGTCTCATCATTAAAAACAAAAAAGATGAAAACATTATTTACCACTCTGGCACTTTTAGCCGTATCATTATCAATCTCGGCACAACAAATTATTCATAAAAAAGTATTCAGTAAAAAAATGAATAAAGAGATTGAAACGGTTATTATTACCCCAAAACTGATAAAAGGAAAAACCTATAAAACCATTTATATACTTCATGGTTACAGCGGAAATCCTGATCGAACTTACAAACAAGACATTCCGGATCTTACCGGCAAATCTCAAAAATACAATACGATTTATGTATTAGCCGATGGTAATTTTAATAGTTGGTATGTAGATAGTCCTGTAGATAAATCATCTCAATATCAAGCTTTTATAGGGAAAGAATTAGTCGATTATATCGATGCTAATTATCCTACTATAAAGGATCGAAAGTCGAGGGGAATTCTGGGTTGGAGTATGGGAGGATATGGTGCATAAAATATTGGAATTTTTTATTCGGATACTTTTGGTATTGTTGGCAGTTCTTGTGGCGCACTGGATTTTAATCGTTTTGGCGAAAATTTTCATAATTATCAGGTAGATAAAGTTTTGGGAGATTTTAAAAGTTTATCCAAAGAGTATTTTACGTTTGATAAAACCAAAAAAATGGAGCAGGCAAATCAGTTTTATATTGTTGATTGTGGTACAGAAGATACGCAGATGATTGATATGAACCGCGATTTTCATCAGCTTTTGACGAATGAAAAAATAGAACATCTTTATATTGAATCTCCGGGTGGACATGACCCAAAGTATTGGAACAAATCTTTGGCGAACCAATTGGCTTTGTTTGAAAATTATTTTAATACTGAAAAGTAAGAATATAAAATATCAAAAACAGAAAGCGAATTTATTAAAGAGCGAAGAGAAGAAAACAGGCCAAAGAAATTTTTCTTTGGCCTGTCTTTTTATGATATAAGCAGAAAGTATATTTTACTATCTTTATAAAATAATTTTATAATCATGACGATACAGCAATTAAAATATATAGTAGCATTAGATGAAGAACGTCATTTTGCACGAGCTGCCGAAGTTTGTATGGTTACACAACCCGGACTTACGATTCAGTTAAAAAATCTCGAAGAAGAAATAGGTATTAAAATTTTTGATCGAAATAAAGTTCCGTTAACGCCAACCACGCTTGGAACAGAAATCATTAATAAAGCAAAGAAAATACTTCGCGAAGCCGATGAAATCAGGGATTTTGTGGTAAACGAAAAAAACTTATTAGAAGGCGAAGTTAGAGTAGGAGTAATTTCTACTTTATCTCCTTATTTGATTCCGTTGTTTATAAAGGCGATGAAAGAGGCAACTCCCAAAGTGCATTTTATTATAAGAGAAGCCAATACGGGACAATTGATGAAAGAATTGGAAACTGGTTCATTAGATGTGGTTTTGATGGCAACGCCAACCGGAAACCCCAATTTAATCGAACATCCTATTTTTAAAGAGCCTTTTGTAGCCTATTTAAACGAGCATCACCCAATGGCGAATAATGAGTTTTATGAACTTCAGCCGGGTGATAAAACAGAATTATTATTGCTGCACAGTGAGTTTTGCTACAACGCACAATTGCTGGATATCTGCGGAATCAAATCTACGGGAAAATTAAAAGAGCAGTTTACATATGATATAAGTTCAATCGAAACTTTAAAAAATCTGGTTCGCGCCCAATTAGGATTTGCCATTATACCGGAACTTTCTATTTTGAACGAAAATAATTCAGGACTTTTTAAACCTTTTAAAGAACCAAAACCCGTAAGAGAAATTAGTTTGGTAGTTTCTGATTCCTTTTCGAAGAAATTATTATTAGAAAAAATGAATGAAGCCATCTGGAATTGTCTTCCGGATTCCTTAAAGAAAGATTTTGCGTATCGAAAAATACGCTGGAATGATTCTCCTTATTTTGCGAAGTCGGTTAGTGATTATATAAAATCACATTCTAAAGCTTAAAAATAAATTCCAAATTTTTTAAATTCCAAATTCCAAACTGGAAATAGAAACTCCAATAAAAAGCTCCAAAATTCCAATTTTAAAGAGAAACTCCAATAAAAAGCTCCAAAATTCCAATTTTAAAGAGAAACTCCAAATAAAAAAAATCCAAATTCCAACTTGAAGGCAAGCCAATTGGAATTTGGAATTTAAAAAATTTGGAATTTATTTTTAATTTATTTTTTAGAAGCAGCAATTATCACCTTAGCTACAGCTTCTGGTTGCGAAATAAACACTACGTGGCTTCCTTTTATTTCTGTAATTTTTGTATTTGAACGTTTGTACATGGCGCGTTCTATTTCAGGAGATATGCTTTTATCTTCAGTTGCTACAATTCCGTATGAAGGTTTATTTCTCCAGGCTGCTTTTGTGATAGGAGTTCCAAATCCTTTTGCGTAGAATGCGCCTTGAGAAGCGTACATAAAATCAGCGTCTTCTTTGCTGATATCTCCAGCAAAACCAGCATGAAATTTAGCTTTATCATAATAAACCACTCCTTTATCATCAGGGCTTAAAACACCATTTTCAGGAGCTGGAGGAGCCGTCATTAACCATTGCACAGAAGTTTCTCCGTTATCAGGCTGTAAAGCCGCTACATAAACCAAAGCCGCTACTTTTGGATGATTTCCGGCTTCTGTAATTACAGTTCCACCCCATGAATGTCCTACCAAAATTGTTGGTCCGTCTTGTTTGTCCAGGGCTAAATTAGTTACTCTCACATCATCTTCAAGAGAGCTTAATGGGTTTTGAACGATGGTAACGTTGTATCCTTTTTTAGTTAATACCTGATATAAACCTTTCCACCCAGAACCATCAGCGAATGCACCGTGTACTAATACAACGTTTTTAATTTGCGGAGCTGTAGTTTGTGCATTAGAATTTGCTGTTGCAAATAAGAAACTAAAAATAAGTACTGCGAACATGAAATAACGATTCAATTGTTCTTTTAATGTTATTGTTTTCATAATTGTATGTTTTTAAATTGTTGTTGTGTGTTTTGCTATTATGTTGTTGTGTTGTTTTGTCTGGCTGAGCGAAGTCGAAGCCCCCCGCTCAGGTTGACATATAGTATTTAGTTTAATGTTACTGATAAAGTAATCTCAGTATTTAATAATTTTGAGATAGGACAAATTTCTTTTGCTTTTTGTGCTGCTTTCTGAAAATCTTCTTCTGTAATTCCCGGAACTTTTCCGTTAAGAATTAATTGGATCAAAGTGATTGTTCCGTCTTCAAAAGTAACTTTTGCTTCTGTACTTAAATCTTCCGGAATAAATCCTGCTTCAGAAAGTAAAAAGCTTAACTGCATGGTAAAGCATCCAGAATGTGCCGCTGCGATTAATTCTTCAGGATTGGTTCCTACACCTTCTTCAAAACGGGTTTTAAAAGATAATTGGGCATTATCTAAAGTGGTGCTTTGAGTACTAATAGTACCTTTTCCTTCCATTCCTGTACCTTTCCAGTTTGCGTTTGCTCTTCTTGTAAATTTCATGATCTTAATTTTTATAGTTATTTATTTAATGATTCAAATCGTTTGTTTGATTTTGATGAGACAAATTTATGGCGATAGTTATTATTAATCAAATTAATAATTTTTGATGCTTATAAAATTAATTTATAATAATAAGATTTTTTGAAATCTGTGTGCAACTAATCCTGAGCCAAAGGCCTGAAATCATTGCTTTTTGGGATATTTATAAAGAAGCAGAGAATAAATAATACAAATGAAAAAAGGACATTAAATATTAAATGTTTTACACTTAAGTATTTAATGTCCCTTAATAATTAAATAAATATCAGATTTATCTACAAGAGTATAAGTCTGTTGTACATTAATAGTTTGATCTAAATTACAAACTTGCGGTATTTAGCAAAGCAAGATCTTCAGTATCCAACTTTATTGTAGTTGCATTGATTAACTCTTTTAGTTGCTCTGGATTTGTTGCGCTTACTATTGGTGCTGCAATTTCAGGTTGATGTATTACCCACGCCAATGCAATTGTTCCCGGAACAGAATGATGTTTTGCGGCTACAGTATCAAGTGCTTTTAGAATTCTAAATCCTTTTTCGTTTAAATATTTCTCTACAAATGCACCTCTTTTACTGTCTTTTAGATCGCTTTGATCACGATATTTTCCGCTTAAGAAACCACTTGCCAAAGAAAAATAGCTGATAACACTTAAATTATTTTTTGCAGTAATTGGTTTTATATTATCTTCAAAATCATGACGATCATATAAATTATATTCAGGTTGAAAAGTTTGATAAGCAGGAAGATTATTGTTCTTACTAATTGTAAGCGATTCCTGTAAACGTTCAGGTGTAAAGTTTGAGGCACCAATTATCCTTACTTTTCCTGCTTTAATAAGACTGTCGTAAGCATCGAGAGTTTCTTCGATAGGAGTAGAAAGATCATCATAATGCGATTGATACAAATCTATATAATCGGTTTGAAGGCGTTTTAATGAATCTTCTGCAGCCTGAATAATGTATTTTTTGCTCAATCCTTTTTTAGTTTCAGAGAATTCGGCACCTACTTTTGTAGCCAGAATAATTTTATCTCTTTTACCGGATTCTTTCAGCCATTTTCCAATAGCCAATTCCGATTCTCCACCTTCGTGACCTTCTACCCATTTAGAGTAAACATCTGCCGTATCTAAGGCATTGAATCCTGCATCTGTAAATTGATCTAACAAATTTGCTGTCATTTTTTGGTCGGTAGTCCAGCCAAATACATTGGTTCCAAATACCAGCGGCGCAATTTCAATAGAAGAATTACCTAATTTTTTATTTTGTATCATAATTTTTAAATTTTAATCAAAAGTAATTGTTTAAGGAACTTTTGTGTTTGTAAATAATAAAAAATGTAAATTTGTTCATTATATATGAACTTATGAATCAGTCGGTCAAAAAAACATTTCAAATTTTAGAGTACATTGCTTCAAGCGGCAATTTCGTCAGACTTAATGATGTGGCGAAAGCTTTGGATTTAAAGAAAAATTCTGTGCATAGTTTTTTAGACAGTCTTAAACAACTGGGCTATTTAGAGCAAGATGAAGTAAGTCCGAGATATAGAATAACATCAAAACTGGAATGTTTGTATGCTCCTTTATTATCTGTGAATGAGCTCAAAAGTGAGTTACGGCCTATTTTAGAAAAAATAACCCAACTTACCAATGAATCTTCTTATCTCGCGGTACAAATGGGATCTTATTACAGACATGAACTTAAATGCGAACCCAACAGGGCAGTAAAAATCACGCTTAATACCGGTAAAGAGTACGAAATGGCAACAACGGCTATAGGAAAATCATTTCTTGCTTTTTCAGCCCATTTACAAACCAATTTAAGTAAGCAATATACTCCAGAAATGGCAGCCACAATTGAAACCGAAATTAAAACCATAATAAAAGCGGGTTATGCTTTGGATGTTCAGGCCTATGATCCTGATCTTAATTGTGTGGCAATGCCTATATTTTATAAAAATAAACCCATTGCAGTACTTTGCGTTTCGGGCCCTTCGTTTAGATTTCAAGAACCACAATTTCTAGAATCCTTACGTATAATGGAATCCCTGATTAAAGAACATGGAAAATACGATAGCAAACTGACAATTTAAAAGCAGAAATTTCTCTTTTATTAATGATTAATAATAACCACTTTTTCAAAACGCCCGTGATGACTTATCGAAACATCTTTCAGAACATTTGATGATGTAGTTAGGAAAGGTATTCCGTTTTCATCTTTAATAATGTTTTTCTTTTCAATTTCGATAACATGATCCAAATGCTTTGCATGCATGACAGCAATGGTATGTAAATTATCTTTAGAGATTGTAGTTTTTGTATAATAGGTATAGTCCGGACAATTTACTATTCCCGTAACGTGATGTTCATTTTTTGAGATAATAGTACACGCCAGTTTGTGAGGAATATATTCCCTTATTTTGGTTTGGCGGTTATAAATTTTATAGGCTGCTTCTTTCATACTCCAAAGCAGCCATACGATGGTTTCAGGATCTGATGTATTGGATATTAGCAATTGTTCAGAAGCAGTAAAGAGTTTTTCAACAAAACCTTTACGCTGCCAGTTGCTTTCCTGTCGGGATTGCATCATATCTATAACATCATTACCAATCATTTTGCAGCGAGCTTTTCAGCTATAATTTCGACCGAAGTTTTTACATCGAGCATTCGTTCCATATCAGTATTATCAATCACGACATCAAATGCTTCTTCGATATCCAGAATAATGTCTACCAAGTTTGCCGAATTTATATTCAAATCATTAATAAAATCAGTATTTTCGGTAAGGTTGTCATAAGCTTCGGTATTGGTTGTGTAAGGCTTTATGATCACTTTCAATTTTGCTATAAGTTCTTCTTTGTTCATATTAGTTTTCAAATTTTTTAAAGATTATACAGGCATTTACATCACCAAAACCAAAACTGGCTTTAGCAATTATATTCAGATTTTTATCGATTGTTTTTAAAGGTACTTTTGAAGCATCAATCAAGGTCGTAATTTCAGGATGAAGATCTTCGCAATTAGTATTTCCAAATAAAAAACCTTCATGAAGCTGGAGTACCGTAGCAACACTTTCGATACTTCCGGCGGCGCTCAGGCAATGTCCGGTCATGCTTTTTAAGGAATTGATATACGGAAAGTTAGTTCCCTTTCGATCTAATGCTTTTGTCCAGTTTTCGATTTCGAGACTGTCTTTTGTAGTAGCCGTAAGATGACCGTTAATGGCATCAATATCAGTTGCAGAAATTCCTGCATTTTGTATTCCATCAGTAATACATCGCTGAACCGCTGTGCTGTTAGGAGCTGTCATACTGCCGTTACCACGTTGTCCGCCGGAGTTTACATTTCCTCCCAATATTTCGGCGTAAATGGTGGCGCCTCGTTCTAAGGCACTTTCAAGATCTTCGATTACTAAAGCTCCGGCACCGCTTCCGGGAACAAATCCCGCTGCGCTGGCACTCATAGGTCTGGAGCCTTGTTTGGGCGTATCATTATATTTAGAACTGCAAACCCTAAGAGCATCAAAACCTGCCCAGATATACGGTCCGCTATCGCCGGTACTTCCTGCTAATATGCGTTTTGCCTGTCCGGCTTGTATACGGTCGTAGGCCATCATGATAGCTTCGGTTCCTGTAGCGCAGGCTGATGAATTTGTGGTAACCTGATTGCCTAAACCAAGTTTGCCACCAAGATAAGCGCTAATACCGCTATTCATGGTTTGAGCTACAACGGTGCTTCCTAATCGACGAACTTGCAATTCGTCTATTTTATAAATGCTTTCACGAAATTTATCGATACCTGATGTTCCTGATCCAAAAATGGTTCCGCTGTCCCAATCCGGTTCTTCTTTATTTTCGATTGATAATCCGGCATTTTTCCAGGCTTCTATTCCAGCAATTACACCGTATAAAATTCCTGTACTATTAAAACCGCGGAGCTCTAATTCTGTAAAATACTCTAATTTTAATTCGTCTGAAATTGGTGGCTGACCCGCAATCTGACAAGAAAATTGTAATTCTTCTAATTGAGGATCGTGACGAATTCCCGAAATACTATTTCTTATTGAATGGGTAAACGCAGGAATGCCAACCCCGTTTGGAGCCGCAACACCTAAGCCTGTTATAACAACTCTTTTGCTCATAATTTTGTTGTGATCATTCCGGATAAAACACCTTTGCAAACTTCTTGTCCGGCTTCGTTTGTCATAATTACATCACATTTAAGTTTTCCAAACCTAAAAAATATTTTTTGCGATGTAACGGTTACTTTCTCGTTTGGATATACGGGTTTTAAAAAATGCATATCTGCTGAAGTAAAAGCAACTACTGTATCTTTATTGAAGGTATTCTTTAATAGATAAATACCCAGGCAAACCATACCTATTTGCGCCATTGTTTCGGTTAAAATAACACCTGGAGTTACCGGATTTCCACTAAAATGACCTTTATAAAAATCAAGATCTTCACTATAAGTATACGTTCCGGTAATACTGTTTTCATCTACATGTAATAGCTCATCTACAAAATGAAAAGGTTTACTGTAAGGCAACTTTGCTAAAATATTTTCTAAAGTCATAATTTATTTCGTTTAATAATTTGATGTCTAATGGAACGCGGATAACACGGATTTACTTCGTAAAGACGCGGATTAAAAACGGATTTTTTAAATGTTAGTAAAATCCAATGTTTTAAAATCATATTTAATATGTGTATAATTTGAACACGGATAAAACAGATTTACTTCGTAAAGACGCGGATGAAAACGGATTTTTTTTAATATCAGCAAAAATCCGTTTTAATCTGCGTTTTCGCCTTGCGAATCAGTAAAATCCGCGTCTAATTTTATATAACAATAATCAAATTCGTTACTATTACCACTGCAACAAAACACGTTGTGCCGAAAATCCGGGGCCAAAACTCAGCATTAATCCTTTTTCTCCCGGTTTTGGTTTTTCATCCATAATTTGTTCTAAAACATATAAAACTGTTGCGCTTGACATATTGCCGTATTGTTTCAGCACTTCTTTAGTAGCGTCGATATTTTTTCCTAATCCGGAAAAAAGAGCTTCTACGGTATTGACTATTTTTTTTCCTCCGGGATGAAAAATCATATGATCGATATCCTTGATTTCTAAATTGTTTTTCTTCAGAAACGGATGAATGATATCTCCAAAATGAGAGGAAATCGTATCCGGAACTTCAATATCCAATACCATTTGTAAACCTGAATTAGTCAGTTTAAAACCCATCATATGTTCGGCATCATAAAAATGATACATTTCTTCATTTAGTATTTCAGGGCCGTAATCTTCTTCGTAGGATGACAATAAACAGCAAGCGGCTCCATCACCAAAAATAGCTGCACTTACAATATTAGGCATCGAAAAATCATTCAACTGAAAAGTTGCCGTTGGAGATTCTACCGCTATTACCGCAGCACGTTTCCCCGGATTGGCTTTCAGGAAATTCTTTGCATATATAATACCTGATATTCCGGCTGCGCAGCCCATTTCGGTTACAGGAAGCCTTATAATATCCTGTTTTAGTTTCATTTTATTAATGAGATAAGCATCCAGAGACGGAATCATTATTCCTGTACAACTTACTGTAATAATGTAATCCAGCGTTTGCGGATCCCAACCTGCTTTGTTAAGCGCTTTTTCTAATACCTGTTCGCCCAAAATAATCACTTCGCGGCTGTAAATATCATTTTTATCTTCAAAAGAAGTGGCTGTAAAAACTTTTTCCGGATCCATGATCGAGTAGCGTTTGTCTACAGCTGCGCCTTCAAAAATCTTTTTTACTTTTTTAATGAAACGTTCGTCCTGATCCTGCAGCCACACATCCAAAAACGGAAGTATGTCTGCTGTTGCACGCGAATATTTGGGTAGTTGCTTGGCAACCGATATAATTTTTACACTCATTTTTTAGCAATTATCCATTGGTAACGAAAAGCCCATTTCCAGTTTATGGTATAGTTTTTTAAATTCAGTTTTTTAGAGAAATTCTCCAGTTCCTTTTTCTTAAATCCCCTTAATATAGAGACAAGTCCATCTTCGCGTGACATCTTATTTAATTTGAAAACAGCGCAAACCTTTTCAAAAAGACGATAGGCTAATTTGCTGCGGTGCAAATCGTTAATGACAATACCAATATTGGCATTGTTATTAAAGGTAGTCATTATATTTAATATTTGGTCGTTGTCAAAGTGGTGCAGGGTAAGGGTACATAAAACAATATCATACTGAATAGCATTAAAATCTTTACTGAAAATATCGACACATAAGTAGTCAATATTAGCGTATTCAGTTGATAATTCTTTGGCATATTTTATAGTAAAGGCATTTGCATCTATACCAATAAGTTTAAGATTCAGGTTGTTTTTCTGGCCGTGTTTCGCCAGCATACGCAGCATATCTCCGTTACCGCAGCCTATATCTGCAATTGTTATTGTTGTGGCAGGATCGGATTTTTTTAGTAATATTTTCAGTCCGTGTAGCGTGAGTTTATTACCGCCCAATAATCTGTTAATACTGGCAATTTTATCCAACGCTTCCTGCAATTCTTTTCCTTCCAGAAAAAAATCATCCATTATCTCTGTTTCCTGTGTTCTGTATTTAGTATTTATGGTCATTTAATCGATTGCTATTGGTTTGCCGTGCGTTTGTTTAATTATTGCGGGTAGTAGGGCTGGTAACGCTACTGTAATGGCAACGAGGGTATTGGTAAAGGTTTTGTTTCTTAAAACTTTAGCCAAAAGCCTTCCCATGAATAAGCGTTTACCAAAATGTTTTTTCCACTGTTGTGTATAATTTTTTTCTAATTCTTCTCTCGACTTTATCTTTCCTGAATAATAATCTAAGACTAATTCTGATGCGATTTTGGCGCTATGTATGGCCATTGCCATTCCGTTGCCACATAAAGGATGAATAAGCCCGGCCGTATCACCAATCATTAAAATATGGTTTTCTACAGGGAGTTTTTTATCAAAAGAGATCTGACTTATGGTAAGAGGTTTATCAAAAAGAAGCGTACTGTTTTCGAATACAGCTTTAAGATGTTTGTTTTTATACAATACATTCTGCTGGTATTCTTCGATATTTTTATATTGTTTAAAGGTCGCATAATCGGCCAGATAGCAGATATTGATAATGTCATTTTCTACTTTTGAAACGCCGCAATAACCGCCTTTAAAATTGTGAAGTGCCACGACATCATTAGGAAAATTTCCGTAATAATGCGCTTTTACGGCTAACCATGGAGACTTTTTCACAAAGAAATCACGCGATAATACCTGATCGATATTCGAACGTTTGCCAAAAGCACCCAATACTATTTTGGCTGATACAACCTGATTGGCAGTAGTAATCGTAAAGAGATCATTATCGAAAGAAATATCGGTAACCATTTCTTTTATGATGCTACAACCGTTTGTTAAAGCTTTTTGATATAAAAAGTTATCCAACTGATACCTACTGATACCAAAACCACCTAACGGAAGATTTGCCGAAGCTGTTTTTCCCTTACGTGTGGTAAACTCAAATTTATTGATAGTAGTAGGATGTAATTTTGAAATATCGGCTTTAAGCCAATGAAGATATGGTAAGATTTCGTTCGAGACATATTCGCCACATACTTTATGACGCGGATAGCTGGATTTTTCTATTAATGTTACCGTTAATCCTTTTTGAGACAGATGTAAAGCGCTCGCCAAACCGGCAAGACCGCCTCCAACAATAACTACATCTGAATTTGTTTTCATACTAAGCAATTTAGCTATTATATCTCAAATATTTAATACATTTTTATAGTAAAATTGCTTAAAATTTGCAACGATAAATCTGGTTCGGACACAATTGTTTACTACAAAGATCAAGAACTTGTTAATTGTTTAATTACATAATTTTATTTCTTCCTTATAAAATTACACCTTTATTGTCTTGAATTTTTAGTTGTCATAACGATATAAAAACAAAAAGCGGGAAGTTTAGATTTTCCCGCTTTCGCTAAATTACAAACCTGCAGTCCAGGTGGCACCACTAATATCTGTTAAGGTCAGGGTGTAAGCACTTTTTTGAAAATCCCATTTATTATCTATCGGAATTCGGATTTTTGCTTTCGATCCTAACGGAATCACCAAACTATGTTTACCAGGCTTTATTTTGGCTACATAATAATTGGATATTGTTTGAGGAGATAGTTGGGCTAAATCATTTCCGTCTAATTGTAAAAGGTGTTTTCCCGATTCGTTTTTAAGTGAGATACCAATTAAAAACGAACCGTAAACATCAACTCCTTCTACACGAAAAACATCGAAACTTACTTCATTACGATCAATTTTTAAATTGCTGATTTCAAGCTTTGGCTTTACCGATTTGTTATGAAGGGTTCCGTAAACCCCGCCATGAAAATATTGGTTGGTAAACAAAGTAAGTCCAAAAATAGAAAAAGCTACAACTAAAAGTATCTTTTTATGAGAACCCAGATTTAGCTCGCCGGAACCCAATAATCGAAACCATCTTGTTTGGGTAAAAGCTAATTTTTTGGCTATAAAATAACCGTCAAAAGAAAGGTAATTGCTTCCGGTTAAAAACAAGGTAAATCCTGAGGCTAATCCTAAAATTCCAATTTGCCATTCGTCCAGACAAGTAGTCCCAATCCAGCCCGAAGCTAATAAAATCCCTAAAGCCAGCAGGAAAACACCAATACTCATCAATCGTGTAAAAAGCCCCAATATTAGTGCTAAACCAACGATTCCTTCGATAATTGTAAAGGCGACCATATTGATCCATAAAGCATCAGGATGTGTAACCAAATATTCGATAAGCGGTTTTATACCAAGAGCATTGGGTAAAAAGTGATTGAATTTTTCGCCAATATATCCGGCTTCTTCGGGAATTAATTTGTTTTCAAGGATGAGTCGCCTCCAAAAGGCAGAGAAATAAGTCCATCCCACGACTAAACGCAAAGCTAACGGAACAAGAGAGTTCACGTCAAAAGTTTTTTGATGTTGCATGTTATTGTATAGAATTTAAAAAAGTAAAAAATTGTTTTAAGCAGTGTACGAAACTACTTGTGGCGCAATCTTTAGTTTTTTAAATACTATAAAAATAGGAGGGAAGCTTGTTGAACTCTTATTGAATTCAAAGGCGGGATGAATGGGTAATGCCTTATAAGCTTTGTTTTCTGTTGTTTGAAAACTAAAGTATTGTAATCCGGGAACGACAGGTGTTTGTGGAGCAGCGAATGTTTTCTTTGATGTAATTTCTTTATGAAGATAATTCACTGTACACGCGCCCTGAACAGGCAGTTGTGTCAGGCTTTTTTGAGAAAGTGCTACAGACTCGATTCCTGCAAAATGCAAAACAGATTTTTTAATATGACAATTAGAAAAAGCATAGATTAACCCCACTAAAAGCAAAAGCTGCTTTAGGTACTGTACTAAAATAATGGGTTTTTGAAATTTCATTTTATAAAAATAGTCCTTTAAAAATAAACTTTACCGTTCTATGCTTACTTTAACTCATATGTTTTGCTTTCGTAACATGATTTGATTGTTTTTTCTCCTGGTTTTCTTTTTGAAGATAGGTAATAAAAGTTAGGGGAGAAACTCCGGTAACTTTTTTAAAGGTAATTGTAAATCTGCTATGCGATAAAAATCCGCATTGATCGGCAAGATAACTTATTTTATATTTTAAATAATTAGGATCATTTTTGAGTCGGTTAATAATATAATTGATTCGAAGTTCATTGATATAGCTGGCAAAATCCTTTGATTTGTGTTTGTTGATGACATAAGATAAATAGCGTTGGTTAATGCTAAGTTCTGCAGCTACAGAATTTAAGGAAATGTCTTTGTTGAGATACAAATTAGATTTTTCAAACTGCTTTATGCTTTCTAAAATCGTGCTTTCAGTTACCTCCGACATATACTCTTTAGCGACATCTTTCTTGGGAGAAATCTTCACTTCTGTTTCTGTCTGGTTCTCTGTTTTATTAATGAACTTTTTAATTTTATTATAATCCTGTTTTCTTTTCAATATATAAATACCAATAATAATTAGTACAATAAGAAAACAGATTCCGATGATAAGATATTTGCTTTTTTGGTATTCAGATTGGGTATCAACTTGTTTTTTGCGTAGTTCTTTTATCAAATCATCTGCAATAACTTTTCGGCTTTGCTCATCATCTTTATTGAGTTTAAGATTGAGCTCATTATAAGTGATGTATTTTTTATTATCGGTTTTTTTATAAAATTCCAACAAAGAAACATAGACTTCCTGTTTTAATGTAAAGTAATTCGAAACTTTTGCTATTTGTTCTGCTGTTTTGAAATTTGAAGTAGCATTTTTAAAATCGCCTTTAGCTATGTAGGCATTTGCAAGACCATTATATATAAAACCTTTGAGAGGACTATTTGGTGATTGTGATGATTCGAGTCCTTTTTTGGCTTTGTTATAATAGAAAAATGCAGAGTCGACTTTATGCAATGAGAGATAGTTTTTTGCTATAAGTTCGTTATTGACAGCGGTTTGAAAGTTAACATCAATACTACCTCCTGCTTTTTCAAATAATTGATTGCCTTTTTTTAGATTTACAATAGCTTTTGAAAAATCCGAAGAATACATGTAGTAGTAGGCTATTTCCTGAGACAGATTGCCCTGAAACTTATACATGTCTGTTTTATCCTCAATTTTCTTACTGATCGTAACCGCTTTCTGTAAGTATATTTTCCCTATGCTATAAATTTCGAATTCGCGGTAAAGTGTGGATAAGAAACCGTTTATTCTTGCCTGCATATTGTAATTCTTGTCAATTATAGCCAGACTGTCTGCACGTTTTAATGCGGCAACTGCTTCGTTGCGAATACCGTACTGACGCAAAAGCGTTGCTCTCAGCATACTGGATTTTATTCGTTGTGAATTATCACTTGCGATTTTATAAAGGTAATCGGTATTTTTTAAAGCTTTCTTTGGATTGGAGCCTACTAATACCTGAGCTGTTTCTGAAAAAATACTGTCAAATTTTGAATTTTGTGCGGAACTTAAGTAAGGAAAAACCACAGCTATAAATAGAATAAGAATACGTTTTAGGTGCATGTAAGTAAATTGTAATTAAAAGGTTGTATAGTGATGATTTTTTTAATGATTTTTCGCTTAATGATACAAGTTATATCAAGTTTTAAGAAAAATACTATGATTTGTATCAATGCAGTGCAGCAAATCATTATGATGGGCAAAGTAGTTATTTTTTTTGATAAAAGTCAAGACTTTCTGAAATAGTAACAACTTATAATCATTACGTTACAAAACAAGTCAGGAATAATAATGTTGAGAATAACTTCTGTTTTTAGCTCTAAATCATAGGTAATTTCAAAAACGAAAAGCTTATGCAAATATAATTTTTTTGGTAGATTTTTGATTAACAAACTTCGTAAGAAGGCCATTTAATTTCTTTATAAAAATGCTCTTTTTGATATTTTTTTATAATCGAAATTGATTCTTTCTGTAATAATGATCCAAAACTTTTGAATTGACCCCCGCATAATTACTTTTCAAATCCTGATTACGACTAAAATGCCAATTCTACTCGTCAAAGTGCTTTAAAAATCGTTAAACTGCAACTATTTGTTTGTTAGATGATTATCTGTTTTTTCCTGAACAGATATTTTCTCTATTACGTAATCGAAAAAGGAATGGTCCCTTTAGAGGAAGCTCTAATCTCTACTTTCGCACCCAAAATCAAAATATATCTGGAATAATAATTCAAATGATAACTATGAGAAAAAAATTACCCAAAAAACTACTCTTTTTAGTTTTGTTTCTTTTTTTTGTATTTAAGGGAAATGCCCAATACGCAACCAGTCATTATATAGCACCATCACCCTGGCAGTATTGGAGTAATGCAAATGAAATTGTACTTACGACCGAATCGACTACAACGGTCACGGTAACCTTAAAGAAAAGTGACGGTACATTGCTTGCAACCCGAACGCTTACTTCGGCCGCGCCTAATGTATATCGTTTCGCTGGTTCGCCATGGCTATTAAATAGTAACCCTGTTAATACTATTCAGGACGATAGAGGTTTAATAGTAGAATGTACAGGTGGAAAAGTATCTGTAAATCTTAGAAATGTAGCTTCAGATCAGGCTAGTTCCGGTGGTGGAGATACTAATGGTTCCACCATTAAAGGAAATGCTTCTTTGGTAAGTTTTGGTAATGAAGGCAGGGGAACTGCTTTCCGTTTGGGATATTACCGAAGCAATTTTGCGGGTATTGCAGGATTTAACGGAGCCGCCAACCTTCCCGTGTATTCGGTTATGGCAATTGATGATAATACACAAGTAAAGCTAAACGGAGCCAATTTGGTGCTCTTAAATAAAGGACAAAGTTATTTGTTTCAACCTACGGGTACAGGAGATTTGCTTGAAGCAAATAAACCGGTAGTAGCTAATACTGGTGCTTATACAGATACTCCGGGAGGATGTGGGGATGGAGCAGTAGATCAAATGGCACCGGTAAGTATTTTAGGAACAAAATATATTGTAGTAAGAGGTAGTGGTACGGCAGGAACAGGAGCTAATTTACCTGAACAGTCTACCATCATTGCATCTGAGGAAAATACTCAGGTTACAGTAACTAATTATGCTCCAAATGGAGCTTTTATTAATACAACAACTTTTACACTTGCAAGCGGAGGATCTTATCGTTCTATTCATCATGGCGATGCTAATAATCGCTATTCATCCTCAATAATAGAATCAAATAAACCTATTGCAGTATATTCAGGAACAGCACAATCATGTGAAGTGGATATTGCTACCGTTCTTCCGGTAGGAGGATGTTCAGGATCAAAATGGACCTCAACAAGTGAGTTTAAAGGTTATAACGGACAAGTATTGCCTTATTTTGGATTTGTTCTGGTAGAATCTCTAACAGCGATTGTTTATGTAAACGGAACTAATATTGAGAGTACAACAGGTAATCTTCGTTTCCAGTTAGGTACAACAGGAGTTTATTTAATTAGATTTGAAAACACACAAATTGGAAACCCTGCAAATATTACTGTTACTTCTTCGGCAAGAATGAATGTAGGGATTGTACAGCAAGGTGGAGGATTTTCGATGTCAGGATTCTTTTCTTCTTTTAATGAAACCCCGGCACTTCCTGACGTTACAAAAGACAGTAATGGTTGTGCGATTAACATTCTAACTGCCGATCCGGGATTAGAACCATACCAATGGTATTTTGAAGGAGTGCTGATACCAGGCGCAACCAGTCAATCTATCATTCCGGAAAAAACAGGAAACTATTCGATTACCGGAACACGTGATTGTGGAGTTACAGGAAAATCGGCTGCAATATATGTTGCTGTTTGTGGAGATCGTGAAGTCACCAAAACAGTTGCAAACGGATCAGCCGCTAATGAAGTTGTATTTACGGTGGCAGCTAAAAATAACGGACCAAATGAAGACCGAAATGTTGTTGTTACGGATGCTTTACCTTCAGGGTATACTTTTGTTTCAGCTTCCCCAAGCACAGGAACTTATGATCAAAGTACCGGAATTTGGAACATTGGTAATCTTGCCGTTAATGCTGCTGCTACCTTAAATATTACAGCAACTATAAAAACTATAGGTGGAGTTACGAACACAGCAAGTATAAAAGGTGACAATATTGATCTCACTTTGACGAATGACAGTGATAACGCAACACCTCAAGCCGAATTAAAACTGGTAAAAACAGCCAGAACAGGAGTGTTTAATAAAGCCGGAGATGTAATCACTTATGATCTTGTCGTTACGAATACGGGTAAAGTACCGGTATTTAATATCAATATTACAGATGCCAATGCGGATTCGGGAAGTATTTCTCCAGCATTAGTAACAACGCTTCTTCCGGGTGCTTCAGCAAATAGTACAGCCACCCATACTGTAACGCTTGCTGATCTTATAGCCGGTAAAGTGATTAATTCAGCCGAAGCAAAAGGTGTTGACGGCAGTAACAATCCAGTTGAAGATATATCGGGATCAGCTGCAGATAATGATACAGAAACGGAAACAGAAACAAAATCTGTAATTTTTGCGGATAATGATACTGTAAATGCTATTAACGGAAATACAGGAGCAACTAATGTGATTAACATTTTTGCAAATGATAATATAAATGGGAATTCATTTGTGCCTGCTGACGTTGTTGTAACTTTGGGAACATCAGGTGTCCCTGCCGGATTAACTTTGAATACTGACGGTAGTGTTGATGTTGCAGCGGGAACAGCCGCCGGAACTTATACATTCGATTATAAGATTTGTCAGGTTGATATTCCTTTAAACTGTGCTGATGCAACTGTTACGGTAATTGTAAACACAATCGATGCTACAAACGATACGCCAAGCCCAATCAACGGAACAACTGGTGGAACAATCCCAACTGTTTTTGCAAATGATACTTTAGATGGGGTTGCATTTTTACCTACAGATGTTACATTAACGAATTCAACAGTTCTTCCAACAGGATTAACTTTAAATTCAGATGGAACAATAACGGTTGATGCTAACACGGCGCCTGGAACTTATCCTATAACTTATAGTATTTGTCAGGTTGCCAATCCATTGATCTGTGATACAGCAACTACAACAGTAATTATAACTACAATCGATGCTACAAACGATACACCAAATCCAATCAACGGAACAACTGGCGGAACAATCCCAACTGTTTTTGCAAATGATACTTTGGATGGAGTCGCATTTTTACCGACAGATGTAACACTTACAACATCAACAGTTCTTCCAACAGGATTGACTTTAAATTCAGATGGAACGATAACGGTTGATGCTAATACAGCGCCGAGTACTTATCCTATAACTTATAGTATTTGTCAGGTTGCCAATCCATTGATTTGTGATACAGCAACCACAACAGTAATTGTAACTACAATCGATGCTACAAATGATACGCCAAGTCCAATCAACGGGACAACTGGCGGAACAATCCCAACTATTTTTGGAAATGATACTTTAGATGGAGTTGCATTTTTACCGACAGATGTAACATTAACAACATCAACAACTCTTCCAACAGGATTGACTTTAAATTCAGATGGAACAATAACGGTTGATGCTAATACAGTGCCTGGAACTTATCCTATAACTTATAGTATTTGTCAATTTGCCAATCCATTAATTTGCGATACAGCAACTACAACTGTAATTGTAACTACAATCGATGCTACAAATGATACGCCAAGCCCAATCAACGGAACAACAGGAGGAACAATCCCAACTGTTTTTGCAAATGATACATTGGATGGAGTTGCATTTTTACCGACTGATGTTACACTTACCACTTCAACAGTTCTTCCAACAGGATTAACTTTAAATTCAGATGGAACAATTACAGTTGATGCTAACACAGCACCAGGAACTTATCCTATTACATATTCAATTTGTCAGGTTGCCAATCCATTAATTTGTGATACAGCAACCACAACAGTAATTGTAACAACAATCAATGCAGATAACGATACGCCAAGTCCAATCAACGGAACAACAGGTGGAACAATCCCAACTGTTTTTGCAAATGATACTTTGGACGGAGTTGCATTTTTACCGGCTGATGTTACATTAACAACTTCAACAGTTTTTCCAACAGGATTGACTTTAAATTCAGACGGAACTATTACAGTTGATGCTAACACAGCGCCTGGAACTTATCCTATTACATATTCAATTTGTCAGGTTGCTAACCCATTGATTTGTGATACAGCTACAACTACAGTAATTGTAACTACAATCGATGCTACAAACGATACACCAAATCCAATCAACGGAACAACAGGTGGAACAATCCCAACTATTTTTGGAAATGATACTTTGGATGGAGTTGCATTTTTACCGACAGATGTTACATTAACAACATCAACAGTTCTTCCAACAGGATTAACTTTAAATTCAGACGGAACAATTACGGTTGATGCTAACACAGCGCCTGGAACTTATCCTATTACATATTCAATTTGTCAGGTTGCCAATCCATTGATTTGTAATATAGCAACCACAACAGTAATTTTAACTACAATCGATGCTACAAACGATACACCAAATCCAATCAACGGAACAACAGGAGGAACAATCCCAACTATTTTTGGAAATGATACTTTGGATGGAGTTGCATTTTTACCGACAGATGTAACATTAACGACTTCGACAACTCTTCCGACAGGATTGACTTTAAATTCAGATGGAACGATAACGGTTGATGCTAACACAGCACCAGGAACTTATCCTATAACTTATAGTATTTGTCAGGTTGCTAACCCATTGATTTGTGATACAGCTACAACAACTGTAGTAGTTACGACAATCAATGCAGATAACGATACTCCAAGTCCAATCAACGGAACAACAGGAGGAACAATACCAACTGTTTTTGGAAATGATACTTTGGATGGAGTTGCATTCTTACCGACAGATGTAAAATTAACAACTTCAACAGTTCTTCCAACAGGATTGACTTTAAATTCAGATGGAACAATAACTGTTGATGCTAACTCAGCACCGGGAAGTCACATTATTACATATAGTATTTGTCAGGTTGCCAATCCATTAATTTGTGATACAGCTACAACAACAGTTGTGATAACGACAATCAATGTAGATAACGATACGCCAAGTCCGGTTAACGGAACAACAGGAGGAACAATCCCAACTGTTTTTGGAAATGATACTTTGGATGGAGTTGCATTTTTACCAACAGATGTAACACTTACAACTTCGACAACTCTTCCAACAGGATTGACTTTAAATTCAGACGGAACTATTACAGTTGATGCTAATACAGTGCCTGGAACTTATCCTATAACTTATAGTATTTGTCAGGTTGCTAATCCATTAATTTGTGATACGGCAACTACTACAGTAATTGTAACTACAATCGATGCTACAAATGATACGCCAAGTCCAATCAACGGAACAACAGGAGGAACTATCCCAACTGTTTTTGGAAATGATACTTTGGATGGACTACCTTTTGTACCAGCAGATGTTACATTGACAACATCAACAACTCTTCCAACAGGATTGACTTTAAATTCAGACGGAACAATTACGGTTGATGCTAATACAGTGCCTGGAACTTATCCTATTACATATTCAATTTGTCAGGTTGCTAATCCATTGATTTGTGATACGGCTACAATAGATGTTATAGTTCAGGTGCCTACTATAGAAGTTATCAAAAAAGGAACTTTTAATGATGCTAATGGTGATGGCTTTGCTCAAAAAGGAGAAACGATTACTTATAATTTTTCAGTCGTAAATACGGGAACAATGCAATTAAGCAATGTTGTGGTAACCGATCCAATGGTTACTGTAACTGGCGGGCCAATTGCGGTATTAAATGTTGGCACAAAAGACGATACCACATTCAGCGCGACTTATGCAATCACACAGGCAGATGTTGATGCAGGAGCTATAAACAATCAGGCTTTGATAACAGCAACTCCAATTGTTGGAACTCCAATATCTAATTTATCAGATAGCAATGACCCTGCGTTACCAGGGAAAAATGATTCAACAATAACGAAGTTATCTCAGAATCCTGCTTTAAAATTATTGAAACACGGCATATTTGAAGATGCAAATCATGACGGATCAGTAAGTGAAGGCGACCGTATTAATTATGTTTTTAGAGTAATCAATACAGGAAATGTTACCATCAAAGATATTGTAGTAACTGATCCTATGGTTACAGTTACAGGCGGACCAATTTCACTGGAACCACTAGCTTTTGATACAACAACTTTTACAGCAAGTTATGTACTTACGCAATCAGATATCGATTTGGGAGCAGTGTATAATTTAGCTCTGGTTACCGGAAATGATCCAAATGGAGTAAGTATCGATAATGATTCTGAAGATATTTCACCATTAACTCCACAAGATAAATTTTACGAGCCCGCTTGTCCTACTTGTACGGTTACTACTTTGGAACAAAAATCAGGAATTGCCTTAGTTAAAACAGCGGTATTTAATGATGAAAACAATAATAAAAATGCCGAAGCAGGTGAAACCATAACATATAGTTTTCTTGTTACCAATACAGGAAATGTGAGGCTCACAAATGTTGTTATCAACGATCCGTTGCCAGGAATTGTTATGACAGGAGGACCAATCTCGTTATCTCCGGGAGAAAGTGATAATATTAGTTTTAAAGGAATTTATGCTTTAAAACAAAGTGATATCAATACAGGAAAAGTTTCTAATCAGGCTTTTGTCACTGCAAAAAATCCTCTGGGTGTTACTGTAAGTGATGCTTCTGATGATAATGATAACTCAGGAAATAACCCAACTGTTTCACAAATAGAGGGCTGCGTAATCAAAATCTTTAATGCGATGTCTCCAAACGGAGATACCAAAAACGAACGCTTCTACATTCAGGGCTTAGAATGTTATCCTGACAATACCGTTGAGATCTACAACCGTTGGGGAGTTTTGGTGTTCGAGCGCGAGAATTATAATAACGAAGAACGTGCTTTTAGAGGAATGTCTGAAGGACGCACAACAGTAAAACAATCAGACGGATTACCGGTTGGAACGTATTACTATATTCTTAAGTACAAAGACAGCGATTCAAACGCACATCAGGAAGCAGGATATTTATACCTGAGTAAATAATAAGTTAGAACAAATTAAAATGGCTTAGTCTCTAAAAGCTAAGCCATTATTAAAAGAAAAATAAATGAGAAAATTAGTTTTAGTTTTTATGTTTTTTTCCGCTGTAGGATTTGCACAACAAGACGCACAGTACACACAATACATGTACAACACCATCAATATAAACCCTGCTTATGCGGGATCAAGAGGAGCATTGAGCATCTTTGGTTTGTACCGCACCCAATGGGTAGGACTTGACGGAGCACCGGAAACCAGCAGCTTTTCAGTAAATACGCCACTTAGTAATAGTAATCTTGGACTTGGAGTTTCGCTGGTAAACGATAAAATCGGACCAACAAATGAAAATACCATATCGGCAGATTTGTCTTATACCGTTCCAACCTCTGAAACTTTCAAACTATCTTTTGGTATCAAGGCGACAGGAAATCTTTTTAGTCTTGATGTAAATAAACTGCAGCCAGAACATCAGGGTGATCCTCAATTTCAGGATCTCAACAGCAAATTCTCGCCAAATGTTGGAGCAGGAGTTTACTACCATTCAGATAAAGCGTACGTAGGATTATCGGTACCCAATTTTATCGAAACCAATAGATATGATGATAATGATACAGCGATCTTCAAAGACAAAATCAACTATTATTTAATAGCAGGTTATGTATTCGATTTAGATCCTTACATTAAATTCAAACCGGCAGTAATGACCAAAATGGTCGAAGGATCCCCGCTTCAAGTAGACCTTTCGGCAAACTTTATGTTCAATGATAAATTCGTAGCAGGTTTAGCCTATCGCTGGAGCGCTGCATTAAGTGCAATGGCTGGATTTCAGGTAACCGACGGATTGTTTATTGGATATTCTTATGACCGCGAAACAACGAGATTAAATAATTATAATTCAGGTTCACATGAGATATTCCTGCGATTCGAATTCTTCAATAATTATAGCCGTATCACTTCACCAAGATTCTTCTAAATCCTTCAAAGATGAAAATTAAACATATAGTTTCTTCCATTTTTTTAGCCCTTATAGCGCTAAAAGGAAACGCGCAAACAGCTAGTCAGAATAAAGCAGATAAAGATTATACCCAATATGCTTATATTGATGCAATTGGAACTTATGAAAGAGTTGCAGAAAAAGGATATAAAGATGAAACCATGTTTCAGCGATTAGGTAATGCTTATTATTTTAATGGCGAATTAACTAAGGCTGCCAAATGGTACGATGCCCTTTTTGAAATGAATGCAGAGCAGGAACCGGAATATTATTACCGCTATGCACAAACTTTAAAAGCAATGGGAGATTACGCTAAAGCGGATAAAATCCTCGAAGCCTTCAATAAAAAAACAGCAACAGATAAAAGAGGTATTTTATTCGAAAATAATAAAAATTATCTCGAGCAAATAAAAGCCAATTCAGGAAGGTTCGAAATTGCGAATGCCGGAATAAATTCGAAGCAAACGGATTACGGAAGTGCATATTACAACGACAAAATTGTCTTTGCATCTGCAAGAGATACAGGAGGTGTCAGTAGAAAGACATTTAAATGGACCAATAAAGCGTTTACCAATTTATATTTGGCGGAATTAAAAGCAGATGGAACATTAGGAGAACCGGAGCGTTTTCAAAAGAAAATCAATTCAAAGTTCAACGAATCTACACCTGTTTTTACTAAAGATGGAAAAACAATGTATTTTACAAGAAACAACTATCTTAAAGGAAAAAGAGGCAGAGACGATCAGAAAATTACATTGCTAAAGCTTTATAAGGCAGAATTTATTAAGGATAAATGGACGAATATAACCGAACTACCTTTTAATAGCAACCAATACAGCACGGCACATCCCGCACTTAGCAATGATGAAAAAAAGTTGTATTTCGCCTCTGATATGCCCGGAACTTTAGGACAATCTGATTTGTATAGCGTAACCATAAACGATGATAAAACATTTGGCAAACCCGAAAATCTGGGACCTGCCATTAATACCGAAGGAAGAGAAACTTTCCCGTTTATAGCGGCAGACAATCAATTGTATTTTGCCAGTGACGGAAGACCAGGATTAGGCGGCCTTGACGTATTTGTATCAACAATCAAAAACGATGATACTTTTACAGCAGTGCAAAACGTAGGTGCACCAATAAACAGTAAACAAGATGATTTTGCCTTTATCATCAATAGTGACACCAGCAACGGTTTTTTCTCTTCTAACAGAGAAGGCGGAATTGGAAACGATGATATTTACAAAATTACCGAAACACGAAAACTGCTTTGCGAGCAAAAACTAAAAGCAACAATTGTTGATTTAGAAACCAATAAAATTCTGGATAATACCAAAGTAACTTTGCTTGACGAACAATTTAAAGTTATTGATGAGGTTGTTACACAAGCAAATGGAAGTTATACATTTAATGTAGAATGCACTAAAAAATACTATGTAAGAGCCACAAAAGAAGAGTACGAAACCAAAGAAATTCCGGTAAATATAATAGGAGAAGCAGGTGAAACAAGTGTTGTAGTGGCATTAGAAAAACGAATTAAACCAATAGGGGTAGGAACTGATTTGGCCAAAACGCTCAACATACCTATTATCTATTTTGATTTGGATAAATCTTTCATTCGTAAAGATGCAGCTTTTGAACTGGAAAAAATTCTGGCAGTAATGAAACAATATCCAAAGATGAAAATCGATGTTCGTTCTCATACAGATAGTAGACAAACTGCAGAATACAATATCGTCTTATCCAACAGAAGAGCCAAAGCGACCATGCAATGGCTAACAAAAAATGGTATCGCTTCAAATCGATTAACCGGAAAAGGATATGGCGAGAGCCAGCTGATTAATAATTGCGAAGATGGAGTTTCTTGTACAGAAGCTGAACATCAGTTAAACAGAAGAAGTGAGTTTATCATTATTTCGATAGAATAATATCCAATAAAAAAAATTTCAATAAAATGCCCTTTCTAAAATTTTAGAAAGGGCATTTTAATTTATAGTACTTGGATAAAAGTATAATGATTATTTGCAAAGGCATTCAATAAGAAAATAACAAGAAAGTAATTAGCTCCTAATACATTGAATACTTATAGGTGTTTTGAGGTTAAAAAAGAGTATTATTTATTTTTTGATGTAATTTTCTGTTAAATAATTAACTGATTTGCTAAATGAGGATGCTTTTATTAAAAAGAGGATAATATAGTATTATGATGTGGTAATATCAACAATTTTGTTAACTCCAATTTAACATAATTTTACAAGTGTTAAAAATACACTAACCAAATAGTTAAAATTATGAAACCAACCACGCATGTTTTTAAAAGTACTGCAACATCCTCTTACAGAGAAAAGATGTTCTTTACGATTTTGTTTTTGTTTGTTGTTTTTAGCTCATTTTCACAACAGAAGATTAGCGGTAAAATTACAGATGCAAATAATATTCCCATTCCTGGAGTATCAGTTTTAGAAAAAAGCACATCTAATGGCGCCGTAAGTGATTTTGATGGTAATTTTCAGATTACACTTAAAAATAAAGATTCAAAATTGGTTTTTAGCTATATGGGCTTTGTAACTCAGGAAATTGCTGTTTTGAATAAGAGTCAGATAAATGTAGCGCTTCAGGATAGTAAAGAAGAATTAAACGAGGTAGTTGTTGTAGGATACGGAACTCAGAAAAAATCAAGAGTTACGAGTGCTATAGCCAGTGTAAAAGAAAAAGATTTTACAAGAGGAGCTATTAATGATGCTTCGGATCTTATCAAAGGTAAAGTTGCAGGTCTTAGTATTAATAACGGCTCAGGAGATCCGGGATCAACCCCCAATATTACATTACGTGGATTTTCTACTCTAAAAGGAGGAACAGGCCCTTTGGTCTTAATTAATGGTGTACCCGGAAGTATTGATACGGTATCGCCAAATGAAATTGCGTCAATAGATGTTTTAAAAGATGCTTCGGCAGCAGCCATTTACGGAACCAGAGGAGCTAATGGAGTAATTCTTATTACAACAAAAACAGTAAATAGCGAAATAGCGCCAACAATTACGTACTCAACATTTGCTACAACATCTAATTTTGCGAACAAGGCTAAATTTTTAGATGCAAGTCAACAAAGAAGTTTGCGTGCACAAGGAGTTAACTTACCTTTTACTGATGGTGGTGCCAGTACAGATTGGTTAGATGAAATCTCAAGAACAGGATTTACTCAAAATCATAATTTAGCTTTAAAAGGCGGAACTGCTAAAACAAATTACATAGTAAACCTTAACTATGTAGATCAAACAGGGGCTTTTACTAATACGTATAATAAAGAATATCGATTTTCATTTGATGTCAATCATACCATGTTCAACGATAAGTTAAAGATCAACTTGAGCTTACTAAACGGTACACAAGATATGGGTATTGATGAGGGTATTGCTGCCTATGCTTACAGACAGGCAATGATCAGAAATCCTACCGCTCCTGTATATAACCCAAATGGTACTTATAACGAAGATCCTAACAAACTTCAGTATTACAACCCGGTGGCGATTTTAAATGAAACGACACAGGACAGAAATAGTACATGGCAAAGATTTACGGCTAATCTTACTTTGGATTTATTACCGGGATGGGATGTAAGTGCGCAGCTTTCAAAAAATAAAAATACAGGTTTAACCGGATATGCCGAAACCAAGCAACATTATTCAAATACCATAAATAAAAGAAATGGAGTTGCCTCAAGAAGTACAGGAGTTACAGATAATGATTATGTAGAAATTACATCAAAATACCATAAAGATTTAGGCAGGCATGATTTTACGGTATTAGGCGGTTATAGTTATCAATATACTGTAAATGAAGGATTTTCTGCCCGTAATTCTGATTTTCCAACAGATGCATTTTCATATAATAATTTAGACGCAGGAAATGGTTTGTCAGACGGTACTGCATCTATCGATAGTTATAAAAATGATAGTAAATTAATCGGATTCTTTGGCAGGCTTAACTATAATTTTGATAATAAATACGATTTGTTATTTAGTATCAGACGAGAAGGTTCTTCTAAGTTTGGAGACAATCACAAATGGGGTAATTTTCCGGCGGTTTCTGCAGGATGGAGCATCAATAAAGAGTCTTTTCTTAAAGATGTTACTGCTATAAATACTTTAAAATTAAGAGGAGGTTACGGAGAAACAGGAGTAATACCTAATGATCCTTATATGTCTATGACCTTGTATAATTATGAAGGCTATTTCTTTAGTAACGGAAAATGGGTCAAAGGTTTAGAGCCGGTAAGCAACCCAAATCCTGATTTGCGTTGGGAGAAAACAGCCGAGGTAAATATTGGTATTGATTTTGGATTTTTCGATAACAGAATTTCAGGAAGCTTTGATGTTTATAATAAAAAAACAAGTGATATGTTATGGGATTATAATGTACCAACTCCTCCTTATTTATTCCGTCAAATTACTGCCAATGTTGGGAAAATGGAAAATAAAGGATTTGAAATTCTTTTGAATACAGTTCCGGTTAGAACAAAAGACTTTAATTGGAACTCTTCAATGACTTTTTCACACAATAAAAATAAGCTAACGAGTCTTTCTAATGACTTATATAAAATTGAAGGAGATTTTTTGAATACTGGAAACACAGGAGATCCAATCTCATTTGAAACACATCGATTAGAAGTTGGACAACCAATAGGTAATTTTTGGGGACTAAAATCTGTAGATATTACTACCGATGGGAAATGGATTGTGGAATTGCCTGATGGAACAAGAAAAACACTTACCACAGAAATGTATAATGATAGTAACAAACAATATTTAGGAAATGGTATTCCGCAATATTATGCCGGATGGACGAATACTTTTACCTACAAAAAGTTTGATTTAAGTGTTGTATTAACGGGAGCTTTCGATTTTCAAATACTAAACACACAACGTATGTTTTACGAAAATCCAACCATTGCTTATAATATGTTAGATAGTGCATATGATAAAGTGTATGATAAGGCGGTATTAAACTACAACCAAACCTACGTAAGTTATTATGTTGAACAAGGAGATTATGTAAAAGTAGATAATGTAACCTTCTCGTATAATTTTGATGTAACACCATTCAAAATTATAAATGCAATGCGATTGTATGTGTCTGGAAATAACTTAGCCACATTTACGAAATACAAAGGATTGGATCCGGAAATAAAAAGACAAGATCCTTTGTCGCAAGGAATGGATAATAGAGATAAATATCCAAGTACCAGAGGTATCACACTAGGTTTAAATGTAACTTTTTAAATTAAATCAAAATGAAAAATAAAAATATAGTATATAAAATTCTTATTTCGGGCTTATTTCTTTTAGGAGCAGGATGTACCAATTTAGATGAGACCGTTTATGATAAGGTAAGTGCCGAGGATACTAAATTAACTTCGGAAGATTTAGCCAGTATTGTTGCACCAGCTTACAACTCATTCAGACAAATTTATGCAGACTGGGATGCTATTTTTAACCTGTATGAAGATTCATCAGATCTAATGGTAACACCTCAAAGAAACGGTATTGGTTGGGGAGATTATTACATTACCATGCACAAACATACCTGGGGTACTGCACTTCCTATGGCAGAGGGTAACTGGTATTATATGTTTACAGGAGTAAATAAAGTCAATAGAGCAATATACCAACTAGAGCAAATAGACGGTGTTGAAAACAAAGAAAATGTCATTCAGGAATTAAAAGCATTAAGAGCCATTTATTATTATTTGCTGCTGGATAATTTTAGAAATGTTCCTATTGTAACTTCATATATCAATCCTCCTGGATATTTACCAGTTCAAAATACAGGGAAAGAAGTATTTGATTTTGTAGAAAAGGAACTAAAAACAGCTTTACCTTATTTAAGCGATAAAAATAATTCTTCGACCTATGGTAAAATTAATCAGTGGGCTGTAAAAATGACTTTGGCAAAATTGTATCTCAATGCCGGTGTTTATTTAGGAACACCTAAATGGGATGAAGCTTTGGCTCAGGTGAATGATGTTATCAATAATGGAGGGTTTAGATTGACAAATAATTATTTGGACAATTTCATCATAAAAAATGAATTTTCAACAGAACAAATATTATCCATTCCTTTTGATCAGGTAAAAGCTCCCGGAACAAGCTGGCCGTACAGAACATTGGCAGCGGCAAGTCAGGCGACTTATGATTTGGCAGGAGGTCCCTGGAACGGAACTGGCGGAATACCTCAATTTATAGATACCTATGATCCGGATGACCAAAGACTAAAAGATTGTTGGTTAGGCGGAAAACAGTTTACCAGTAAAGGAGAGCCAATAATGTTAGACGATAAAGTAACACAATTTGAATATATCAATTACATGACAAGTGTTGACGGTACCGAGCCTAACGAAGGTTATAGAATGGTGAAATATGAAATTGGTCCCGGCGTTGTAGGACAAGCAAGTAATGACGTTCCTTTTTACAGATTAGCAGATGCTATGATGATCAAAGCAGAGTGCCTGTTAAGAAAAGGTGATGCCGGAGCAGCCGCAGCCATTGTTACAGAAGTCAGACAAAGAAATTTTAAAAATACCAATCCTGCCAAAGCTGTAGTATCAGGCGCAAAACTTTTAGGAGGCAGTGTGTATAAATACGGAACTTATCAGGCCGGAGTGATTACAAATTACGAAGGAGGTGCAGATATCCAATACGGCGGTTTCCTTGACGAATTAGCTTGGGAATTTGTTGGGGAAGCGCACAGAAGACAAGATTTAATACGATTCGGAATATACTCAACAAAATCCTGGTTTTCGAAAAAAGGAGACCCTGCAGATAGTTTTAGAGCTATTTTCCCAATTCCACAGTCAGAAATGGCAAAAAACAGTAATTTAAAACAAAATCCTGGTTACTAGAAATTAATATGAAGATTTTACAAGTTGGTTGCTTGTAATTATAAGTGTGTGAAAAGCTGTTCCTTGTTTAGGAATGGCTTTTCATTTTTTAGTTATTATTTAAATAACCACAATCATTGTCACCCTGAGCGAAGTCGAAGGGCACTCCAATTGAAACGTGGGCTTCGACTCCGCTCAGCCTGACAATAGAATTTAGACTTTTGATTGAAAAACAAACATTTAACGTAGCCCTCGTGTGTCACCCTGAGCGAAGTCGAAGGGCACTCCAATTGAAACGTGGGCTTCGACTCCGCTCAGCCTGACAATAGAATTTAGACTTTTGGTTCAAAAAACAAACATTTAACATAGCCCTCGTGTGTCACCCTGAGCGAAGTCGAAGGGCGCTCCAATTGAAACGTGGGCTTCTCCCGAAGTCTCGGGACGCTCAGCCTGACAATATGATAATGACTTTTGGGTTAAAAGTTTTTTAGATTAAAATTATAGGCTAACAAAAAATAAAATCTGCTCAATCTGCAAGATCTGCGTGAAACAAATCTCCACAAGAAACTCACACAAAGTATTTCAAAAATTGTCGAGCCACTAACGGAGATCCCTCGTTCGGGATGACAAAAATGCGCAGAAAACTACAGGCTTTAGCCAAATGGTTACATTTAGCTAAAGCCTTATTTTTTTGACAATTTATAAAAACAAGTTAAATAAAAACTTTGCGCCTTTGCGTCTTTGCGCGATTAAAAAAAATCTGCGAGAAACAAAAAACACTAAAACTGCGCACGATAATGCGAAGGCGAAATTCCTTTCAACTCCTTAAACTTTCTGTTGAAATTAGCAATATCCTGAAAACCGCAAAGTTCAGAAACAGAAGCAATCGAAAGATCTTTTTTATTGTGCAGTAATTTACAGGCATTCTCAATTCTGATTTCAATCAAAAACTGAAAAAAAGTCTTGTTGGTACGTTTTTTAAAATAACGGCAAAAAGCATTTTTACTCATATTCGCTTTTTCTGCCACTTCATCAAGAGTAATATTCTGGTGATAAAATTCGATCGCATATTCAAAAACAGCACTCATTCTGCGGCCTTCATCATCAGTATATTTCTTTTTGTAGACAAAAGAAGAAAGAGGCGTTTTCTCCGAAGAAACAATAATATTGATAATTTTTAAGAAAGATGCAATACGCTGAATTTTGTTCTGTTTTTTTAGTTTATTAAAATGGTGTGTAATTTTCTTTTGATTCGAAAGGATCTTCATGCCATATTCAGAATCTTTAAAAAAATCATCTACAGCACTCATATCGTTCAGGCTAAAAAAATCTTTACCAAAAGAAGTTTTCGTAAAGAACAAAGTCAGCATTACCGATTCCGGACTTGCTTCGACATTACTTCTAAAAACATGAGGAACATTCTCACCAATTACCAGAATATCCTCTTCCTTATAATCATTTATAGAATCTCCCACAATTAAAGTTCCGGAACCTTTTGCAATATAACTAATCTGAATTTCTTCATGTTGGTGCAATTGGTCGTAGAAAACACGCTCAATATCTTCCTGATAAATGAGAGCTTCTCTTTCGGTTTTGGGTATTTTAAAAGGTAGAATTTTCAACGTTTTGTTTTTAGGATATGTAAATATTAACAAAAAAAACAGATTATACAATAGATGTGGTAATATAGTATTGATAAAGGCTAATAATCACACAGGAGCACTTTTCTTTAAGCTTTATTTTTGATAAAAATTAAGAATATGAAAATAAATTGGGAAGGCGTAATGCCAGCTGTAACAACAAAGTTTACAGCAGAGGGTCAACTGGACCTCGTAATGTTCGAAAAGAATATTAAAGCACAAATTGATGCTGGAGTTAATGGAATCATTCTGGGAGGAACCCTGGGAGAAGCCAGTACATTAACAAAAGAAGAAAAAGAGGTTTTAATAAACAACACACTAAGAATTGTCGAAGGAAAAATTCCGGTTATTGTAAATATTGCCGAGCAAACGACCAGCGAAGCCATTACTTTGGCAAAACGTGCTGAAGAGTTGGGTGTAAACGGTTTAATGCTTTTGCCGCCAATGCGATACAAAGCAACAGATCATGAAACAGTAGTTTATTTTAAAGAAATTGCCCAAAGCACGTCATTACCTATTATGATTTACAATAACCCTGTAGATTATAAAATTGAGGTAACACTCGACATGTTTGAAGAACTTTTAAAACTCGAAAACATTCAGGCCGTAAAAGAATCTACCAGAGACATTAGCAATGTTACCAGAATCAGAAACCGTTTTGGCAACAGATTAAAAGTGCTTTGCGGTGTAGATACTTTGGCACTTGAAAGTTTAGTAGCAGGAGCCGATGGATGGGTTGCCGGATTAGTAGTAGCATATCCTGCAGAAACAGTGGCTATTTATAAACTGGTAAAAGCCGGAAAAGTAGCCGAAGCTTTAGAAATTTACAGATGGTTTATGCCATTACTAGAATTGGATATTTCTCCGCAATTGGTACAAAATATTAAATTGGCCGAAGTAGCGACAGGACTTGGAACAGAAAATGTAAGAGCACCAAGATTACCATTACAAGGAAAAGAAAGAGAACGCGTTTTATCGATCATTGATTTGGCGATGAAAAACAGACCCGTATTGCCGGCATATAAAAGTATTTAATTAAAGTTTAAAAGAAAGCGATGACTACAGGAAAAAATTATATTGGAGATGTGCTTTCCGCAAAAGGTAAAACGACCTATAAAACAATAAATCCGGAACAAAATTCTGAGAATGAAACTGTTTTTTATGAAGCTACAGAAGAAGAAATTTCAGAAGCCGTAGCATTAGCCGAAGAAGCTTTTAAAACATACGGCACAATTGCAGATGCAAAAAAAGCCGATTTTCTGGACGCAATTGCCGAAGAAATTGAAGCCCTTGGCGAAGAATTATTGACGACTTATATTCAGGAATCAGGTCTTCCTGCCGGAAGAGCAAATGGCGAACGCGGCAGAACAACCGGACAACTTAGAGCATTTGCTACTATGTTGAGAGAAGGTTCCTGGGTAGAAGCCATCATTAATAAAACAGAAGGTAAACCCGATATTCGAAGATTACAGATTCCACTTGGGCCTGTAGTCGTTTTTGGAGCCAGTAATTTTCCGCTAGCATTTTCTACTGCCGGCGGAGACACCGCCAGTGCATTAGCCGCAGGTTGTCCTGTGGTGGTAAAATCACATCCGCTACATGCGGGAACAGGTGAATTAGTAGCTTCGGCAGTTATAAGAGCAGCCAAAAGAACCGGAATGCCAAATGGTGTGTTTTCAAACCTGAACAGTCACGGTATAGAAGTAGGAGTGGCGTTGGTCGAAAATCCATCAGTGAAAGCAGTTGGTTTTACCGGAAGTATAAAAGGCGGTACAGCACTTTGCAAAATCGCAGCCAACAGAGCTATTCCAATTCCGGTTTATGCCGAAATGGGAAGCATTAATCCTGTTCTAATTTTACCATCGGCATTACAAAAAGATGGTGAAAAATGGGCGAAAAATTATGCTGCTTCAATTGTAGCAGGTACAGGGCAATTTTGTACAAATCCGGGCCTTATTTTAGGAATAAAAAGCGCCGAGTTAGATAATTTTATTGCTATTTTAGCTTTAGAGACAGATAAAATAGACCCAACTTGCATGCTGCATCCCAATATAAAAAGCCAATACGAAAACCTAAAATCAGAAGTGCTTGGACAAGAAGGATATACGCAGCAAACCAGTTTAGAAAAAGTGGTGAAACCAAATTATGCATTGCAAAATATAATTACGGTAGACGGTGAAACCTTCTTAAAAAATAAAACATTTCACAAAGAAGTTTTCGGGCCTTTTTCTGTAGTAGTTAAATGTGATGATATTCAACAGCTTAATAAAATTATCTTCGATTTAGAAGGACAATTGACCGGAACAGTTTTAAATTCCGATTTGCAAGAGTTTGAAGAATTTACGGAAGTAATCGAGAATCTTAAAAATAAAGTCGGAAGATTAATTTTTAATAATGTTCCAACAGGAGTAGAGGTTTGTTCAGGAATGACACACGGGGGACCTTTTCCTGCAAGTTCCGACAGTAAATTTACATCTGTAGGATTAACAGCGGTGAAAAGATGGGTTCGTCCGGTAACTTTTCAGGATTGGCCGGATCAATTATTGCCAGGCGCTTTACAGGATAAAAATCCTTTAAATATTACCAGAACCGTAAACGATATACTAACAAAGAACCCAATATAATTTATGCCAAGGAAAACCTTTTTTTGTGTAGATGCACATACGTGCGGAAATCCGGTAAGAGTTGTCGCTGGTGGTGGTCCCAATTTGGTTGGAAACAACATGAGCGAAAAACGACAACATTTTTTAAAAGAGTACGACTGGATTCGTAAAGGACTTATGTTTGAACCCCGCGGTCATGACATGATGAGCGGCAGTATTTTGTATCCGCCAAGCAATCCTGAAAATGATTTCGGAATTTTATTTATCGAAACTTCGGGTTGTTTGCCTATGTGTGGCCACGGAACCATCGGAACGATAACTATCGCTATCGAAGAAGGTTTGGTAATACCTAAAGTTCCGGGGAAAATTAAGATGGAAGCGCCCGCAGGTTTGGTTCAGATTGAATATCAGCAAACCGGTAAAAAAGTAGACTGGGTACGATTGACAAACGTAAAATCATATCTCGCAGCAGAAGGCCTTACTATTGATTGTCCGGAATTGGGAGAGATTACTTTTGATGTCGCTTACGGCGGAAACTATTATGCCATTGTAGATCCGCAGCAGAATTTCTCAGGCGTTCAGGATTTTACAGCAGGAAAAATTGTGCAGTACAGTCAGGAAGTGCGCAAACGCATCAACGAGAAATATCCAAATCTTTTCATTCATCCGGAAAATGATACCATTCGTGATGTAAGTCATATGTTATGGACAGGAGATCCTATCGATCCAACTTCGTCAGGACGTAATGCTGTTTTTTATGGAGATAAAGCCATTGATCGTTCGCCATGTGGCACCGGAACTTCGGCCAGAATTGCACAGCTTCACGCCAAAGGAAAACTAAAAAAAGGGGAAGATTATATACACGAAAGTTTTATTGGAAGTAAATTTATTGGCAGGGTAGAAGAAGAAACTTCTATAGGAAATATCAAAGCAATAGTACCAAGTATTCAGGGCTGGGCAAAAGTGTACGGTTACAACAATATCATTATTGACGAAGATGATGATCCGTACGCATTTGGTTTTCAGGTGATTTAAAAAAAAATGATAATATAAAAAAATCATTGGTTTATAGAAAAACTTCTTGCCAATGATTTTTTAAATTTAGAATACTAATGAAAAAAGTAAGTATAATTGGCGGAGGAATAATAGGCTTGTGTTCAGCTTATTATTTAGCCAAAGAAGGTTATGAAGTAGTTGTTTTTGATAAATCAGATATGAGCGACGGCTGTTCTTACGGAAATGCAGGAATGATTGTTCCGTCGCATATAATTCCGCTCGCACAGCCCGGCATGATTGCGCAGGGAATAAAATGGATGTTTGACAGCCAAAGTCCGTTTTATGTAAAACCCAGACTAAACATGGATTTAATGAAATGGGGATTGCAATTCTACAAACACGCCAATTTAAAACATGTCGAAAAAGCAATGCCCGCACTTTGCGATTTATCACTTTTGAGTAAAGACTTGTATCAGGATTTTTCCAAACAAAACAACTCTTTTTTTTATGAAGAAAAAGGACTCTTAATGCTTTTTAAAACCGACAAAACAGGCGAAGAAATTCAGCACGAAGGAATATTGGCAGAAAAATTAGGATTAGAAGTCGATTTTCTTTCAAAAGAAGACGTTTCAAAGTTAGAAACAGGAACTGCTACAAACGTAATTGGTGGCGTACATTATAAAAGTGATGCGCATGTTTACCCGCAAAAATTCATGCAATTCATCAAAGAAGAACTGAATAAATTAAACGTAAAAATTCATTCGCAAACCACCGTAAATGATTTTGTTTTAAAGAATAACACGGTCGCCGAAATCATCACCGATAAAGGCAATTTTGCAACAGACGAAGTTGTTTTGGCAACAGGATCGTGGAGTCCGCATATTGCAAAAAAACTGAATGTCAACATTTCGATTTTACCGGGAAAAGGATATAGTTTTACATTAAAAGATCAACACCATAAACCATCGATTCCAACCATTTTATGCGAAGGAAAAGTTGCTGTAACGCCTATGAATAATGATATTCGTTTTGGAGGAACTATGGAAATTACGCACACCAATGATACCAAAATCAATCAAAACAGACTTCAGGGAATCGTAAATTCAGTAAATGATTTTTATCCGGATTTAAAAATTGAAATGCCAAAGGTAGAAGATACCTGGTTTGGCTTCAGACCTTGTACGCCTTCAGGAATGCCAATTATTGCGAGAGATAAAAAACTTAAAAATTTAACGTTAGTTACGGGACACGCCATGATGGGATTAAGTCTGGCACCCGCAACAGGCAAAATAGTAGAAGAAATCATTTCAGGTAAAACTACTTCTGTAGATACGCAAATGTTTCAACTCTAAAAAATCAGCTTCATTTTCTAACCAAACTTGAAGCTGATTTTTTTTATTAAATAAGGATTTTGAATTGTATTAATGTTTGCTAGAAAATGTAAGAGCAAAGTTTGAACATAATCTTGTCATTTCGACGAAGGAGAAATCCTCGTAAGTAACTCGACAAAGATTGAAGACAAACTTGTTCATTTCAATCCAAGCTATAAAAAGACAAACATAATTTTCTTTGCGGAGCTTCTTGCGAGGATTTCTCCTTCGTCGAAATGACAAGATTGTGTGTAAATCTTTGGTGCTACTAAATTTTGATTATTTGCTAAAAAAATATGGCTTTGTAATAACAACAAAAACTCACATCCTAAAATTCTAAATACTAACCACATTTAAAATTTAAAAAAAAACAGATTACCACATTCCTAAACAAAAGACAACCAAAAAAACAAACCAAAAAATGACAGACAATAATCAAGAAGAATTTAAAAAAGAACTCGGACTTCTCGACGGAACCATGCTTGTAGTAGGTTCTATGATAGGTTCAGGAATATTTATTGTAAGTGCCGATATTGCCCGACAAGTAGGATCAACAGGATGGCTTATTTTAATATGGCTTATTTCAGGAATCATAACGATGATTGCTGCAGTAAGTTACGGAGAATTAAGTGCCATGTTTCCTAATGCCGGCGGACAATACGTCTATCTTAAAGAAGCGTATAATAAATTAGTAGCGTTTTTATATGGCTGGAGCTTTTTTGCTGTTATCCAAACCGGAACAATTGCGGCGGTTGGCGTTGCATTTTCGAAATTTACAGCCTATTTAATTCCGGCAGTAAGTGATGAAAATATTATTTACGAAATGGGAAGTTTTAAACTCAATGTGGCGCAAATTGTTTCTATTGTAACCATTATTTTCCTTACTTATCTGAATACCCGCGGTGTAAAAAACAGCAAGATTCTACAAACGATTTTAACCATTATAAAAATAGTTTCCATTTCAGGATTAATCATTTTCGGATTTACATTAGCAGCCAAATCTTCTATCTGGAACATGAACTGGACAGATGCCTGGACGCCGCGTTCCTTTAATACCGAAACAAGTTCCTGGATGCCAATTGGTACAACAGCTTTAATTTCAGGGATTTCTGCTGCAATGGTGGGAACCTTATTTTCAAGTGATTCCTGGACAGGCGTTACCTTTATTGCAGGAGAAATAAAAAATCCGAAGAGAAATGTAGGTTTAAGTATGTTTTTGGGAACTTTAATTGTAACTATTATTTACGTTCTGGTCAATATAATGTATGTGGCGGTTATTCCGCTTAGCGAAATTGCCGGTGCAAAATCGGATCGGGTTGCGGTTGTTGCGGCCGATTATATTTTTGGAGATATAGGAACGCTGATCATCGCCATTATGATCATGATTTCGACTTTTGCCTGCAATAATGGCCTGATTATGGCTGGAGCCAGAGTGTATTATACAATGGCGACTGATGGTTTGTTCTTTAAAAAAGCAGCAATATTAAACCATTCAAGTGTTCCTGCCTGGGCACTTTGGGCGCAATGTATATGGGCATCTGTATTATGTCTTACCGGAAAATACGGAGATTTACTGGATTTTGTAATTATCATAGTGCTGATTTTCTACATTTTAACGATCTACGGAATTATACGTCTTCGCAAAAAAATGCCTGATGCAGTTCGCCCTTATAAAGCAATCGGATATCCTTTTTTACCATTGCTGTATATTGTAATTGCCTCGGCAGTTTGCGTTTCGTTATTGTTTACCAAATTTTCTACTTGTGGCTGGGGTGTTTTAATTATGTTAATGGGAATTCCAATCTATTATTTGATAAAAGAAAAAACGCCAAATTAATCTTTGACGACCTAACAGGTTTTTAAAACCTGTTAGGTCTATTAAAATAGAATCAGGTATTAATGTAGATGCATTATTATGCGTCTAACATTGTGCATATTAAGAAGCTTTTCGTACACGCGCTGCTGTGCTTCTCTACAATATGAATGCTCATATAGTTGTAGTGAATTTGTTTTTTGGCTTAAGCCAAAGAAAAAATAATTCGATTTACTTCATTTCATTTTTGAGGTTAAGAAATGCTGTTTTTCAACACCTTACTTGCATTTAATAACTGATTTTCCTCACATTTTGGTTTCGATGGGTAATATAATATTAGTATTTGTTAATATTAACCCATAGATCTCAATAAATAATATATATTTTTATTAATATTTAAATTATGAGAACAACTGGTAAAAAAATAAGTGTATTTTTAACACTTTCGTATTGTTTAATAGCTCAGGCTCAGGGAACTTTGAAAGAGTATAAGAGAGCGAACGCTGTAGATTCTTTATTCAAAAATAAAGTAACTAATATCCCTAAAGAGTTTCATTGGGTTGGAAATGACTATGTATGGTATAGCAATAATCTATTAAAAGGAAAAGAATTTCTTTTGGTAGATGCCAAACAGCAAAAACAACAACAGGCTTTTGATCATAATAAATTAGCACAGTCATTATCAAAAATAGCAGGGAAAGAAATAAACGCCAAAGATCTCCCAATTGAAAATTTAGAGTTTGACAAAACCTTGTCTACACTTACTTTTACAGCAGATACAATCAAAATATCTTGTAATTTAAGTACTTACGAATTAAAGAAATTAGGTGCATATAAAAAGCCTTTGAAAGCAAATGATTATTGGGGCGGAAACTTTGATGAACTGGGTAATAAACCTGTAGGTTCTCCGGATTCTTTACATACGGCATTCATTAAAAATTACAATTTATATATTAAAAATAAAAAAACAAATGTAGAAACCCAGTTGAGTTATGATGGCTCAAAAGGTTTTTATTATTCATCATATTTACAATGGTCGCCAAATAGTGCCGAAATCATGGCGTATAAAGTAAGACCGGGCGAAGAACACAAAATTTATTTTGTAGAGTCAAGTCCTAAAGATCAGTTTCAACCCAAATTACAAACGAGAGATTATTTAAAACCAGGCGATCAGTTACCATTTAAGAGTCCGCAATTGTTCGTTGTGGCTTCAAAAAAACAAATTCCGGTCGCGACAGATTTATTTCAGGAACAATATGATCTTTCGGGTTTTGAATGGAAAGACGACAGCAGCAGTTTTACTTTCGAATACAATCAAAGAGGACATCAGGTATATCGCGTTCTGGAAGTAAATGCGACAAGTGGAAAAGTGAAAGTTATTATAGAAGAAACAAGTCCGACGTTTGTAGAATACAGCGGAAAAAGATATCGTTTTGATAGTAAAAAAAGTAATGAAATTGTTTGGGCTTCGGAACGTGACGGATGGAATCATTTGTATTTATACGACGCTCATACAGGTAAAGTAAAGAATCAGATAACAAAAGGTAACTGGCCAGTTAGAGAAGTAATTAAAGTAGATGAAGAAAAGAAACAAATCTATTTTACCGCAAGCGGATTAGACAAAGACCAGGATCCGTATTTGTTACAGTTTTGCCGAATTGATTTTAATGGAAAAAACTTCACAAGATTAACAACAGAAAACGGGAATCACAAAGTGACTTTTTCGCCAGATTATAAATATTACGTCGATCAGTATTCGCGTGTAGATTTGGCACCAATTACCATTTTAAAAAGCGTCGACACTCAAAAAGTTATTGCTGAAATGCAAAAAGCCGATATCACCGAATTACAGAAAACAGGCTGGACAGCACCGGAGGTTTTTACTGCCAAAGGAAGAGACGGAAAAACAGACATTTGGGGCGTTATAGTGCGTCCGACTACTTTTGATCCTAATCGAAAATATCCCATTATCGAATACATTTATGCAGGTCCGCAGGATTCATTTGTACCTAAAAATTTCCAGCCTTATTACTGGGCAATGTCTTCGCTGGCAGAATTAGGATTTATTGTGGTTCAGATTGACGGAATGGGAACTTCAAATCGTTCAAAAGCTTTTCATGATGTTTGCTGGAAAAATTTAAAAGACGGAGGTTTCCCCGACAGAAAACTCTGGATGAAAGCCGCTGCAGCCAAATATCCTTATATGAATATTGACAAAGTGGGAATTCACGGAACATCGGCCGGAGGACAAAATGCGGGAGCAGCCTTGGTTTTCAATTCTGATTTTTATGATGTAGCCGTAGCATCTTGCGGTTGTCATGATAATCGAATGGATAAAATGTGGTGGAACGAACAATGGATGGGATATCCCGTAGGACCAGAATATGAAGCTTGCTCGAATACAGCAAATGCTGCACAACTAAAAGGAAATTTGATGTTGATTCTTGGAGAATTAGATGATAATGTTGATCCGGCCTCTACCATGCAATTTGCAAACGCGCTGATAAAAGCCAATAAAAATTTTGAATTAGTAACCGTTCCCGGAATGGGACATTCGGCCGGAGGTGATTATGGAGAACGCAAACGCAGAGACTATTTTGTGCAGCATTTATTAGGTGTTACACCACCGGAGTGGAGCGAAGTTTATAAGTAAAAAACGTTTAAAAAGAATTAGATTATGAAAAGATATAGGCTATTTATTTGTGTATTGTTAAGTTTTTGGGCATCTTGTTCAACAGCGGTAATGGCACAAGGAGGCGATCAGATTTTAGACGGTATTGGTGAGACAGGTTTGATTGCACGCTATATATTTGACGGAAATGCAAAAGACTGGTCAAGAAATAATTTACACGGAAAAATTCAGGAATCACAAGCCAAATTTGTAAATGACGAACAGTTTGGTAAAGTATTGTCTTTACCGGCAGATGCTAAAGCTTTTGTGACACTTCCGGGTGATGCATTAGTAGGAGAAGAATCGGTAAGTATTACAGGCTGGATTTTCCTGCGATCTGCGCAAAAAGGACAAACTTTTTTTGATTTTGGAAAAAGTACAAATGCCCATTTTTTTGCTGAACCAATAGCAACTGATGGAGGAGGATTTCAGGCAGAAATAAATAATGGGGCAGGAGCAAAATACAAAGCAAATGCACCAGCTCTCGAAAAAGATAAATGGTATCATGTGGCCGTTGTGATCAATATTCCATCTAAATCTATTACCACTTTCGTGAATGGTGTACAGGTAAGCGAAACTAAAAATGTAGCACTCAATTTAGATCAGATTTTCGATAATAAATCAGGAGATAAAAATGTGCTTTATATTGGTAAATCATTAACATCAGAAAGTGCTTCTCTTAATGCTAAACTACATGATTTTAGAATCTATCGTATTCCTTTAAACGATAAACAAGTGGCCAGAATCTACCATAATTCTTTAAAAGAAGAGCAGGAAGAAGAATCAGGAGAAGAACAGGCAAAAGATCTTCCGTCGTTTCCTAAAACAAGTCCGCAACTTTACAATCAATATTTAACCAGCGTTTCAGACATTTCAGTAACAACCGGAGTAGGGTTTCTGCCTAGATTGCCAAGTTATATCAAAGGAGTTTACAAAGATGGTGTTCAGGGACCGGAAGTTCGCGTAATCTGGCCTGCACCAACAGACAATAGTCAGGTACTAAAAACAGGGCAATATACCGTAACAGGAATCATTCCCGGAACTAATTTAAAACCAAAAGCTCTTGTAAAAGTAATTGAAGCAAAAGAACGTGCAACACCACAACGCAAATTAGAAGTATTTCATCTTGATCAGGTTTCTTTGAATAATGATCTTGACGGACACCAAACAAAATTTATAGAGAACCGCGATAAATTCATCACAACACTTGCGACTACAGATCCGGATTCTTTTTTATATATGTTCCGTAACGCGTTTGGACAAGCACAGCCAACAGGCGCAGAACCACTGGGAGTTTGGGATACACAGGAAACCAAATTACGTGGACATGCAACCGGACATTACTTAACCGCTATTGCTCAGGCATATGCAAGTACAGGTTATGATAAAACGCTTCAGGCCAATTTTAAAGAAAAAATGGAGTACATGGTCAATACGTTGTACGACTTAGAACAGCTTTCAGGAAAACCAAAGGAAGCCGGAGGTAAATCTGTGTCAGATCCTACGGAAGTTCCTTTTGGTCCTGGAAAAACAAGTTACGATTCAGATTTAAGTCCGGAAGGGATCCGTACCGATTACTGGAATTGGGGTAAAGGTTTCATTAGTGCTTATCCGCCAGATCAGTTTATTATGCTCGAAAACGGAGCAACTTACGGAGGACAAAAAACTCAAATTTGGGCACCTTATTACACTTTGCATAAAATCCTTGCCGGATTAATGGATGTTTACGAAGTAAGCGGAAACGAAAAAGCGCTTGAAACAGCCAAAGGCATGGGAGACTGGGTGTATGCGCGTATGAAAAAACTACCTACCGAAACGCTTATTAGTATGTGGAATAGGTATATAGCAGGAGAATTTGGCGGAATGAACGAAGCCATGGCAAGATTGTACAGAATCACAAAAGATCCTCATTATCTGGAAGTAGCCCAATTATTCGATAACATCAAAGTGTTTTACGGCGATGCAAAACACTCACACGGACTGGCAAAAAATGTAGACACTTTCCGCGGATTGCATGCCAATCAGCACATTCCGCAAATTATGGGAGCGCTCGAAATGTACCGCGATTCTAATACGCCTGAATATTACAACGTAGCTGATAACTTTTGGTACAAAACCGTAAACGACTATATGTATACGATTGGGGGTGTTGCAGGAGCAAGAAATCCTGCCAATGCAGAATGTTTTATAAGCCAGCCGGCTACGATTTACGAAAATGGTTTTTCATCGGGAGGTCAAAATGAGACTTGCGCGACTTATAATATGCTGAAACTAACGGGAGATCTTTTCCTTTATGATCAGCGTGCAGAATATATGGATTACTATGAGCGTGGTCTTTACAATCACATTCTAGCTTCTGTGGCACAAGATAGTCCTGCCAATACGTATCATGTACCGTTAAGACCGGGTTCGGTAAAACAGTTTGGTAATGCACACATGACAGGTTTTACCTGTTGTAACGGAACGGCAATTGAGAGTAATACAAAATTCCAAAATTCAATTTATTTTAAAAGTACAGACACCAATACATTGTATGTCAATCTCTACGTACCATCTACTTTAGAATGGACAGAAAAAAAGGTAACCATAGTACAAACAACAGATTTTCCTAATGAAGATTTTACCAGACTGGCTATCAAAGGAAATGGCAAATTTGACATAAAAGTTCGTGTACCGCATTGGGCAACCAAAGGATTTTTTGTAAAGATAAATGGTAAAGAGGAAAAAATAAAAGCGCAACCCGGAAGCTATCTTACTTTGAATAGAAAATGGAAAGACGGAGATATAGTTGAATTACGCATGCCATTTCAGTTTCATTTAGAATCGGTAATGGATCAGCAAAATATCGCGAGTTTATTTTACGGACCAATATTGCTTGCAGCGCAGGAACCTGAACCAAGAAAAGACTGGCGCAAAGTTACCTTAGACGTAAAAGATATCAGCAAATCGATACAGGGAGATCCTAAGAAACTAGAATTTACTATCGACGGAATTGTATACAAACCATTTTACGAAAGCTACGGCCGCCATTCGGTTTATCTGGATGTTACGCTGAAATAATTTATTAGAAATGGCTAAAAAATAATGCCACAGATTACACAGATTCTCACTGATTAAAAAATCATTTTAATCCTTTAATCTGTGGCAAAAAAACATTCAGAATCATCAAACCAAAAACATGAAAAAATATTTCCTAACCCTTTTTTTATTTTTAGCAATGGCAGTTCCATCATTTGCAAACGATCTTATTGATGTTATAAATACTTTTCAGGCAGATAAAACAGCCTTGCAGAATTTTTATTCGAACAATGAATCAGAAGAATATTATGTTCGATTTTCAAAGTTTTATGCCGATTGGGAAAAAACAGTAAAAGCTATTGATTTTAAAAATTTATCTAAAGACGGAAAAGTAGATTATCTTCTGTTGAAAAATCTAATCAATAAAGAAAATTATTTTCTACAAATAGAATATAAAGGGTATAAAGAAGTCGCTTCGGTATTGGATTTTTCAGATGATATTACTCTTTTTATCAAAGAAAGAAGAAGAGGCAAAAGACCCGTTTCGAGTCAATTGGCAAAAGCATTTGACCTTGCCGGAATTAGTATTGATAAAAAAACAGAGTTATTAAAAAACAAACCTTTTAAAGATTGGTTTGCAGCAGATAAAGCTGCTAAATCTGTCGTTTCTTTCGAGAAATCATTAAAAGAAGCTTATGAATTTTATTATAGTTACGATCCTGACTTTACCTGGTGGATGCAGAAACCGTATAAAAACCTATCGGATAAACTTAAAATTTACGAAGAATTTTTAAGAGGAAACTATTCTAAGAACAGCGTAAAAGATGACGGAAGCGGCATTATAGGAAAACCAATTGGCAGAGAAGCTATTATCAAAAGTTTATCGTATGAATATATTCCGTATTCGCCGGAAGAGCTTATTGCTACTGCACAAAACCAATTTGAGTGGTGCAAGAAAGAAATGATAAAAGCATCGACAGAATTAGGTTACGGAAACGATTGGAAAAAAGCGCTGGAACATGTAAAAGATACTTATGTTCCTGCAGGAGAACAACCACAAGCGATAACGGATTTATACACTCAGTCGGTTAAATTTATCGAAGACAGGGATTTAATCACCTTGCCGGATTTGACAAAAGAAACCTGGCAAATGATTATGATGACACCGGAACGCCAGAAGATAAATCCATTTTTTACCGGAGGATGGGAAATTAGTATTTCGTATCCAACCGAAGATATGGATCAGAAAGACAAGCTGATGAGTATGCGTGGCAATAATCCAAACTTTTCATTTGCAACGGTGCAGCACGAATTATTGCCGGGACATAATTTGCAGTTTTTCATGAACAGCCGTTACAAATCGTATCGTCAGCCTTTTGATACTCCGTTTTGGATGGAAGGCTGGGCTTTGTATTGGGAAATCAACCTTTGGAACAAACAATTTCCACAAACGCCCGAACAAAAATTAGGAATGTTATTCTGGAGAATTCACCGTTGCGCCCGAATCATTTTTTCATTAAAATACCATTTGGGAGAAATGACGCCACAGCAATGCATCGATTTATTAGTAAACGAAGTAGGGCACGAAAGAGCCAATGCAGAAGCAGAAGTAAGACGTTCTTTTGCCAGCGGAGATGCACCATTATATCAGGTTGCTTATATGACAGGTGGATTACAGTTTTATGCTTTAAGAAACGAATTGCTGGCCAAAGGTTGGACAGAAAAGCAATTTCACGACCGCGTTTTAAAAGAAAATATAATGCCGGTCGAAATGCTCAGAATTATATTAGAAGATTTACCTGTTTCTGAAGATTATAAAACGAATTGGAAGTTTTCGACTGATTTTAAATAATTAATTCAAGTTGTTATGTAATAACTGTAGTCCTTATGGACATGTCATTAAGTTAAGTTTTTTAAAAAGCAAAAAATAAAATTTTACCGCAAAGTTCGCAAAGGATTACGCAAAGTTTACAAAGCTTTATGAATTGCGCTTTGCTTTAAGATCGCAAAGCGGTTATGTGAAATTTTGACTTAATGACATTGCCATTAGCAACTTGAATTAATTAGTATAAAATTCATCTCTAAAAAGTATATATAAAAAGAATAAATAAAGTCTGTTTAGATTTTTTAAATAATAATAAATATGAAAAAAATAACATTATTAGCCGTGATGATTTGTTGCTCAATGGCTTCAAATAATCTGCAAGCGCAGGAGTATTGGGATAAAATCAAAGCCGAAAAATCGACACTGGAGATAGATAAAGGATTCATTAATGTGAGCACCAAATCATTTCAGCTGAAATTATTAAAATCATCTCAAACGGTAGCTTCTTTATCTCCTGCGACAGATAAAACCTTTGATTTTACTCCGGGTGAGCGACTTTCGATCAGGGACAAGGACGGACTTTACCAATTGGGAGATATTAATTTTAGAATTAAAGATGCCACTGGAGCCTGGAAAAATTATTCGAGTGCTGCCAAACGTGCTTCGGTAAAGGAACTTTCAGTTTCAGGAACTACATTGGCAGCAGCCGATCTTTCTAATACTTTTCCGGCAGGAACTCCGCTTAGTGTAAAACGTTATTACGAAGATAAAAACGGAGATTTGGTAATGCGTTTTGAAATTACGAATACTTCAGGCACAGCAATAGAAATTGGAGCTTTAGGAATTCCTATGGTTTTTAATAATATTCTGGAAGGAAAATCATTGGATGAAACACATGCCCATAATGTATTTTTTGATCCTTATATAGGTAAAGATGCGGGTTATCTTGAAGTAAAAAGATTAAGCGGTCATGGTCCGGCGTTGTTATTACTTCCTGAGGAAAATATGCCATTTGAAGCCTATCGTCCGTTATTGGATGATGCTACGCCAAGAAGTATCGTTTTTGAAGGATTTCATGAATGGATGCCATTGAGTAAAGCCTATGCTGAAAATGAATGGAAATCAGCAGAACAATGGAATACTCCTTCTTCGACAGTACTTGAACCCGGAGCCTCTAAAAACTTTTCATTGAAATTGGTTTTGGTTGATGAAATTAAAAACATCCAAAAAACATTAATCGAAAAAGAACGTCCGGTAGCGATAGGAGTTCCCGGATATGTATTGCCGCAAGATGTTGATGGACAGCTATTTTTACAATACAAAAAAGCCGTTAAATCTTTTAAAATTGAACCGGAAGGCGCTTTGGCAATTGAGGCAAAAGGAAAAAATGATAAAGGATATTTTCAATACAAAGTAAACGGAAAAAAATGGGGAAGAGCCAGATTGACTGTAACTTATGAAGATGGTTTACAGCAAACTATTAATTATAAAGTAATAAAAGCTGAAAAAGATGTTGTGGCAGATTTTGGTCATTTCTCTACAACCGCACAATGGTTTGACGAGAAAAATGATCCTTTTCACAGAAACCCTTCTGTAATCTCGTATGATTATGAAACCAAAAAACAAGTAAGCCAGGACAGCCGTGTATGGATTGCTGGTTTAAGTGACGAAGGCGGAGCAGGAGGCTGGTTGGGCGCTATTATGAAACAATTGATAGAGCCTAATAAAGAAGAAATAGTAAAACTGGAGCAATTTGTTGATAAAACATTATGGGGCGGAATTCAGTATAACACAGCAGATACGCTTAAATACGGTGTTAAAAAAAGTGTTTTTTATTACGAACCTACTTTAATGCCGGAAGGAACATACAGCAAAGACGTGAACTATAAAACCTGGGCTGCATGGGACAAAAAAGGATCTGATGATCCGGGAAGATCGTATAATTACCCGCACGTTGCCGCTGCACACTGGACAATGTATCGTTTGGCCAGATACCACAAAGGTTTGGTAACAAATCATAGCTGGGATTGGTATTTAAAAAATGCCTACGAAACCAGTATTGCTATGACAACGCTGGCGCCTTATTATGCGCAGTTTGGACAAATGGAAGGAACAGTTTTTTTATTGATTTTAAAAGATCTAAAAACCGAAGGATATACAGAAATGGCCAATAATCTGGAAGCTAAAATGAAAGCAAGAGCCGATCATTGGCGAACGCTAAATTATCCTTTTGGAAGTGAAATGCCATGGGATTCTACAGGTCAGGAAGAAGTATATATGTGGTCGGATTATTTTGGATACAATGACAAAGCAAAGATCACGCTGGATGCCATTTTAGCTTATATGCCAACAATGCCGAACTGGGCGTATAATGGAAACGCGCGCAGGTATTGGGACTTTTTATACGGAGGGAAATTGTCGAGAGTAGAACGTCAGATTCATCACTATGGTTCAGCGCTAAATGCGATTCCGGTTTTGGAACAATTCAGAAAAACACCTGAAGATTTTCATTTACTAAAAGTAGGTTACGGTGGATTATTAGGCGGAATTTCGAATATTACCGAAGATGGTTTTGGACCATCTGCTTTTCACTCTTATCCTGAAACGCTTAGAATCGATTATTTATCTGGTGATTATGGTTCCGGTTTCTTTGGTTATGCGGTAAATACAGCGACTTTTATAACCAATGAAAAAGATTTGGGGTGGTTGGCTTTTGGAGGAAATCTAAAAGAAAAAGGCGATGAAGTCGAAGTAGAAATTACAACAGCAGCTAAATCTAAAGTATTTATTGGGACCAAAAAAATATGGCTGACATTAGACGCAGGAACATTCAATAAAGTGAGCTACAATACTAAAACGGCTGAAGTAAAAATTACTTTAGATCCTAAAACAGCGTATACACCAGATGCTTATTTAAGAATAGATAAAGAGGTAAAATTGCCTTACGAAAAAGTAAGAGGAGCGTATAAAATTGCCTTGAAAACAAAAGCAATTCAAATTAAATTATAAGAATGAAACAGCAATCAAAACATCTTTTCAAAAAACTACTATTTGTTTTATTTGGAATAGTTGCCGGTTTAAATTCCAGTGCACAAAATTTCGATAGATTTTTTCCTAAAAAAGACCTGACAACAGTTGGAGTTTATTATTATCCTGAACATTGGGATCAGAGGCAATGGGATCGTGATTTGAAAAAAATTGCCGAAATGGGTTTCGAATTTACCCATTTTGGAGAATTTGCCTGGGCGCAATTAGAACCACAGGAAGGTGTTTATGATTTTAAATGGCTGGATAAAGCGGTTGAAATTGCTGCAAAATATAAGTTGAAAATTATTATGTGTACGTCGACAGCCACGCCTCCGGTATGGCTCGTTCGCCAGCATCCGGATATTCTTTCAACTTATGAAGATGGTACAAAAACCGATCATGGTTCGAGACAACACGCATCATTTTCAAGTAATTATTATCGTTCTTATTCTTTAAAAATGATCGCGGAATTGGCGAAAAGATATGGTAATAATAAAAACATTATTGGTTGGCAGGTCGACAACGAACCATCGCGTTTTCTGGATTATGGTGCAGATGCGCAACAACGCTATCGCAATTGGCTAAAGACAAAATATAAAACTATTGATGCCTTAAATCAGGCGTGGGGAAACAATTTCTGGAGCGGCACTTATTCTGACTTTAGTCAAATCAATATTCCGTTGCATAAAGAGTGGGGAATGAACCTGCATTCGCAATTAGATCATTATCGATTTGCTGATGAGGAAACCGCCACTTTTCTGGATAGTCAGGCAGTTACGATACGAAAATTGGTAAGCAAAGACCAATGGATTACGTCTAACTACAGATCCAACTACGATGAAAGTTTCGTTGGAATGTCTAAAGAATTGGATTTTGATTGTTACACAAGATATTTGGTCTACGGAGGAAGTTTAGGAATAGGTTCAAAAGGATATCGTTTAGGCGATTATACCAGTATTGGTATGTCGAATGACTTTTTCCGACCTTTAAAAGGAATGTATGGTTGTATGGAATTACAGCCGGGACAAGTAAATTGGGGAAGCATTAACCCGCAGCCTTTGCCGGGAAGTGTTCGCATGTGGTTGTGGCATGTTTTTGCCGGAGGAAGTAAATTTACGTGTACGTATCGTTTTCGAGCGCCATTGTACGGTTATGAGCAATTTCACTACGGAATTGTTGGTACCGATGGAGTAACACCAACGGTGGGTGGTAATGAATTTGGTCAGTTTATAAAAGAAATTGATACGCTGCGAAAAAAGTATGATGCTAAGGCAACATTGCCGGATTATTATGTAAAACGAAAAACCGGAATTCTGTTCAATCCGGATAATGTAATGGGGATTGAATTAAACAAGCAAACAAAAGAGTGGAATACTATTGGACACTTTTTAAAATATTACAGAGCGACGAAATCTTTTGGTGCTCCGGTAGACTTTGTTCGCGACACTACTAATTTTTCTAAATATCCTTTTTTGATAGTACCTGCTTATCAGATGATTGATCAAAAAATGATCGATAAACTAACCTTGTATGCCAAAAACGGAGGGAATTTGATAATGAGTTGCCGATCCGGAATTCAAAATCGCCAAGGTCATCTTTGGGAAGCTAAATTCTACGAACCTATGTGGAATTTAATTGGTTCTCAAATAGAATCCTATGATTTATTAATGCCACAATCTCCGGGCGTTATTAAATTTAATAATCAGGAATTTGCCTGGACCAGTTGGGGAGATTTATTAAAACCTAATAAAGAAACAGAAGTTTGGGCCACTTACGAAGGAGATTTTTATGCTGGAACACCCGCTATTATTTCGCGTAATTTAGGTAAAGGAACTGTAACTTATATTGGTGTAGATTCTAAAAACGGTGAACTTGAAAAACAGGTATTAAGAAAGTTGTACCAAAAACAAAATGCCCTTATAGAAAATTATCCTGAAGGAATTATGGTCGAATATCGCGACGGATTTGGTATTGTAGTCAATTATTCTGATAAGGTTTATAATATGAATTTACCGGAAAAAGCAAAAATCATTATTGGTACCAAAGCAATAAAAACTGCTGATGTATTGGTTTGGAAATATTAATAGAATTTATTTAAATATAAATTAGATAAATGTTTGTCAGGCTGAGCGGAGTCGAAGCCCCCGTTTCTATAAAAAGTCTTCGACTCCGCTATCAATGAAGTTTTTTGAAACTAGAATAAAAAATCCGTATAAATCCGCGTTTTTGCAAGGCAAATCCGTGTGATCTGCGTGCCATTTTAATATTGATAAAAAAAATACAATGCTGAAAAAGAAACTATTTTACAGTCTTATCATACTTGTTTTTACTGGAACTGTTTTTGCTCAAAAAGACATTCCTGTAAACACGCCCGGAGCCGGAAATCCTATTTTGCCGGGTTGGTTTGCTGATCCTACCATTAAAAAGTTTGGCGATATTTATTATATCTATGCCACTACAGATAATGAAATGCTGGCATCTGGCGCGCCTACAGTCTGGTATAGTAAAGACTTCAAGAACTGGTTCAATTATATCATGGAAATTCCTTCATTTTCAGCAAAATCGATTACGAATTTTTGGGCTCCGGATATTGTAGAAGGAGATGATGGTAAATATTATTTGTATTTTGGAAATTGCGAAATAGGCTGTAATATTTACGGTTATGTTGCAGATACTCCTGTTGGTCCTTGGAAAAAATTAAGCGAACAGGATGTTCCCGTAATATCAAACGGATATCCAAGAGAAGGTTATCCATCCTTAGACGCGCAGTTTTTTAAAGATACCGATGGCAAAATATATGGTTATTGGGGAACCTGGGTACACTACAATGGCGGATATGCTGTTGGAGAATTAAACAAAAAAACGATGGGAGAAATGGTTCATTCGGCCAATATTCCGCTTGCGCAAACTCCTGCGCCGTTTGAAGCTGCTTATATGATGAAAAAAGGTTCTAAATACATCTTAATGTATTCCGGCGCTTCTTGTCACGACGAAACTTATAATGTTCGTTATTCGTATTCTGATTCGCCATACGGACCTTTTACGCCTGGACAAAACAATCCAATTTTGAGTACCAATGAAGATCAAACCGTACATGGTCCCGGTCATCATTCTGTATTACAAGATAAAGACGATTATTACATTGTGTATCATAAACACGATTATCCTATGACTCGAGGCGGACTTGCCAGACAGGTTTGTATCGATAAAATGATTTTCGAAAATGATTCGACCATACAAAAAGTAGTACCTACAAGTAAAGGTATAAGTGATCTTGTTAAATCTACTGTACCAAAGGATATTGCTTTCGGATCAAAAACAACAGCTTCATCTTATTATCATTTAAAATCGACTCAATACGATTACGATTATAAACCCTCGTATGCAACAGATGATAATAACGCTACGATGTGGAAAGCAGCAAATAATACATCACCTCAGGATTTAACCATCGATTTGGGAACCATTCAAACCATAAAAAGAGTAATGACGCAATTTGAATTTGCGAGTTATTATTACCAATACAAACTGGAGTATTCCGTAAACGGAAAAAACTGGTTGCTTTATGCTGATAAATCTAAAAACCGTACCGCCGGAAGTCCAATGATTGATGATAATGACGTAACGGCGCGTTATATAAAACTTACTGTTTTAGCGACTGAAAAAGTAGGACTTTACGCTGCAGTCTGGAACATTAAAGTGTATAATTCTTTATTTTATCTTCCGTTAGCATTAAAAAACGTACCATCGAAAATACCTCCTGCTGTAAAAAGCACTAAGAAATTATTAGTTGATCTTGATGCTAATAAAATCGCAAACAATTCATCCATAAATACAATTTCGAATAAAGGTGTTATTGGTGGAACTTTCACAAAAAGCGGCGAAATAACTTTAGAAAAACCGGATGGAATTAAAGCTTTTCATTTTAAAAACGGAGCATTGACATTAGATAAACCAGTTCCAAAATCTTTAGCATGGAATGGTTCTTATACTGTCGCAACCTGGGTGAAAAATCCTGAAGTTGCCAAAGAAGGAGAAATTCTGGCATCGTGGTGCGATCGAAACGAATTTAATTTAGCCAATTCATACAATGCTTTGGCTTATAACAGCAGCAATTATGGAGCTGCGCCTCATCTGGACGGTCATTTTGATATGCGTTACAATACGATTCCAGAGGCGAATAAATGGCATTATATCGTGCTGACTTTTGATGGAGTAGTAGAGAAAATATATGTAGATGGTGTGCTGGACAATTCACAAAATATGTTATTATCTTCTGCAATTGATAAAGCCAAAATTATCATTGGAGCATCAGATATTGGAGAAAATTTCTCTGGTTTTATGGCTTCTTTGCGTTTGTACGATTATGCAATTGATCAAAAAGGTGTATTGGAATTAATGAAACAGACAAAACCTAAAACAGAATAATTTTCTTCAATAATTATAAATACAATTCAATTAATTTAAATACATAGAAAAATAGATTTTATGATTTTGAAAAAAAAGTAAATCAAAAAGAAATAAGTTTTTCAAACATAGTTATGTGTTTAATTTAGGTTTTTATGAATTATCTTAAATTAGCACTTTATAACCTAAAAACAGAAAAAAATGACAATTGGTATAGGCGGTTCTACTGCTGCAATCGAATTAGAAAAAATAGAAAACAGAACTCAGGATGTACAGCCAATTCAGTTGGAGGAATATCTGGAACGCATCAAAAAGGCAACTGCATTGATGAAAGAGCTTTCTGTTCAGGCACTTTACCTGAATGCGGGAACCAATCTGTATTATTTTACAGGAACGAAGTGGAATGCTTCTGAAAGAATGGTTGGAGCTTTACTGTTTGATGATGGTTCTTTAGAATATATAGTGCCAAAATTTGAAGAAGGTACTTTTAAGAAATACATGAAAGTTCAGGCCAATATTAATTGTTGGGAAGAACATGAATCGCCTTATATTTTATTTGGTAAATTATTGAATGACAGAAACTCTGAGTATCAGAGAATTGCCATTGATGAGTCTTCGCCTTATTTTTTAGTTGATGGCGTTTCAAAAGCCAATACTTCGTATGCTTTTATAAATGCGCAAGAAATTACGGCTGCTTGCAGAATGCAAAAGTCTAAAAATGAAATTGCTATTATTCAAAAAGCAAAAGATATTACGATGGAGGTTCAGCGCGCCGCCGCTAAAATATTACGACCAGGAATTACCGTCGACGAAGTCGTTGATTTTATAAATAAGGCACATATTAAGGCCGGAATAACTTCGGGTTCTTATTTCTGTATTGTTTTATTTGCTGATGATACGCAATATCCTCATGGCGTTTCGGTTCCTCAGCCTTTAAAAGAAAACGATGCTGTGATTGTAGATACGGGCTGTAGATTAGAAGGTTATCTTTCTGATATTACAAGATCTTATGCTTACGGAACTCCTTCGGAAGAATACAGAACCATTTGGAATCTAGAGCAAAAAGTTCAATTTTCTGCTTTTGAAGCGGCGAATATCGATGCTTCGTGCGGATCTGTAGATGACGCGGCGAGGAAAACTTTGGCGGAAGCCGGATTAAGCCCGGATTATGATTTACCGGGATTACCGCACAGAGTAGGGCACGGAACCGGATTAGACATTCATGAATTCCCGTATTTAGTCCGCGGAAGCGAAATAAAATTACAGGAAGGAATGGTCGTGAGCAATGAACCGATGATTTGTATTCCGGGGAAATTTGGAATCAGACATGAAGATCATTTTTACATGACCGAAAATGGGGCAAAATGGTTTACTGAGCCAATGCATAATGTTGATAATCCTTTTGGATATTAAATATTCACTCTGTTTGTCTTTTCGACGGAGGAGAAATCTCCGTTAGTAATTCTACAAAGATTGGCGACTTTCTTTGCGGAGTTTCTAGTGTGATCCTTCGTTCCTCAGAATGACAAAAATGAGAAATAGTTCTTATGAAAATAAGTGCCCTAGCCCCGATAGAAGTGGAAATCCTTTTGTGCCGGGGTTCGGCACAAAAGATTGAAACGTATAGCGGGATTAGCTCCTGAAAAAAACATTATATCATTAGCAATCGAAATGACAAGACTACGCTTGATATAAATATTGTAATTCGTTATAGTATTAATTTAAAAAAATAAAAAAAATGAAGCAATTTTTACTGTTATTATTGACCATTACATATTCAGCTATTCAGGCGCAGGAAAGTTCTTTAATTAAGATTGAAACTCAAAATTCTGCGTTAGTGCTTAAGGTTGGTAAAAACAAAAAATTGTATCAGACTTATTTAGGAACAAAATTGAATAACAGTAGCGAATACGAAGCCGTTTCAAAAGAAAACACCAAGAATTTTGTGGTGAATGACGGCAATCCTTTAATTGATTTACGCCATTCGGCATATCCAACTTTTGGAACCGATAATTTATTTGAACCCGCTATTAGAATTACGCATAACGACGGAAATCCTTCATTAGAATTAGAATATCAAAATCATACGATTCAAAAAATTGATGATAATACGGCGGAGATTATCATCAAATTAAAAGATCCTCAGTATCCGGTTTTTGTCAATCTTCATTATAAAACTTTCTATAAAGAAAATGTAATCGAATCGTGGACAGAAATTCAGCACAACGAGAAAAAACCGGTAATGCTGTACAATTATGCTTCATCGGCATTGCATTTGGATGCAGATCAATATTGGCTGACACAATTTTACAGCGATGTTGTCGAGGAAGTTCGAATGGAAGAAAGTCAGCTTACAAGAGGCATCAAGGTTATCGATTCGAAATTAGGAGTTCGAACGAATATGTTTGCGTCGCCAAGTTTTTTTCTTTCTTTAAATTCTAAATCGGGCGAAAATACAGGCGAAGTGATCGCAGGTACAATTGCATGGTCCGGAAACTTCAAGTATACATTTGATATTGATAACAATAATGAGTTGAGAATTATTTCAGGTATTAATGAATTTGCTTCCGAGTATAATTTAGAGCCCGGAAAAACATTCAAAACTCCTGTTTTTATTTATACCTTTTCGAATCAGGGCAAAGGTCAGGCGAGTAGAAATTTGCACGCCTGGGCCAGAAAATACGGCCTTAAAGATGGCGAAAAACCACGTCTTACTTTATTGAACAATTGGGAAACGACCTTTTTTGATTTTGATGAAAACAAACTCGCCAACATGTTTACAGATGCCAAAACATTGGGCGTAGATATGTTTTTGCTGGATGATGGCTGGTTTGGAAACAAATATCCAAGAAGCGGTTCTACATCTGGTTTAGGAGACTGGCAGGCAACAAAGTCGAAATTGCCAAACGGTATTGGTTTTTTGATGGAAAAAGCCAAAGAAACCAATGTAAAATTTGGTATCTGGATCGAGCCGGAAATGATCAACGAAAAGACAGAACTGTACGAAAAACATCCGGATTGGGTATTGAGTTTGCCTAACAGGGAAAAGAATATTTATCGCACCCAATTGGTTCTTGATTTATGCAATCCGCAGGTTCAGGATTTTGTTTTTAAGGTTGTCGATGATATCATGCAAACCAAATCAGGAGTTGCGTTTTTTAAATGGGATTGTAATCGTATGATGACCAGTGCATATTCGACCTATCTTAAAAATCAGCAATCGCATTTATTTATAGAATATACAAAAGGTTTGTATAAAGTTCTTGATCGAATAAAAGCCAAATATCCTGATCTTCCCATGATGCTTTGTGCCGGAGGAGGAGGAAGGGTCGATTACGGATTTCTAAATTATTTTACTGAGTTTTGGGCCAGCGACAACACAGATCCGTTTGACCGTGTTTTTATACAATGGGGATATTCTAATTTTTATCCGGCATTAGCAACGTGTAATCACGTGACTTCTATGGGCAATCAATCCATTAAATTTAAAACAGATGTTGCGATGATGGGCAAATTGGGTTTTGATATTCACGTAGGCGGATTAAAATCAAACGAATTGCAATTTTGCCAGGAAGCAGTTGCCAATTACAAACGATTAAGTCCTGTAATTTGGCAAGGAGATTTGTATCGATTGATTTCGCCTTATGAAGAAAGCAGGGCAGTATTATCGTATGTGAATCAGGATAAAACCAAGTCGGTTGTGTTCTCTTATACCTTGCATCCATTAACCGATCCTAATTACAGTTTGGTACGATTAGAAGGACTTGATCCATTAAAAAAATACGAAGTCAAAGAAATAAATCTTATGCCTGAAGCCAAAAACACTTTTGAAGCATCAGGAAATGTTTTTTCGGGAGATTTTTTGATGAAAGTGGGTTTGAAAGTTTCTTCTGCAAGACAGGAAAGTAGTGTTGTATTAGAGGTTACCGCTGCCGATTTGAAGAATTAATTGGTATTAATTTTTGCAATTTCGGTTTTTGAATATACGTAATAATGTTTTTGTAACTTATTGTAAAATAGATTAGTATATTTTATAAAATAGGTAAAATAGTATTAAATGTAGATAATATTGTCTTACAAGATGATTAGTGTAGTTTTTACATTTACAAAAGAATGCTATTTCTTAACCTATTAATTAAATAAACTATGAAAAAACTTTTACTACTAGTTGTCGTTTTTCTATCCAGTTATTTTGCAATTGCACAGAAAACGCTTTTTACTCCCACAGAATGGAGTGACCCCAACAATGAATTTTATAATAAAGTATCCAACACCAGAAAGTATGAGTCTACCAACTTTGTATTGTATTGGGGCGATAAAGTAGGCACAAATCCTGCAGCATATGCAGATGCTGCCTTACGATTTACACCTCAATCGGTTGCAGATACACTCGAGACTAGCTTTAAACGCTATATCACCGATTTGCATTTTGTAAATAATGCGCCAACAACCAATTTCGGGAAGTACAAGATCATTATAATGATGATGAACACCTGGAATTCTACAGATCCCAGATTAGAAGCTTTTGCACAAGCGAGTTCCTTTAGCAATACCATTGGCGCGATGTTCGTACATCCTGAAGCGACCAGAGACGGGGGAGCATTATCACACGAGTTTGCGCATACACTGCAAATGATGATGAGCATTCAGGAAAATCCCGGTGCTGGAAGAGCATTTGCAGGATATGATTGGGCGAGTCCGTTTTATGAAGGACATGCCAATTTTATGCGCGCTCAGGCTTATCCGCAATGGGCAGAAATCGACGGAACTCTGACCCGCTGGATCCAGACCAAACATTTTATGTGGTCATCGAATCGACATCATTATACCAATTTTCATTTGATGTATTATGTTCAGGAAAAAGAAGGTTTTGATTTTACAAGAAGAATGTGGGCAGAATCTATGAATGAAGAGCATCCGCTTGAAACGATTAAGCGATTAAAAGGCTTTACTCAGGATCAGCTTGATGATTATCTGTGGGGATATGCGCAGCGACAAGCCGCATTCGATTATCCTATTCAGTGGAATTCTCAAATCAACACCACCAGTAATTTCGGAAAAACGATCAGAAACGTTTACAATGCGATAAAAACAAATATGCCTCGTTATACCAGTAGACAATACACGCTGCTTACAAAAGTTACGGGAACTACAGACCAATATTATACCAACAGCGATTGGGCGCCACAGGATTACGGAATGAATTTAATTCCGTTATACCCGACTTGTACAGGAACACAAAAGAAAGTTACCATTAAATTTAAAGGACATACAGAGGTTAATACTACACAGGCAGGATGGCGTTATGGTTTTGTTACGACAAAAACCGATGGAACTATTTCGCGTTACAGCCCAATGTATAAAACAGATGGAGAAGCTTCGTTTACGCTTAATACCTCAACAGAAGCCAATATTTATCTGGTAGTTTTTGCAGCTCCAAAAGTGCATGTCAATTACAATATGGATGTGGGTTACCCAAAACAAAGAAGATATCCTTATGAACTAAAAATTGCAAATGCTACTCCGGAAGGATTTCAGCCTGCAGCCAATTTTAGAAGTTTTCTTAAAACAAACGGACATTTGCATACCAACGGCGGTGGTTGGGTTTCTAACAATGCAACTGTGGCCTCTACGGTGTACGTAGGTCCCTATGCCATTGTACGAGGCGGAACGATTTCAGGAAATGCCCGTATCGACGATTATGCGATGGTAGATGGCGGAACTATAAACGGCAATGCGATTGTAAGAGGCAATGCCTGTGTGTACAATGCGACTTTATCAAACAGCGCCATTGTTGAAGGTAACGCCTGGATGGAAGGTGGTTCTGTAAAAAACACAGCCAATATAAAAGGAAATGCAATGTTGTTTGCAGGAGATTTTGGCAGTTCGGTTGTAGTAGGCGGCGATGCAGAAATTGGAAGTTGCTCTACACCGGGTGTTTATTTGCAATTTCCATATTGGAGAAACGGAAGAGACAATTGCGATGGTAAAGGTGCCAGCGATACTTCAAACATCGATATCAATGCAACATTTACCAATTTTACAGCTGCGCAAATGGCTTTTAGTACAACACCCAACTGTACTGTAACTACACTTAGTGCAAACAAAGTAGCTGCTGATCCGGAAACAGATTTAAATGTTTATCCAAACCCAACAAAAGGAAACCTGAACATTTCGTTTGTACAAACAGAACAACAAAAAGTAACTATTGTATTGTTTGATATTAACGGACAAAAATTAGCTACAATTACAGATAAAGTTTACGAGGCAGGCAAAATTGATATTGCCTACAACTGCAGTTACCTGCTTAAAGGTGTTTATTTACTGAACATTCAAAGAGGAAGCGAGATTATAAGCAAATCATTTTTGAAAGAATAATCAGGATTTAAATATTATTTTTTATAAAATAGAAACGCTATAAAATTACTTTATAGCGTTTTTTTATGGATTGAAATCTTTACCAGTAATTCGATTATTTCACTTTCGTGGAATTTCCTATTTTCGCGAATAGTTTGATCAAGAAACAGAGAATGAAGTTGTTGTGATTGATGAAAAAAATGAAATGATTTTTATTAAGAATAAAATAAATTCATTAATTTTAAAAAAAAATCATGTTTATACCCAAAAGTTTACATTACACAAAGAATCATTTATGGTTAATGCGAATTGGAGCTGATCATTTTTTTGTAGGCATCACAGACTTTGCACAAAAACAAATAGGCACCGTTCATCGCGCGCACCTAAAATTAGAAAGTCAAACCATAAAAAAAGATACTGCCTGGGGGAAAATCAATGGTACTGAACAGAGTTTAGATCTTGTTTTGCCATTTGATTGCGAGGTTATAAATACCAATACCAATCTTGATCATTCAAGCTTAAATACGAAGCCTTACGAACAATGGTTTTTGAGAGTTTCAAAACCCAATATTCCAGATTATATGTTTCTGACCAATCATGATTATAAAGAATTCTGTATGGATTCGTAAGCTATACATTAGTACACTTTTATTCGTTTAGCAATGTTTGATCAAAATTGAACATTGATAAAAACTGTCCGGAGATTAATTTTCGGACAGTTTTTGTTTTTATGGGAACAATCTTTTCTACAGCACCTACAATCAAGAATTGATATAAAATGCCTTAATTCACTACTCATTTGGCCTTTTTTGATAAAAAGAATGCGTTTATTTGCACAAAACAGCAATAATTAAATAGAATTAGAATGAAATTGAGGAGAAAACCAAAAATGACTTTAAAGTATTTTTTCGAAAAAAACTTTGATAATGAACACTTATGGAATTCTAAAAAAGGAAATATAGAGCTGTTGGTAGAATTGGTAAATTTAATTCGTCCTAAAAAGCCAAAAAAAATAACCGAAGTAGATCTTTCTCCACTCATTTATCTGCTTCAGGAAAATCCAAATTATCGTGACGGTCTGATGGATTGCATCAGCACTAATTTAGAAAATAAAAAGTTTAATAAAATCCTTTCAGATGCAGGAATTCTTCAGGATGCCAATTTCTTTTTTGAAGTACGCAAGAGAATTTTTGCCAAATTAATTCCTGAGCAGCCAGAAAAAGATACTTTGCAATTTATCTTAAATCAGGTATTTTTTGTCAATACAGATTTGCTCTGGATTGGTAAAATACCTCAGGGGCAAATTCTCCAGTTATTTTCCCTGCTAAAATTTCGTTCTATTTATGGAACTGGCGAAGAGAATTCATCTTTTAATGAATTGGTTTTTGCCATGGAAGTTATTACTTACCGTATCTGCGGATCTGCGATGGAAACAGATGTAATCAGAATGGTGCCAGAATATGAAAATCTGGAAAGTCCGTTTATTGCCTTTCAGCGCGAATTATTACTCATGAATGAGAAACTGTTAGCAGTGCCTGATAGTGTTATCAATGCCGAAGATCTAGACTATAAACAGTTGATTATCCTGCACAAACAATGCACAGATTATATCGAAACGGCTTTTAAAAACAGTAATAAATTTGGTATTTCGCTGCATGTCAATCAAAGCCTTTTACGTATTCGCCAGCAACTAGACCGTCTGAGATCTTTGCTGCCGCTTTTGATAAAGGGTAACGAAGAAGATGCCAACAGAAATACAATCTACCTCTCTTATAAACTGATTAAATACAATTGTAATAAAAACAATATTCAAAAATTAGTCAACGAGAGTACTCAACTATTATCTTACGAAATAACCCAACATACCGCCAATACCGGAGAACATTATATTACAAACAGTAGCAAGGAGTATTATAAAATGTTTTTCTCAGCAGCGGGCGGTGGTTTTATTGTAGGCATATTGTGTATTATCAAACTCTTATTAGGAAAAGTGCATGCCAGCGGCTTTGGCCATATGTTTTTATACAGCATGAATTATTCTATAGGGTTTATCATCATTTATATCATGGGATTTACCCTGGCAACCAAACAACCTGCAATGACAGCTTCTGCTTTGGTAAGAGCTTTGCAGGAAGGTTTTAAACAGCATGTACAAGACAAAAAAGAGTATAAGTACAAAGAATTTGCTATCTTTTTTGCCAGAGTATTCCGTTCGCAGTTTATTGCCTTTGTAGGGAACGTCATTATTGCCTTTCCGGTTTCATTACTGGGAATTTGGGGTATAGATCAAATATTTCATCATAATATTGCCAAAGAAAAATGGCCCACTTTAATCAATGATCTGAATCCTATTTATTCGCCGGCAATTTTTCATGCAGCTATAGCCGGGGTTTTTCTGTTTTTATCAGGGATTATCGCAGGTAGTATTGCCAATCGCGATAAGCACAACCATATTTATTACCGTATTCAGGAACATCCGCTACTTAAAATGAGTTTAGGAAAACGATGGACGAAGAAATTAGCCACAGTCTATGAAAATAAATGGGCAGGAATTATTTCCAATTTTTGGTTTGGAGTTTTTATGGGAAGTACTGTTTTTATTGGAATTTTCTTTGGATTAAATATTGATATCAGACACATTACTTTTGCCAGCGGAAACTTCGCCATGGCTTTATATGGTGCCGATTTTTATGTAAGTCAACAAATGTTTTTTTGGTCCGTAATAGGTATTGGACTTATTGGTCTGGTCAATTTTATGGTTAGTTTTAGTTTATCACTCGGGCTTGCGTTTCGTTCCCGAAATATTCCACTTTCAGAGTTAAGAAAAGTAGCAAGAGCGATCTTTAGATATTTTAGAAGCAAGCCTTTGCATTTCTTTTTTCCACCAAAGAATAGTGCTGTTTCAGAATAGTATTAATGTCATTTTTTTATAACGAGCAAGGTCTACACTAGTTTGTATTGCAGACCTTGCTTTTTATGTACTTAAAATCTTTTTCTAGTAATTATCAAAAGGGAATCTTTAGAAAAACTTTAGTAAACTATATTTAAAATTTAAACCATTCATAATTAAGAGCTATTTGGGTACTTTATAGTATTTTTGAGTATCTAAAAAATAAGTAATTAATAATATGGCTGTTCCCATTAATAAAGATGAATTGCTGGAGGCAATAACCGCAAATTATGATAAACTTAAAAAGGAACTTTTAAGTATTCCTGTTGATTTAACTGCATTAAAAGAACTTGAAGGCCATAGCAAAGGAACTTTGATGAGTATCAATAATCTCATGGCTTATCTTGTAGGCTGGGGAGAATTGGTACTAAAATGGAATTATAAAAAGGCGAATAACGAAGCTGTCGATTTTCCGGAAACCGGCTACAAGTGGAATGAATTAGGAAAACTGGCTCAAAAATTTTACAAAGATTATGAAGACAATTCTTTTGAGGAACTTCTTGTAAAACTGGACCATACTGTAGTTTCAATTATAACATTTATTAAAAGTAAATCGAATCACGAACTTTACGAAATACCCTGGTACGAAAAATGGACATTAGGCAGAATGATTCAATTTAATACTGCTTCGCCTTATACAAATACCCGCGGACGAATACGTAAATGGAAGAAAGAAAGAGATGAAAAATTCCAATAAAAAAATACTAATTCCAATCTTCTGTAATGGCAGAATAAATGATAAAACACTAGTTGGGTCTCTCGCTGCTTTCTATTCGTAGGCAATGTTCGGTTCCTAAATAGAGAGGATCTCCATGTTTTTCGGACCAAAAGCCATCCAGAACATCTTTGGTAATGCATCTATAAACCGCAACTCCTTTGTAGGTTTTACTATCGTCGCCTTTATAGCTAAAATTAATAACCAGAATATTGTCCTTAAAGAAACCGTAGCCTTTTTGTTCCTGCACATTATTAATAATCCATTTGGCCACAATTCGGTTGTTTTGATCTAAAGATAAACTCAAAATACCTTTGTAGGTTACTCCGTTGTTCTCGTCCTGATTGCTTCCGGAAATGGAGTAACTGCCAATTAATTCTTGTATCGTCATTTAGTAATTCTTATTTAAAAAGTGCTTCTTTTAGGCGAATATAAGATATATTTCGCTACATTTTTAGCTATTAGAAATTAGAAAAGAAAGCATTTTCTTTTAATCGGCTCGTTGTTTTACAGGTTAGTAATGAAAATCAGAATAATAAAAAATTGATTTATGTACATACAGTTTGTATTTTTGCCCTTATGAATGACAACTTTATAAATGAATACTTTGGTATAGGAATACAAAATGGTAAAACGCCCGAAAATTTGGGTGTTCTTTGGCGATCGGCTCAAAACTTAGGAGCTACTTTTATATTTACCATTGGTAATCGATATGCCAAACAAGCCAGTGACACTCACGACGCTGTAAAATCAATTCCTTATTTTCATTATGATACTTTTGAAGCTTTTTACGAAAACTTACCCAAAGGAGCAAGATTAGTTGGTGTTGAATTAGATGAAAAAGCTGCCGACTTAGAAACCTTCGAACATCCGAGACGTTGTGTTTATTTATTAGGAGCAGAGGATCATGGCTTATCGAGAAAAGTAATGGATAAGTGCCATCATTTAGTAAAATTCAAATCAGAAAAAAGTTTAAATGTAGCCGTGGCAGGAACTATTATTATGTACGATAGAAACTTGTCGAAACCGCGATCTTAAAGACATTAATTAAAAAGTATGAAAATTTATGACAAGTTATGTGCTGCTTTTATTTATAAAGCAAGAGAAGCAAAATAATGGGGTCTGTAAATTTTGTACGATAATTTTCGAGTACATTCTTAAGGATAATTTTCGAGTACATTCTTAAGTTTGTTCTTCATGGCTATAATAATAACCTTAAAAAATATTTTGCCAGAAAATATAAATTACTCCATCTTACCATAAAGTTATATTCAAAAAAGGTAAGATATAAAGATTGAAGTCATTATTTCTATATTTAGTAACTGCAATTATTATTACTATTAATAATTTGGTAGTATTAGGGGCTTTTGTAATATTAGAAAAGCTCCTTTAAATTTTAACTTCATAAAAAACACTTGTTAGGCTTTGAATTCATCTCTTCTGATAGATAAAAAAGCTGATCTACTGGGAATTGTGTAACATCCTGCTGAAATTTAATACTTCTTAAAACTCATCTCATTTGTACCTTTAGTAGTATTTAAAAAACTATTATATAAATCAAATAATATAAGTTATGGCAGAAATTAAAATTGAGAAAAGAAAGGCAATATGGCCATGGATTGTAGCAGTCCTGTTGATTGCAGCACTTGTATATTATGTCTTTTTGAGAGATAATACGACAACAAGTGAAAACGGTGTACAAATTGAAAATACTACAAGTACAGACAATACGACAAATTAGCCAGTAAGACTATCGGAAGATGATTGATAATACTAAAAAAATAATTATGGAAAATAAAGATAGAAATTTATATAAGTTAGACGAACTTTCTGATTATAAGATTGCTTCAAACTATTCTGATGTACGAGGATGGAAAATAGTAGATAGTGACAACCGTACTATAGGCACAATTGATAATCTTTGGGTCAATAAAGATATGAAGCGTGTTGTATATTTGGATGTGAAGGCAGATAAAACATTAATTGAAGATGGCCGTAATGAAGTTCATGAGGCTATAGCGAAAGATAACGGTCAGGAGTTTATCTATAAAGACGGAGACAGCCATGTCATAATTCCTATTGGATCGGTCAGTATTAATAAAGATACCAAAACTGTTATGGCTAACAGTATAGGATATGATACCTTTAGAAAAACAAGCAGATATAATACTCAGCATAATTTTGACAGGGAGTATGAAAGAAGAGTAATGAAGTCTTATTATCCTGAAAATGATCCTGACTCTGTGTATTATAGTGATGATGACTCTTTTTACGAACGCAGGGAATTTGACAACAAATAGTACCGATATTTTATTAAAGTAAAATGATTAAAAAGATCAAACGTTTAACAATGTTTGATCTTTTTTCTGGATTATAGTTTTGATTTAATCATCTGAAAGCAAGAGTATAAAAATTGCCAAAACAAAACTACGAGTTTCGACAAACTAAATTTTTGGATTATGAAAAAACAATTGATAACAATAATAACATATGGCCTTATTTTAAACGGCCTTCTGTCTTCCTGTAAAAAACAGGACGGCTATAGTGATGAAGTTACCACCACTCAACAAACACAAACATCTGACAGTACCCAAACTGCAACTGATTCTTTAACTACAAATAACAACGCAACACCAGGTAATAGTTCTGCCGGAGATGTAGGAGCTCCAAATACCGGAGCAGAAAGTACAAATGCAGCAAGTCAGGGAACAAGCGGTGATGCTAATGAAGTAAAAGGAACCGGAACAGGAACGGGACCAGGGCCCAGCGTTAAAGATGGTGCCGCCTATTCAGGTCCTTCAGACCCGCAAAACGAAAAAATAAAAACTTCAAAAAACAAAGCGGCTCCAAAAAAAGATAAATAACTCAGGAAATTTATTAAATAAAAGCGATGTTGCGTTATTTGGGACGCCACTGTCCTGAATCATAATTATTTTTTTATTTTAATCAATATCAGATCTTTATAGTTAATTTTTGTAAATTGACATTGGTTTTATTTTAATTAAAACATTCTTTTTTTTACTCATAAGAACCCTGTTATAAATAATATTATATGGAAAATTCAAAAGCATCAATAACTGCGATAAACAGTTTATTTACAGATGAAAGCCTTATTCCCGATGAATATAAGATTTCAGAAATTCACCAGCGTGAATACCTTTTAAACGGTCAGTTAGTACCCTGGAACGGTGAAATTACCGAAGTTTTTTCTCCCGTTTTTGTCGGGTCGGGGGAAGGGCTATCACGTAAACTCGTTGGAACAATTCCTCATACAACTGTCAAAGAAGCAATGGAATCTCTTGACGCGGCAGTTGCAGCGTATGATAACGGGCAAGGTGTCTGGCCTACAATGAGTGTGGAGGATCGTATTGCCTGCATGCAGAAATTTGTATATTTGATGATCCAGCAGCGCGAGCCTGTCATTAAACTTCTCATGTGGGAAATTGGCAAAAGCCTTGGAGATTCTACCAAGGAATTTGACCGGACTGTCGAATACATTAATGCAACAATCGATGCTTTAAAAGACCTCGACAGGCAATCCTCAAGGTTTGAAGAATCAGAAGGGATTCTGGCTCAAGTGAGAAGGTCTTCTCTGGGAGTAGTTCTTAGTATGGGACCTTTTAATTATCCGCTTAATGAAATTTTTACGACCCTGATTCCGGCATTAATTATGGGGAATACTATTTTGTTTAAATTACCCAAACACGGTGTGCTGGCACATTATCCTTTACTGAATGCCTTTAAAGAGGCCTTTCCTCCTGGAACTGTAAATACATTATACGGGCGCGGAGCAGAAATTATCTCTCCTTTGATGGAAAGCGGAAAGGTGAATGTATTGGCGTTTATTGGCTCGAGTAAGGTGGCCAATAGCCTGAAGAAACTACATCCTAAGGCCAACAGACTGCGATCTATTTTAAGTCTTGATGCCAAAAATGCGGCGATCGTTACCAAACACGCCAATTTGGATGTAGCGGTTAATGAATGTCTGCTTGGTGCTTTATCGTTTAACGGGCAGCGCTGTACCGCACTTAAATTAATTTTTGTGCAAAGAGAAGTTGCAGAGGAATTTGTGACAAAATTAAGTGATGCCGTAGCAGCTTTAAAACCAGGGCTTCCCTGGGAAAAGGATGTGAAAATAACCCCACTTCCAGAAGTAGATAAACCGGCATACCTTAAAGAATGTCTTGACGATGCTTTGGCCAATGGTGCTAAAATTATTAATGAAAATGGAGGCCACACCAACAATTCGTTTGTTTTTCCTGCCGTTGTATATCCGGTAAATGATAAAATGAAACTTTATCACGAAGAGCAGTTTGGTCCTATTGTACCTGTAGTACCTTTTGATTCTATCGAGGAACCTATAACGTATCAGATCAATGCCTCACACGGAATGCAGGTCAGTATTTTTAGTGAAGATCCACAGGAAGTAGCAAGTCTTATTGACCCCTTTGTAAATTTGGTAAGCCGTGTCAATATTAATTGCCAGTCGCAGCGCGGTCCGGATGTTTTCCCTTTTACAGGAAGAAAAGACAGTGCCGAAGGAACTTTGTCTATATCAGATGCATTACGTTCTTTTTCCATTCGTTCGCTTGTGGCTACCAAGGCTACCGATGCAAATAAAACTTTATTTAATTCGATTGTAAGAGACCACGATTCCAATTTTCTAAGTACAGATTATATTTTTTAAGACTTTGAAAATGTATAAAAAAAGACAGCTAGATGCTGTCTTTTTTCTTAAGATTAAGTATTTAAAACTTAGCCGTTGATTTTACCCTTATGAAACTGATTTAATCTATCCTGTTAATATGTTTTTTATCCTGAATTTAATCAAGAGGTTCTTTAGTATCAATTTCGATACTTGGTGGCATAAGTTTGTACATCACAGGGGTTACAATTCTCGATAGAATGGTCGAACTTATCAGTCCGCCGATAAGAACAATAGCCAATGGTGCAATTAAAGGATTAGAATTCAATGCAAGTGGAATAAGACCGCAGATAGCCGTTACGGAAGTCAGCACCACAGGTAAAAACCGGGTTTCTCCGGCAATTGCAATTGCCTCATCTATGGAGTATCCTTCTTGTCTGAGTTGATTGGTAAAATCTACCAAAAGAAGCGAGTTTTTAACCTGAATGCCCGACAAACCAATAAAACCAATAATAGCTACCAGCGACATAGGACTTCCGTTAATAAGTAATAATACAACTCCTCCTAAAATTCCCAACGGAATAATGGAAAGTACAATGATGATCCCTTTGAATGTTTTGAATTGCAATAACAGTACACCAATGAAAAGGAATGTGCTTAAAATAATTACCGAAAGGAAATTCCCTCCCAGAGCATCTCCTTCGGATTCTTTTTCACCTGATAATTTATAGTAATATCCTTTTGGCATTTTAAGTTTATCCAGTTTAGGGATGATCTCTGTTAATAAATCATTGGCATAATAACCTTTGTCTGATAACGCTGTAACCTTTGCAAAACGGGATTTATTGAAATGATTAATCGTCGTTGGCGAAGTTTCAAAAGAGATGTCTGCAATTTGGTTTAATGCAATAGGCGTTCCCTGAATATTATTAACATACAGATTTTTTAAAGCGTCCAGATTAGAAAATTTATCTCTGGGCAGCGTAAGGGTAACATTTCTGGCATCACCTCTGTCATCGATAAAATCCCCAACAGTTAATCCGGCTACAGCAAGTCGTACTACCTTATCTGCCTCGCTTGTCATCACACCTAATGTTCGTGCTTTTTCTTTATTAATTTTTACTTTGACATCTGTTTTGTACGTATTGAGTTCATTGTTGATATAAACTGTTCCTTTCTGATTGCGTAAAATAGTTTCAACTTGAGAAGAAAGCTTACGCAAAATGGCCGGATCTTCTCCAAAGAGCCTCACTACAATATTAGCCTCAAGAGGAGTTCCCTGCTCAAAATCTTTAACTTCGATTTTAGCATAAGGCATTGTTTTGAATTTCTCTCGGAGCCTTTCAATCAAAGCTGTTTTTTCGGTAGGTGTTGCCTCATCTTCCAACTGTACAAAAATCTGTGCAAAATCAGGTTTTCTGTCCTGCGGATGTACATTGTAATAAATCTGCGGATTTCCTTTGCCGACATTCGCCGTATAAAAGACAATTTCTTTGTGGTTTTTTAATTCAGCTTCGACCAGTTTTGTGACCCTGTCGCTTTCGGTCAAATTGGCTTGAAGCGGCATTTTTATATTAATAAGAAACATTGGTTTCTCTGAAGTTGGGAATAACTTAAATCCGGTAGCCTTAAAAAGTCCAAATGCGGTTATGCTCAATGCTATGGATATAGCAATTGTTGTTTTTGGAAATTGCAACGCTTTAGGCATAATCCTGCTGTAAGATCGTGTCAGGAATTTTTGCAGGTATTGAAGAAAAACATTTCCCTCACCATGTTCATGCGTTTTTAAAAACCGGCTTCCCAGAAACGGAACCAATGTCATCGCCACAATCATTGAGGCCAAAACACTCGTAATAATTGCCATTGGAAGACTTCTTATAAATTCACCTGAAACATCAGGAAGAAAAGCCAGTGGTAAAAAAGCAATAACAAGAGTAGCAGTACAGCCCACAACAGCAAGACCAATTTGTTTGGTGCCTTTTAGAACAGCATCCATTTTAGAATGACCTTCACGAAGCCAGCGCTCGATGTTTTCGACGACCACAATACTATCATCCACCAGAAGTCCTAAAGCGACCACCAAACCTACAATGCTCAACTGATTTAAGGAATAACCAAATGCATTCATGACAATAAGCCCTAAAGCCAGTGAGAGCGGTATGGATATCATTACAATTAGGGAAGCTCTTGATCCTAATGGTAAAAGCGTAATAATCACCAGAACAATCGCAAGGGTAAAATCAAATCCCAAATGCCCCAAACGGTGCGATACCATATTAGCCTGATCAAAGTTTTTAACCAGCTTTATATTTTGAGGCAGGTCTTTACAGAATTCCTCTACGATTGGTAAAAATTCTTTTTGAACATCGGTTATGTTTACGTTGTCTTTCATACCTACGGTAACCAGAACACAACGATGACCATTTATACGGGTAATATGATCTACTGTTTCGGATTTGTAACCTACTTCAGCGACATCTTTCATATAGATTATTTTACCATTTGCATTGTTGATAACAGTATTGGCAACATCATCAGCATTTTTAAATTTACCGCTTGTCTTTACATTAAATACCTTACTGTCAAGATTGATGCTTCCTCCGGGAATATCTGCAGCTTCACTCTGAAGACTTCCCATAACGACATTCAAGGGAATTTTTAGCTGCGCGAGTTTATCCAGCTGCAGATCAATTCTTATTTCCTGTTCCGGTATTCCAGCATATTTTACGTCTTTAAGATTGGTGATTTTCTCCAGTCTTGTCTTCAATTCGTCTGCCGCATCACGCAGTTTTTTATCTGATGCATTTTCTGAAATTAAGGCCACCTGAAGAATTTTTACATCTGAAGAAGCAATTTTTTCGGTTTTTATCAGGTAAATATCCTTAGGAAGTTCGCTGTTTTGCAACGCATTCATTTCCGTAGAAATTTCCTGGTACTTATTGTCGACATCAACCCCATATTTAAATTTTACCTGAAAGGCAGCTACGCCGTCTTCAACAGTAGTAAGGATTTTATCAATATTTTCAAGTCCGTAAATTTTATTTTCAATAGGTTTTACTACCTGTTCTTCCATATCCTTTGGACTGGTTCCGGGATAAATAACCGTAATCAGATATTGCGGAGGATGAGTAGAAGGATCTTCTGATCGCGGCATTGAAAACAAGGTTAAATACCCTACAACAGACACGAGAAGAAATATAATCAGTGTGAACTGATAGTTTTTAACGGCAAAGTTTGTAATCTTCATGGTGCTTGTTATTTAATGATCTTAATCTTTGATTCTTCGTTTAGATAGGCGCTGTTCGAAATCACTATCTGGTCTGTTTTCTCAAGCCCATCTTTGATGTACACGATTTTGTTTTCAAATTTGTAAATCGTCACAGGCTGTCTTCTCACTTTATTATTGTCAACTAAAAAAACAAAAGCCTTATTACCGTCTGCTTCAATAAGTGCATCATAAGGAATCGTGATTAAATCCTGAGCAGTATCGGCACGTATTTCGGCTTTGCCAAACATACCCACGGCAGGTTTACTGTTTTTCATATCCAATTTTAATTCCACCTGAAAAGATCCCAAAGCGGCATCTGCAGATTGCGATTTTCTAAAAACCACGGCATCAAAGTTTTTATCAGGATAACCATCGAGAGTAACCAATGCTTTCTGGCCAATTTTAACCGATGCCCATTCTTTATCTGTCAGTCCAACTTTTAACAGGTAATTATTGTTATGGGATGTTTCATTTATGGCTAAAATAGGAGAGCCGGGACCTGTAACTTCGCCCTCGCTGGCTATTTTTTGAGATACAAAACCGTCTGCTGCCGCATATATTTTGGCATAACGAGCATTAAAAGCAATGGCATCTTTTTGCTTTCTGGCAATGTCAAGACCTGTTTTAGTATTTTGAAGCTGTTCTAAAGTATATACGCTGTCCTGGTAGAGATTTTTGGCGCGGGTATAATCCCTCTCGTATTTTTTTACATTTAAATCGGTTTGGTTCAAACCTGCACTGATTTCGGTTTCATCCAATGCGGCTAAAAGCTGTCCTTTTTTAAAAAAGTGCCCTTCTTCTACATAAATGTGCCTTACGATACCGCCAATTTTAAAGCTGTAATTGGCAGTGTTTTCTGTTGTGACTAAACCAGAAGCATTGATATTACTTGTAAGCGCTAAAGATCCGGCTGGTGCTGTTTTAATAGATACAATATCCGCAGTTTCAAATTGGTTATGCTCTTTTTTCCCTTCTTTACAAGCATAAAAAAGAGGAAAAGCAAAAAGACATACTACTATTGATTTTTTACTCACAAGCGTAAAATATTTTTTTTTGTGTTCGTGCCCCGCGTCGGAAAGGCGAACGGATGAATTAATCTTCGATTTCATAAGTGTTGTTTTTGGATTATTTTAAAGTAAAAGTGGCATTGGCTCTTTCTAATTCTGCATACGCAATCCAGGAATTATAAAGAGATATATTAGTATTAAGCTGTGCATTTACCCATTGATTTTGCGCATCCAGAAGTTCAATGTAGATGGCTTGCCCTTCTTTATATAATTTGGTTATGTCGTCATTATATTTTTTGGCTGCTGCTTTTTGATTTTTATCGGCATTAAATTGTTCCAAAGCAGACATTAAATTATTTCGGGTAACCTGAAACTGGAGCAGAAGCTGCTGTTTTACATTATCAGTCTGTGAGTTTATTTTATTGCTTTCTTCCTGAACCTGTTTAAGTCTGTATTTGTTTTTATTGCCTGAGAAAATAGTCCATTCTAAAGCGGCACCGGCAAAATAGTATCGGGATTGTTTATTTACTTCGAAATCAAAGTCCTGAAATCCGAAATCAGCAAAACCGCTCAATTTTGGGTACCAGTACGATTGGGTGAGTTTACTTACATTTTCATTTATATCTTTTGCCATGGTAAGTTTTAAAAGTTCTTCTCTGCCTGAGGTATTTTCCTGTACAAGTGTATTAGGCAGGCTTTCTTTATCCGAATCAACTTCAATTTCGCTGTCAAGCTTTTGATTAATTAGAAAATTAAAATATGTTTTCGCATTATTGCTGACTTGTTTTGCTGTTTCCAGATTTGCCTCAATACGAATTACTTCATTATCACTTCTAAGAACTGCCGTACGGTTTATCTTGTCATTTTTAAATAAAGACTGGTTGACCCTTTGGTTTTCTTTTACCAGTGCTAAAGCATCCTGATAAATATTAATTCCTTCAATTGACTGCAGGTATTTATAGTATGCCGTTTTTATTTCTTTAACCAGTTCTCGTTGATAGATTTCCAGTTCTATTTTTTGTAAAGAAGTTTGTTGGCTTTTGATTCTCTTGTTATAGATAATTTCATAGTTCAGCAACGGCATTGTTGTGTGAATTTTAGCATCATAAAAATTATCGGGATTAATCAAAACCGACTGGTTCTGCAGAGAAGGGAAAGCATTTGAATTGGTTATTTGATTGAGTGTGCTGTATACAGGATTCAGCATATCCCCAATCGGGATATCAATTGTTCTTCCGCCATCAGCCTTAGTATAATTGGCATTCAAAGAAACAGTAGGGTAGAACAGGGAACGTGCTTCCTGAAGGGCATACATACTTTTATTGATGTCGAAGTTATGCTGTTTGATTACCTCGTTGCTTTTTAATCCAATGTGGATATAATTATCGAGTTTGCTTTGGGAATATCCTATAAATCCAAAACAAAGAATGGTAAATGTAATTGCCTTTTTCATTTTATTGTACATTGTTTTTAAATTGAACATTGTTCATTTTTTTGATAAAAAAAAAGTTTAAAGTTTCTTTATTATTTTTAAATATTCATTGTATCCATCAGACAAGATGGTATCCGGGTTAGAAAATTTTACACCTTTGGTTCTCTGGCGTATTTCCAGACAGCACATTCCGTGTACTAAACTCCAGATCATAAAAGATAATGCTTCTAACGAATGTCCTTCAAAATGCCCTTCGTTCATACATTCTTCCACGGTTTTCTTTAAAGCACCAAAAGTTTCAGCTCCTTCATTCCATGCTTCTTTTTCAGTACTTTCAATAAATTCCATTGGCGCTTTTACGATGAACATCAAATCATACATTTCTGAATTTTCCATGGCAAATTTCAAATAGGTAAATCCCATTTTTCGAAGACGTTCCATTGGATCTTTAATAGCGAACAATTCGGTAAAATAGCCGCCTAGCTCCTGAAAGCCAATAGAGTGGAGGTCATGAAGAATAGCATTTTTATCTTTAAAGTAAACATACACAGTTCCAACGCTGTAGTCAATTTCATCAGCGATATTTCGAATCGTA